>ULRB01048983.1_pt1 | contig 62288 bp, 57 predicted proteins | sample 1955051 | NCBI WGS metagenome assembly ULRB01 (sample SAMEA4835671, study PRJEB28245) | human gut metagenome | biome: gut microbiome; material: fecal sample | place: Denmark | collected 2008 | reverse complement strand
CTTTAAAAATATATCTATTAATTAAATAAGTAATAATAGATACAATAATACTTAAATATAATACTATTTTTGTTAACTTATAAGCCTTATTAAACATTGGTCTTACTTTTTCAAAAGTATTATTGTATGATATCTCTTCTTCATAAATATTAACAAGTTTTTTAGTTAGGATATTAACAGTATCTTTATTATCTACTCGAATATTATTATCTTTTATATAGTTATTTATATTAGTTTTTAGATTATTTTGAAATTCTTCGGTATTAACTGTTATTTTTTGATTAGTATAAAGATTATCAATAGTAGTTATTATTTCATTTTTTAAAGACTTAACCGATATTACATTATTTAGTACCTCTTCATTTAATCCTGATTGTTCTAAATAATATGATACTTCTTCTAAAGTATTATCATATAGTTCTTGATAGTAATTATGATTATTTAAAAGATCCAATACATAGTCTTCATTAAAGACAGTAAATATTAGAATAAGACTTAAAGATAATAGAAAAAAACTAATACTTTGAATAAATTTCATTATATAACTTAATACTACTCTCATAAATCTTTCCCTTCTATTCTTTTAGCATATACTACATATCTTTGGTATCTATACCCTACACCGTTAATTGGATAACATGTATAAAATAAGACTCTTTCCCCATCTTCTTCTAAGAATGTTTGAAACCTTTTATTTAAATCACTATCTTTTAAGATTTCATAATCATATACTTCATAAGTATATTTGCCATAATAAGTATCAATGTGGATTAAAGAACCCTTTGTTAATTTAGTAATAAGTCCAAAGTGACGCATGTTATTATGGGCAGCTATAATAATTGGTAATCCCTCTCCCGGAAAGAAAGAACCAATATAACGTCCTGCACCATTTCTAATAATACTTAAAGAATCTCCATTATATAGATTTATGGTTCTATCTATCTCTGGAATATTAATGGTACCAAAAGCCTCACCATAAGCAGGAATTGGACTTAGTCTTTTTGTTTCGGAATCAATTTTAATATTAGATAAATCACTAGAAGTTTTAGTAGTACTTTTAATGGCTACTTTATTAAATAAATTAATATAGGTAGCTATTTTATCTTTTAAAGTAAAATTAACAAGCAAGACTAAAAGGGAAGCAAAGAAAAAAGCGATTGCTAACTCTCTAACAATCACTTTCCCACTCTTTTTTAGTAAATTAAGCATTTTGTTTTTTTGCTTTAACAGCAATTGTTGCGATTCCGATAATAGCAACTACTGAAGCAATTGTAATTACTAAATTTCCGTCAGTATACTTAACATCAGTTTTAACATTTACTTTATCATTATAGAATGCTTTAGTAGGTTCATCTACATAACCAACGAATAATTTTCCATTATTAATGCTTACTGGAACTTTAGTGTTAGCACCAACATTATTTACTAATGCTTTTAATTCATTTTTAGTGCTAGTACTTAATTTAGATAAATCAGTAACTTTAGCATCTTCAAGGATTGTAACAGCTTTGTCTACTTGAGCAGCAATGTAATCACAATCAGATTCACTAACTTCGTTTTGTTCTAAATAACTTTTTACCATATTAGCATTTCCGTTATTTAATGAATAAGTAACTCCATTAATTGTGTAAGATTTTGTTAGTTTGTCTTTTAATTCATCCTTAGACATAGCATTTACACTTACAGTAGTAAGTAAAACAGCTACAAATAAGAATAAGAACTTCTTCATATTTTTCATATTCATCTTCCTCTCTTCTTTTTTCATTTTACTATTAAGTTTTTTATTTTGCAAGTTTTATCAACGTTTTTTACGTATTTTTGACTATTATTTGTCAAAAATTTATATCCTGTAAATTTATTATATCCAATATGCAAACTTATATTCATTTTAACTTTTCAATGTAATCACAAATTTCAAAGAATACCACCAGCAATAATACTACTTATTGTACCTGATGCAATATCTTTTAATATCTCAGGTTCAGTGAAAAAAGCAAAGTTTTTGTATCATAGTACAAAAACTTTGCTTTTTTCAATACTTTTTGTACTGTATTAAAAGTTTATCATATCTCTAATGTATTTTTTAGGCACCATTTTTAATAGATAATATTCTAAATTGATTAAAGACCGTATCAAGTCCATTTATAAAAGGCTATGTTTAACTTTCAAACATAGCATTATATTAGCAATTTTAAGTTTTTTAATTCGATGCTACAAAACTTCTTTTAGACATAATCATTTTCTTTTTACATATATCAACAACTTTATTAATATAATCATTTATATATTTTCTTTTATAAACGTATATATAAGATGGATGTTCAATATAAATAAGTTTACTTTTATCTATGTTATTTTTTATAAAATACTTTTCAATAAAATTAAATGTTAGTTTTCCTAAAACCAGAATTATTTTAGGATTTAAAATTTCTATTTCTATAAGTAAATTATTTATACAAGCTTGCATTTCTTTTGATGTTGGATATCTTAACTTATTATTTTCATCTAATGGTAAACACTTAACTAAGTTAGTTTTATAAAATTTTAAATCTGGTAATTCATGTTCAATTAATTCAATAATTTTACCACTATTAGTATCATTACTTAGAGGAATGGAATTATTTAGATCATCAACTCTTTTAGCCGATAAACCCACCCACATAACATCACATCTATCTTCTTTATCTAATAAAGGTCTTTGATTTTGACATAAACAACATTTATTACAGTTTTCTACTTTTTCTAATGACATATTGATATTCTCCTAATTCATTAGTTTTTATTATCAATTCTTCTATTAATTAGGTATCACAATAGCTAAAATTATCAATTGCAAACATCAATCAACCAAAAGGTAAAATTTTTGTACTGCAATACAAAAACTTTGCTTTTTCGACTAATTTTTGTATTGCTTATTAAGCAACATTAAATACCCTTTCAAGATTATTTTGTACACATTTGACGAACTTTAAATAAAGATTTTAACAATATTCCATTTTTGATAAATAGTCTTCTAAATTTATTAGAGGTCTTTCAATGATTTCCATGTCTATTATTTCATCTTTTTCATCATAATAAAACGATATAAATATATTCAATTTATTTATTTCTAAATAATCAGCCCTTTTATAATACTGAGATAGATACTCATCTTCATATTGGCTGTATGGAGATATCATTGTATCTAAAACAAAAATATCACCACTAACATTAATGTCAAAAATTATTGAAACATCCTTACGATCATTTTCAATATTAACAATATCAACATTATTAATTCTCACAGCATCAACTGAAACATCAAATTCATCATCATCAGAATTATAATTAATATCGTACTCATTAATATTATTTAAAATATCATTTTTATTTAAATACTGTTTTATAACACTTATTTCATGACTTGCATATCCAAGTACTTGCCTTGACAATTGTTCAACTTTATCAATAATTTCATAATTTATTTTTTTAGATAAATTATGCTTAATTCCTTCTTTAAACCCGTTATCTTGAGACACAATAAATAATTTATCAATTTTGTTGTCTGTCAAAAAATATTCATTAATTGCTGATATTATGGCAGCATCGGGAAATTCACATTTTTTATTATCAACATTAAAAGGTGGTTCACCTTTAAAATACCAGGAATTAATTTGGTCTAATTTAGCATATTTTCCACATGATATTTCGCTCATTTTGCACTGTTCAAAAAATTTCTTAGCCTTTTGGCAACTGCTATTTATTGTATTTAATTCTAAGTCTTCTTTTAATACTTCTTTAACATAACGACTCTCAATTTTTTTAAAATCGTTATGTATAGCGTCAGTTATATGCTTTAACATTTCTTGTTTTACTATATCGGGAATATAAAGATGGTAATTGGAAAAACTCGAAATGTTTCTCAATAAAATGGCAACAGATCCATTTTTAAAGTTATAAGAATTTGGTTTTCCAAAAACATTCGTATCTAATATTACTCCATATTGGTTTATTTTAGTCATATATACTCCTTATTAAATTCCTAAACTTTTTAAATGCAATGAATATTCATCAAAATTATATTTTTTTGATTCTTCCTCAATATATTTGATAACAGCATCATTCATTTTAGGTTCTAAATTTTTCTTAAAAATATAATTTTTAAATCTATCGATAAATTTAGCATAATCTAACACCAAAATACATTTATTTGATGTAAATGCAATCTCATTAATATTGACATTTTGGATTCTATATTTATATTCACGTTTACACTTTCTAGTTATCAAATCAGCACAAATATCATAGTTTTCTTTGTTTATTTTACTTACACTCAATAAATCTTTAATTTTAAATATTTCATAATTATCTTCAAATAAATTCTTTTTATATTTTTTCAAAAATTCAATTGTATCTACAATAATTGTTATATTTCCATTGTAATCGCTGACAACATTAAAATTATATGAATTGTTTTTTATCAATTTAAAATGATTAAATTTTAAGAAGGCTTTAAATTCTTCTACAACAAAATATAAATAATTATTTTCTTTTATTTGATCAGCAGTTGAAATATCTATTTTTTCATTCACCATTAACCTTTCAATTAATTCCTTGTCACCATTAATGTAACACCATCTTGCTATATCTTCGGTAATTTGCCATTTATCGTTTTTATGCTTTTTCTTAAACTCTTCTAGTTCATTTTCAAATGCCGTTATCTGAGAATTAGTACCAATAATTTTTCTTTTATCAATTTTTGACTGTGATTTTCGTAGCTCCTGCTCATAATCTTCCCTAATCAACTTAGAAATTCTCTCATATTCATTTTTTAGCTTAACAGACATAATAAATGAATGATCATCAATGATTCTTTTAAAATTTTTTACCTTACTACTGATACCCATTGATATGCTTTCTGCGTATTCAATATTTACTTGTTCTTTTCTTTTTTCTCTTTGCTGTTTCATGTAAATTTTACGATCTTCCTTGGAGTTATTTATGATTCCATCAAAAAATTTAATACACTCACTTCCAACAATTAATTCTTTTTGATTTTTTATGTTTTTTATTTTAAAAAGTGAACCTATATTTTTATGTCCACATAATTCACAATCTATCGTTTTTCCGTCGCTCTTTGCTTCATATTGTGTAGCAATCCACTCAGATTGAGCGATATTAAATATTTTGTTCCACTCACTTATTAAATAGCTTTGGATATGTGATGGCAATTTTTTGAAATCATTATTAGTCATTTTTGGTAAACCATTATGATATGACATAGCAGAAACAATATTTTTATAATCTTCGCTAATTTCACTTTGTTTAAATAAATTAGCCTCTTTGCAAATAATTGAAAATTCTTTATTTTCTTTTTTCTTCATTTTTATATCACTCCTTCTTCGAATACTAGAAAAAATCATATCAGTTCTTGAACTAACAGCTACATCATACCATAAACTTGCTAATTTTAAATATATTTTTGCTAAGTGTGACGAATATTCACAAAAATATGAAAAAAGTGACCATTTGTATACAGTCACTTAATAATCTTCTTAACAATTTTTTTAACTTTTCCAAGTATTCTTTTATATAAGGGTCTACGTGTATATTTATTCATATAGTTAATAATATTATCTTCATTAATTTGCTTATTAGCTATTTTTTCAAAAAATTCATTTCTTTTCTTATGCTGACTAACATTGCAATGATGATTATAACTGAAAGCAGTTTCTAGATCAGTTTCTTTCAAAAACAAATTTTCTTTTATTTTACTTAGAAATTCATTAGCTTTCTCAGTATTAACAATGAATAATGATAATCCTGTATCATCATCTTTTATTGATGAATCAACTTTATTGATTCCCCATATATCTCCAATGGTAAAATCTGAATGTCTATTAGTTGTGCAAAAACGGCAATCATAACATGACGGTCTATTTATTAATTCTTGAATAAATGCTTTGTGGTAAGAATTTTCTTCAATTACTAATCCATCATCAAATTCAATTATTGGAGTTTGATTCTTCCAACCATTTTCTTTTGATCTAAATGAAATATTTTTTATTTTTTTACCATATTTTGATTCTAAATTTTTCAAATATAAATCAAGAACCAATGGAGATGGATTAGCATGGCATATTATCTCACACGTATACAACTTTGTATAATCCTTTTTCAGAAAAGTTCTTAATCCTTGACATTGACAAGGAGTTCCGCTGAATAAAACATATCTATCATTTTTTAAAAATTCTTCTACTTTTAGATAAGAATCATTTAAATCACTTCTAACATATTTAGAATCCTGAAATTTTTTTGTATCTTCTAGTGTTTGGGCATAATCATGCTTTGCCACTAGATTTTCATCAAAAGCAACCCCAAACACAACACCTTTCATTGAAATAATTTGTTTTGCTATCACATAAAACATTCCACCAGAAGCACTTCTTTTTTTATCTTCTGAATTTTTATTATAAGAAATGTATGCTTTTGATAAATTATTTTTATTTTCATAGTAAATATTTGGACATATTTTTTTACATAGCCCACAATTTACGCACTTACTTTTATCTATTTTGGGGTATAAAAAACCTTCTTGGTCTTTTTCCATTGTAATAGCCTTTTTAGGACATTTCAACGCACAGACACCACAGCCATTACAATCTTTTTTATTATTTGAATTAAAATAATTATTATCCATACTATTAGCTCCTTTTCAATTTTTTAGTAAATAATTTAAATATTATATCAAATGAGTCTTTATTTATGTAAATAGCAAATAGTACCGCAAATAATACAACAAATACATTTAAATATATATTATTTATGTAGTAACTAACAAACACAAAAATTAAAGCAATAAGAGATTGAATAATAAATTTCATATCTATTTTTATTTTAAAGTATCGCTTACTTGCATCCATAAGTCTATAAATGCTCATTACAAAGAATGCTACAAAAGTAGAAATAACAGCAGCATATAAGCCTATAAACTTTATTAATACTAAATGAACTATAATATTAATTACAGCGGATACTATCGAAGTGCTTGCAATAGCTTTGGTGTTCTTTTCAGCCACATATATTACACTTATTAAACCCACAATAACATTGAATAATGAACCAACGATTGAAATTGGTATTAAACCATAACCAGCACTAAATTTTTCATTAATCATAATAGGAAAAACAAATGGCATACATGCAATCATACCAACACCCATAGCTGTAAATAATCTTAATACAATATTAAGCATTCTATTAAAGTAATCATTGACATCATCATCTTTTATTGCTATCGAAATTGATTCTGTCCAACTCATATTAAAAATATTATAAAAAGTTATGAAAACCGCTGAAAATTTTAAAGAAGCAGCCAAAATTCCATTTTGATCAACACCTAAAAAGGCACTTGCTATAACACGATCTGAAGCATTAAAGACCCACCAAGATATGGCATTGGGTATTAATGGCAATGAATACTTCCATAAACTTTTTATTACTTCTTTTTTATAATCTTTTACTTTTAAATATTTATATAGCTTCAACGATATGAATAAATATATTGTCGCCACAATTTGACCAAGCATCGTTCCAAGTAGCATACCGTTAGCACCTAATTTTATAACCACCAAAAATAAAACATTAAAAATAATTGTTGATAAAGCACTTATAAAACTTGCAAAAGCATACTTTTTATTATCGCCAAAGCCCCTGGCAATCTGCAAAAGCAAGGATAAGAATATATTTGCTACAACATTAGTTGCTAGGAAAAATTTATAATGATTATTTATAAACGGTGATATCAACGCAAATATTACTAAATATACTATGCATTGAAATATTACCGTAATAACTGCACTAGAAATTATCCTTGATTCTTTATCGTTTTTTCCCCTTACTTCAATTAATTCTCTAAATACGGCTTGTTCAACTTGAAATGTAACTATTGGTAATAAAAGAGAGACTAATGTATTTAATAAATCAACCGCACCATATTCCTCAGTAGATAATATTCCGGTATATAATGGCAGAAGAAAAAAAGTAATTAATTGAGTACAAATTTTGCCAATTGTTATTATAATTGTATTTTTTGCTAAATTTTTTTCTCTACTCACATCAAATCACAATCCTTACTTTTCTATGGCATCAATTAGCCAATTAATAGACTTTTCTCTTTCTTTTTCTAAAATTTTATTAACATTTTCATAATCTATGTCTTCATCAAAATCAAGTTTTTTAAACTCTTCAAGTAAATTTACAGCTCTATTAGAAATGCCTAATTTCTCTAATAAATCAGTAACTCGTGATGATGTTTTACTATATGGATAAACAAAGAATTTTTTTTCAAATATTATTGAAAAAGCAGTAGCGTGAAATGATGTTGTGATAACATATTCCGCATCCCTTATTAAATTTACAAATTCATCTGGTCCTGCAGATGATTTTTTTTCAAATTCACAATCATAATGAGGCTTTTTTTCAAAGCATACTACCTTTAAATTAGTTTCTTTTGCCAATAACGACACCATTTTACAATACTCATCGCTCTTAGAAAGCATATATGAAAGAATATATTTTTGTTTATTGTATTGTTTTTTACACAACTTATTCCAAGAATATTTTTCGATTAAAAATACAGGATCGCATACGGTTACAGCATTATCTATACCCAATTTTTTTAATGCCTTGATAGCCGTTTTTTCTCTAACTGATATACCATAAAAATCAAGCAAATATTTTTTTAAAACACCATAATCACTTTCTAAGAAAAACTCCTTTCCAATGCTTGCTGCATAAGAAATTTTTTTAGAAAATTTTTCACTTTCAAAATTCAAAAAGAAAGCATCATCAATTCCATTTAGTAATTCATAATTCCAAACCTGATCGCTGCCCGTAATGAAAACATCTGCTAGAGGAGGATTATTCTTTAAATCTGACAAATCATATCTGCTGGAAGTTAAAGAAATATTTGAATTTAAAAAAGTATTAAATTTATTATGTTTTTTTAAATTTTCTGGAAAACTAATTATGTCCATCAAAAATCTTTTTGGATTTTTAATTCTTTTCAAGGAAATAAGTCTATACTTTTGAATTTCTTGACTTGGAACATAATCAATTTCAAACGCATCATATCCTAATCCTTTTAAGCAATTCTGTAGTGCATAAGCTTGTAATACAGCACCGTAATTAATTGCCCTATGAAATGTAATTATTGCTATTTTTTTCATACTTCACCTCATATTCTATACTATTAAAAATTGCAATACTAAAAAAATAAGTTAACAACTGTTCATAATAATAAAATGTATTTCCGGTCATACCATATAATAAGAAAAGTAATTGTATTCCCATACTAAAATTTAAAGCATATATTTCTTTTGAAGATAATCCTTTTTTGTTTTTTTTATAGAATAAAATTATACTAAATAAACACGAAGTAAAGAAGAATATGGTTAATAAGAAACCTATTATACCCAATTCTCCTAATAACTGTAAATATATATTATGAGCATGATAAACTTTAAGCTCACTATTACTCTTTAAATATGACTTATATGTATTTATTCCATTACCAAATAATGGACTATTATTGAACATTTCTTTGCAATATTTCCAATACTCCGTCCTTCCATTATAACTCTTATCACCAACATTATAAGAAAAGCGTTGCAATAATGTATCAACAGTCGGAATAAAAGTTTTCAAAACAATAACAAGACATAACGCTAAAACAGTATACTTCAATATATTTAATGCAAATTTTTTATAATCATTAACGAAAAGCAAGAAAATAAAAACAAGTAATGGAATAACAAGCAATGTTCTTTTTCCACAGCTAAATAAAGCAATAACAAATATTATTAATTTTAAAATATCAAATTTAGTTACACTGTGTTTTTTATTCAATCTTGACAAAACGGATATAATTCCAATATTGATACAAAATGCTGAATAAGCTCTTTCCAATGCTAAGCCAGAAAATATATTATAATTTATTTCATTAAGCGTAACTAACATTGCATTATTATTCGGAAACAAAAACGATAAATTTGTTACTATCAAATCATGTTTTAATAAAGAAATAATTATAATTATTGAAAAAAAGAAAGCATAATTTTCTATACAATCAAGTATTTTGAAAGCATCTACTTTTTTAAAACCTATAATTGCAAACAAAACACATATTCCAAAAATAAATACAAAATTCAGAGATTCTAAAGGATTTATACTATAAGTTATTGTCAATACCAACAATATAAGTTGGAAAAGTAATATAAATGACAATCTATTAATATACAATTTATCTTTTAATCTTAATACAAAAAGTATTGCAAGTAACAATATAAAATAGTATTTTTGATAATTACTAAAAATATTTGAGCCAGAAAATAATATTAAAATCAGAAGCAATATTATCAAATACACCAAAATATTTTTAATACTAATTTCTCTTTTTTTCATATAATTTTCTCCATTTCTTTTTAACAAAAAAATATATGTAAATGATTAAAATATTATGTGACTCCAAGTTTTTATAAATAAATCTTGCTTTTTTAGATGCACCATTAGATAGCTCAAAATTGTCAATATTTTTGAAAATATCATCATTATAAATGTTATACAAATTACTAATAGAATATTTTGAAACAGATAAATCATTATATATTCTTTCCATAAAAAAATCATACACCAGTTTATTATTTTCACCATATAGTTTCATCAAACTTAAACATAATTTTTTAGTAACATTCCAAGAATATTCGAGTGTTCTCTGACGCTTAGATAAAGATTCTTTTTGTTCTACCACATAATTATATATTTTTTTAGAATTAATTACTGCTGAATTAACATAATTATAATAATGTAAGTTAAATAAGTAATCCTCGTTTGAAAACAAATCACAATTAAAATATATTTTATTTTTAACAATAATACTTCTCAAATAAATTTTATTCCATGGAACGGAAATAAAAGTCGTAAAAAAATTTGACGAAACAAATTTTAAAAAGCCGTTTTTGTTCATTTCAATATCTTCAAGCTTAGGTTCATTAATATTTTTTGCACTTCCGACAACAGTATAATCAAACAACATAATATCAAATTGTTCATTTAAATATTTATATACATCATTTACATATATGCTTTCAACAAAATCATCACTATCAATAAACCACAAATATTTTCCACTAGAAATATCAATTCCCTTATTTCTTGTTTTACTTACACCGCTATTTTCTTGATAAATGTAAATTAAATTAGTTAATGATTCATACTGTTGAAATATTCCTTTTACTATATTTTCTGTTTCGTCCTTGGAACCATCATTTATGACTATTAATTCACAGCTTTTATTTAGTTGTGGAATAATACTTTTTAAGCATTTTTGAATACTATTTTCACTATTGTATGCTGGAATTATAATTGATAGTATTATATTTTTCAATGTCTTCCACCACCTTTAAGATATTTCTTTAATTTTAAAGTAAACAATATCATAAAATAAAATTCATTATCAAAAAACCAAATAATCAATTTTCTATTTAATTTTAAATTACAATTCTTACCATATTTTTTCAAGCAGACAACATACTCATTAGAATTTCTTATTTTTTTTAATTCTTCAATAAAACTATTTTCATCTAAAGCGGAAGCATTAAACTTTAAATATTCATACCAAATTATAAGATAATAATATGATTTTATTGAATTTTTGTCAATCCGATTATTATTTATACCATTTTTTGTTAAAATTTCCTTTATGTATGAGTGCAACTTTATTAAATTTTCAATGTTTCTAGTATATTTTGCAGGATTGCGACTTGCACTATTATCACTTAATCTGTAGTGATAAAATGCATAGGGAATTATTTTTATTTTTTTAGAATCCAATAATAAATCAAGTGAGTATATTAAATCCTCACCATAGCCTATGTTTGAAGTAAACTTATGCTTAACAGCTAATTCTCTTTTTATGAGCATCATCCACACAGCAGGATTAATATTATAATTTGTTATATTTTCAATCAAATAATTATTATTTTTTATCTCTACATTTTTAAAATATATTTTTTTAAAATATTTATCTTCCAAAACAGGATTGTTTTCAACAAAGTATTCACATCTAACTATATCTATATCAAAATTATCTATCTCTTTAACCATTGTTTCTAACATATCTTTTTCTAACCAATCGTCGGAATCAACAAATAGTACATAATCACCAGTTGAAGATTTTAATCCATTATTTCTAGCAACACTCACTCCACTGTTAGATTGATTTATTAATTTTATATTCTTATATGTTTTTAAATAGCTTTTACATATTTCTTCACTTTTATCACTAGACCCATCATTTATCAAGATAATTTCTATATTTTTATATGTTTGATTAATTATTGAATCAATGCATTTTTCTAAATATTTTTCAGAATTAAAAACTGGGACTACAACAGATATTTTTAACTTTTTCAAATTCTCACCACCTATATTGACATATATTTATCTTCCAATTCAATTACGATATCAGAAATTAAATAATTCTTTTTTTTGAATTCTTTATATGCATTAGTATCATTAATTCTTGATTTAGAAGAAATTATTTTTTTAGACCATTCTAAAGCACTATCATTCAAAGAAATAAATTTTAAATTATTCAAAATTTTAACATCTTTTGGTATTGTATTTGCTGTGCAAAAACAAGGAAGACCACATGCTTGAGCCTCTATAAGAACCAATCCTAAACCTTCAAATAAACTTGGAAAAACAAACAAATCCATTGCTTGCATATACTCATTAACATTTGATTGAAAACCAGCAAATATCACACTATTTTCTATACCAAGGCTTCTCACTTTTTCTTTGATAAATCCTTCTAACTCACCAGTTCCTACTAATAAAAGTTTATAATTATTATTCTGCTTATAACATTTATAAAACACATCAATCAAAAAACTGTGGTTTTTTTGAGTAACAAATCTTCCAACATGCCCAACTACAATATCCGAATCATTAAACCCTAATTTTCTTCTTATTTCATTACGAATATCGTCATTATATTTAAACTTATCATAATCAACAGCATTATGTATAACTCTAAATTTGTCAGATTCTACTATATCTTTACCAAATAACCACTCACCAGCAATCTTTGAACACGCAAAATAGTCTGTTGCATACTTTATTAGAGGCTTTTTAAATAAGTTGCCAATTAATTTTTTTAAGGGATTTTTAGTTTGAAAATCTATATTATGGCTATGTGCTATTCTTATCGGAATACCATATTTTTTAGCATATTTTAAAATCATATAATTCTTGCTTGATGAATGCATATGAACTACTTTGTAATCATGATGTTCTTTAAAAAAGTTCTTTACTGCGTATTTATATTTAATAAAATCAATTGGTGTTTTAACCCATATTCCTTTTAATTTATAAACAGTACATCCCAATTCTTTTAATGTTTGTTCTAATTCATACTCTTTACCATCATCAAGTAATAAAAAGTCAACATGAATTTTATTTTTATCGAATCTAGAAACCCAATCAATCACAAGGCTTTGAATTCCACCTCTAAGCATTCTATCAACAAAGTATAATACTTTAACAGGTTCTGTTTTCACTTTAATCACGCTTTCTTATTTTCTTGCCTAATTTAAGCAATGGTTTATATATTCCAAGCTTAATTAAGAAAATTCTACTATATTTTTCCAATTTACATTTAAATGAGTTGGGATAATATTTTTTTATTATATATTCAAAATTTTTAGTATTTAAATCTTCAAAAAATTCATTTCTTCTTGAATTATATTTAATAGCATTAAACATCTGATGAAAATTATTAACTAGTTTATCAACATCAACTTCTTTATATTTATGTTTATCTTTTATTATGTTAAAGATATCCAAACCTTTTTGGCTATTAATTAATATTCTAGTGGTTCCAATATCATCATCAAAACTTTCATCATATTTATTAACATCAAAACAATCCCAAATAGTAAAATCTGATATGTGATTTTGCTTTTTGAAATGACAATTATAGCATGAAGGTCTGCAGGCTACATTTGAGAAAAAAGCCCGTAAATAAGGATCTGAATCTATACCGTTTTTATACAGAATTTCATTATCATTTTCTATTGTAAGATTAGAATATTTATATCCATAAACTTTTTTTCGAAAATATGCCTTAGTTGCTTCATTATTGCTGTTTCTAAATTCAATATATCTTTGCCATAGTAACGGACTTGGAACTGCTCTACAAATAACATCGACCGTTATTAAATTAGGATATTCTTTCCCTAAGAAAGATTTTAATCCTTCAATTTCACAGACTGTACCACTGTATAAAACCAGTTTATTATCTGTTAAATCTTTTTTTGCCATCCTAAATGTTTCATTTTTATCACTTTGAACATATTTACTATTTCTAAACTTATATAATTCTTTTTTAGAAGTTACTCTTATATTCTTTACATAAAAGTCTTCCATAGCAACTCCATATACAATACCATTATTATCTAAGACATATTCTGCTAAAGCCGTATACACTCCACCAGATGTGCTTTCTTTTCGAATTTTATCATCACCATATTGAAATATAAATCCTTTTTGCTTAAATTCATTTAATTTAGACTTATTTAATATTGGACATACTTTCTTACACATTCCACAATTAACACATTTTTCTTTATCTACTTCTGGATATAGAAAGCCTTCATTATCTCTTACCATCTTAATAGCATTTTTAGGACATACAGAATAACAAGCAGTGCAACCACAACATAAATCTTTTTCTTCTATTTTAACAAATTTATCTTTTGTTTCTTCTGCTTTATAAGTAATTGAACTTAATAGCCACTTTTTTGACTCTTGTCTTATTTTATCAATATTTTTATTAACTTTATTATAATTAATTTTATATTTAATAACTGTATCTACATCTTCATTACCAGTTAATATTCTATTTTTATCAACGCCTGCTAAATCTAATAAAGAATCTATTCTAGAATTAGTAGACATTTTATTACTTTCACTATATCTTCTAAAATCAAAGAAAGTCTTATTAAATAATAAACTAAATACCGTTCCATGAAATGAATCTGTACAAACATATTCAGCACTTTTTATTAAATTAATCCATTCTCTTGGTCCTATATCATAAGGAGTTATATCAGCAAATATATCTGAATACTTAACATATTCATCTGCATGATTTAACGAAACTATTTTATAGCCAGTTTTCTCTTTTAGTTTTTCAGCAAATTTACGATGTTCAATATTACTTCCTAAAAAGTAACATAAAATATACTTATCAGGAATAATTCTTTCTTGAACAGATTCTTGTTCCCATTCTTCTTTAGTTAAAAGAATAGTTGGATCACATACCACTTTTGATGAAATTCCATATTCATCGCATATCTTTTTACCCGATTCTTCTCTTACTGACAAGTAATTTATTCTAGATAAGAACTTTTTATATTCATCAGCATACTTATCAGGAATTTTAGAAATACCAAAAGATGTAGCATAACTTGTTTTATTAATATTATCTGGAACCCAGTTTAATGTATAATAATCAGAAACAACATTAACCGGTAACCATAATTGATCAGAACCTACTATAACATCAGAATATTTAGCATCAGCTATCTCACTTAAAGATTTATAATCAGGACAAGAAATAGATAAATTAAATTCTTTTCTAAATTCTTTATACTTAGAATCTCTAATACTAATATTCTTTCCTAAATCTTTCACTATTTTTTTATCTAGTTTTAATTTAATCATTCCAAATTTAGATTTTATAAATTTAAAATTAAATAATTGAGAAGCATAATATTTTCTTTTTCCTTTTTTAAAATCAATATTATTATCTATATTAATAGTTTCATTAGGAATATTATTATTATCTAATATTTTTTTAGTAGCATAAGCTTGTAACATACTACCATAGTTATTTTTAAAATAACAAGATACTATTCCAACTTTTTTCATCTCACTCACCACCATTATTATATAGATTTAAGTAATATTCTTCTAATTTCTTTGCTTCTTCTTTAATATTAAAGTTTTTAGCCGTCATTTCTTTAGAAGTATCTATTCTTTTATATTTTTTTACATCATCTAAGATATTATCTGCCCACTCTTTTGGCGTATTATTTAATGACATAAATTTAGTTATATCTAATACCTTAGTTTCTTTAGTCATATCATCAGATAAATAACATAGTAACCCCGCAGCTTGAGCCTCTACTCCTACTACTGGTAACCCTTCATATAAAGAAGGAAGTAAGAATACATCAAAGGCTTGATATAATTCATTAGCATCATTTCTTTGTCCTAAGAATTTGACACTATCCTCTAAGTTTAATTCTTTAACTTTATTTTTAATATCTTCCATTAAAGGACCTTGTCCCGCAAGTAATAAAATAGAATTATTATTCTTCTTATGAATTTCATTAAATATATCTATTAAAAAATCATGATTCTTTTGAGCAACAAATCTCCCAATATGTCCAATTACTAAGGTATCATCTTTAATACCAAGTTCTTTTCTTTTCTTTTTTCTTAAAGATTCATTATATTTAAACTTATCTAAATCAATAGCATTATTTAGTAAATAAACATTACCTTTATCATATTCTTTATTACCAAATAACCATCTTCCCGCAAGTTCTGAACAACACATATAATCAGTTGCAAATACTTTACTAAAAGGTCTTAATACTTGTTTCATTAAATTTTTCTTTTTTTCTTTTTTATTAGTTGTACTATGACTATGTGCAATTCTTACTGGAACCCCAGCACATTTAGCAGCAAATAAACTAAATACAGACATAGTGCTAATATGTGAGTGAACTATTTTGTAGTTGCCATCCTTTAACACTTTTTTTAGTTCTTTATGATAATTAAAAGCTTTACTATACGAAGGTATTATGACTATTTTTCCACCAAGTTTTTCTATCTCTTCGTATGGAATGTTAGTTGAATCTTCATCACATATAAAATCAAATTGAATTTTTTCTTTGTCAACATGACGATAGCAATTCATTACTACAGCTTCTACACCGCCTCCAAGCCATTTTCCAACTATTTGGGCGATCCTTATTGGTTCTTGAGCTTCCATTACATCTACTTCCTCTACTTCACAACATATAAATTAATAAATAAATCTTTTAATATTATACTAACTATTTATTCAAAGTCAAAGAAAAAAATAAATAATTAGTTAAAAAAAAGAAACATTTCTTATAACCACTACTATATTACCACATATAGTAAATTGTTTCTATAAAAAATGTTACATAGTATTTACATAAACCGATGAAAGTCATTATTCTTTGTTTTTCCAGCTTTCACTCCATTCTTGTACTTTTTTTACTCCAGCATCAAAAAGATAAGCCCTTAAATGAGATTCACTTAATTTCTCAATTATAACAAGACAATACCTAGCCACATTAACTTTCTCTTCATGGGTATATTTTTCAAAAGAGTTAAACTCATCCAAATCATATGCCCCAGTCATTGTATGACTCTCATTATTTAAAAGTATTCTATACAGATAATTACTCAAATACTTATTTTTTTCATCTAAATGAGTCCACAATTTTTCCATATTTTCATTATACATGAAAGAGCTAAATTTTTCTAAAACCTTTCTTAAACAGTTACCAATAGTTAAATCAGTTATATCTGATTCTTTACCATTAGCATATTTATAAATATTATTAATCAAAGAATTATACTGATTACGACCGTTTCTCAAATCAGTGACGTTTATTTTAAAGCATTTTAACTCAAAATCGCCAACTGCACCGCTGAAATTTTGAGGTTCGGAGCTTTTAGCACTTTTAGTGCTTTTAGTGCTTTTAGAATCATATATGTCCCTCAATAGTTTATCAATATTATAGGCTATTTCATAGTTATGGCTAAAAACCGAGAATCTGTTATTAGGATTACCATCAACAAATTTTCTTATATTTTCTTTCAAAAATGAATAAACACCAACTATATTATCATGATCAAGACTAGAAATAGGATCATCAAGAATTATAAGATTTTCATCTGTATATACTTCTTTGGATTTCCTACCTTTACAAATAAATGAAAAGAAATAACATAAAGCAATTACATTTCTCTCTCCAGTAGATAATGACTTTAGTTTAACTTTTTTACCGTTACTATAAACAACATATTTATTATCATTAAAATCATATTCGTCATTTTTATTATCTAAATCAATTCTTAATCTATTAGAATCCAAAAAAATATATGCTAAATCGCTATTGATTCTATCAATTGCTTCAACTACTTGATTCTGTTTAGCAAATAAGTTTTTCTTTTCAGATAAATACTCATCTTTTTTTGCATTTTTAAATTTTAACTCTTCTTCTATTTTAGCTTTTTCTTTCATGAGTTCTAAATATGCAGAATAATCGGCTTTAATTTGTTGCCAAGATAAATAGTTATTATAATTAATCAAATTTTCTTTAATAATATTCTTAGACCTAATCTTGCTATTATAATCGTTTATGTTCTGATTAATTTTTGCAATAGTTTCCTGTAATTTTAACGATAAACTCTTGATTTTAGAAAAATCATAATTTATTACATCGTATATATGTTCTAACTTATCATTTATTTTATTATTAATATTTTTTACTTCATCATTAAATTGCAGAGCTAAGTCTTGTAACTGTTTAGATAATTCTTTTAATACCATACTAGGTAATTCTTCATATTCAAATTCTTGTAAAAATGAATTCTTAAGTATTGAAGACGTCTCTTTTGTCTCATCAGATAACACGCTATCTATAGCATCAATTATAGATTTTTTATAATCGTTTTCAATAGGTCTAAAGCAAAAAGGACAATAGTCTGGATTTTTTTGCATAACGGCATTTATATCTTCAATCCATGGTAATGTTCTTTCTTGAATAATTTCATAAATTTTATGAGATAACTCTCCGTTTTCATTCTTACTCACTTTTCTTTTTAATAAATTATCTAATTTTTCAACATCACTTTCATTGAAATTAAAGTTAAAATGATACTCTATAATCTCACCATTATCAGGCATATTTAAATATTCTGCTAAAATAGTATTATACTCGTTTATTGTTATACTAGAATTATGATTTTTAACAATCTTATCCAAAGTATCATCATTTACGCTAGCATTCCTTTGCAAGCCATTTATCATTTTTTGACGATGAGCCCAACCAGTCTCTGATTTTAAAGTTTTCAAAATTTTTTGATAGGCATAATCAGGATTACTAAGACTCTTTTCTTCCAAGAACTTTTCTCTTTCTTTTTCTAAATTTGCAATATTTAATTCGTCAATTTTCTTATCAATATTTTTAACTTGTTCATCAATATCGACATTTTCACCAATTAAAGCAATAGTTTTTAGTCCATCATCTTCAAATTTAACATATTTATTAATAAATTCTTCATTAAAAACAAATATTTTACCTTTCACATCATTTAGTTGAAGTAAATTTCCATCATAATCTTGTAATTTTACGTATTTATAGTTATCAGAATTAATTTTATTATATTCCTCTTCACTAGAATAATAATTAAATAACGATGAAATGGTTGTTTTACCACTACCGTTACGACCATAAACAACTGTTGATATTTTTTTATTGTCTTTGTCTTCTAATTTTGGCAATCCCACATCAATTGTTGTTTGATTTTCAAACAAATTACCTTCAACTTCAATTTTTACACCATTTTTAAACATATATACTCCTTATTATTGTCGAATAAAATTTTCAACTTTATCTACTAAATTTTTAGCCCCTACGGGAAGCATTTTTTCATAATCAAATGATTCACTATTAAACCAATCGATAACAATCTCAGAAAATAAAGACTTACTATATAAAAATCCATTATTTTCAAAACCCTGAATTCTACCAGTAATTTCTTTTAAATCATCACCAATATACTCCTTTACAATTCTATTTAAATACCCACCTAATTTTTTATCTTTATATTTATCATATTGTATTTTACCTAATATATTTATTGCTTGGTCTTTATAATTTTTGTTAATGCCATTTAAAAAATATTTTCTTACTACTTCTTCTGGAAATAAATTTTTTATTTCTCTTACTTCTAATTTATATAATGAATCATTTAATTTTTCTTTTAATGATTTATAATATTCTGTTTTTTTCTTAGAAGCTTTAGAAGAAGAAATTCCATCATCATCCATAATAATCATTTTATTTTTATTTATGTTATTAGCCTCTAATATAAAGGCTTTATTCTCTTCTGATTTTGTTTCATCGGTAAAATCAATTAATTTTCCGTTAGCACCACCATATGGTACAAAAACATAGTCTAAACCTTCTATGTATTTTCTAGTATTAGAGTTCTTATCTTTGGAATTTAAAAGCAATCTTATATATAAAGCATCATATTTACCTTCTACCCAGATAATTTTATTTGCTATTTGAACACTGCTTGGTTGGGCTCCTAATTCTTTTAAAATTGATACTTTTTTGCTATCAAAAGTAGAAATATTTATTTTATTGTTTTCTTTTTTACATAAATAAACGCTAAAATTATTAGTTATTTCACTACTAATATCAATAATATGATTAGAGTGCGTTGTAAAAAAGAAATAACAATTTTTAAAATTATCATAGTTGGCTATTGTTTGCATAAACAATCTTTGAAATCCAGGATGGAAATTCAGCTCTGGTTCTTCAATAAAATAAATACTATATCTTGTTTTATCTCTATTAAGAAAAACATCATATAATAATATTATTAATGAAGATATACCATCACCTACTTCATATATTGGAAAATCTTCTTCATCATCAATATTAACCATTATTTCAAACCTATTTTCACTTGGAATTATTGACACAGGCTTTCCTTCAAAAAAATAGTTGCCTAAAAATTTTTCAAAATCATCAACATTTTTTCTGGATTCTTTACTGCCAAGCTTTCTTTTTTTAAAATCACTATAAATATTTAACCCTGTTATAATATCTATCGCAGAATTCAAATTATATTCACTCTTTATTCTATCTGCAAAAAGATCGTTTCCAGTGATTCTTGATCCTGCTTGTACTGAAGGATTTCTAATACTACGCATAATAGGAATATATTTTCTTTCTGGATTTCTAAAAATTTTTAATATTTCACTATCTTTAGCAGGTTCATCTATGATATTTCTTATAGCAATATCATTTTTAACGATATCATCGTCCGACATATTTTCTATTAAATTAATTACTTCTAACTTAAAGTCTCTGATTATTGCCTCCTCAAGTCTGCTTGCATTAATTATCAATTTTTTACTATAGTCATCGTCTGTGGAACTTTTATCAAATTTAATATAAGAATTAAGCTCGTTACTCTCTCCTTTTAATTTGTTAAAATTTTCAAAACTGTAAGTCTTTAAATTCTTACTAGTAGCAGCAGTACAGTCTGTTGCCATCTTTGCAGCATCAAAAGCATTTATCTGAGCAATTATTTTAAAAAAATTTGTCTTAGTATCTCTAATGATGCTAATATTTAAAAAATTTTTAATACCATTATAATCCACAATTTTATTAAGATGCTCTATCAACAATTTTTTTATATTTTCAGTAGATATTACATAAGCCGTTTTATTTAAAACACTTCTCATAAAATAACTCTTACCACTATTGTTTCTACCTATTAGTATGTTTATCTTGTTTAGTGGCATTAAAAATCTATATTCAGTTCCAAATATTTCGGAAATGTCTCCATAAAAAACAATCCACATAATCTGCATATTCCTTTCTAAAACTTTATTTAATATCTTACCACAAGTTAAAGCATCAGTATATGCTCTATGCCCCTTTTCATTTCTAATCCCTAAATACTCTGCTATAGTACTTTGATGATGATCTATAGTAGGAAACATATAAGATATCTTTAATGTATCTAAATACCTTATATGACCACTATAGCCTAATCTTTCTAGGGTATTCTTTAAAAAACGCATATCAAAAATAGCATTATATACTACTAAGATAATATTTCCTTTTAAGATTTTTTTAAATTCTACTAACTTAGGATAAATATCTATTTCTAAAGGGGCATTTTCTAACATTTCTTCACTTATCTTATTAACCTTATAAGCATGATAAGAATTTTTAACATCAGTTTTAACTAAAGAATTAAAATACTCAGTTTCTTTATTATTTATAAATAAAACCGCACCTAGTTCTATTATTCTATCTTTACAGGGACTATACCCAGTTGTTTCCGTATCAAAAGAAATAAACTTCTTATTTAATTCCACTACTACTTTTTTAAATAATTCCACTTCTTCTATTACTACTTCACACATTATAAAAGCCTTTCTTAAGAGGTATTATATTATTTCTTAAACTTTAAGTCAAAAAAATACCATTTTCCATAAAAAACCTATACCACAATATTAATTTATATGATACAATAACTTTGCTTTAAGTTAATTAATTGTAGTTTAGGGAGTGTTATTATGAATGGTGAAGCAACATTAGAAAGTACTAATTCTTTTTCTATTAGAAAAACATTATATTTTATAATTAAAAGATTATTTGATATAATTTGTTCTTTAATAGGATGTATTTTCTTATTACCTATAGCCTTTATAGTAAAGATATCTTACTTATTAAGTGGTGATACTAAAACTATCTTCTATAAACAAAAAAGAATTGGTAAAAATGGTAAATTTATATATATTTATAAATTTAGAAGTATGGTAGTTAATGCTGATGAAGTATTAAAAGAATTATTAAAAGATCCTAAGTATAAAAAAGAATGGGATGAAAATCAAAAATTTGAAAATGATCCTAGAATTACGAAAATGGGTAAAATTCTTAGAAAAACTTCATTAGATGAAGTACCCCAGTTTATTAATGTTTTAAAAGGAGATTTAAGTTTAATTGGACCTCGTCCTTTAATTGAAGGTGAACTTGATGCTCATAATGGTAACCATGAGATTTATGAAGCTGTTAAACCTGGTATTACTGGTTGGTGGGCAGCTAATGGTAGATCTGCTACTACTTATGAAAAAAGATTAGAACTTGAATATTACTATGTAAAACATTGTAGTATTCTTCTAGATATTAAGTGTGTATTTAGAACTATTAAGGCTGTAGTATTTAAAACTGGAGCAAAATAAAAATGTGAGAAAATCACATTTTTTTATTTGGGTTAAAACAGTATGTGTAGATTTATTATAAAAAATACAATCCGCAATAGAGCAAGAAAAAATCACACTTGCTATAAAACTAAATGCTTTTTTATTTATCTTCCTTTTCTATTTTATACTCTTCACTCAGCAAATTTGGAAAATTAATAAAAGCTTTTAATTGATGACGATTTGAATTGAATAAATATTCTGCTTGACCTTTGTTTGACTTAAGTATTGATGTGTTATGCAAAGTGGATTCATTTATCGACTTACTTTTTAATACTTCTTCGGAAGCACCTTTTGAAATATAAAAGTGCTCTGAATATTCAATAACAATAAAACTTATAAGTCTTAATTGTTCAACCAATGATAATTTATTAAATTGATTTTCAAACTTTTTATATTTCGTATCGTCCTTATGTCGAAAAAGCATTATTACGCTTTCATTTTCCAAAGGAAATATACATATATGTATATATTGCATATAAGCATCTTTATCGAGAATATTATTTATTATTCTTCCATTCAAATCTCCATATAAACAAATAGCACCTTGAAAAGCAATTGGAACAATATAATTACATTTATACCAAAAAATTAATTTAGAACCACTTTTCAAATCATTTTCTTTTATTGTTTTAAACCTTTTTAAATACATTTTTAAATCTCTTATATTCGTTTCTTTAATATATTTATATTTTTTTGCATTATCTAATAAAAGCCTATCACCTGAAGCTATAGAAACCATTTGTTCATAAAATTTATTACAATATCGTTCCTCATAAATTAGATTTAAAACATTTTTAATACCAATTTCTGCCATCATTTTATTTGTTGGCTTTGATATTATATTTTCAATATTTTCATAATCTTGAAAAATCTTACTGTCACACTCTCTACATATTAATTTAAATATTCCAGTATTCTTTATTCCACTTTCCCCATCAATTACTTTCATTTCTTCAAAAAGACCATAATGAAAAGTATTGTAAATCTTTCCTTTTCTTGCAATGTTTTTTAAAACAAATTTAGGTACCGTATGGGATAAGCAAAAACTGGTTACTTCTTTATTACAATAAAAACAGTACCCCAGCCTAGCCGATTCTTTAGCCTTTTTTAAAGCATCATAAAACTTAATTCTTATATCTTCATAATTCATTAAAAGCCTCCTAAATTTTAGTAAAAAATAATACAATCATAAAAAAATTTGACTTATCACCAAGGATATTTAAAGTTTACTTTAAAGACAAAAAACTTCTAAAAACAAATAATTATTAATCGCTCAAACTATTTCTATATTCATTCAAATAGCATTTAACATCATTGTTTGTACTATCGCCTAAATCATTTGAATTATCATGAAAAGCCTCATAGATACTATCAGAATAATCATCATAATCAAAATTTTTTTCCAATGTTAAAGCCTTCAAAAAATCATCACCAATTACTATATTCTGTTTCACTCCTACTTTTTTTATCCACTCAACTCTTTTATCAAAATAATCATCATAAATTATTGATAAACTTTCTTCATCGCAATCAAATTCATCATATTTGAGATCTTCTATTTCTGAATTAATAGCATAAATACAATCATCAGATATTTTAAAGCCTATGTTTTCAACTATTTTATCTTGCATTCCTTCTGAAAAAAGCGAAAAGTTTTTCAAAATTCTTACTAAGATTTCTGAAGCACTAAAATAAATATCAATATCTATAAACTTAGATATATTATTAGAATTTGAGATAAGTTCTATAAATTTTTCATCTTCTAAATTATTCTCATCAATGTAACAATTAACACTAGCACTTAAATAATTTGCTTTTTTTATTTGTTCAAGATAATAATCAAAATATTTTTGATTATTGCATACAGTACTTTTATCAATCTCAGCAAGCAGTGTCAAATCATCTAAATTAGTTTCTATTGCTTTATCCATTTTTGTTGAATTAGAAATTTTTTCGTTCATCATAATTCCTTTTAAGTAGTGTTTATCATTTATAATTTCTAAATAATTTTTCATATCATTAGAACCATTGAATTTTCTTCTAAAATAATCCATAATACCTGGATTAATGTATTTCAACGCAGAGGTACTACTACCATTTTTAACTTTTTCAAAAACATTGATGAAATTTTTTTCTATTTTTTTAATAGTTGTTGTAACATCACTTTCTAACAATCCAATTTTTCTAGAATATTCATATAATGTTGATAAGTCACATTCAATATAATACTCTGGAATTAATAAATATATTATCTGCAATACTTTCAAATCACAACTTTGTAAATTATTTAAACAAAAGTCATCATATAAACTTGTTGGATTATCAAAAACTTTCTTAATTGTAAGGTATAAACACTCGCTTCCGTTATAAAATTTTAAAGATTCATCTATTAATCGTGGATTAAAAGTATCATGAGAAATTAATTTGAAAATTTTTGTATCTTCAAATGATTTGTCAAAATCATCAAATAAAGCCCTAATTAATTCTACATTAACAGTGTTTTTTTGAAAATGTTTAATTAAAATTTTTGACTTTTCAATAGCCGAGAATGGCTGCATCTCCTTGATATAAGTTTCAAGGTTTAAATATTTAATTTGACTGTATTTCTGTTTTGCTTCGTTATAAATATTAATTCTGGAATTCACGATTATTTTAAAACTATTATCATTTCTTTTAAAAAGAGCTTCTAACTCGCTTTCTTTTAACTTTTGCATAACATTTTCTTCATTTGAGCCAAATATGTCATCTATAAAAAGCACTGCTTTTTCATACCCATTATAATTTTCAAACGATTCTTTTAAAGTATCAGAAAAGTACAATAGTTTATACCCATCTTCAAGAAATTTTCCAACTAAATATTTACAAGTATATGTTTTTCCAACTCCTGGGCTTCCTATTAAAACAAGTTTATTAGCACTGTTTAATCGCTCCAAGCATTCATAGGTTGTCTTAGTTGGCACAAAATTTTCACAAACTGCTTTAATATCATTTAAAATAAAATTCTTAATAAATTGGTTATAACCATTCGTTTCTATCTTTTCAAATTTAACAGGTAACATTAAATGATCTTCAAAATATTTATAAACATCATTTACTATATCCAAGTCCTTTATTTCTTCAATGCATTTGGAAAAATTCATAATATTTTCTTTATTTAAATTACAGCTTTTTAAAGTTTTTTTAGTAGGCATGTAATCAGATGCCAAAAAGAAAAAAACTATTTTATAGTTGCCAGCATTGTTATCAATTGTATCTCTTATCTTTTTAGAACTAGTTTCAGATGTAATTTGAATTCCAAGTGTTCCCTCGCTATTTATTAAGTCAATGTTTGCATAATTAACCTTATCATCATTGCAATTCTCAAAATCGCCATATCTAATTATTTTCAATAATTTACAAATAAAATCTTCTAAAGAAATATTAAGATTAGTAAGCCCCAATGAATTCTCTATTTTTATATTGGTTTCAATCCAAGTATAGTACCTACGAAGTTTTGCTTTTATTTCATCAATTTCTATCATTTTTATTACCACCTTTAAAAATAAATCTAATATTTAATTATCTCTTAATATAAGCCATTAAATATATCACTTATTAATAATTATAATTATAGTAAAAGCGGTGCATTCAATCAAAATGACACCACTTTACTACATTCAGACAATATAAACAAAGACCATCAAAATCACTTTTTATTTGATGTATTCGTGGTTTTCGTTTCACTTCTAACATTTATTCCAGGCAATGTCGGACCAATACTTATTTTGGTATCGCCACTAGTATTTCCACCGCTGTTAGAATTATTATTACTTGAATATTGAATATTAGCCATAATTACTTCTCCTTACTTCACCGCATAAAGGATAACAAAACTAAAAATAATTGTCAATACTATAAAGCAAATTAAAAGTGAACAAGAACAAACCAAAAATTTTGCTTTAATATTATTTATACGAAATAATGATAACGACATATCGTCTAAATCAGTTATTCTCTGGTCTAAAAATCCATCGCCATCAACATATGTTTTTAAATTATTGTTCACAAAATCCAATAAATTTCTGCCTGAATTTGGCTCACTTTTTTTATAAGGCCAATTTGTTAAAATTGCACAAAATAAACTTATTAATAGAATTAAACATAGAATAAAAGATATGCTAACAATCATAGGCTTATAATCTGGCAAATTTTCCAACAATTTATATACTAATTCCATAAATACTGCTAACACTATAGAAATAGAAGTTAAAATGGAGTTAGCAATATTTCTCAAATTATCTTCTCGACGACATTCAGATAAATAAACATTCTCTGAATGTTTTATAATTTTATACTTTACAGTTTTATTTTTATTCATTTTTCCTACCATAATTTCTAATTAATTTAATCAAATATAAATCTTTGTGACAGTCGATATTGCCATTACTTCTGTCAGTTAAAACTCATAAGTATACTTTACCACATAATCAATTATTTGTGCTAAATATGTGTATTTTATTTAAAAAAGAACCCTATTAAAAGAGTTCTTAATCAAATTAATCACTGTAAACTTCTTTAAAGTAATTTTTAATTAATTCAAAATCTATTATTTGATTTCTTTTAGTATTCTTCCAAGGTTCTTCACTATGAGTTAAATCAATAAGATTACCTGCAGCAATTGCTAAATAATTAAATAATAACATACTACCATTTTTTTCGATTAAAACTCATTACTTATACTCCAATTATATAATCATTTATTTGTACTATATATTAGCTTTAAAAAAGCCATATTTTTATAAAAATCACACTTTTGCAGGCATTTTAACCATTTTTATCACACTTTTGCAGACTTTTTTGGTCTTTTTATCACACTTTTGTAAATTTATTAATTTTATCAAGCACTAAAATATTATTACCAACATAATCATTAAATACTTCGATGGTGGTCTCGAACCAATTAAAACCCCTTAATAAAAGAACTAATCTTTCTTTAAGACTAGTCCCTTATCTTCAGACTTATTTTCTTGTTTTATAATCTGTTTATAAATAATATCCTTATAACTTATAAAAGCATCTTTACCAATAAATACATACTTACCATCTTTAGTATAAAACTTAGGAATAACCACATAATCATATTGTTCAAATCTTGAATTCATATGATAAGCTAAAATTATGCCATCATTTTCATATAAAGCAATATATACAGAATATCCATTAAAACGTGTATAATTAGAATCAAACTCATCATCTAAATCTTTAATGGGCTCTGTTCTTTGAAACTGATAACCAACATATGTAGCACTCTTTAAAAACTCTTCTAAACTAATAAACTCTTTATTAACATCATCGATACTTTTATATCTTTTAACAAAATCATCACAAGTAAGTACATACCCATTATCTTCTTTTAAATGCCAAAACTTACTTAATCCACCTAAATAAATAGAATTATTTCCCTTATCTTCATCTTTTTTAATATAAATATTACTCACCATAAAACTCACTTTCTAACAAGAATAATATTATACTATATTTCTTTCTATCTTGTAAGCATTATTTATATAACTTAAATAATTATCATCTTTTTATAAAATCTTCAAGCATCTTTTCAAAATTATCAGTATTTTTTTTCGCATTACTTATCTTTTCTAAAAAATCAACATAAGCTTTTATATCACGGCACTCCGTATTATAATTACCATTAGAACTACCTTTAACATTATTATATAATGCTATTAGATTAGCATAACGATTCTGAATATTATTAATATAACATAACACATCATCTCTATATTGACAATAATTATATCTCATAGTGCCATATGTAAAATATTGATAATAGTTTGAGCATCGCTGTAATAACTTCTTACCATAATTTAAATCGTTATCAAGATTCTTATCAATAATTTCATCTAATTGTTCTTTTAACATTTTTCCAATATCTTTGTTATTATTCATAAACATCTATTTTTCTCCTTTAATAATTAAAAACCTATTAATTTTTTCTACTAACAGACATTTCTAAATATTATCCTAACATTATTTTTATAATTATTAAAGCTATTTTAATCCATACACTCCATTACTTTTATAAACAACTCTTGCAACTATTCTATCCCCATCTTTTATAATATAATCCTTACTACCTAATATTATATAGTAATTCTTATCTTTAAACTTCTTAAAAATACTATCTAAACTATATATTTGTCCTTTATAAAAGCATATCTTATATTTAAAATTCTTATCATACCCAGGATAGATACTATCTAAATCATCTAAGTATTCCTTATTCATAAAATTTATATTACTTCTTAAATTAATATATTTATTAACTATATTATATCTTTCTTCATAATCCATAAGTTTTAAAAATAAATAACCTACTTCACTTATAAAATACTTACATTTATACTTCTTTTCTTGTAAACTATTTAATTCTATTATCATTTTTTTATCATATAAGTAAGTAAAATCTTCCTTATTTATTTTAATATCTTTACATAAATAACCACTAGTATTATTAATTATAATCTGTTGCATAAACATCACATCATCATTTTAATATATATTACTTTTTTAGCAAGTTACTATTTTTCTTATTTAGCTATCTCATTTCTTCTAAATTATCTATTTATACTTACTAAACTTTATCTTTTACTCATATTAAAGCTTAAAAAAAAGAATATTACTAGCAAAAGCAATATCTTTTTATCTTTATTAACTTATCTTAATTCCATAACTTATTAGGATATTCACAATTATCAGTTAAATCTTTTAGAGCCTTCTTTACAGTATCGGCATCTTCCCTATAAGTAACACCATACCATATGCTTGATGTATCTAATACTTTAACAGTTATATCTTTTTTAGCTATATGTTCGCAAACAACATCAGGTATTAAGAACTCACCTTCATTTAAATTATCTTTATGTTTATAAAAATATTCTTTAATATCTTTATTTAGAATATCAAAAATATCTTTAGTAAATAAGAACATGTTCATTGATACTAAAGTATCATTACTTACCTTAAATGATGCCTCATTATTTAAAGGACTAGCCGTAATAACATTATCTACTTCTTCTACTTTTGATTCTACTAAACTTGTTAAGTAGCCATTACTTGATGAACACACCCCACGTTTAACCGCCCCGTTAGCTGTTAAGGTATTGGCAGCCCTGTAACCTACCATTCCAAAGTTTGGACCCGTAATTCCACTTTTTAAGAATGAAGCAGCCTTCATATAAGCATCTCTACCATAGAAATCATCAGCATTAATAATAGCAAAGTTGCCCTTTACAACATCTTGACAACAATAAATTGCATGTGCTGTACCCCAAGGTTTAACTCTATCATTATCTAAATATTCTTCTGGTATATTATCCATATCTTGGTAAACATAACTTACCTCGATTTTACCTTCTACTCTTTTACCAATTGTTTCTTTAAAAACTTCTGCATTTTCTCTTTTGATAATGAATACTACCTTATCAAAGCCAGCTTTTATCGCATCATAAATTGAATAATCGATAATAAATTCTCCATTTGGTCCCATTGGTTCAATTTGTTTTAAGCCACCGAATCTTGAACCCATTCCAGCAGCCATAATTACTAATTCCATCTTAATTTACCTTTCTTATTCCCTTAAAATTCTTCATGATTTTTTTTATTCCAAAGCGACTACTAAAAGCCACCGTATAAAAAGTATTATCCATAGCAACGATTGTTCCTCTACCGTATAAAGAATGCATTAAATGGTCGCCAACTTTAAACTCTAAAGACTCCCCATCATTGTTATAGAAACTACTCTTACTTGAGAAAGTTGGAATCTTACCAACATTTTTACTTCTTAAATGCTCAAGTCCCATACTCTTAACTTTAACATCTAGTAAATCCTTATCAATTTCTTTAATAAAACGTGATGGTGGATTTACTTGTTCACGACCATAAAGGATACGACTATGGGCATTAGTTAAGTATAAAACTTTACGTGCTCTTGTTATACCAACATAACACAAACGTCGTTCTTCTTCAATCTCGGCATCACTGCCAAAAGAGTTTTGGTGAGGAAAAATTCCTTCTTCCATCCCACATAAGAAGACACAATTAAATTCCAAACCCTTAGCACTATGAATAGTCATTAAAGTAACCGCATCTTTTTCTTCTTTATGTTCACTAATATCGGCTACTAAAGATATTTCTTCTAAAAAATCACTTAAGTTAACTGATCCTGTTCTTTCTTCAAACGAAGCCGTAACCGATTTAAATTCCTCTAAGTTATCTAATCTTAAATCATTTTCTAAAGATTTCTCACTAGTAAGACTTTCCTTCATCCCACTCTTATCAATAACATAATCAATAAACTCTGTTAAAGATAAATTATCTTGAGCTTTAATCATATCTAAGATTAATTCTTTAAAAGCAAGCTCCCTACCCTTACTAATAGCATCAAACATACTACTACCTAGTCTTGTAGCCTCATTACTTAAATTTTCTATAGCTTTTTCGCCTATACCTCTTTTAGGTTCATTAATTACTCTTCTTAAAGCAATATCATCATTTTGATTATTAATAAGTTTTAAATAACTTAATAAATCTTTAATTTCTTTTCTTTGATAGAAGTAATAAGCTCCCACAACATTATAAGGTATATTTTCTTTTAAGAATACCTCTTCTAATAAACGAGACTGTCCATTAGTACGATACAATATTCCAATATCTTTATAATCATACCCCTGATTATATAGTTTCTTTATCTCATCGATAATAGTTAAAGCTTCCATCTTCCCATTTTCACAAGTAATATACTGAGTCTTAACTCCATCCCCAATAGTACCCTTTAAATTCAATTCTTTACGTTCTTTATTATTTCTAATAACACAGTTTGCACATTCTAAAATATTATTCGTACTACGATAATTACTTTCTAAAGTAACAACATAAGCATCTTTATAATCTTTTTCAAAATTTAATATATTTCTAAAATTAGCATTTCTAAATCCATAAATAGACTGATTAGCATCCCCAACTACAAAAAGATTACGATATTTACTAGCAAGCAACTTATTAAATTGATATTGTACTTCATTAGTATCCTGATACTCATCTACTAAAATATATTTAAACTTTTCTTGATACTTATCTAAAATATCTGGATACTTTTTAAATAACTCTACTGGTAATACTAACAAATCATCAAAATCCACCGAATTATTTTTATGTATTAATTCTTGATAAGTCTGATATATATCTAAAACTCTTTTTTCAGATATCGTATTAAATAAATTATCTATTTCTCTAGGACTTAAATTTTCATTTTTAATAAAACTAATTCTATTACGAACATAAGAAGGTGCAAGTTCCTTAGGATCTATTTCCTTATTTTTCATAATTCTTTTAATTAAACTTAAGACATCATCACTATCTAAAATAGTAAAGTTAGACTCTAACCCACATTCCTTACTATTTTCTCTTAAAATTCTCACTCCTAAGGAATGAAAAGTACCAAGAAAAGCATAATTACCTGGTACTAAAGTTTCCACTCTTTCTTTCATTTCTTTAGCGGCTTTATTAGTAAAAGTTATAGCAAGTATATTATAAGAAGGAATACCATTATCAATTAGATAGGCTATCCTTGTTGTTAAAACTCTTGTTTTTCCTGAACCTGCTCCTGCTAAGACAAGACATGGTCCGTTAAGATGCATCACGGCTTTTTTCTGTTCATCATTTAGTGTGTTTAAGTAATCCATATACAATAATCGCCTCTAGCTCTTATTATACCAAAGCTTACCCTTAAAGCCAAGAAAAAGCAGGCATTTTAACTACTAAATATATAAATAAATACTAGAAAAAAACGATTATAGATATTCTACAATCGCTACATTCTTTCTTAATTTATCAATTAAATCATTTTGATCATATTTATTAAATATTTCTGTAAAACTACTATTATCCATTAGAAACATTCCATAATAACTATTAAATATTTCTTTATAGTTTTCTACTCCTAAATCTTTTAAATAATCTAAATTAGCACTTACTAACTTTTCTTCTAAATCTAACTCTTTTTTAATAGCAGGTGTAACATTATCATTTAACCACTCTATTTCTGAATTACTAAATCCATAATTTTTTAAATATTGCATAAATCCTCCTACAAGCTTTCTAAGACATTTTTAGCATCTTCTATACTCTTAGTTGAATTATAGAATAAACTAGCTATTAAAATATCTTTATCAGCTTCATCAGTCGTATTATTTATTAAAGTTATTAAGTTTCTCTTAGTATTTTGATATGAGAAAGATAAACCATCAATTATATAAGTATTACCTTTACATACACAAATACTTTCTAATTTTTGTTCTAATCTTGTATATTCATCGAACTTACCAGCATCACTTAATTTTATATTAAAAATATCATTTAAATTAGTATCCAAAATATCTATAAGTTTACTATCTACTACTTTACTTAAATCACTAGTTAATTTATTTATATCTTTATCAATAGGTACTTCTTTTTCTACTAACTCTTCTAAAATATCTTGTCTAAACACATAACTATTATACGTTAAAACATTATTTTTTTCTTCTGTATAAGGTATATTATATTCATTACAGAATAAAATACGTTTTAAAATACTATAAACATCTAAACTTAGAGCATTAACATCATAAGTTAATAAGTCACTTTGATTATTTTCTAAAATTAAATCTATTCTTCTTACTAACTCTGTTGGTTCTAGAGTTAAAGTATTAAATGCTATACGACCATTAGGCATTTTTAAATCTATCTTATAATCTTCTAAAGTCTTTAAATTCTTTTTCATATCTTCATTACTTACAAGACATAAAACAGCACCATTTTTTTGTAATTCAGCATCACTAGGCTTATAACCAAATTCATGTAGACTTACAACATTGTCTAAATAATTTTCTACACCATTTTTATAAGCAACTAAAGGAATATTTACAAGTTCTATATTTCTATCACTAGCTAATTCTTTTATGCTATCATAATCAATCTTACTTGTATCAAAAGGTTTAATTAAAGCAATATCAGAAGCACTCTTCTTTAATTTTTCTAAAACTTTTGTATCGAAATTGGCATCTTCAACTAAATTTGTATCATTATTTTCTGCAATTTCTTTTTCATTATCTTCTTCTTTGATTTCCTTAGTATTTTCTATATCAGAACTATTTGTATTTAAAGAACCAAATATATCATTCATCTTACTTTGTAATTCATCAAAAGAAATAATTTCCTCTTCATTATCTTTTGGCTCTGCTTCTTTTATTTCTTCTTTAGTTTCCGTATCATCTTCAAATAGATTCTTTAATTCTTCAAAAGATATAGGAGTTTCGTCTTCTAATTTTTTTTGATAGTCTTCTTCTTTTTCTTCGTTTGGTTTAGCATCATCGCAAGTTTTATCATCAGGTTCTTCTTCAACTATTTCTTTTTCTTTGGTATTATCATTAAAATCAAACATATCTGGTCCAAAACTACTAAAGAAATTATCATTATCATCTTCTAAAACTGGTTTTTCTTCTTCGGTCTTTGTATCAGTTTCTTTAGCTTCTTCAGAACTTTCTTTCTTAATTTCTTTATCTTCGTCTAAATCCACTTCTTTTAAAGCTTCAACGATATTATCTAAATCAACATATGTTTCATTATCATCTAACACATCAGCATCAAATTTAAAGTTTTTAAAATATGGCATTAACTCATCTTCAGGGAACATAATAAGTTTAGCAGCTGTATAAGCTTCATCTTTACTGAAATCCAAATTTTTTAAAATTTCTGTTACTTCATTACGAGTTCGAATGCAACTACCACTACTAGCTTCTTTAATTAAATCAGATAAAACTTTTTGATCTTCTAAAGCTTTGTCTAACTTTTCTTGATAAATATTAACATTATTATTAGCCGAGATAAGTTTTTCTTCATCTTCTTTAATAGCACTCTCTAAATCATTAATATCATTATTACGAATTTCAATTTGAAGTGGTAATTGATTAGTTAATTTATTCAAATCTTTATCAACATCAACATTTAATTTTAAAACACTAGTAATAAGTTTTAAATCAGTATCTTTTAAACTATTAAATGCTTCTAAAAGAATATCTTTCTCTTTATTTAAATCGTCTATTTCACTTTTTATATTGGTAATTTTTTGATTCTTAGTGCTAATACTTTTTTCTTTTTTTAATGCGGTATTAGTATTATCATCTATTTTTTTATGTAAATCTACTAAAATAGTTGACTCTGGTTTTAATAGATTTTCAATCTTTTTTAATATACTTTGATTATTTTTCATCACACTAACTCTCCTATTTTCTTTTCTATTATATCAAAACTACTACTTAAAGTAAATTATTTTCCCTAAAACTTCCCCTATTTATTTTTTTATAGCAATTCCTAAATGGCGATATGCTTTTTCCGTTGCTATACGTCCTCTTTGACTTCTTTTAACAAATCCCTCTTGTAACAAAAAAGGTTCTACTACTTCTTCAACTGTTGTTACTTCTTCGCCAATTGAAGTGGCAATAGTTCCAGCACCAACTGGTCCCCCATTAAACTTTGTAATTAAGGCATCTAAATATTCTAAATCTAGTGAATCTAAGCCATATTCATCAATTTTTAATCTATTTAAAGCTTTTTTAGTGGTTTCTAAACTTATAGTCTTATCTCCAGCAACTAAAGTAAAATCACGTACCCTTTTAAATAAACGGTTGGCAATACGTGGTGTTTTACGACTTCTCTTAGCTAGTTCCATTGCGGCCATTTCATCAATAGGCATTTTTAAAACTTTAGATGTTCTAATAATTATTTGTTTTAATTCTTCATCCGTATAATAATTTAATTTAGAAACAATACCAAAACGGTCACGTAAAGGACTAGAAATATTACCAGCTCTCGTTGTTGCTCCTACTAAGGTAAACGGTGGCAAATCTATTTTTATATTTCTTGTATTGCCATCTTGTCCAACTACAATATCTAACTCAAAATCTTCCATAGCAGGATATAAAATTTCTTCGATAAATCTTGGCATGCGGTGAATTTCATCAATAAACAAAACATCGCCTTCTTCTAAATTTGATAAAATGGCAGCTAAATCGCCTGGTTTTTCAATCGAAGGACCTGATGCTGTTTTAATATTTACCCCTAGTTCATTAGCAATTATATGAGCAAGAGTTGTCTTTCCAAGTCCTGGAGGTCCATAAAGTAAAACATGGTCTAAAACTTCATTACGCATCTTACAAGCTTTAATAAACACTTTTAAATTTTCTTTAATCTCTTCTTGTCCAACATAATCATCTAAAGTTTCTGGTCTAATATTTTTATCAAACTCATCCTCTTTTAAATTAACATTGTATATATCATTATCATCTAGCATTATTCCACTTCCTTATTATGTTATATATCTCTTGAAAATTTTTTGCTCTTAATCCCTTATATTCTTTATTATACCAATTATCAATTAAAATAGTCTTAATACCATAATTATTTACATCTTCTATTTGTATAACGGCATCATCAATAAATACATCGATTCCTAAACTTTTACAAGCTTCACCCTTTTTAGATAGCCCAATATAACAATCAGTAAACTTAAAGCCTTTACTAATTAGATCATTTTTTGTAATGCTTAAAATATCTAACTTTTCATCTTTCTTTCTTCTCGTTAAAAAGTATATCTCATATCCCTCATTATATAACTTTTCTAAATAATATAAGGCATCCCCTTTAGGTTTAGCTTTTAAATATAACTTATTCTTTCGAAAATAATTAAAGAAAGCTTTTTTTTCTTCACTAGTCCAATAAAATCTTTCATGAAAATCATACTTGCTTTTATCTTGATAACCCTTATTTTCTAAAAAATACTTATCAAAATATCTAGCAGCTTCCTCAATTATATCAAAGGTATTCATTACTGTATCATCTATATCAATCCCTATTTTCATCTTTTACCTACTCATTAATAATTTTAATGCTTCCTTAATTTGACTTTCTAATTCTTTAGTAGCATCCACTTTAGGTAATATAGCCTTAATATCTGCCTTTTTATATCCTAATGATTCTAATACACTTACTAATTCATCTAAATCATTAACAGCAAATAAATCTTGATGGTCAGCAAGTTTTCCTTTTAAATCTAAAATAATTTGTCTTGCTAATTTATCTCCTACCTTAGGAAATTTTGTTAAGTAAACTAAATTTTCTCTTTCAATAGCCTCTATTACATCATTAGTATTACCAGTAGATACCATAGGTATAGCCATTTTAGGTCCAAGTCCCTTAACATTTATTAATCTTAAAAACAAATTCTTTTCTTCTCTTTTTTTAAATCCATAAAGAGTATACTCATCTTCTCTAATATAGTTATATAAATAAATAGTATATTCTAGATTTTCTCTATATACATAAGGATTACCAACATATACTTGATAACCTATACCATTATTTTCTATAACTACATAGTTACTACCTATTTCTTTTATTATTCCCGTTATATAGTTTAACATACTTAATACTTCCTTTTCTTTCTCATATTATCAACCACAAATGCCTTTGTCAAGCCAATATAGAAATTTTTAAACAGTATTTAAAGTGCATTCTAAATTTAGTTACTTAGGGTAATTTATTCTTAAAGCTTGATTAGAAAAGACCTTTTCTATCTTACATAGTAAAGGTCTAAAAAAGCTTCAATTGTTTTGGCATCTGTACTTCCACTAAAAGTATGAACAACATTACCATTTTCAATTATATAAGTAATTGGTGTTCCTGTTACAACTAAATAGTTACCAATATTTTCTGTTTTATCTAAATTACTCATATTTACCTCATAAGCACTAATGCCTAGATTACCTAAAGCACTTTTTAACTCTGGTAAAAATTCTTCACAATAACCACAACCAGTTTTAGTAACTACTAAAATACTTCTTTTACTAGTTTGAAATAATTTAGTAAAGTCCTTATATTTTAACTCTGTTAATATACCATCCGTATTTGGCAAGGTATCTAAAGTAACTTTAATATCTAATTCTTTTACTGGTACTTTATCTACTTGCGATGCATGTGAAGTTGTCTTCTCTAAATTAGTTGTAACTTTATTAACATCTTTATTACTTAATAAATAATAAACCGTAAATATTGCAAGCCCAACCGCTATTAATGTTAAAATACTTACTAAAATCACTTGCACACTTTTATTCATATCTTTATACTTCTCCTTTTACTTTTAAAGATTTAAATACCTTTTTCCATAAGTCCTTACTTGAATAATTTAAAATACCAACTTTATAAACTCTAATACCATATTTAAACAAAACAATACAACTTATAAATAAAACAAGTGCTGATATTCCAAGATCAACTAAACTAGTCTCACCTAAAATATAAGTTATAGGAGCCACCATAGAAGATAAGAAAGGAATATAACTAATTACTTTAATAAATAAAGAACCTTTAAATGCTGAGGCCATAATACCAATATAATAACCTAACATTAAGATTATCATTAAAGGAGTTTGTAATTGTTGAAAATCTTCCGTTGATGTTGTCATCGATGCTAAAACTCCTGCTAAAGTAGCATAAATAAAGAATGATAATAAGAAGATTATAATTAAGATTGGTGCTCCATTTGTAAGTAAATTTAGAGTACCACTAACCTTTAAAGAAGTAAATAAATTACCAATAATATTAGACTCACCAACTCCTGTACCAATACCACCATGAATTAAAATTCCAATTCCACTATATAAAAATAGTAATAAAGATTGCAAGATAACAAATATTGTCGAACTAGCTATTTTACTTAAGAAATGCACCTTCGCAGGAACATTAGAAATAATTATTTCCATACCTCTTGTAGTTTTCTCATCATTAATCTCTGCTCCAATCATCTGAACTAATAAAACAATTAACATGAAAAATGGTACCAAGAAAACTATTAAACTCATATTAGTCGCATCTTCACTAGCCGTAATCTCTTTTTCATTAGTAATAACTCTATTAATACTAATAGGACTAGTAATCTTAGCTAGTTCCTCACTACTTAAGCCATTATAATTTAAAGCAACACTACTTTTCATTCCCGTTAAGCTACTACTTAATAAATTATAAGTAACTGTATCTATTTTATTATAAGAAATAATATCAGCTTTTAAATACTCTATTTCATCATAACTAATATTAACAATAATATCATCCGTATCATTTATCTTACTCTTTAAAGTATCAACATCATCACTACTATAAGCTACTTCATAAGTCCTTTCATCATTTAATATCTTTTTATTAGTATCAAAATAAGCATTAAACCCTTCTAAATAATTATTATCCCCTGTTAAATAAATATTAATAGTTTCTTTAAAATCTCCCCCAAAAACATTAATAATTTTATCAATATTAATAACCCCTATTAAAAGAATACAAAGTAGGACATTAACTACTTTAAACCATTTCGTATCCATTTTCTTTTTTATACTTTGTTTAATTAAAAACCAGGCTTTACTTTTCATATGCTTCCCCTACTTTACTTATAAATATTTCATTTAAAGTTGCCTCTTCAACATTAAATTTAGTAACACTCTTAAAAGTTTTAACGACTTCAAATACTTTATCTACTACTGTATCATCACTTATTTTAATAATGTAAGTATCAGTACCAGCTTCTTTTATGATATCAAGTACACCATCAATATCTTTTAACTTATCAACATCACCCTTACAACATAGCTGAATATTTTTCTTCCGATACTTTTTCTTTATATCCTTTAGGTTACCTTGTAAAACACTTTTACCATGTACTAAAATAACTAATTCATCACAGAATAACTCTACATGTTCCATTCTATGTGAAGAAAATATAATCGAAGTACCCTTATCCTTTAACTCATTAATCATCTTCATAAATTCTTCAACATTAATAGGATCAAGTCCACTAAAAGGTTCATCTAAGATAAGTAACTTCGGTTCATGCAAAATAGCCGTAATAAACTGTACTTTTTGTTGATTACCTTTACTTAATTCTTTTATCTTTCTATTTTTATACTCACTTATATGGAATCTTTCTAATAAGACATCTAATCTTTTTTCAATAGTTTTTTTATCTAAACCTTTCAAAGTTCCATAAAATATAGCTTGTTCTAAAACCGTAAGTTTTAAAAGTAAACTTCTTTCCTCTGTTAAAAAACCAATTTTATCCGTAATGCTATAATCAATTGGTTTTCCATCCAATAAAATAGTGCCATCACTCTTATCAAGTAAGTTAATTATCATCCTAAAAGTTGTCGTCTTTCCAGCCCCATTAACCCCAAGTAAGCCAAATATTTCACCATCTTTAACTTTAAAAGACAAATTATCGACAGCTTTAAAATCACCATAATATTTTGTTACATTTTTAAGTTCTAACATTTTAACCTCTTAACTTTTCTAAAATTTTAACTTTTCAATCAAATAATACTTTATTATTTCTAATTCTGGCATTGAAAAATTAGCATATTTCATAATTTTATCTAAACTTATTTCATCTTTCATCATAAGATATGCAACATAAATAGAATTACTTACCCCATCTATTTCTTCTTCCTTAGTAGTAAAAGCCGAAGCTAATCTTAGAATTGCCTTTCCTATTTCTAAAGAAGGTTCTATTTTCTCTTCTTTTTCTATTATTTTACTATCAATACTATATTCTTCTTTTAAAACATCTTCTATTTTTTTAATAATCTCGTCTCTATTACCATTTCCTAAATCTAAAAGAATCTTTGTATCTTTATTATCTGTTGCCACCAACAGCTTTATTACTTTTTTTTCCATAAAAAGTCCTTTCTAAAAACGTCTACTACTAGTCTTAGAATATCTTTATTCTAGCCTTAGACTAAACAAATATTTTCTTAATAATAACTACCAGTAAAATTTAAGTTTTACCCTTATATCATAACACACAAATTCCTTTCTAAACAATTCTAAAATAGCTTTATTTTTAATTTTTTTCTAAAGAAAAAGCATCAATTATACTTTAGTAAACTGTATACCTTAAATTTACTAATTTTTCTACTTCTATTACTTTAAAAGTCTAAAATCTTTCTCATAAATTTTATCCATTTTAACAAACTTATTATTTCTTAAGAATAAAGATTTTACAAATCACATAAAATTTATTAAAGAAAGAGGAATTTTATGAACAAGCAAAATCTATGGTTTATTACTTTATTTAGTATTATTTTAGTCTTAAGTATTTATTACATTAGCATGCCTTCTAATATCTTAGAAGAATATACAAATACAAAAAATGATAATAGCGATACTACGGTAAACGAAATTACCCCTTCTACCTCCTTAGTTGCCCTTCGTGTAGCATCCGATGAAGAATTACTAAATAATATTAATAATCTTCAAAGTACTATTACCGACAAAGAAAAAACAGTTGCTGAAAAAAATAATGCTTATGAAGAACTAATGACTTTAAATGAAAATAAAGGTTTAGAAGAAAATATTGAATCCAAACTAAAAGAAAAGTTTGAATATGATTCTTTTGTTAAAATTAATAAAGACCAAATTAATATTGTTATCTCTAGTACTAAACATGATAAATTAATTGCTAATAATATTATTAAAGAAGTCCAAAGTATGTTTGATACTAAAAAATATATTACAATTAAATTTCAATAGTTAACTAAATAATAATAAAACATAAAATACTATAGAAAGTTGGTATATTTATGAGTTTATTAACAAAAAGAGAAAAAGAAATATTTACACTCCTACTTAAAACAAAAACAACTAAAGAAATAGCAAGCATTCTTCGTATTAGCGAAAAAACAGTTCGTAATCATATTTCTAATGTTATTCAAAAATTAGGAGTAACCAGTAGAAGTAGTGCCATTATTGAACTATTAAAGACAAAAGATTTAACTCTTTAAGACCACATCATCTGGTCTTTTTTATATCTTTTAACTATATAATTTATTAGGTGGTTTTTATGTTTAATAATATTAAAAGAAAATTACTTATTTCTTTTTTAACCCTTTTTGTTCTAAGTTTAGTCTATCTTTTTCCTACTAATAAACAGTATGAAGAAACTCTTAAGTTTAAAGAAGCCAAGTATCACTCTATTTATCTTTTAAATAAAAATATCTTAGTAGAAACGAAAATAGTTAGTAATAACAAAACCGATATCTTAGAACAAATAAAAGATATTATATCATCCCTTACTATTAATAGTCCTAAATCTAAATATATTGATGAGACTTACTTACCCCTTATACCGGAAAATACTAAAGTTTTAAATATGACCCTAGAAAATAATTTATTAAAGATTAATTTTAGCAAAGAATTTCTAAATGTTAATAAAAATACAGAAGAAAAAGTAATTGAGTCTTTAATATATTCTCTTACCAAGTTAGATGAAGTTAAAGAAATAATGATATTCATTGAAAATGAAAAATTAGATTGTCTACCTATTTCTAAAAAGAAACTCCCCCTTACTTTAACTAAATCCTTTGGTATTAATAAAGTTTATAATGTAAATAATGTATTTACTATGGATGTCTTAAACTTATATTATTATACTAATATCAATGATGAATACCACTTAGTACCAGTATCTATATTTACTAACGATAATAAAGATAAAGTAGAAATAATTATTGAAGAGTTAAAAGCATCACCAATTCATCAATCCAATTTAATGAGTTTCTTATCTAGTAATGCTAAGTTATTAGATTATGAAATTAAAGAAAATACCATTCGTTTAGAGTTTAGTAGTTACCTTTTAGATAGTTTTTTTAATGATTCTTTAATTGAAGAAGTAAAATATGCAATTAGTAAATCTTTTGAAGATACTTTAGGAATTACCAACGTAAGTTTAGTAGTTAATGGCAAATCCATCTAATTTTGACAAATTTTTAATAAAAATAAGCAATTTTTAATAGTTTATCTTAATTTTACCCTTGCAAATATATAACTTTTAGTTTATAATTTTATTTGTGCTGATTGATATGTTTCCATAGCTCAGCTGGATAGAGCATACGCCTTCTAAGCGTACGGTCGAGTGTTCGAATCACTCTGGAAACACCAGTATGAATAAATCCCCGTAAATACGGGGTTTTTTAATGCCAAAATTTATCTAAAGGCTTAAACAAAAACTAGTCATTAAGGATATTAACTCTAAATAAGAGTTACATAACTGACTAGTTTTTTATTTATTTTTTGCTTATCTTTTAATACTTACTTCACAAGTATTAGCAAAAGTATTTTCGATAATATTACAAAGAATATCTAAATTCATAGACTGACCATGATTTAACTCATAACCTCTACTATAATCACCACTAATTTTATTAAGGTCAGTTTCTGCCAATTTATTAACAACTAAACCGTAAAATTCTACTTTTTCTGATTGCTTTAACGATATCAAATAAGATTTAAATGTTGTTAATTGCTCATTGGTTAATTTAGAAGGTATATAAAGATTCATAACATCACCTTCAACAACCATGACGATTTGCCCAACAGCAGCTAGTTTAACGCTTGCATTATTTATATCGGTAATTTGACAACCATAATTATCTTTTATATAAGAAGCTAAAATAGCTGAGTGATGGATATATTCAGCATTATGAATTTCTAGTTCTCCATCTTCTTTTAAAAACATTATGGAAGCTTCATATTCATTAAAAAGCTTTTCTCTAGTATGCCCACCAGGACTGATTCCTAACTTATTTTGTTGTAAAGAATTAGCGTTTACTAAGCTTTCTTTTAGCTTTTTTGGTATATCCGCAATAGTTAACGGACGATTAGTAACCACTGGCATCGTAAATAAATATTTTATCATTAAAATATCTTGCGGTGATAATTCTTCTTTTTTTAATATTTCTTTAGTCAATTCTGGATAGTAAAAAACAAGGTTTAAACTATTAAAGAAATAATCATTTTCTAACCCTAACTTTTCCATTACTTTTAAAGTTTCTTCTCTAAAACTTATATAATTTTCCTTAACTAATAAAGTTAATAATAATTTTCTATCTTCATAAGAAGCACTGGCAAACTTTAAAATTACTTCTCTTTTTAATGCTGGTTCTATTTCTTTAAAGAAATGGTTAAAAAAGCGACTTGTTAATAACATCATATCGGTAGGAACAGTATCCCCAAGTATTTTTTTAGTATCATCATCTATCTTTAAAGTTGTTAAAGGATTAGAAAAAATATTAAGGGAAAGCTTTGCAAAAAAATCTATATAATTAGGCTTAAATTTATCAATTAGTTCAAAAGCAAAAACATGATCGCAGAAATTTTCGACCTTACCATTTTCTTTTACTGTATTAGTAGAATCAGCTAAGTTTTTGGCAATTCCCCATTTATGGGTTAAGGCCGCAGGACTAATTAAGATATCAACATATTTATCATTTTTTAAAATTTTCTTATAGGTTTCAAAAGAAGTAGTATAAAAGTCCAAAATAAGTTCGGGTACTTCCTCTAATAACTCAGTAATTTCCTTTTGATTCACCATATATTCTGCTATTCCAAAACTTTTAAAAGCTGCTAATAAATTATTTTTAAAATTATCATTGCCAACTAGTTTTCTCAAAGCATCAGTTTTGTTATTTATAAGACTACCAATCGCACCATGGTCGGTTTTAAGTTCTTGAAAAATAGCCGTTTTACTATCGTTATCATGTTTATCAAATAACAATAGTCCATATAAAAGTAAGGTATCATTACTTACTTTATCATTTAACATCTTAGTTAAAATATTCTTATCCTTTATAACCCCTGAAATTTCACCATTATTAAGTAAAATCACATTTTTTACTTCTTCACTAAAATCACTTTTAGTAATTTCAGTAAGTTCTTCGGCATTTAAGTTATTTATCGTATCTAAATAAGAAAGTTTAGAATAAGAATCGGTCGTTAACAGCTTTACTTTTGCTACAACATCGACATCTAAATTTAATATCTGCCTTAAAATGTCGTCATCAATTCCCTGCTTTTCTATCTTACTTTGAAGACTTTTTAATTTTATTTCTTTAATTTTTTCTTTTATCAGATTCATTTTAGCACCCCTACTTTTTTAGTATATCACAACTTGCCATCTAATATCTTTTATTTAATTAATAGCAAAAAAGAACTATACAGTCATTAGTTCTTCTTCTTTTATTTTTTGTTTTTCATCAACAATTTTATTATATTTATTAATTAATTCTTGAACATCATTAAGACTACTCTTTTCTTGGTCTTCTGGAAGTTCTAATTTTTTAATTTCCGTATTAGCATCCTGTCTAATATTTCTTAAAACTACTTTAGCATCTTCACTTAAAGCCTTAGCTTGTTTAACATATTCTCTTCTTTTATCTTCTGTTAAAGCTGGAATAGTTATAATTAACATTTCCCCATTATTAGTTGGATTAATTCCTAAATTAGCAGCAATAATGGCATGTTCAATATTTTTTAAGGTACTTCTATCAAAAGGTTTAATAAATAATTGACGAGCCTCTGGAACAGTAATGTTAGCAATACTACTAATTGGTGTAGGTGTTCCATAAAAATCAACCATAACACCATTTAACATAGAAGGATTAGCTCGTCCTGCTCTAATACTCACATATCTTTCTTCTAAATTATCAATTGCCTTCATCATTTTCATTTCAAATTCATCTAAGTTCATATAGTCATTTTAATCTTTTTTAAGATTATTTCCTTTCTTTAATTAATCTTCACAGTATCATTATAAGTGATATCCCCACTATTTACAAGCATATTCATTCTTACATTTTCATATTTATCCATATATAATTCATATGATTTAATCTCTGTATCAATCTTATCTTCAAGATAACTCTTTTCTGTATCTAAAATATCACTATTTTTTATTTTACCAGCACTTTTTATTTCATCCATACTCATAATATGTCCATCACTTTTCTTAAAAGTATAATATTTTAAAGTATTATTATCTGCATCACTAGTAATATTAAGATGTCCCTTAACTACCCCAATAGTAAGATAATTAGTACTTTCTAGAATATCATATTTAACATAATCAGCTTCATAAACATTATTATCATCATCTAATTCATAAACAATATCATTTTTATCAATAGATACTTCATCTAATGTTTTGATACTATTTTTAGCAGAGACCATCTCTTTATTTAACTCTTCTTCTAACTTTTTAGCATCTTTATTGTCTATATTAAGATGAATAGTATTATAAACTAAATCTAATTCTTCTGATACCGTATCACTATCAGAAAAATAAACATAATCATTATTTTTATCAAGTCTAATATCATTAATTTTAGTAGTACTAATACTACCTTTATTTCTTATTAAATAATTACCCCCAATTAATAAAGCAAACACAATTAAAACAAAAATTATTACACTAAGATAATTCTTTTCTTGCATCAGTTATAATCAGCCTCACTTAAATAAGTATTTATTTTATTATGAAAATCATTAACGGCATCACTATTCCAATAAGTATTTGGTTGCATATCATAAGATACTAAAGATGTTTCATCATCATAATTAACTATTTTACCATCTTTTACAAATATTAAAGCAGGTGTAAATAAATATTCCGCTCCCATATCAGTTATTTTTAAATACTTACTTAACAAATCCTCAATTTGACGGAAATTCTTAGTTTTTTTAGTTCGATCTTCTATAACATCATAATAATAAACTTTAGTAATGTTATTTTCTTTTAAAATTGGATATAACTGTCTAACATACTCTTGCATCCAAGCATTACTTGAAAATCCTACCAATATAATCCCCGTCTCATTATTTAAAATTTCTAAAACTTTATTAGAACCAACATAAACAAAAGGATTATCTTTTTCAATGGCAGTATATTCTTTACTAAATCTTTCAGCATCTGTAATAGTTGAACTAAAGTCTTTTTTACCTAGGTAAATAAAACACCATATTAAAAATGCAAATAATATTAAATATATAAAATTTCTTGTAAATCTTTTCATTAATCATACTTCCTAATCTTTAAACTTAAAGACATAACCTTCAATTTCAATATCATCATTTAAAGTAGCACCTGCATTTAGTAGGGCTTCTTCTACTCCCATGCCTTTTAATTTTCTGGAAAATCTAGCAACAGATTCATCTTCAGTAAATTTAGTCATTTTAAATAGCTTACTAATTTCAGTACCTTCAACTCGCCACATGCCATTTACTTTTTTAATAGTAAAAGGTAAGACATTTTCATACTTATAAACTACATGAGAAGCATAATCTTTTGCATCATAAATTTGGCTCTTAGGGGTAGCCTCAATAATATTCATTAATTCTTCCATAGCTTTATCAATTCCATCTTGTCTAATAGCTGAAATAGGAATAACCATAACTTCTGGATAAGCTTTTTTAAATTTTTCTAGATTAGCTTGGGCATCTGGTAAATCCATTTTATTAGCTAACACTACCATTGGCTTTTTAGTCATTTTTTTACTATATTTAGTTATTTCAGTATTAATGATTCGATAATCCTCGATAGGATCTCTGCCTTCACTACTACCCATATCAACAACGTGAGCTAAAACTTTAGTGCGTTCAGCATGTCTTAAAAATTTAAGACCTAAACCAATACCGTCCGCTGCTCCTTCAATTAAGCCTGGTAAATCTGCCATAACAAAACTACGTTCATCACTTAATTTTACTACCCCTAAATTAGGTGATAAGGTTGTAAAATGATAAGCCGCAATCTTGGGTTTAGAAGAACTAATTACGGATAGAAGGGTTGATTTACCAACACTTGGGAAACCAACTAAACCAACATCAGCTAAAACTTTAAGTTCACACTTAATAAGTTTTTCTTCCCCAGGTTCTCCATATTCACTAGTTTTAGGAGCAGGATTTTCATGAGTAGCAAAGGCTTTATTACCACGTCCCCCACGACCACCATGACAAACAACAAAACGTTCTTTATCATGAGTTAAATCAACTAAAACTAAATTAGTACTAGCATCATACACAGTAGTTCCTTCAGGAACTTTTATAATGACATCCTTAGCATCCGCTCCAGTTCGATTAGACCCTTTACCATTCTCACCTTTTTCCCCTTTAACAATTTTATTATATCTTAAATCAACTAACGTTCTAAGACCTTTATCAACTTCAAAAATAATATTCGCACCATGCCCACCATTAGCACCATCTGGTCCTAAATTAGGCATACACTTTTCATGATGAAAAGAAGTACAACCATCGCCACCCTTACCAGCAATTAACTTTATTGTTATCTCATCTACAAACATTATAATGCACCTTCATTTCTTTTCTATTTTATCAAATTACTTATAGTATGTCTAATTAATTTCTAGATATTTATAAGATAATTAACATATTTTAGACTTAAAAAAACTATGCATTTACATAAATCTGTTCATTTGACGCATAGTTTCTTTTATTTGTTTTTGAGAAGGTTTCCTTCCCATACTACTAAACATAACCTCAATCATTTTTTCATTTATTGGTGGATTTTTCTTCATTTCTTTTTGAACCATTTTTCTTGTTACAATAAAACCAATAACAAAACCAATGATAATTCCAAAAAGAATCAATAATATATCGTGTAACATAATTATTCACTCCTCAATAAGGATTGTACTAAAAAAAGTATTTTTAAGCAATACTTTCTATCCAAAAATAATCCTGATTTTGAAAATCACAAGCAAAAAGATTACTATTTACTTTTAACTTGTTAAAAAATTCAGGTTTAGCTGAGGTTGTTTCCATAATAAGATAGGCATTACCTATTCTTAACTTTGTTTCTTCATCATTATAATAATTATTATATATATGGGTATTCATAAACTTGGTATAATGATCATTATTTCTATAACTAGTAAATAAATAGTTATTTAACTCTATCTTATTAATTGGACTTACCATCTTCTCATACATATTAATTCCATATTCTTGTTCCGTTTCATTTAACATATAAATATTTTGAAAAGACTTAAATAAATTATATGGACACACTCTAGTTAATGTTTTAAACTCATTATTAATATTAAATATATAAAACTTTCTCAAAAATCATCACCTGTAAAAAGTATATATTATTATATTTAAGAATTATGTCGAATTATAACACTAAAATAAAATTTACTAAAAAAGAACTAAACTTAGCTCTTTTAAATTTCTATATAATTATTAGTATTATAAATCTTATCATTTATCTTAATATAAATACTATATTTACCATTTAAAGTTTCTTTATTAATATATCTAGTTATATTAATACCATCATTAGTCTCTTCTTCTGTAAAAATATCTACACATAAAGCTGTATAAGGTTTCTTACTTATTATTTGATCATAATAATTATTAGTAAAACCTTTTCTTAAAATGAAACTAACATTTTCCCCTTTTTTAAACCTACCACTAATTACTAATCTATCTTCTTCATTAGTTATAGTAATATTACGCCTCTTATAATCCTCATCTATTTCTACTGTTTTAATAAATTTATTATCTTTTTTACTTACCTTTGTCTCTCCTAAACTACCTAATCTTTTACCTAAAGTATTTTCATAATCATTTTCGGTATAAAGACTTAATTTTTCTACTCGGTAATTATTAGTTGGTAATACTATTTCAAAAATAACTTTATTATTTAGAATCTCTACTGTATCACTTTTTAAAGTTGTATTACTAGAAAATCCGGCTGGTTGATTAGAATTTTTACCATCTACATAAACAATTCCACCTGAATGAATTATATAATGATTCTTACTTAAATAATCAACATCACTAATATATGGTGAATAAAAACTACTACCTCTTTCTTTACCATATTCATATACTTGTTCGATAGTCATTTTATCAGTATCTATTTTATACATGACTCCTCTAGAATAACTGTTAGTAGCATCAACATATTTAGAACTATCTTTACTTTTATTATTACCATTATCAAAGATAAAGACATAACCTTCTGGGGTAATCATTGCCGCATGTTGAGACCATTGCCATTCAAAGTCTTCTCCAACAGGAGTAAAGAAATACTTCTGATATTCACTACTCCAATTAGTAGGATCCCCTATTATCCAATTTAACTTACCAGTCTCGTAGTCAATATTAATAACCGCATCTTGATGTCTTCCGGATAAAGTTATACTATTAGTGGCCTCATCATACCACACTGAATTATTATGAAACCAATCATAACTACTCCAGTTTTCACTTTTACCATCTTCCATATTTAAAATATCTTTTAAATCCCAAGTTTTAATGATATTACCCGTAGTTCTATCAAGTTCGACAATATAATCCTCAACCGTACCAGATTCATTATTAAAATCATCACTGGCTACTAATAAATTACCATTAGGTAGTTCAAAATAATCATGATGATATCCTCCCTTTAGAGAGTATTCATTATAAATATGACCTAAAAGATCTATTTCATATAAACCTGTCATATAATATGGACTATTAACTAGTCTTTCTGTACTAACCATCATATGCCCATTTTTAAGTCTAGTATTATCCCAAACAGCATTATTAGATAAATACCAACGAACATCCCCATTAACATCATAAGCACAAGTATATCCCTTACTAGATGGTGTGAAGAAATATAAATCATTAGTTAATTTACTACTATCTTTTTTTACACTAGTTGGTAAAACAAAATCATCTGGTAATTTATCTGTTTGAATCTCTACTTGTTTAGTAATTTTCTTACCATCACTTAAAGTATAACTAATATCTACTTTATTATTATAATCAGCATATAACCCATATATAGGTAAATAATGTTTAGTATTCTTAGCAAACTCAGTTTCAATAGTAGTAAGTTTATCTTTACCTTCAATAGTTATTTTAGGACTTACCTCTTCTTCTGTTTCAAAAAGAATTAAAGCTGTTAGAGGTGAAGCATCATAAGGATCTAATAAAACTTTCGGATTATCAATAGTATAACCATTAGTCTTTATAGTCTTCTCTATTTCATTTTGTTTAGTAACTAAAGATGCTGTTAAATCTATCTTGCTTTTATCTTTCAAATTATTATAGGAGTAAAATATACTTCCTAAGATTATTAGTACTATAATACTAATTATAATCGTAATTATTTTTTTATTTCTTTTCTTTCTTTGCATAATTATATCACCTAATAACACTTTACAAAAAAATAGTAAATATTTAAATAACTTCTAAGTTGAATTAACTAAACTTGCGGTTGAGTTATTATTTTAGAAATTAAAAACCAGGTATTTCTACCCAGTATATTTTTAACTTTTTTAAATTATTTTCTTTTTTTGTTTAAATCACGCTGATTGGTGTTTATTTTTTCTTGAAATTCTTTATCCATTTTATCCCAAAATTCTTCCCTAGTTAAATGTTCAATTTTTACTCCTATTTGGGGTTTTATATTTGATACTGAATAGAAATTATCAATTAAGGCTTGTCTACCATAAGCATTAGGTAAAAATTTAACTAAAGTAACACCGCTATTAGTCCATAAGATATGAGTTAAAACCCCCGTATCATTATTATAGTTAATACTAAACTGTTCTGTTGGCGCTAACATCGTATCATTTTTGGAAAGAAGTAGGCCTTTTCTAAACATAGTTGAGGCTATTAATATTTCTAAATTTTGATAAATCATTTTCACATAAATTCCGCGATAAGTTTGTGCGGGCGTACTAGATTTAATACCATAAATATATCTAAAAGTATCCTTAGCATTCATTATTGCCTCACATACATCACTTCCATAGGATGAATTAGGACATCCGGTTGACATATACACGCCAGGAATTTTAGTATCATAAATCCAAGCGGCGGCTCTTTCGGCTCCGGTAAATAAATATGGTTTTCTTTTATAAATATTTAAGATTATTTGTTCAACTAAATCTCTATATGGTTTATCAACATAAATAATTATTCTATCGCAATGTTCCATCCCTGATGTTAATTGATATTTAAATTTTATTGGAACATTATAAAGTCCAAATGATTTGGCTAATTCCTTGACTAATTCATGAATATTATCTGGACGTGGTGCTATATAAAAACGATAATATATATTTTTCATATTATTAATATTAGTGTCCACATGATTATACCAAGTACCTTGGTTTTTGGTATCCACATTAAATGTCTTTTTTACCAACTCTAAGTAATTTTCTAAATCTTTTTCTTTTGCTTCTAATCCAGTTGCTTGATATTTAGATTGATATAAAATATCACGAACAACTCCCTCTTCAATATTAGGATAACATTTTAAAGCAACGTTGGCTAATTTTCTTAACGACTCAGCATCTATGGGCTTTAAACTTTCTTCAATTTCTTTATTTTGTAATTTTAACAATTTCATCACAATTCCCCCTCTTTTGTTCTGCTATTTTAAAGCAAATTCCACCATTTGTCAACCAAAAGTATAAATAAAAAGTCCTATAAAGGACTTTAATATCAAATTGGTAGTCTGTATGGAATTCGAATCCATGAATGTTGCCTTGAGAGGGCAATGTGTTAAGCCACTTCACCAACAGACCATATATCACTTGCAACTACTTAATAATACCATATTTATTTTTTTTTGCCTAGTATTTTTCATATTATTTTCTAAAATTTACCCATTAAATAAGTGCAAATGACTATAATTAAATTATTTACGTCTAACAGTAACTTTATCAGTATCTTTTAACTTACCTATTAACATTGTCGAATTAACATCATGTAACTTCCTATTTTTTAGGACATCTTCTTCTTTAAAATTAGCATAACAATATTTACAAAAATGAAAACAAGTATTAAATACCCCAATATCCACTATATTAACACAATTACATAACCCTTCCCTTCGAGCTTTCCAGTTAGGATACTTCTTCCCTGTTAACATATAAGCCAGTTCATGAGATAAACATACTTCCTCATCAAAACCATACTCTACTAAATTTCTTTTTTCAAAACAAGTATGCACTCTTATATGATGTTTATGACACTCCTTAGAAATACTTTGTCCTAATGTTTTATAATCAATCTCTTTAAATTCCCGATAATTTAAAACGCACTCATTCTTTCTGACATTTTTATAATCATCTATAAACGATATAATTATTTTTTCAATATACCCCTCTAACTCTTCTGCTAATTTTTTTATCGCTTTAATATGATAATCTACCGTATACTTATCATTAAGAAATATTGGATCATATCTAACATAGACATTACTTTTTCCTAAAATCTTACTTATCTCTTTTATATCATTAATAATTTCTTTCTTATCTTTAACATTTACTTCAATATCTTTATGATACCCTGTTAAAGTTACATGAAAGAGAATAGGTTTTTTTATATCTTTTAAATAAGGAATTATGGGTCTGGGATTTTTAGTACAAAAAACAAACATATCAACATCATCAAAATAGATTCTGCTTACTTGGGACTCATTAAAAGGATTTCTTACATCAACAAATCCTTCTTTTAATCTCTTAATAAACCACGGTGTATAAAAAGCAACAATATCTGTTCTTCCACTTACATTAAGTATCATAAATCCCCCTCTGTTAAAAAAAATACTACTTATTTAATTTTTTTAAATAATCATTAATAGTATCACTTATTATTTCTAAATAATTATTATCTTTTAACATATAAATACTTCCTAAATCAGTATTTTCTTTGAAAATAACATCTTCTAAAGAAAACTTAGCAATTACCCTTTTAGTAACAGGAGGATTTATAACATTACCTAAAATAATATCATCAAAACCTCTTGGGGTATCTAAAAGATACATATTTTTATTTGAAATAACAATACTAACCCCTAAAGTCTTATTATTAGCTATAACTTTTGCCTTATCATCTAAAATCTTTATTTCCTCATTTTTTTCCAATTCTAAATCGTACATATTGCCTCCTACCCAAATTTTAACATAATTTTATTTTAAAATATACATATAATAACAATTACTATTTATTAGATTATACTAAAACTAAAAGAAAAAAAATAACGATAAGCATCACTACTATCATTATTTAATTTATATTAACATTAAAATTTATTTGTTTATTTAAAATATTTTATGTCCTTCACATTCATCAGGACTAACTGGTAATCCTAGTAATAATCTTTTATTTAAATCATATTCATTACTAACTTTTTTTATTAAGACAGCCTTATTTTCATCATAAAAGTCAAAACTTTTCCAAACATCTTCTTTTCTTGTATTTTTTAAATAAACATGAGTCGGACAAAGACCTTCTTGCCAAGAAGATTCATATCCACTTATTTTTTCTGCCTCTAATGCTGCATGGTTAAATGTAAATAACATTGGTATTTGTTTCTTAATAGACTCTAAACAATTAATAATAGTTCTATAAGAATTTATTTGAGCCATTCTTTCCATAGGATTTATTTCATAATATTCTTTATACAAATTTTCATAATCTTTTAAATAAATTTCAAGTTCTTTTGCTGATATTTTACCAGATAACAACAATTCATTAAATTTTGGATTCTTAAGTGCTCTGTTAAGAAGAGATGCTGTTCTTATCAATTTTGCTTCCATAGATGTATTTTTATAATCATCAGCAAGTTTATGCTGCATTGCATGCTCTAATTCATGTAATATACACTGTGTAATATTTATATTATGATAAAGTATTCGTTCGATAGGATTAAATAATGAATCATAATAGCTGTTTTCTTGACACATAATTTGAATAGGCCAATAATATACCGAAATTTGTTTTCTTAAATAATTATAGCTAGCACAAGTTTTATCAGATTCTGCTCCACCTAATTTATCAATAAATACTGTTTTTTGGACATAATCATTTAGATCTCTTTTTTTGACAACAATTTCAACTACTTTATCAAGAAAATAATGATCTGGAAAATGTCCGGTCTTTGAATAATCAAAAATTAATTTAAGTATTTCTAATTCCATCTTTTCTTCGTTCATCTTATTTTTTCCCCCTAAAAAACAAAAAACAATCCATAGAGATTGCTTATCAAAATAAAACCAACCCCCATTAGTTCTTAAATTATATCACAATATTTACTTAAAGTCAAATCAAGCATAATAATCGATAATGTTTCGTATGAAAATTTCCAAAGCAAAGCATCAACTCTTTTAAACTAAACTAACTTCTTTTTCAAACACAAACCATCTTCTAACTCAGTTAATATACCTGAAAAATTTATTAATTCATATTCACTTGGATATTTTAAAACCAAATAATTACTTATATCACGTATATCTGGTGATACTTCATTTATAAATTCAATCAAATCTCTAAAATAACAATAATTAACACTAATTAAGCCCTTTGGTCTTAATAGTTTTTCTTCAATATCTTGAATAAATTTATGTACTTTTTCTTTACTATCTAACTTATCAATAGTAGCATAGTACTGTAAAATATTAGAAAGATAAATAACATCAAATTGATATTTACTTTCTAAACTTTTAATAGCTGTTATATCCATATCATAACAAGAAATACAAACCCCTTTTAATAGCTTTTCTCATAATTTTTTATAATAATTTATTTCATAATAAACATTATACTCTTCTTGGATACTTATTATATTATACATAGTATTACGAAAAAAATCAGTTTTGCCTAAAGATAGTTTATGAATATCTAAATAAGAATAAACATAGTTCCAGAATAAAAAAGCATCACTAGATAAATTACCTCTTATTTCCAAAAACTTATTAAAACTAAGAAAATAAGGTGAATTATTTAACCAAAATCCAGCATATAAATTTTCATCATTATAAGTTTTAACAGTCGCCACTTTAAGTTCTAATACATATTTAGCAAATTTATTAAGATCAAAAGTTACAACACTTCGAGCTCCACTTGCTAAAGAATTAAAAACAAAGTCTCCACTAGATGTTACACATAAGATATCTTTATCTTTAACATCAACAACTTTTAAAACATTTCTATGATTTTCATTAGTTGCTAAATAAGTTGGTGAATACTTTGTAAAATCAGAAAAATCACCCATTATTGTATTATTTTTTAATAGCTTTTCTAATTTTTTTCGTTCATAAAAATCTTTTAGCATCATTTCATCTCCTCCCTTTTTTAGATTATTTTATTAATTTTTCATGTCTAAAACATAATTATCTATTTTCATTAGTTTACCTGTAAATGTCAATTACTTTTTAACAATTTATGTTTTATTCAAATTATTTTTCGGCAATTTGTAGACTCTTTGTTTGGCAATTTGTAAATTTAATTTGAGTTCTTAAAAGAAAAAAGTACTTAAATAAGCCCTAAGTACTTCTTAACTTCTTCTAAATCACCTAAATGATGTTTAGTATGTCCAATAATTTGGTAATCTTCATGACCTTTACCTAAAATAAGTAATACATCATTATCTCTTAACATATCAAGACCTTTTCTAATAGCGGCAGTCCTATCTATTTCAACCTCATAATTATCTTTAGTTACCCCTTTTAAAATATCTTCTAAAATTTTATTAGGATCCTCTGTTCTTGGATTATCGCTAGTAAATATAACATAATCACTTAAACGACTAGCAATTTCACCCATAATTGGTCTTTTTAGTGGATCTCTATCACCACCACAGCCAATAATAGTAATAATTCTTCCCTTCTTATTTTCTAAGAATGAAGTAATAATTTTTTCTACGGCATCTGGTGTATGAGCATAATCAATAACAGCATAACTATTTCTAACTCTAATTTGTTCACAACGACCCCTTGGAGCATAAATATTCTTTGTAATATTAATAATACTATCAATACTAAAACCTAAAGTATTTAAAATACCTAAAGCAGTTAAATAGTTATAAACATTGTATTTACATTTTAAATTAGTTTCTACACTATATTCCTTATCAGCCTTAAAATTAATTAAAGTACCACTATCTGTTTCATGATAACTTAAAATCTTATAATCATTACCATTATATCCTAAAGTTTTATAATTCTTAGTTTCAAAATACTTAGCATAAGCATCATCACTATTAACAATAATAGTACCCTTTAATTGATCTAATATTAACATTTTAGCATGTAAGTAATTTTCCATTGTTTTATGAAAATCTAAGTGGTCTTCAGTAAGATTAGAAAAAGCTTCTACACTAAATTCTAAACCTTCAATACGTTTTTCAACTAAAGAATGACTTGATACTTCCATAACAAAGTATTCGCATCCAGCTTCAATAGCCTCCACAATCATACTATAAACATCTAGTATTTCTGGTGTCGTATTATTAAGTTCTCTTTTTACCCCTGGCATATAAAAGCCAATAGTACCCATATAAGCCGCTTTTTTACCTAAACTTAAAAGCATTTGATAAGTAAGAAAACAAGTAGTAGTTTTACCATTAGTACCTGTCATGCCAATTAATTTAATTTTATTTACTTCATCTTTATAATTAGTAATTAAATATTCTTGTAACCACTCTTTCGTATTAGGTACTACTAAAGTTTCAACACTATAACTTCCATGTTCACAAACAATCTTACTAGCACCCAATTCAATTGCTTTTTCTATAAAATCATGTCCATCAACAGTTAACCCTTTAATAGCTACAAAAGTATCACCAGGTTTTATTTTTCTTGAATCTGTTTTTATATTAATCATAAAATCTTATCTAATCAGTTAATTTTATTTAAAACTAACTAATTCCTTTCTTTATTTTATCTTTAAAAAGGTAATTTCCTTTTCAAACTTATTATATAATATATCCTTTAATTTGCAACTAAATATCTCTTAATTACTCTTAAAAAATAGTAAATATGTGTCTAATAACTAATTAATCATTAAAAGTTAGACATAAACAAAAAATCTTTAAGTAGTTCATACTTAAAGAAAAATATATCATAACTAAGCTCTTAACTATTTTTCATTGTCTTCCTTGCAATGACAATCGCCATCGCAACAACAATCATCATCACAACCACAATTACAATGTCCACAACAATCTTCGAAATCATCATCAAAATCATCATCAAAACCAACATGAAAAGGAATTCCCATATCACGTAATGAGGCTGCTAGGAAAATATTAATTGCTGTTTCTGTATCTAAACCTAAATGATGAAATAAATCATCACATGCCTCTTTTAATTCTTTATTAACTTTCACTTCAGTAACTTCCATCATTTTATCTTTTTTCATAAAAAACATCTCCTTCTAAATTTATTATACCCGACTTTAAATAAAAATACTATCTATTTTAATATTTAAATTAAGAATATTTTTTCTTGAGTATTTTCGTTTACAATAAGATAATTGCATGTTATACTATAACAAATTTTAGGAGGATTATGTATGAGTAAAATGATTAAAGAACAAGAACAGGGTAACTTAATTGTCTTAAGTGGACCCTCAGGAGCAGGTAAAGACAGTATAATAAGTGAACTTAAAAATTATTATCACAATTTTTGGGTTTCTATTTCGATGACTAGTCGTAAACCCCGTGGGGAAGAAGTCGATGGCATTGATTATTTCTTTGTTAGTAAAGAAGAATTTGAAAGTCACATTAAAAATAATGACTTTTTAGAATATGCCATTTATAACGATAATTATTATGGTACCCCCAAATCTAAAATAGAAGATTTTCTTCATCAAGGAAAAGATGTTATTTTAGAAATAGAAATTCAAGGTGCTTTAAAAATTAAAGAAGAATTTCCTAATGCTATTTTTATCTTTATTATGCCACCATCTATGCGTGAGTTGGTAAGAAGACTAAAAAAACGTAATACTGAAGATACTGATAAAATTATTGCTAGATTTAAAAAAGCTTACCAAGAGATAAACTACTATAATAATTATAACTACGTTGTTATTAATGATGATTTAGACACTGCTGTAAAAAAAGTTGAAGCAATTCTAATGGCTGAACGCCTACGCGTTTCTCGTATTGAAAATGTTTATGTTGGTAATGCTGAAGAAGAATTACATGAAGGCTTAAGAGATGATGTCGAATTTATAAACCATGTAAAAATATCGGATAGTTCTAATGAATGAAAAGCTAAATAATTATTATAATAAATTTAATGAAGATAAAAGATTAGAAACTAGACATGGTATTATTGAATTTCAAACCACTATTAAAAATATAGAAGAAGTACTTTCTAATTTTAAAAATCCTAAAATATTAGATGTTGGAGCTGGTACTGGTAAATATAGTCTTTATTTAGATAGCCTAGGTTATGATGTAACTGCTGTTGAATTAGTTAAACATAATCTAAAAGTTATCCAAAGTAAAAATAAAAATCTTAAATCTTATTTAGGTAATGCTCTTAATTTAGATTTTTTAGGTAATAATACTTATGATGTCATCTTATTATTTGGACCCGTATATCACTTATTTGGTAATGATAAAATATTAGCTATTAAAGAAGCTATTAAACATTTAAATAATAATGGTTATTTAATGATAGTTTATTGTCTTAATGATTTTGCTATTCTAAAACATGGTTTTATAGATGGTAATATCTTAGATAATACTAAGTATGATAAAAACTATCTTATAAAAGATAATGAATCTAATTTGTATAGCTTCGATACTATAGACTCTATTGATAATATAAATAAATTATGCCATTTAAAAAGAGAGAAAATATTCTCTCAAGAAGGTCTAACAGAGTATATAAGACCAATAATCAACAAGATGACTCCTGAAGAATTTACTAAGTACTTAAACTTTCATTTAAAAAGATGTGATTCTCCCTATTATTTAGGTTTATCTCGTCATGTTGTTGATATTGTTAAAAAGTCATAACTTCCCTTGTTATGACTTTTTAACTTTGAAATATTTATAACTTTCTATTTTACAATTTATATTTTTAAACCAATCTTTAAAAAGCTCCATCATCGAGTGGGGAGCGTTGCTGTGTAGAAAACACAACTTTTTTAGGTGATTTCATAGACAGTGTCTAACTTTTGGCAAAATGATTAGCTGCTGGACGAACTTCCAGCAGCCTTCAGCCCAGTATTTATAGGGCTTTGAGAAAAACTGTCAGCTAGTCAGGATAAGCGATATGGGTCAGATGCTGTCCCTGTGCCTTGTGCCAGCACTTCAGCCTTCAGATTGAAAACTGGCCGAACCCAACCGTCAGAGTAGTCCACGTCGTAGCCGTCGTCGGCAATGCCATTCGAATCCACGCCACGCACGCCAGCGCCACTATCGGAGTCGAACGGCGAGGAAGCCCACCAATATTGCCCTGAGTATAAGTAGTAACCACTATTGCTAGTAGACCATCCACCGGCTAGTACTATTTCATCCGTACTCAAAAGTCCGACCGGATACGTTAGAGCCCCATTACCATTAGTAGTATCACTTACAGTAAAGGCATCATTTTGTTGCGGACACGTTAACATCATTTTATTATTATATGAACTATTTGCAAAATAATGCCATCTATTTGCTGTCGCATTTGTTCCATATCCTAAGTTATTATAACGACTACTTGGCTTATTACTACTTATTGAACGATCGTTACAAAAAATATTGTCAGCTAAATATTGTTCATTTGTTGTACCTACTATATTAGTTTTATACCAATTATCCAAATATTCTTTGATTGTTGAATCATTGGTATTTGTTTGAGCTTTTTCCTTACTTGTTGTTCCATATGTTACATATTTATAACCAACGCTTGCTCTTGACGAACCCGCTCCTACACTAGTAATTTTATAAACATACTGACGAGAACCACTTGAACTTGTACTATTAAAAGTATAATATCCAACATAATCGCTAGTCATTGCACTACCAAGTACACCAATTGGATCTTTTAATGTAAATCTATCCGTTGAAGCATTATATGTATATTCCTTAGCTATGTAATACGTGATCGTATTAGTGTATGAACTAGTAGAATACTGAGTTGCTGATTCAACTATACCATCACGATTGCCGTACATATATCCAACACCGGCATTATCATAATAAATATTAGAATTCGTACTTTCTTTAACATTATCTTTTTTCAAATAATAATTATATTTGCTAGTTCCAATTTGACGGTCAGCACTTGCCTCATCATTGGAATGAGCACTCGTTCCATCATAAATAACTCGAACAGTTCTATCCCCGTTGATTCTTACAATACGCCAGTACATATCTTTACCAGCACGAGCTAATTCAATACAATTACCTGAATCACTATGATTTTTGCAATCGTCTAAAGAATCATATTGCTCACCATCATACTCATCAACAACTAATGTCGGTGCATCATTAGACCATGTACCAAACTTAACATAGTTATTGGTTACATTACCACGATAATAATACGAATCACCATAAGCATCTTTGGCCTTACATAAATAACCATTAGTGGCTTCTACTGTTGTAACATTTACCGAACCATCGTTATTTACACTCGGACATTTTCCAGTGGTATCTAGTTGAGCAATAATTCGATCAACTGCTGTCATTTTGCTACCTAACCCAATAGTTACACTAAAAGACTTACCCATTTGAGAACTTTGGTCACCATTATTAGCATACTCAACCACTAAATAATACTTAGTTTCCGTTAAAGGATTAACAGTAATATTTAAATAACTGCTTTCAGCTCCACCTTCTAATAACAAACTTGCACTTTTTGGAATATCACAAGTTGCCTCATCATAATACTGAATTCCTTCATTTACATTTGATGTGCATGTAATAGGAGTATCAGATTTATACAATTTCCATGTAACATCATTACCAAAATCAGCAAAATCTGGTGTTATTTGAATAGATGCCTCTGATGGTATACTATTCTTTTCTCCTAAACCTCTAACTACTACTTCTTTTACACCTTTGAATCCCGGAACTGTATTACTTGGAGCATACTTTTCCTGCATATCCATGACAACATCTGTAGTCGAAGTTGTTGTTAAATTATTATTTGCATTTTCCGGATTACTTACACTAAAATTAGCTAAATAATAAGCATAAGACATTCCTATGCCAATTAGACCAACTAGACAAACGGCAGTAATCGAAAATAGCAAATTTTTCTTATTAAACACCCTTTTCATTTCTAACCTCTACTTCTATTATTTCCAATTAAAAAATAAATAATACTTTAAATTAGTATGTACTGCAATTACCTATTTACATAACTTTTACATTTTTCATAGAGTTTAATACTCTATGAAA
>ULRB01015414.1_pt1 | contig 64794 bp, 63 predicted proteins | sample 1955051 | NCBI WGS metagenome assembly ULRB01 (sample SAMEA4835671, study PRJEB28245) | human gut metagenome | biome: gut microbiome; material: fecal sample | place: Denmark | collected 2008 | reverse complement strand
TTGAGTCTTTTTATTGTGTCATTTTATTTTACAACTTTCCTTCTGCAAAATATAAAATAAAAAGCGTGACAAATTACATAAAATGGTGTATAATATAATTCATGGTATATCAGGACAATACTGCACAAATCACGTCAAAAGATTTTGTACGGTTATGCCTTAGAAATTAAAAAAGGAGATGTTTTTATGTCTAAAAAGCCATTTTATATAACAACAGCTATTGCATATGCATCAAAAAAGCCCCATATCGGCAATACTTATGAAGTAGTATTCACAGATGCTGTTGCAAGATTTAAAAGAATGCAGGGATATGATGTTTACTTCCTTACCGGTACTGATGAGCATGGACTTAAAATTGAAGAACTTGCCAAAGCAGAAGGTATTTCTCCTAAAGAACATGTCGATAAGGTTGTTGCCGAAATAAAGGAAATCTGTAAAATCATGAACATTTCATATGACGGCTTTATCAGAACAACAGACGAACAGCATGAAAAGGTAGTTCAGAAAATATTTAAAAAGCTGTATGATAACGGAGATATTTACAAAAGCTCTTACGAGGGACTTTACTGCACTCCATGCGAAAGTTTCTGGACAGAATCACAGCTTGTTGACGGAAAATGCCCTGACTGCGGCAGAGATGTTGAAACTGCAAATGAAGAAGCATATTTCCTCAAACTTTCAAAATATCAGAAATGGCTTGAAGAATATATCGAGGAACATCCTGACTTCATTGTTCCTGAAAGCCGTAAAAAAGAAATGCTTAATAACTTTATTAAACCGGGGCTTCAGGATTTATGTGTTTCAAGAACAACCTTTACATGGAGTATTCCTGTAACATTTGATCCTAAGCATGTAATTTATGTTTGGATTGATGCACTTTCAAACTACATTACCGCTTTGGGATATGACCCCGACGGTTCTTCCGAACTTTTTAAGAAATACTGGCCTTGTGACTGTCATGTAATCGGCAAGGATATCATGAGATTTCACTCTATTTACTGGCCGATTATGCTCCATGCTCTTGGACTTGAAATTCCTAAAATGCTTTTTGGACATAACTGGATTCTTTTCGGTGATGACAAAATGAGTAAATCAAAAGGAAATGTTATTTACGCAAATGATGTTGTTGATTCATTCGGTGTTGATGCCGCAAGATACTATCTGCTGAGCGAAATGCCTATTACTTCTGACGGCTCTATCACTTATGAATCTCTTATTGAACGTTATAATTCCGACCTTGCAAATACACTTGGTAACCTTGTAAACAGAACCGTTGCAATGTCCAAAAAATATTTTAATGGTGAAATTAAGCCTGCGTCATGTACTGACACTGTTGATGATGAGCTTATTGCAAAGGCTCTTGAAACTCCTAAGCGTGTTTCTCAGCTTATGGACGAGTATCGCATGGCTGACACAATGGAAGCAATTATGAGTCTTGCAAGACGTGCAAATAAGTACATTGACGAAACTGCACCATGGGTTTTAAGCAAGGATGAAAGCAACTCCGAAAGACTTGGCACTGTTCTTTACAATCTGCTTGAAAGTATTCGTTTTATAGGTGTAATTCTTGCACCGTTTATGCCTGAAACATCTGCAAAAATACTTGATGAAATCGGTACAGACAAACGTGACTTTGAAAGCCTTGAAAAGTTCGGTGGACTTAGTGCAGGCGGCCATGTTGGAGAACCTGTTCCACTTTTTGCAAGAATTGACGCTGAAAAAGAAATTGCAAAGCTTAGTGCGGCAGCGGCTGCTAATACTGCTGATGAAGAAAATGTACAGCAAATTGAACTTGCACCAGAAATCACAATAGACGATTTTGCAAAGGTTGAGCTTCGTGTAGGAAAAATAACTGCCTGCGAAAAAGTTAAAAAGTCAAACAAGCTCCTTTGCTTACAGGTTGATGACGGCATGGGCGGACGTCAGATTGTATCAGGTATTGCAAAATGGTATAAACCCGATGACCTTATCGGCAAAAAAATTCAGTTTGTTGCAAACCTTAAACCCGTAAAACTCTGCGGAGTTGAAAGCAATGGCATGATTTGTGCCGCCGAAACTACAGACGGCGATGTTAAGGTTATTTTCGTTGATGACAGTTTGCCAACAGGCTCAAAAATCAGATAAATTCTTAAACCGGCGGATAAATTTCGATTTACCCGCCGGAATATTATTAATGCAACACCTCAATATGTAATTTTCATTGTCATATTGTACTGCAGTCTTTGTATGGTGTTGCCTTAAAAAATTCACTGAAAAAATAAAAAAACATCTTGACAAAGTTTGTAAAAGCTTGTATAATATATTAGTATCCTTGCTCATAGTAGGATATGAGCGAAATCCAGAAGGAGGTGTATTTGAAATGGCAAAGGTATCTGCTAAATATGAGGTTATGGTTGTTTACAGCCTTAAAAACGGTGAGGAAGCACTCAAGGCTCTTCTCGAAAAATTCAAGGCTACAATCGAAAAGCACGCCGAAGCTTTAGAAATCAATGAGGACTGGGGCAAGCGTAAGCTCGCATACCCAATCAATGATGAAACAGAGGGTTACTATGTAATCTATACATTTGAATCAAAGCCGGATTATCCTGCTGAACTTTCAAGACGTTTCAACATTACAGACGGCGTTCTTCGTTCACTCGTAACTGTTTGCTAATGAATTTTCCAATGAATTAAGGAGTAGGTCAGATGAATAAAGTTATTCTTATGGGCAGACTTACCGCTGACCCTGAATTAAGGCAGACTACAAGCGGAATTGTTTCTTGTCGTTTTACTGTTGCTGTAAACAGAAGATTTGCAGATAAAAATACAGGAGAAAGACAGGCGGATTTTATTTCATGTACTGCTTGGCGTCAAACTGCTGAATTTGTATCACGTTATTTCAGAAAAGGAAGCATGATTTGCGTTGAAGGTACTCTTAGAACCGGCAGTTATGCGGATAGAAATCATCCTGATGTAACTCATTATACAACAGATGTTTTTGTTGATAATGTAGAATTCACAGGTTCAAAAGCTGAATCACAAGGCAGTTCATCTTATTCTGCACCACAAAATAATTATAATTATCAGACACCGGCTCAACAGGCTCCTGCTGCAGCTCAGCCTGCTAATAATAATGAGAATCTCTCATTTGGAGATCTCGGCGATTTTGAGGAAATTATCGGCGATGGTGACGTACCATTCTAAACTTTATATTTTATAAGGAGGTTGTGTCATGGAAAGAGAAAGAAATCCTCGTGCTGCAAAAAGACCACGCAAAAAGGTTTGCATGTTCTGTGCAGACAGAGTTGAAAAGATTGATTACAAGGATCTTGCTAAGCTCAGAAAGTGTATGACTGACAGAGCTAAGATTTTACCAAGACGTGTAACCGGTACTTGTGCTTATCACCAGCGTGAACTCACTGCTGCTATTAAGAGAGCAAGATATATCGCTTTACTTCCATATGTAAGCGAGTAATATAAAAATTAACAGGGAGGATTACCTCCCTGTTTTTGTTTTCTGCATAAAAAACGGCATCTTATTTTTATGCATCAAAGTCTTAGAAACTGATTTATTTTAAAGTTTTCAGCAGTTTCTTAATCGACTGTAGTTACTGCTTCACGACCGTTGTCCTTAAACAACAGTGAAATACACCAAACGGCTGAAATAGCAACTAAAATATAAAGCACTCTGCTTATTAATGCTCCTGCACCGCCAAACAGCCATGCAATAATATCAAGCTGGAAGATTCCTACCAAACCCCAGTTAATTCCACCAATTATAAGCAGAATAAGTGCAAGCTTGTCCCACATAGAGAACACCTCTTTCAGCACAAAAATTCAGGACAAAGCTTTAGGGCAGTACAACACAGAGCAGCTGATATAATGCGTTGACTCTGATTATTGTCTATAATTCACTTCAACAATGTCCTGATATTATTATTGCAGTACAAATAAAATATATTCCGCATAATTAAATAAAAAATATGGAAAAACTCTGTCAAATTATAAAAACATGACAGAGTTTTTTGTGCATAGTATTGTAGTGTAATTATTTGATTGGCTTATTATTTAAGAATTCCTGTGCTTTGCTTATATCCTGCATAAGAACTTCATCATTTTGCTCATCTTCATCTGCATCTGATTTCAAATCACTTTCAGAATTTGAAGCATTTTCAGCATTGTTAATTGATTGTACTGACTGCATATTGTCAGGCTGGACTGCCTGTGGCTCAATTGACTGCATATTATTCTGCTGAACTGTCTGCGGCTCAATTGTCTGCACGTTATTCTGCTGAACAGTTTGTGGCTTTTCTAATTTTACATTTGCAGCAGCATTTTTATTTTCCTTCTTATCAGGAGTTTTTATTCCTTTAGTCTCTGCTTCAGCCGCCTCTTTCTCTGCTTTATCATCTTTAGTTTCAACATAAATTTCATCATCGGCAAGACTTCCGACAAACTTAAGCTGTTTTACAGGTATTCTTTTTAATGGAGAGTATGTAAATTTACCGCATGAAAATGAAGCATCTACAAGACCTCTTTTTTCACACAAAACTTTATCTCCGTCCTTTGCACGTTTACCGAATTGACAATAATCACATTTAGGTTGTATATTTTTATCAAAATATTTTCCGCCAAATTTAAAAAGTGAGCTTAAACCCATCTAAATCACCTCGTTTTATTCAATCTGTATTTATTATATCACTGTTTAAATAATTTGTCTAGTATTTTTATTGTTTATGAAAAAATTTTCATTATTATTTTGACTTAAGGCAACACCGTGCAAAGCACATCAAAAGACTTTGTAAGTTTATGACGTGCTTCGTGCGGTATTGCCTTAAAAATCATTAAAGTCCTATAGTAAGACTATGGTTTGCTTATATTAAAATATATAAATAGGAACTTCAAGTTTATATTTCAAGTTAGCAATGTATACAAAATATAAAAATTAATATTAATATATATCACAATTTTTTTGCAGGTTTTGTTATTCCCCTTGCTTTTTTCCATGTAAAATGATATACTCACATTGTGCATAAGTTTATCAATAAAAATGGAGGTATCATTATGAAAAAACAAATAATCGCATTTTCATTGGCATTGACATCATTATTTACATTCAATGCCAGTTCATACTTCTGTAATGATGTTTCAGCTTTGACCATCATTGCACAGATTAAAGATATTTCACTTGACAAAGATGTTATTAAAGTTGGAGAAACAACTCATATTAATGCAGAATGGGATACCGGTTCTACATTTCAAGCCACCTGTTTTACAAGCGATTCATCGATTGTAAAAGTTGTATCAGGTTCAGCTGATAATGGCTAGTACATTGAAGGTATAAGCGAGGGTGATGCAACAATAAATGTTAACAATAATTTGTATTCAAAATCAATTAATATTACAGTAGAAGCTGATTCTGAAAATTATGACTGGCTTCCGAAGGCAGTAGATGAATACGAAAAATTCATTGCAAAAAATGGCACTGTATCCACACATGGAAAATATCTGGTTTATTGTGTTAAAATTAATTACAGTGCAGGTGTAAAAGTTATAATGGAACAGACAGGCTCTGCTGAAATCAAGGAAATTAAAAAATATTCAATCGATGAAACTGAAGAACCGATTCCACCCAGAAGTCCGAGCAATACTGTTTATGTTTATGAGGCTGTTTCAGCAGGGAATGTCAGGATTACAATTTCACAGGGTATACCATGGCATTTAGAATTGTCAAAAGAAATAAAATCATCAGAAAATTATAAAGTTGATGAAAATCTGAATATAACCAAAGTTACAGAAAATAATTCTGTCAGCGGAGATATTAATGCAGATGGTTTATTTAATGTTGCAGATGTTGTCACCTTACAAAAATGGTTTCTCAATGTCTCTGATGTAAAACTTGTAGACTGGAAAGCTGCTGATTTATGTGAGGACAATATTCTCAATGTGTTTGACCTATGTGCGATAAAACAGAAATTAATTTCAGAAGAAACTTTAACGAAAAAGGTTTATGTTGAAAATACAGAAGAACTGAAAAATGCCCTTGAAAGTGCAAAAGCAGGGGATGAAATCATACTTGCCGAGGGTGAATATGTTTATAGTGGTGCTACGCCAAAGCGATATAACACTTGTCGCTGCCGTCATGCTGAATAAGTGAATATGTTTATAGTGGTGCTACGCCAAAGGGATATATGTTTACCAGTTCGGCGGATGGAACAGAAGAAAATCCAATTATCATTCGTTCTGATAATCCTGAAAAGCCTGCAATTATATCAGGTTCAACCACTTCATCAAAGATAGCCTTGACAATACTTGGAGATTGGTGGGAAATCAGAGATTTAAAAGTCACGAATGCACAGAAAGGTATTATGCTTGACAACTCTAACCATACAAAAATCACGAACTGTGAAGTCTATAATATTGGTTCTGAGGGCATTCATTTCAGAGATAACAGTTCCTATTGCCTTGCAGAAAGCTGTTATGTTCATGACACAGGTGTTGTTTCCCCCGGATATGGTGAGGCCGTTTATGTCGGCAGTGCAAAAATTACTACAGGATACGGCTATGAATGTCATTATAATACCATAAGAAACTGCAAACTGGGTCCAAATGTTGCCGCTGAACATGTTGATATTAAAGAGTATACAATCGAGACAACTGTGGAAAACTGCACATTTGACGGAACAGGAATGAGCGGTGCAAATTCTGCAAAAAGCTTTATTAATATTAAAGGAAATGACTGTGTCATCATAAATAATGTTGGTTACAGAAATGGCTGTACGGCAATTCAGCGTGCGTTTGAACAAAATAATGTTGTAGAAAACTGGGGACAGAATGCCATGGTATATGGCAACAAGGTTTATATGGACACTGCAACGAATACTTTGGGTAAGAAAATGTACTTTTTGAATGCATGGAATTGTTCCGCTACTGTTTGGGATAATTTTATGGCTTACGATGGCGAACTTTTTTCTGTAGATAACGAAGATGATCATTGGTATTATTATAATTGCAATCTGCTTACCTATGGAAATAACTGAAAATATTTAAGGCAACACCACACAAAGCACGTCATAAACTTACAAATTTTCTGTCATATTATTAGGATACCTCTAAAACCCATTCTGAGAAAAATATACCTGCGTTTCTGACGCAAAATCTTTGTGCGGTATTGCCTATAGTATAATTAATAAGTATAAAAAAGCACTCCCACAAAAAGCAAATTGTTGCCAAACGATTTACGTTTCATAATCAAATAAATACTAGAACATCTGAATGGCTTTGTGAGAATGCTGTTTATGTACATAGATAAATTGTATAAAGCCCATAAGTATAAACTTATGGGCTTTATACAATATTACTGGAGGCGCCACCCAGATTTGAACTGGGGATCAGGGTGTTGCAGACCCATGCCTTACCACTTGGCTATAGCGCCGTATTGGAGCGGATTACGAGGCTCGAACTCGCTACCTCCACCTTGGCAAGGTGGCGCTCTACCAGATGAGCTAAATCCGCAATGGCGACCTGAATGGGGCTCGAACCCACGACCTCTAGCGTGACAGGCTAGCGTTCTAACCAACTGAACTACCAGGCCAATGATGGTGGGAACTACAGGGCTCGAACCTGTGACCCTCTGCTTGTAAGGCAGATGCTCTCCCAGCTGAGCTAAGCTCCCATTCATCAGTCGAATTCAGGTTTGAACCTTTCAGGTAACCGTCCCTGACGACTTAATTATTATATCACAATGAATTTTATTTGTCAACCCCTTTTATAAATTTTTTTGAAAAAAATATTCAAGTCAACGCCATATAAAGATTGTATGGCAGATGTTCCAACTGATTTTTCGTCAGATTTCATAGAAACTATTAAGGAATACTGACGTATTTCAAGGAGTTCCTGTATAATATGACGGAAAATTAGTCATCAGATTTTGTACAAAGCTGTCAGATGAACTTTGTACGGTGTTGCATCAATTTGATTTATAATTCATTATATGCTGTAAAAACAAAAATGATACCAAAAAAAGTATGAGCAGTTTTTAACTGCCCATACTTTTAGTTTTTATAAACTCAAATCATTAATTATCCAAACTTACAGAAGCAATTACTTCTGATACAAGATTTGCAGGAAGCTGTTCATACCTAAGGAAATTGAGTTCAAAACTTCCCATTCCTCTTGTGGTCTGACGCAGATACATAGCAAAATCGTGCATTTCACGAACAGGCACTTCAGCCTGAATCATTGTAATGCCATTTTCAACAGGTTCCATGCCTAAAACTCTTCCTCTGCGTTTATTAAGCTCACCCATTATATCACCTGTATTTTCATCAGGAGTAATAACCTTCAATTCACCTATTGGTTCAAGCATTACAGGATCAGCCTGACGCAGTCCCTCTTTATACGCAATAGATGCTGCTGTTTTAAATGCCATTTCAGAAGAATCCACAGGATGATATGAACCATCAACGAGAATTGCTTTAAGTCCGACAACAGGGCAGCCTGCAAGTACGCCCTTTTTCACACTCTCCTCCAGTCCTTTCTGAACTGCAGGAAAGAAATTCTTAGGCACAGCTCCGCCAAAAACTCTTTCTTCAAACACCAGTGCATCACTGACACATGGTTCAAATTCAATCCAAACGTGTCCATATTGTCCATGACCACCTGACTGTTTTTTATGTTTGCCCTCAACCTTAACTTTTTTGCGTATCGTTTCTCTGTATGCAATTTTAGGTGCTTCAAGCTTTATATCTACTCCAAACTTTCCTTTAAGTTTAGATGCAGTAACCTCAAGATGCTGTTCTCCAAGTCCGCTTAATATCTGCTCTTTGGTATTTTCGTCCTGAATATATGTTAAAGTCGGATCTTCTTCAAGAATACGCTGCATAGCTGATGAAATTTTTGCTTCATCTCCCTGTGCTTTAGCCTTTACAGCCATTGAATAGCAAGGCTTTGGAAATTCAATTTCACCAAACCTTATCGTTCTCGCTGATGAACATAATGTTGCTGAAGTTCCTGCACTGATTTTTGAAGCAACTACAATATCCCCTGCTGCTGCACATGTCACCTCAGTCTGCTTTTTACCAAGCAGCGTATAAAGCTTTCCTATTTTTTCACTGCCGCCGACAGCTGTATTTACTGCATCTGTATTTGCCGAAAGTTTGCCCGACATAACCCTTATGTATGACATTTTGCCGACAAACGGATCTGCAACGGTTTTAAATACAAATGCTGACAAAGGTTCATTTTCATCACAAGCAATTTCAATAATTTCATTTGAAGAATCAAACGCTTCCTCTTTTCTTACCTCTGCCGGTGACGGAAGAAGAAGTTCAAATTCTTTAAGCAGCATATCAATACCTGCCTGAGTTAAAGCAGATGTACAGATAACAGGGGTAATAATTCCTCTGTTCATACCGTCATGAATACCGTCAATAAGTTCCTTTTGAGTAAACTGCTCACCCTCAAAGAATTTTTCCATTCTTTCATCGGATGTTTCCGCTACGGCTTCACTTATTGCACCAAGCAAGCCGTCTATTCTGTACTCAATCTTGTCAGATATTTCAGATGTAGGGAAATCTGCTTCAACAGCTTTGCCGCTTTCATCATATTTATATGCTTTCATTTCAATAAGATTTACATAAGCAACAATTTCACCGTCTTTAAGAACAGGGACTACTATCGGGCAGACAGTCGGGCCAAAAACAGTTTTCAGCTCTGTAAGAACATTAAAGAAGTTAGCGTCCTTATCGTCAATTTTAGTTACAATGAACATTTTTGATTTGCCCTGCTTAACTGCCTCTGCATATGCTTTTTTTGCCCCGACTTTTACACCGGATTTAGCTGAAACCGTAATTGCTACTGTATCAGCAGCTCTGATTCCTTCATTCATTTCAGCAGCAAAGTCAAACAGTCCCGGAGTATCAAGCAGATTTATTTTCAGATTATTATATTCAAATGAAGCAAGGGCTGTGCTAATTGAAATACCTCTCTTTATTTCTTCTGCATCATAATCGCATACTGTAGTTCCGTCCGATGTTTTTCCTATGCGGTCAGTTACCTGTGCATTATATAAAATAGCCTCAACAAGTGATGTTTTTCCTGAACCGTTATGTCCTGCAAATGCAATATTTCTTATATTTTCAGCATTAATCATAATTACTTCTCCTTTTGTTACTTCATAAGTTGATTAAATTATGTAAAAAGTATAACACTATTTTTTTGATTTTGCAATAGTTTTAAATCTTTTTCTACATTTTACAAAATAAATAATTGATTTTTTGTTAATATTTAACAAACATTATGATTGGCTTTTCTGTCAGAAAACAATTTTTCACTTAATCCTTGATTTTTCCAGCCCAGAACCATGAATATATACATTGCTGACCACAATAGAACGTCAACCACAATACTTACTAAAGATTCGTTGTGAATATGCATAAGTTTAAGTAAAAGTTCTGATGCTTTCATAGTCATAACAACATAGGCTATCGGCATTATGAATACCTTAAAAACACTAATATCAGGCTTTACATGTATCATAATTTTTATAAATCTTGAAACATTACCAATAATATTGCTAGCATAATATGACGCAACTATTCCGTAAAATCCTGTGCGTGGCACAAAAATAAGAACAACTGAAATTCTTACAGCATATTCAGCAAGATAATTAAGTGAAGAAAAGCCTTGAAGTCCCATACCCTTAATCATTGCTTCAAGAATAATCTCAAGATATATAAACGGAACTACAGGTGCAATTATGGTAATCATTCTTCCTGCAAGCTCACCGCCGTCCAATAAAGTCCCTATCTCGCTGCCATAATGCATTAAAACCGCAGCAACCAAAATTGAAAAAATAAGTGTTTTTTCAATCAGATTACCTGCAATGCTTTTTATTCTTTTCATATTTTTGGAGGCTGCTGCCCTTGCTGTTTCCGATACCACAATTCCCGAAAGGGAACATATTACAACTGACGGAAAAAACAGTGTGGGAATAACAATAGCCTCAAACACTCCGAACTGACTGAATGCTTCTTTGACTGAATTGCCATACTGTCTTAATGTTACAGGAATTAAAGCATCATTTGCACTGCTTAATATTGAAGTCAGACAACCTCCTGCCATAACAGGTACTGCAAGAGAAATATATTTTTTCAAGCTTAAAGATGACCTACTGCTGTAAACCTGACGATTTTTGAAAAATATAAAAAGAAACATTACAAGTGATGTACAGTTTCCTGCGATTATTCCGCTTACCATTATATCGCATACTGCCGCATTGGTAGGTACTTTTACCGCAAATGTAAGCACAATAATAACAATCGCTTTAACAGCAAATTCAAGTATATCCGCCATTGCTGTAGTTGAAACTGTTCTTGATGCATTAAAAAATCCTTTGAAACACGCAGAGTATGCACCAATTGGCAAAGCTGCTGCCATAAGCTTTATCGGTTGACTCATCTCCGCACTTTTAAAAAACTTTATGCTCAAAGACTCTGAAAATGCAATAAGGAAAAGTCCGCTGAGTACACTTAAAAAGGTACACATTAAAAGTCCGTATTTTAAAATCCTGTTTGGATTTCCGTTTTTCTTTCCTATTTCCTCCGACACAAGACGGCTGATGCATAAAAATGCATTTCCGTTTGATACCATTCCTATAAGTATCAGAAACGAACCTGTCAGCGACAATATTCCCATTGCTGACGTTCCCAACTGTCTGGTTATAAAAATATTCAGCAAAAGTGCAGCTGAGTCCAAAAAAAGCTGCATTACAGTCAATATTATCGTATCCCTTACAATTTTATTCTTTATTATCATAATATCCTCCCAAAATGCTGTATTGCACATGTTTCATTCTATGAATAGGCGATCACATTTTATGATAATGTGACCATTCATAATATTGAGGCAACACCGCATAAAGATTGTGCGGTATTGCCTTGAGTCAAAAAATGCAATTATTTCTTATTCGGGCAGTTTCTTACTCCATTATCAATATTGCTCCCCAAATTAAATCTTGAACAATTTAATTTGGAGAGCAATAAAAACAAATTTCTGCTTGATTTATGAATAAAAATATAGTATAATTAATAAAAGCAACATTGCACAAAGCACATCAAATAACTTTGTACGATGCTGCCTGAAGATTTATTTGTCCAACAAATTCAGAATGGAGATTTATTATGATTTGTGATTTACATTGTCATACTAAATTGTCTGACGGTTCACTCGGTATCGAAGATGTAATCGCTCAGGCAAAAAGAATGAATATTGACTTTCTTTCAATTACAGACCATGACACAATGGCTTCATTTTCAAGAGCCGATGTTTTAGGTTCAAGACACGGCGTAAAAATAATTCATGGTGTAGAGCTTTCCGCATGGGATAAAAAACGCAGTTCAAAGGTACATATTTTATGTTATGTTCCGAAAAAGCCTGACAGACTTGAAATGCTCTGCCTGAAATCATGCGAAATAAGAAAAGAATGCTCTAAAGAAATGATTGAAAATGTTATGAAAAAATATCCCATAACTCTTGAAAGTATTCTTAAACATACAACAAGCAGCAAAAGTATTTTCAAACAGCATATAATGAGAGCCTTGATCGACTACGGTTATGCACTTGAATTTTACGGAGAGCTTGACAGAGAGCTTTTCAATCCTAAAATCGGCTCATGCTACGTTGAACGTGAATATCCTGACGTTCAGTTTGTACTTGACCTTATCCACTCTGCTAAAGGTGTTGCTGTTATGGCTCACCCTGCTCAGTATGATAATATAGAACTCCTTGAGGAACTGGCTAAGCAGGGAAAAATTGATGGTGTGGAAATTGACCACTACTCTGCTGATGAAAAATACCGCAGTGAGCTTCGTGCAGTTGCTGAAAAATACAACTTGATCGTTACAGGCGGTTCGGATTTTCATGGGCTGTATAACGCTGTCCCAACTCACCTCGGAAGCGGCTCAACCACTAAAGAAAACTTGGACAGAATTATTAAATTCGCAAATAAAGCTGAATAATGTATTGTAAAAATGGAGGTTAAAAAATATGGACATTATGGAATCAGCACTTCAAAAGCATAGGGAATGGAAAGGTAAAATTGAAATTATTTCAAGAACTCCTGTAAATAATCGTGACCAGCTTTCTCATGCATATACTCCCGGCGTTGCAAGACCATGCCTTGAAATTGAGAAAAATCCTGATTTATCATATGAACTCACTCGCCGTCACAACCTTGTTGCAGTTATTACTGACGGTACTGCTGTTTTGGGACTCGGTGATATCGGCCCACTTGCAGCTATGCCTGTTATGGAGGGTAAATGTGCTTTATTCAAGGAATTTGCTGATGTTGACGCTTTTCCGATTTGTGTGGACTCTAAGGATACTGATGAAATAGTCAGAACCATTGCCAACATCTCAAAAAGCTTCGGCGGCATAAACCTTGAGGATATTTCAGCTCCACGCTGCTTTGAAATTGAAGCAAAATTGAAAAAGCTTGTTGACATTCCTGTTTTCCATGATGACCAGCATGGTACTGCAATTGTGGCAAGTGCAGCAATGCTTAATGCTGCAAAAGTTGCAGGCAAAAAGATTTCAGATATGACTCTTGTTATAAATGGTGCCGGTGCAGCAGGAATTGCCATTGCAAAGCATTTTATTTCTCTCGGAATGGGTAATATTATAATGGTAGACATTAACGGTATTATTTGTGACGGTGATGAATTTACAAATCCTGCACACTATGAAATGGCTAAGGTGACTAATAAAAACAAACTTAAAGGTTCTCTTGCAGATGCACTTAAAGGGGCTGACGCATTCATAGGTGTTTCACGTCCTAATCTTGTAACTCAGGACATGGTAAAATCAATGGCTGACAAGGCTATTGTTTTTGCAATGGCAAATCCAACACCTGAAATAATGCCTGAAGACGCAAAGGCAGCAGGTGCATTTATAGTCGGTACAGGCAGAAGCGATTACCCTAACCAGATTAATAATGTTGTTGCTTTCCCCGGAGTATTTAAAGGTGCACTTGCAGTAAGAGCTTCAGACATAAATGAAGAAATGAAGCTTGCAGCAGCTTATGCTATCGCAGACAGTGTTCCTGCTGATAAGCTCGATGCAGAAAATATACTCCCTGACCCATTCGACAGAGAAGTACCAAAGGCTGTTGCAAAGGCAGTTGCTGATGCCGCAGTGAAATCAGGAGTAGCAAAAATCAAAAACACGTTATAATGGAGATAAATTATGAAATATGAATATACACCTGTAGGAGTTTGCTCCAGAAAAATATACTTGGAAGTTAATGACGGAAAGGTTGAAAATATAGAATTCGTTGGCGGATGCAACGGCAACCTGAAAGGAATAGCCGAACTTGTCAAAGGCATGGATGTTGAGGACGTTATTGAACGACTTGAGGGTATAACATGCGGTGCAAAACCAACGTCATGCCCTGCTCAGCTTGCAGAGGCTTTAAAGGAAATCTTATGATTCAATTTATACAAGGTTTAGGAGTGAGAGCTGTACCTGCTCTCATTTCCTTTGTTATGCTGCTGTTTTTTATTGTCCCGCTTTTTGTTGGGATTGTAAACCTCGGAAATATCGCAGGCATCTTATTGAGCTCTGTAATTCTTGCTTTTTCGTTATTTTACAATTCTGTATCCGGCTATATATCAAAGCTATGGAAATTTCCTTTAGGCAAAGCAGGAATACTGCTTGCTTCATTTATAATCGTTTCAGGAATAATAATTACAGTGACTATTTCTGTTTTTATGTTGAAAACACTTTCAGACAAACCTGAATCAAATAATACAACTGTGATAGTTCTTGGCTGTCAGGTAAAAGAAACTCGTCCCTCACTTATGCTGAAACGCAGACTTGATGCTGCTTTTGAGTATCTATCTGAAAATGATAACGTAAATGTTATTGTATCAGGCGGCAAAGGCAGTGACGAAAAAATAAGTGAAGCCCAATGCATGAAAGAATATCTTATAAATAAAGGAATACAAAGCGAAAAAATAATTATGGAAGATAAGTCATCATCAACTTATGAAAATCTGAAGTTTTCTAAACAGATAATTGAAAAAAGAAATCTTCCTGCTGACATCACAATTGTTACAGACGGATATCATCAACTGAGAGCTGAAATGATTGCAAAATCACTTGATTATAAAAATATAAGCAATATATCTGCTCCGACTTCGCCTTGGCTTGTTCCAACATACTGGCTTCGTGAATGGTTTGGGGTATCATATCAATATCTGTTTGGAAAGTAAGTTGGAGGCACAATGAGCTGGATTATAAAATTAAATGACAGCGAAAAGTATGTTTATTCAAAAAGATTAATGGTATCACATCCCGAATTTGCAAGGAAGTTTGCAACAAAAGAACAAGCACGAGTTTATATAAGAACAGGTGAATACAGTCAATTTCCAATTTCAATAACAGAGTATACAAATTCAACTGTCAAAAACAAAAAGTTTGATTTACTATTTGAAAATCTCTACAAGAAAAAGGACAATCCTTTTAAACATGGATATTAGGGTGTGTTGAAAATTCAGCACACCCTAATTGTTATAATTCTTTCTGAGAATTTCTATTTCCTTTGCATATCCTTCCAAATCATTTGGAGTTTCCAATATAAACGGCAATTCTTTCAGATATGGATGATTAATGACATTTATTAAGGCATCTAATCCGATATAACCCTCTCCTATTTTAGCATGTCTGTCCTTATGAGCTCCCAATGGATTAAGGCTGTCATTAAGATGAACTGCTTTAAGACGTTCAAGACCAATTATACGGTCAAATTCTTCAAGCACACCGTCAAGATTGTTTACTATATCATATCCGCCGTCCCAGACATGACAGGTATCAAGACAAACTCCTAATTTATCATTAAGCTCCACATTATCAATTATATTTCTTATTTCTTCAAAATTTCTTCCAACCTCTGAACCCTTTCCTGCCATTGTTTCAAGCAGTATAATTGTGGACTGTTCAGCTGTAATCACATTGTTAATCTGTTCGGAAATTAATTTTATCCCGACTTCAGCACCCTGCTTTACATGAGAACCCGGATGAAAATTATAATAGTTGTTCGGAGTATACTCCATTCGTTTTATGTCGTCTTTCATTGCATTTAATGCAAATTCTCTAATTTTCTCATCTGCTGCACAGGCATTCATTGTATACGGAGCATGTGCCACAAGCTTTCCGAATTTGTTTTCATTGTAAATTTCCATAAATGCATCAATATCAGACTGATTTATAGCTTTAGCACTTCCGCCTCTTGGATTTCTTGTGAAAAAAGCAAATGTATTTGCATTAATTTTTAATGCCTGCTTTCCCATATCCTTATATCCCTTTGACGCTGATAAGTGACATCCTATATAAAGCATATTATTATCATTCCTTTTAGTATAATATAATTATTCTGAAATTCAGACTGTTGAAACCGATTTTCCAAAGAGTTTGCTAACCCTTTGGCGAAAGTCCGTAGACATAGTCTTTTGTGGTGTGTGCGGCAAAGCCCCACATAAATTCTTTAGGCATTCTGCAAAGGATGAATTAATGTAACTCCCTGCAAGAAAGAGTGTTTCCTTAATTCAATAAATTTTTCAATAATCTGAATTTTGATACAATACAATTATACCAAATTCCAAGTGAATTTACAACAAAATCAATAAAACAATTATTTTGTACACTTTTAACAAAAAGCCGTTTATTTATTTTAACCAAAACAGCTTGACATTTCAAGTGTGTTATGGTACAATATGTAATAGCAACGGATATATAATCCGTTACCTTAATGAATTAAGCTTTTTTAACAGCAAAAAACGGAGGTTTTATTATGAATGATAAAAACATTATTGCAGTAAGAAACACAAAGACAGTTTACAAGGAAGACGGAAAAGCTATTAAGGTTTTTAATGAGGAATACCTGAAATCAGATATACTTAATGAAGCTTTAAATCAGGCTAGAGTTGAAGAAGCAGGTGTTAACTGCCCTAAGCTTCTTGAAGTAACTAAAATTGATAACAAATGGGCTATTATTTCAGAATTTATCGAAGGCAAAACCCTTGAACAGCTTATGATTGAAAATCCTGATAAAATTGACGAGTATCTTGATAGATTTGTTAATTTGCAGCTGCAAATTCATAGTTTTAAAGCTCCTTTGCTTAATAAACTCAAGGATAAAATGAACAGAAAAATTTCCGAAGCTGATATAGACGCTACAACTCGTTATGAGCTTCATACACGTTTAGAGTCAATGCCAAAGCATACCAAAATTTGTCATGGTGATTTTTGTCCAAGCAATATTATCTGTTCACCCGACGGAAAGGATTATGTTATTGACTGGTCACATGCAACACAAGGCAACGCTTCAGCAGATGTTGCAAGAACATATCTGCTGTTCTGCCTGAATAACAAAAAAAATGTTGCTGATAAGTATCTTAAACTTTTCTGTCAGAAGAGTGATACTGCAAAACAGTATGTTGAAAAATGGCTTCCTATCGTTGCAGCTTCACAGTCTGTAAAAGGCAAGCAGGAAGAACGTGACTTTCTTATGAAGTGGGTCGACATTGTAGATTATGAATAATTATTATAATAGCCTGAGAAAAATCTCAGGCTATTTATTTTATACTACAATATAATCTGCACTTGCATAACCGCTTATTCCGTTATATGTTACAACATACCAATTTCCTGTCTGTCCATTTACCATTACAGTTGCATTGTTTGGTATACTTGAGATAATTTTTCCTGTTATGGCAGGGTAACTTCTCATATTAAGATTTGAACCGTCAGTTACAACTGTTCCCCACCTTACAGGACTTGCTTCAATAAATGGTATACCAAAATAATCACATAATGACTGAACAAGATTTTTAGCGATATTATTTATATTTCCTCTTATCCATGCCTCATCTTCAATATTATCATGATAACCCAGCTCGCATAAAACAGCAACCGCTTTGGTTTGAGTTACCTCTCCGAGAGTTGTTGTCGGAACAGCATTTGATTTATCGGGAAGCGGATAGATGCTTTTAAGGTTATTGGCTATAATATTCGCAAGCCTTTCTCCGCTTTCGCTGTATGGTGAAAAGTATATATCAATTCCACGAAGCTTTCCGGCAAGACGTTCTGGTGCAGCATTGGAATGCAATGCCAAATGAACATCATAATAATTAGAGTTTGAGTCTTTTATAGCTCCGGCAACATTTCTGTCCGGATCATTCCTTACAAATTGTATACCGCTTGAACGAAGATATGGTTCCATTCTGTCGGCTATAAGATTCATATAGTATTCTTCATTACCCTGAGTAACGTATTTATTCCACTCCTGAGTTGAAGGACTTAAAAATATCTTAGGCATAAAATTATCCTTTCACACGCCAAGTTGTCTTATGGACAAATTGATTGCAAAACATCAATCAGCACAATTTGTTTTGTGCTTCCATATATTTTATGCCAAAGAAAAAATAATGACAATCAAAAAGCACCGCACACATTGCGGTGCTTTTATTATTATGTATTATTAATCACTGCTGTTTCTGAACAATTGAACCATACAATAAAAATATCCGTATTCTTCATAAAAGTCAGTAAATCCATTATATTTTTCAGCAATATTTTTAATAGTCATAACTCCGTAACCATGGTATTCCTTATCATTTTTAGATGTTCTTAACTTAGGATTTTCATTAAGAACGCTGTCTTGAATACTGTTTTTTACTTTTATGATAATTCCAAAATGACTTTCCACAACACGAATTTCCATACGTCTTTCGGCATTTTCGACTTTACTGCATGCCTCAATAGCATTATCAAGCATATTTCCAAACAAATTGCAAATATCAACATTATCTATTCCGTTGAAATCAGAAAGGCATATGCAAAAGCACTTGATATTCAGACCTTTTGCATAACTAAGCTTAATATTTAGAATAGCATTTACAAATTCATTTTCAGTAAGTACATTACTGCTTTGGGTTTCAACATTCTGAATATAGTCTGTTATATATTCAGATGCCTGCTGATAATTTTTCTCTTTAAGAAGAATATCAATTGTATACAAACTATGTTTGAGATTATGTTCTGCCTTTCTCATTTCCATACGCTGACTTTTTATATTGTCCGCATATTTGCTTTGATAAGTTAATTGATTTTTTAAAACTTCATTTTCAATAACTGTCTGATTATAAATATTTAAATTATAGGTTATTTTAAGTACGATAATATTTGTAAATACAAGTGCAATATCAGCAACAAGAAGTAGCTTTGCACTTATGGGAGTAATATTGGATTTTATACTTGCGTATCTTATAAGAATCATTATAAAAATTGAAAGTACAAGCAATGTCACAATAAGCAGCCATTCTCTTATGGAAAACTTCAAATTCTTAGATTCTGTAATTTTGGCTATAAGCAAAAATAAATAAGTATCCATTGCCTGTACTAATATAATTACAATAAATCGGTAAAAGCCTGACTGTTGATAAATAAGCTCCAACGGCATTTTTGTAATTACTGAAACACTTCGTGTTACCAATGTAGATACAGCAGTTATACATAAAAATGCTGATGATGAAGCAATAAGTGTTTTAAAAAGGCCTCTTTTTAAAAGCAGCTTCGTCAACAGAAAAACAACTGTAATGTAAATAAAGATTATCCAACCTTCATAGTACATAAGGTGATTTATAATTGTAACTGTTGCAACATAAAAGCTTGTAACAATTACCAGTTTTATCCTGTTCTTTTGTGTCCGCAGGTTAGTTTTAAGTAGCAAGAATACATATAAGGAAATAATTGTTCCCTCATATATATTAATCGCAAATTCAAAAATCGACCATAGTATATCCTTCATATTATCGACCTCATATACAACATATAACGCTTCATCAGTTCAGATTCATACGTTTTTCCATATTGCAGACATTGTCGATTAATAAAATACACTGTTTCATTAACTTTATCAATACGGCTTACATTTTTTAAATTAGCAATATACCGTCTGTGCATTCTTACAAAATTGTATTGGCTAAGCTCTTCCTCAGCGTCACATATATTCCTTCTTATACGATATTCATCATTATTTAGCAAAACGTAATTAAGATAATGATTATCACTCATAACGTATACTATATCTGAAACTGATAGTTCCTTTGTTTCACCGTAGGCCAACGCTAATTCTATAATATGGTTTTGGTTTATGTTTAACAGCAGTTTTTGAATAACTACAGAAATACTTTTCCCTATTTCATCTCTTGAATCCTTTTTGATAAAGTTAAATGGCTGAAACTCAAAACTGTCATACACAAGTTCATCATTTGACGTTATGAAAATAATGAAGCTTTTATCAGAAAACTTTCTTATTTCTCTCGCAGCTTCAAATCCGCTTTTTTCCGGCATCATAATATCCCAAAATATAACATCAAATTTATTCTCCATATTTTGTGAAAGCATTGCATTTACGCTTAAAAATGGAACAACCCTTACTTCCTGTCGATGCTTTTTAAATTCTGCTTCTACCCTCTTGCAAAGGAAATTAAGCATATTTCTTTCGTCATCGCAAATCGCAACCCTAAGCAAAAAATCGCTTCCTCTCATCCCTGAAATCAAGTCACTGTAACACTTTAAATAGTTGCAATATAATTATACAATATATAAAGAAGTTAATCAATACCAACTCCTGAATAAATCAATATTTTCTACATTTTACACATATAAACAGCACTTATTTATATAAAAATATACTATAAAATGTCGAAAAATATAAAATTAACCCCAAAAAAGTCACAAATGTATTTTGTACTGTACTGCAAACATTTTCAGGGTTATGATTTTATTCGCTTATTTCAGCACAATGAGCTGCTTTCAGCATTATTGCACATTCAAGACGCTTTTTTTGGAGCTGACATGACAGCTTATGAGCATTATGAACATCACCTGCATACTGATAATTATTTGCATTACAGCCGCCGCTGCAGTAAAATTTAGCCCAACACTTTTTACATTCAGGTTTGGTGTATACATGAGTTTTAGAAAAATATGATTTCATATTGGTGTCAAAAGTGCCCTCATCAATGTTGCCCATTTTAAACTCCTCAATTCCGACAAACTGATGACAAGGATAAATATCGCCATCAGGAGTAATCGCAACATAGTCATTTCCACAACCGCATCCTCTAAGACGCTTAATAGCACAAGGTCCTTGGTCAAGGTCAAGCATAAAGTGGAAGAAGTTAAACTTTTTGCCTTTCTTCTCATTCTCAAGAATACGTTCAGCAAGTCTTTCGTATTCCTTAAAAATAGCGGGAAGCTCCTTTTCAGTTATGGCATAGTCAGCAGACGCTTCACATACAACAGGTTCAACTGAAATCTGATCGAAGCCATTATTATAAAGGTCAAATACATCATTGGAAAAATCAAGATTATTTTTAGTAAATGTACCTCTTACATAATATTCCTTATCTCCACGCTTTTCAACCAATTTTTTAAATGCAGGCATGATCTTATCATAACACCCGCTTCCATCAACACGCTTTCTCATATAATCATTGACTTCCTTGCGTCCGTCAATAGAAAGCACAACATTCGACATTTCACGATTAATAAAATCAATTTTATCGTCATCAAGCAGAACACCGTTTGTTGTAATAGTAAATCTGAACTTTTTTCCATACTCTGCTTCACGAGAACGAGCATATTCCACAATTTGCTTTACAACATCAAAATTCATTAAAGGCTCTCCGCCAAAAAAGTCAAGCTCAAGATTTTTTCTGTCAAGAGATTTTTCCAAAAGGAAATCTATAGCTTTTTTCCCCGTTTCAAATGTCATAAGCTTTCTGCCTTTACCAAAGTCACCCGTTGACGCAAAGCAATATTTACACCTTAAATTACAGTCATGGGCAATATTAAGACACATTGCTTTTACAGGAGATGCAACTGAATAATCAGCATATTTTTCATAATCATCTTCAGAAAATAAAATCTGGTCATTATAAAGCTCAACTATTTCGTTGTAGCAGCTTTCAATTTCATCAACAGAATAATATTTTGATAATTTTTTTATTACCTTTTCAGGACATTTTTCTTCAAAAGGCAGTTCAACATTATCAAGCATATCATATGTCAACTCATCAACAATATGTACGCCACCGCTGTTAACATCAAGAACAATATTAAATCCGCCCAATTTATATTTATGTATCATAAATTTTCAAACCTTTCCAGTACAGTTTGTTCCGGTCTATACTACACAAATTTTGTATAATATCAACTTTTTTATAATTACTTTCATATCAAAAAATTAAGGGACAAAAGCTGTCCCTTAATAATATGCAAAAAGTCTGTAACCTCTGCTATGATAAAGGCAGAATTATCTTTCGCACTTCTGGTTAGCAACAGTACATGATGTCTTGCATGCAGACTGACATGATGCCTGACACTGACCACAACCGCCCTTCTGAGCAGATTCCTTAAGGTTAGCCTTATTAATAGTTTTAATGTGCTTCATATTCGTATCCTCCATAAACATATAAAAATATAAATATATTATAGCATATAAAAAACAGAATTTCAATAGCATATTTCAAACTGTGAAGAAAAATGTTATTTTTTAGTTGTTTTTAGACAAATTTCAAGAAAAGTTAAGCGTCAAGTTCTATCAGAACATCAAATAAATCGTCAATTTTTTGTTTTGTTTTTTCAATTTCAAGACATTTAGAATTCATAAGCTCATAATCAGAAAAAACATCTTCCTTTGTAATTTCCTCATTTAAAGCATTAAGCTGCTGCTGTAATTCTTCTATTTCTTCTTCGGTTTTCTTTATCTGGTTTCTGCGTGCAGCTTCAATACTTCTCTGCTGCTTTGTCTTATATACCTTTGCAGACTTATCCTTTGCTGCTTCTTCTGCTTTATGCTGCTTTTCCAACTCCGCAGCAGTTCTCTCAGCATTTTGACGTTCTTTAAATACGTCCATGTACTTTTCAAAGCCGAATTCATAAATCTCACTGCCATTTGGTTTCAATTCAATGATTCTGTCTGCTATTTTGCTTAGCAGATAGCGGTCATGTGAAACAAAAATCACAGTTCCGGTATATTCCTCAAGAGCCTCCTCGATAGCTTCCTTTGACGCCAAATCCAAGTGGTTTGTAGGTTCATCAAGAATTAAAACATTTCCATGCTCCTGCATCATAATCGCAAAACAAAGCTTTGCTCTTTCTCCGCCGCTTATAACTCCCGTTTCCTTAAATACATTTTCACCCGTAAGACGAACCTGTGCCAAAAGACTTCTTACTTCCAATTCAGACATTGACGGATAGCGATGATGCAGTTCCTCCATAACAGTAAGGCTTTTAGTAAGGTTTGCACTTTCCTGTTCAAAATATGATATTTTTACATTGCTGTTCCAGCGTATAAGACCTTTATGAGGCAGCTTTTCCTGTATTATTTTGAGAAGTGTTGACTTACCAATGCCGTTATCTCCGATAATTCCAACCTTATCTCCCCTGCGTACAGTAAAGCTTATTTCATCAAGAAGTGTTTTTTTATTCTCACCTGTACCAACAGAAATATCTGTCCCCCTAACAGTAAGAACGTCAAGAGGAGGTTCCATAGCATAAGTAAAATGTATTTTTGCATGCTTTTCTTCATGAAATGGTTTTTCAATTCGTTCCATTTTATCAAGAGCTTTAATGCGGCTTTTAGCACTTTTTGAGGTTGAAGCTCTTACAAGATTTTTCGCAACATAATCCTCCATTTTGGCAATTTCTTTTTGCTGAAGCTCATACTCTTTTTCTTTTCGGGTTACAGACTCCTCTTTAAGTCTGACAAAAGCTGAATAATTGCCCTTATATCTGGTTAATGTACCTCTTTCAATTTCACATATGGAGGTGCATAATTTATCAAGGAAGTATCTGTCATGAGAAACAATAAGAACAGCTCCTTTATATCCTTTAAGATAGTCCTCAAGCCACATAACAGTTTTAAAGTCAAGGTGATTGGTAGGTTCATCGAGTATAAGTAAATTTGGTTCTTCCAATAAAAGACGTGCAATTGCAAGACGTGTTTTTTCTCCTCCGCTGAAACCTGAAACAGTACGCTCAAGTTCTTCATTTCCAAAACCCATGCCGTTAAGAACCATTCTGATTTTTACATCAGTATTATAGCCGTCGTTTGCTTCAAGCCATGAAGAAAGACGCATATATTCATCGCTTCCGGAATTATTGCCGTCAGCAATTTCCGCCTCGATTTCTCTAAGACGGTCTATTGCCTTGTAATAATCTGAAAAAACACTTCTCATTTCAGTTATAACAGTATTATCTGTATTTAGGCTCCCCATTTGTTCCAGATATCCTATGGACGTTTTATTTGCAAATGAAACAATACCGTCCCTTTCAGTAAACCTGTCAGGATTGACCGAACCTGTAATTATTTTAAGAAGTGTAGATTTTCCACAGCCGTTTACTCCTACAAGTCCTATTCTGTCATTCTCATTCACAGTCAGATTTATATTGTTTAAAACTTGATTTCCGTTATAAAATTTATTTATGTTTGTTAAGCTTAAAAGCATATTATCTTCCTCTATAAATATATGATAATGTTCAAGTAAGAACAGCTGCTAAAGAACATTTTGATATAACATGATTATATAATAGCATATTCTCAGTGAAATATCAAGTACAACACCAATACAAATGCAAAAGTAAACAAAATATTTTAGTGGACAATTCAATAATTTTATGTTAAAATTATAAGCAGCACAATAAAATGCTTGTCTATACTACATTACACGGAGGACATAATATGAAAAAGTACACATCAATTTTTACTGCCGCCGCAACAATACTTTCTTTATGTATGTGCAGCTTTTACGCTGAGTGTGCCGATAATTATGATATTGTCAGCGACAACAGCGTTGATTGCTTTGATATTGTTTCAGCAAGAAAAAGCTTTAGTGAAAACAACAGTCAGATGCTTTCAGATATATGCGATTATGTTTTAGGAAAAGGAACATCAAAAACAGATGATTGGGTTCTTACCTGGAGTGATGAATTTGATGGCAATGAACTTGACAGTACAAAATGGTCATACGATTTAGGGAACTGGCTGCTTGACAGCAAAGGAAATTACGAAACAAGCGGCTGGGGTAATAATGAACAGGAATTTTATACCGACAAAAATACAGTCGTCAATAATGGTACACTTAAAATTCAAGCGAAAAAGGAAAACTATACAGATTCAGTTCAGGGAACTTATGAGTACACTTCATCAAGAATTACAACTAAAAATAAGTTTTCGGTATGCGGAGGGAAAATAGAAGTAAGAGCCAAGGCTGATTCAGGGAAATCACTATGGCCTGCAATATGGATGCTGCCTGAGGAAACTGTTTACGGTAAATGGGCAGCTTCTGGTGAGATAGACATTATGGAGGGATATGGCAGTATGCCTGAAAAAATCTGCGGAACTATTCATTTCGGAGATACATGGCCTAATAATGAATACCTGACAAGTGAATACTTCTTTAAGGAAAATGATTCAACTGAAAATTGGCATACATATTCACTTGAATGGGACAAAAATTGTATGAAATGGTATGTTGATGACGTGCTTTACAGTACGCAAACAGACTGGTATTCCAGCGGCAGAACATATCCTGCTCCATTTGACCAGAACTTTTATATTATATTAAATCTTGCTGTCGGCGGACATTTTGATGGTATTGACGGTATTTATGCTGACTCTTCTATTTTTGAAAATGGTCCTAAGGAATTTGAAATTGATTATGTAAGGGTTTATCAGAAAAACGGAGTCGAAAGACAACCTACAGAATTAACATGCGAATCCTTGAAAGCATATATTGAGGACGGTATCGGCAGCCTGAAAAATTCCGATAATGGCTGTAATATAACTATAAAATCTGTCGGAACAAAAGAATACAGCGTAATGGGTATTCTGGAGAACAGAAAGGTTCAAACCGAAAAAACATATTCTCTTGATTTTGATATATGGTCAACAGCAGACAGAGAAATGGTATTGACTGTTGAAAATGCTTCATATGACAGATACTTAGATGAAAAAATTAATCTGACTTCTGAGCCCGCACATTACCACTATGATCTGACATTTGACGAAAGCAATATTGTTGATGTAAAATTTCAGTTGGGCAATATAGGAAATGCTGACGATTTAGGCGAGCATTCTGTTACTGTTTCAAATATTAAATGGACTGAAAAATAAAATCATTATTTTCAGATACTGCCTTAAAAAGTATAAAACCTCTTATAGTGTAAATAATAGCCTTGGGAGGTGATTATTATGAATATAACACCTGAATTATACAGTGAAATGAGCAAAAATGCTTCACCAAAATCCAATTCAAAGGTCAATATTCCTGTTGCATTTTTGGTTGGCGGATTAATTTGCTCCATAGGTGAAATTCTTCTCCATATATTTCAGTCAATGGGCATAGAAAAAACAGCTGCATCAACATGGACTTCAATCGTGCTTGTCGGACTAAGTGCATTATTCACCGGGTTTGGCTGGTATGAAAAAATTGCAAAACATGCAGGTGCAGGAACGCTTGTACCGATTACAGGCTTTGCAAATGCAATAACATCATCTGCAATCGAGGCTAAATCAGAGGGATTTGTGCTTGGAGTCGGAGCAAAAATCTTTACTTTGGCAGGTCCTGTTATTTTATACGGCTGTTCAGCATCAGTTATTTTTGGACTCTTTTATTATTTCTTTAGTGGATAAATAAACACCGCACAAAACCTTTTTGGAATTGTGCGGTGTTGTTATTATAATTCTCTTTTGCGGCAAACTAAAACTGAAATTAATGCACCTAATGCCAAGAATGATATGCCGATTAAATATGTCAGTATGAATGTTAAAGCAATATTATTAGAAATAAATTCAGCTAATTTATTCATAACAGCATATATACTGATGTTAAAAGCTTTAATACATATAAAAACTATTGCACCTGTAACAGATGCGAATATCAGATTTGCCTGCAATTGATTTTCTATTCCAAAAATAAATGTCAGCGTACAAACGACAGATGTAACAATGCATCCTATCATAAATCCTAATGAGGCTGCTAATTCAACAGTAAATCCTCCTTTCTGCAATTCTTCAGCTGCTGATTTTATTTCATTTATTGTATCATTAATTTCACCTGTTGGAAATAAGAATGTAATATATCCAAGTACAATTGCCAAAATGACTGTCGAAAGCAATATAATTAATGCAAAACAGAAACGTGCTATAATTATATTATTTCCTTTAATAGGAAGCAATCCATATAATTTATTATACTTGTTTTTCTCAACAACTGAAAAAACAGGCTGTACAAAATCGCCAATAAATGGCATAACACAAAGGCACATCACATATGGAAGAGTAAACAATTCTAAAGCAAAAACAAAAAGAATAATTGATATAAAAGGAATTATTATTTTTCTTTTTACTGAAGTAAAATCAAGTTTAATAAGATTAGCTATTTCTTTCATTTGCAGCCTCCTTAGACATGTAGACAAGTATCTCGTCAATATTTGCTTTTTCATATTCAATTTCTTCAGGCAGCTCGTTTAAAAATTCTGTTGGGAGCATCGCCTCAAATCCATTTTTATAAGAATGAAATCCTATAATTTTTTTCTTTATATTTTCTGTAAGATAATTTTCATCACCCTTTAGAATTACATATTTCTCCATTATTTCATCTTTAGTTCCTGTAAACCAAACTTTGCCATTATTAAGAATGGTGATATAATCTGCAATACGCTCTAAATCAGCAGTAATATGCGTTGAGAATAATACACTTTTATTATCATCTGATATGTAATCAGCAAGGATATCCATCAATTCATCTCTTGCAACCGGGTCAAGACCGCTTGTAGGTTCATCGAGTATAAGCAGGTCTGCATTATGAGAAAGTGCCGTTGTAACCATAAACTTCATTTTCATGCCTCTTGAAAATTTGCCGACAGGTGATTTAAGCGGCAGTTTAAACCTTTCAATTAAGCCAAAGTATTTATTGCTGTCCCATTCAGAGTAAAAGCCTTTAAGCTGTGATTCTATCTGCTTTACATTCAAATGCTCAGCAAAGCATATGTCATCAAACACAACCCCGACCTTTTGTTTTAACAGGTGAGTTTCATTAACACTATCCATGCCCAGAATTTTTATTTCTCCGCTGTCTATCCTTGCCATATTTAAAATAGAACGAATAGTTGTGGTTTTTCCTGCACCATTTTGTCCTACAAATCCCATTATATAACCTTTCGGCAATGAAAAGCTGACGTTTTTCAGCGAAAAGTCTTTGTACCTTTTGTTAAGTGATTTTATCTCCAATGCATTTTCCATTAATCTATTCCCCTTTCAGTTCCGATTTCAGCATACTGATAAGCTCATCATCACTCAAGCCTGCATTTCTTCCGTTTCGTACAGCTGATTCAAGGTTTTCTTCAACCGTCATAATAAGACGCTCCTTTAACAATTCATTATTGCGTCCTGCAATAAAGTAGCCCTTGCCTGGTATGGCGTTAATATATCCCTCCTCCTCCAGAATTGAATAAGCCTTTGTTGTAGTAATAACGCTTATTTTCAGCTCTTTTGCCAGCTGACGTATTGACGGAAGCTGTTCATTCTCAGCCGCCTTACCTTCCAGAACAGCATTTTTGATTTGTGTGCTTATCTGCTCATAAATCGGAGTATCAATTTTGTTTTTAATAATAATATTCATAATCTGATTCCTTTCAAAGCAGCCTGTTAACGCAGCTGCTCTGCATATACTGTATATGTGATTACATATACAGTATAACACCTGTAATTACACTTGTCAATAGCATTTACAAAAAATTCACTATTTTTATATCAGACTTGTAATTATATGAGCAGTATGCTATAATATTATTGAAGATTTGTATATTACGGAGGTTTTATGAAAAAAGAGGAAATAGCTGAACTTGCTGTTGCGGAACTTGAAAAGCTTTATCCCGATGCAGCTTGTTCATTAAATTATTCCAAGCCATATGAACTGATGTTTGCAGCACGTCTTTCTGCTCAGTGTACAGATGCAAGAGTTAACATCGTTACTGAAACACTTTTTAAGAAATATCCTACGTTACAGTCATTTGCAGATGCAGATTTAGAGGAACTTCAGCAGGACATTAAACCATGCGGTTTTTATAAGATAAAAGCAAAAAGCATTAAAGAAATGGCAAATCAGCTTATAAACAATTTCAACGGTGAAATTCCTCAGACAATGGACGAGCTTCTTACTTTATCAGGCATAGGAAGAAAAACTGCAAATCTTATGATGGGCGATGTCTGGCATAAGCCTGCAATCGTTACAGATACACATTTTATCAGAATAACGGGCAGACTCGGATTGACAGCCAACAAACAGCCTGCAAAGGTCGAAAAAGACCTGCGTATGCTTATTCCGCCTGAAAAGTCTTCTGATTTTTGTCACAGAATAGTGCAATTCGGACGTGATATATGCAAAGCAAGGAATCCATTATGCAGTGAATGTCCGCTTAATTATTTTTGCAAGGCAAGCAAATTATAGCAATGCAATAAAATAATGCGACATAAAATGGCAAAAGCAAACCGCATAGTACAAGGCGGACGACGAAAGCATACTGTCGTATGATGAGGAGAACAACGCAGTAATATGCAGTTTGAATTGTCATATTAGTTGCAGAATTTTATTGCATTGCTATAAATAGTATTTATTGTTAAGGGTGATAATTATGTTATTTGAATTTAGTCTGAGTACAGGCAAAGAAGAAATGATTAACATTACATCGGAAATTCAGAATGCAATTAAAGAAAGCGGAGTTAATGAAGGCTTTTGCATAGTTTATTGTCCGCATACAACGGCAGGAATTACAATAAATGAAAATGCTGATCCTGATGTGGTTACTGATATTTTATTTGGCCTTGATAAAACATTTCCTGACAGACCTGAATTTCGCCATTATGAAGGAAATTCAGCAGCACATATAAAGTCCTCCGTAATTGGTACGGAAAAAAGTATAATTATTTCAAAGGGAAATCTTGTTCTCGGAAGATGGCAGGGAGTATATTTCTGCGAATTTGACGGTCCAAGAACAAGAACATTCTATGTAAAAATTTCAAGTTAAAGTAAGGATTTTTTTGATGAGAGTAGTTGTTCAAAGAGTAATAAATGCAAGTGTTGAAGTTGACGGGCAAATTTGCGGTTCAATAAAAAAGGGGCTTCTTGTTTTTATCGGCGTTGGTGACGGTGACAGTGAAAACGACTGCAAACGTCTTGCCGATAAAATAATTAACCTCAGAATTTTTTCTGATGAAAATGACAAAATAAATCTGTCTTTAAAAGATGTAAACGGAGAACTGCTTATTGTTTCTCAGTTCACTTTATATGCAGACTGCAAAAAAGGAAACCGCCCTAATTTTACACAGGCTGCAAAACCTGATATCGCAAATGCACTTTATGAATTTTTTGTTGACTATTGCAAAAATCTGGTGCCTGTTGTTGAAACAGGAATTTTTGGTGCAGATATGAAAGTTAAGCTTCTCAATGATGGCCCGTTTACAATTGTTTTAGAGTGAACAAAACCCGTCCGCATGCTGATATATGCGGACGGGTTTAATCAGCCCTCTATCTGACGTCCAAGAAATTGTGCGGCAGCATTCGCAAGGCTTTTCTGTAAATCATTAATCATTGCGTCATTTTCATGCTCCATAAATACAACTGCACCTGTTACATCACCTGATGAAATAATCGGAACTGCTGCTATTGCTGACTTCTCTATGCCCTCAGCTGCCTGTAGCTTTGCATTCTCACCTGTTTTGAAGTAATTTGTCCTTGACTCCATTACCCCTTCAAGTGATGGTGTAACTCGTCTTTCAGCAAATTCCTTTTTTGAAACTCCGGAAGTTGCTACAACGTGGTCACGATCAAATATTACAACAGGACAGCCTGCAAGCTTATTTATAACATCAGCAACATGTACCGCATTTTCACTCATTTCGTTTATTGCCGAATATTTTTTGAAAATTACCTCTCCATCTGTATTTGTGTATATTTCAAGCGGGTCACCCTCACGAATACGCATAGTTCTTCTTATTTCCTTAGGTATAACTACACGTCCGAGGTCATCAATTCTTCTTACTATACCTGTAGCTTTCATATATTAACTCCTTTATATGAGCAATTTATGCCCACAGATTTTTGCTTTAATTGCTTTGTTATTGTTTACATGCATAGCCATTTTATTCAAAATAAGCAAAAAGTCCATTTTTTTACTTTTTATTTTAAAGTTATACAATAAATAAAGGCAATGTCATACACTCGTGTAACATTGCCTTGACATTTTATTCAGTAAAGCTTGCCTCAGGAATATACTTTTCAGCAATAATTCCTCCCGTTTTAAAAATGCTGTTTTCAGGAACTACTCCTCTTACGCAGCTAGTCGGGTAAACACTTGAATTTCGACCTATTATTGTTCCGGGATTAAGAACACTGTTGCATCCGATTTCAACGAAGTCGCCAAGCATAGCACCTATTTTCTTAATTCCTGTTTCAATTTTAATTTCTGTAAGTTTAATTACGACATCTGTTTTATCAGATTTAACATTTGAAGTAATTGAACCTGCACCCATATGAGATTTATAACCTAAAATACTGTCACCCACATAATTGTAATGAGGTACTTGCACATTATCAAATATAATTACGTTTTTTAGCTCAACTGAGTTTCCTATAACGCAATTATCTCCTATCAAAGCACTTCCTCTGATAAAAGCACAATGACGAACCTCTGTATTAGCTCCAATTATACACGGTGAACCAAGATATGCAGAATCAAAAACCTTTGCTGTTTTGTGAATCCATACATTTTCAGACGGATTATTATACTCATCAGCATTAAGGCTTTTCCCCAAGTCTATAATAAAATTACTTATTCCTTTTAAAGATTCCCAAGGATAAGTAAAATTCAACAGATAATCATGTGCCAGAGTATGCTTTAAATCGTATAAATTTGTTATTTTAATTGTTTCCATACTTATCTCCGTTTCTTTTGTCTATATAATATACTCATCAAATATATCATTTGAATCATTAATAATATTTGCTTTTTTATTTTTCTTTTTAAGCAAATCAAAGTTTGGCTTTCTTTTATCAAGATTGTGACAGTCACTTCCAAATACAAGAGGATATCCCTCTTTTATAAGGTTGCGTACAAATCTTCTCTCTTTCCAACTCGAAAAAGCTTCATTGTTGATCTGAAAAATTGCTCTTGAATTTAAAATAGTTTGAATTTCAGCTTTACTGTAATAATTAAGGTACCTATGTACATGGGCAATAATCGGCATTACTTTATATGTACAATAAATATCGTAAATTTCTTCCGACATCCAATCAGCATAAGCTTTATAAGGAAGTTCCAATAAAATTAATTTTGTACCCTGAATTGCAAGCTTATCTATATTTGCAGCATTGCTTATTCCCTTTTCAATGGCAATTTCTGCTCCCAGTCTTACATCCTTCATAGGTAAATTATGCTTTTTCAGCATATTATATGCTCTTTGACGACGCTTTATAAAGCTATTTACCGATTCATTGCGATGTGCATAAAAATGCGGTGTAAATATCACTCTTTCAACACCTTGACTGCGTAATATTTTTAGCATTGCTAAAGAATCGGACACTCTTTTTGAACCGTCATCAATTCCCGGAAGTATGTGGCTGTGAAAATCTGTAAGCATAACTACTTCTTTTCTTTCTTAACCTTATTATCGGATTTATCTTTTTTGGATTCATCTTTATCTTCAGATGTTTCTTCCCCATAACCATAGCTGTCATAATAATGTGACTTATAATTATATCCATACTTAGAATATGAACCATGCTTTTTTGAAATATCATTAAGAATAAAGCCAAGCATCTTAACATCAGCAAACTCTATTTTTTTCATTGCATTGTCTAAGTCATCAAATGTTGTTCTTCCATATCTGAGAACCATTAAAATTCCTGCAATAGAGTTACTGAGTCCCATAGCATCACTTACTATATTTACAGGCGGAGTATCTACAATAATGTAATCATAATCTTCTGATAATGTATTTAAAAGTTCAGCAGCCTGCCCTGAAGCAAGAAGTTCTGAAGGATTTGCAGGTTTAGTTCCCGAAGTAAGTATATCAAGACTTTTTACAACATTTTTATTCACACATTCATCAAACTTATTCATTTTTCCAATAATACTGGAAAGTCCCTTTTTATTTTTCAGCCCAAATATTTTATGCTGAACAGGCTTTCTCATATCCGCATCTATAAGTAAGACCTTATGCTCCATTTGTGAAAAAGTAATTGCAAGATTTGCTGCGGTAGTCGACTTGCCTTCACCCGGATTTGCACTTGATACTACAATTACTTTTTTTTCTGAAACAGATAATGAAAACATTACATTTGTACGCATTGCTTTATATGATTCTTTAACTGTAAATGGAATACCTTTTTGAGTCAAAAGCAAATCATAATCATTACTATTTTTTTTCTTCTTTTTATCATCTATAAATTCAGGAATTTCGCCAATAATTGCCTTTTCATATTTCTGAGCTATTTCCTCTTTATCCTTTACTGTATTATCAAAAAAGTCAATAACAAGGATAATCAATGCTGCAAGCAGCATTCCCGCAAATGCTCCAATTACAGCCATTTTCAGAAAGTTAGGTGAAACGGGATTATTATTTACTTTTGCAGTGCCAATAGCCTCAACTGAACCTGCACCAACAACTCTTATAAGAAAATCAGGTGTGACTTTTGATATTATATTACAAAGAGCAGCTGAAACCTCAGGGTCAGCAGTTTCAGCAGTAATTTTCATAACTTCCGTATCACCTACTGCTGCCATTGTTAAACAGTTTCTTATTGAAGCAGCTGAAATACTTTCTTCCCCATTTTCATCCTTTATTGAGAAACACTTTGAAAGCTTATCTTTGTCAAATTCAGCTAAAAGCTCTGAACCGACCTTTTCCATTACGGCATCATCTTGCATAACAGCAATATATGTACTTACAAGTGATTTTGAAGCGTTTAAGTCGTTAAGATTAACACCATCTGTTTCTGTCACTGAATTATTGTTTTTTACATACATTGATGTGTACGACTGATATTTAAGCGGCATAAAAAACTTTGAAAAACCAAATGCTGCTGCTCCGCTCACTATCGTCAATATTATTATCACATATATTTTACTTAAAAATAACTGAATCAGCTTTTTTATAGTATAATTTGATTCCACCGTAAAACTCTCCTTAAACCGTAACTAATATTTTTTCATTAAACTCTTTAGGAGTTGTAAATGTCGGGACAATCTCATGTAGTGCCTCGACCGCTAAATCTTCATCATTAGTTAATGCAGCTGATTTCAGCTTTGAAAGAGCAGGAATAAACTCTGCTGCATCAATTTCAATTTGATTACCGATAAAGATTAATTTATTTGAAGTCTTTTTCAGTCCCTCCTCATCCATTAACAGTTCCTCTTTTATTTTTTCGCCGGGACGCAATCCGGTAAACTGTATTTTTACATCTTTATAAGGGATTTTCCCATACATTCTTATAAGATTTTCTGCTAATGTAACTATTTTTACAGGCTTGCCCATATCAAGCACAAATATCTCTCCGCCCTTTGCAATAGATGCTGCTTCAAGAACAAGATTTACTGCCTCAGGTATGGTCATAAAATAACGTATTATATCAGGATGAGTAACTGTTACAGGCTTGCCTTGTTCAATTTGCTTTTTAAACAATGGTATAACTGAACCGTTTGAACCAAGTACATTTCCAAAACGTGTTGTAACAAATTCTGTTCTGCAGTCACTGAGCTGTGACAGATACTGAACAATCATTTCGCAGCAGCGTTTTGAAGCTCCCATAACATTTGTAGGATTTACAGCCTTATCTGTTGAAACCATAACAAACTTCTCAACATTATGATACTCTGCAAGTGTTGCAACATTAAATGTTCCAAAAACATTATTTTTAATCGCCTCCATAGGAGAAACCTCCATAAGAGGCACGTGCTTATGAGCTGCGGCATGAAAAACAATGTCCGGTTTATACTTTTCAAAAATCTGATTCATTCTGAAATAGTCACGAACAGAAGCAATGAGCGTAACAAGATTAAGCTGTTCCCCATATTCCATTACGAGTTCCTGCTGGATCTCATAAGCATTATTCTCATATATATCAACGATTATAACCTGCTTAGGATTATATTTTGAAATTTGTCTTACAAGCTCTGAACCAATTGAACCGCCACCGCCTGTAACCATACAAACCTTATTGTTAATAAAGTTATTAATATCTTTACTGTCAAATTTTATTGGTTCTCTGCCAAGCAAATCCTCAACACGAATATCTCGTATCTGATTAATAATTTTAGGTTCATCATCATCAAAAATCAGATTTCCTAAAAACGGAACAACTTTTATAGGCAGTTCCGTAGAAGAACATTTATCCAGAATTTCTTTTCTCTGTTCCTCAAGACATGAAGGAATTGCAAAAATAATCTGTTCTATTTCTTCCTGTTCAGCAATTTTGTATATATCATTTGTTGTGCCTAAAACAGTTACACCATAAATATCCTGTCCAATTTTTGCCGGATCATCGTCGATAATGCATACCGGTTCAAATAATGACGATGTATTGTTTTCTGAGCAATTACTTTTTTTAGCATTTTCAATTTCCTTTAAAATCATTTTGCATGCCTGTCCGCCGCCAATTATCATAGAACGCTTTATTGCAGCTTCACTTCGTCCTGTTTTCACCAATGTAATAAAAGCATCCTTGAAGATAAAACGGAACAAACATATACCTGATACAGTAAAAATAAAATGCAAAATAACATAAATAAAAGGCACTTCTCTGCCAAACACAATTGCAACAAGACATGATATTGAAATGCCCAAGAATACTCCCTTTACACAAGAAAGATAATCTTTACCATTAAAATATCTCCACATTTTATGATAAGCACCAAAAACAAAAAGTGAACCAAAACAGCATATTGCACTTAAAATAATTGAGATTACCATTAAAGAACGTGGCAATGATTGATTAAACAATAATAAAATGAAATTAGAAATTAAGGCTGCAATCGCCACAATAAATGCATCGGCAATTGCCAAAACAACTTTTCTCACACTGAATTTACTAAAATAATTCTTCATATTTACTCCTTTTTTCTTTTACTTCTATTTCATTGGACTGCAAAATGCCGCCAATTTAATACTTTACAACATTTAATGACTGCTTCCATTATTTATTATTTTTTAAGCAGTAGCAATAATTGTATATGAATTAACATCTATAAAAAATCAATTTAGTAAATTGAACAATATTTCTATAAAAATTAAGTTGATATGCACAAAATACGTTTATTAGACTCACACATAATAACTCCGCTTATTTTTAATATCCTTAAAAACACAATTTCTTAATATAATTCATTGCATATTTAAATTTTTGTAAAATCTGACAAAAAATGCTTATATCTCTACTTCATGATATTTACGCAATGTAGTTTTAAAGTTATTTTCTTAATATTTTAATTATATCCTATCCCACTAAAAAAGTCAATTTATTTTCACTATTTTATATAATAAAAAAGTATTTTCGGCATATTATACTATTAGTTTGTTTTATCAAAAGTTTCAATTGTTAAATTGCTAAAAATCATGCTATATCGCAGTTAATGGTATTTAAACTTTTGGTATAATATTACATAATTATAACAAAAAATCTGTCGATTGTTATTCCAATCGACAGATTTTTAAGGCAACACCTCACAAAGTTTTTTGACGTGCTTTGTGCGGTGTTAGCTAAATCAAAAGTACATATAAAGCTGACACTTTATCATTCCATTATACAATTTTCTTCTTTTAACCGCATTCTTTCCAAAAAATTTCTGAAATTCTTCATGAGGCGAAATTATATAGCTTGAGCTTCCGCCGCCTTTTAAAAGAACTTTCCCCATTTTTCTATAAATATCCTCTGCTTCTCTTAATTCCAGCATCCTCTCTCCATATGGAGGATTGCATATTACAATTGAACCCTGAGGCTGTTTGAAACTTGTAATATCTGCTTGTTCGACTTTAAGTCTTGACTTGATTCCTGCTTTTTTTGCGTTATCCAAGGTCAAAGCAACTGCTAAATCATCTATATCACAGCCTATTCCTTCAAATTTCGCATTACGGTCAACCAAATCAATAGCTCTTGAACGTTCCTCACGCCATATCTCTTTATCAATGCATTCCCACTTTTCAGCCGCAAATCTTCTATTGATACCCGGAGCTATTTTCAGTGCTTTCAAAGCTGCCTCTATGAGAATTGTACCACTTCCGCAAAATGGATCACATACTATTGAATCCGAACGTACTCTTGCAAGATCAATAATTCCCGCAGCAAGAGTTTCTTTAATTGGTGCGGTATTTGAGTTTTTGCGGTATCCACGTTTATGCAGTCCAATACCGCTTGTATCAAGGTAAATATTGACTTTATCTTTTAAAATGCTGAACTGAATTTGAACGACTGAATTGCTTTCTTCAAACCAATTCACATTGTATTTTGACTTCAATCTCTCTACAACAGCTTTTTTTATAATAGACTGACAGTCAGGAACACTATGCAATGCAGAATTAAGTGAATGTCCTTTAACAGGAAAAGCGTCATTTATGCCTATGTAATTTTCAAATTCTATTGCCTTAACACCCTGAAATAGTTCTTCAAATGTACGAGCTTCAAATTCACCAAGCTCAATCAGAACCCTCTCTGCTGTAGAAAGGCATATATTTGCTCTTGCAATTGTATTAAAATCTCCGCTGAACGTAATTTTTCCATCTGTAACATGTAAATCCGTACCGCCGATTTTATTAATCTCATATTTCAGTACGCTTTCAAGTCCAAAATGGCATGGACAACAGATTCTTATTTTATTATCCAAATTTTTCTCCTATCTCTATGCAGCAGGCTGCTGTCCTGCATCACCACCGCCATTATCAGCAGGCTGTTGCTGCTGTGGTTCTTGCTGCTGCGGTTGTTGCTGCTGTTGCTGCTGATTGTTTTCTCCGGCATTGTTGTTCTGAGTATTGTTACCGTTGTTTTCTGTATTATTGTTTCCGCTATTTGCATTTTCACCATTTGCATCTGTAGTTGGTTCGGCAGGCGGAGTATAGTGTCCTCCTGTACATACCGGGGCATTGGAAGATTTCCAATAACCCATAACTCCGTGCGGGCATGATGAACTTGCAATTTTACCTGTCTGAGAACACATCGGTGCTGCTGTTACACCCTCGGGAGCTTCAAATTCTTTTCCTGTATCAAGAGAATCTGCATATTCTCCAATCATGTTTTTCCATACCTGTGCGGAATTAACAGTTGTTCCGTTTACCTTTAATGAAGTATGATCCTTAAAACCAATAATTGTACCGCTTACAAAATCAGGAGTTAATCCTACAAATGCAAGTTCTGTCCATTCATCAGTTGTACCTGTTTTGCCGCAAACCTCCTTATTTTTCAGTTTAGCAAGCTTACCTGTACCTGATTCAACTACATTTTTCAAAAGCCTGTTCATAACCCATGCTGTTTCACTGTCAACAGCTGTATGCGGATCACCGTTATTTTCATAAACAAGATTGTGATTTCCCTGTTCAACTCGACTTACAATATGGGCTTTATAATATGTACCGTCATTACCATATGGAAGATATGCATTCACCAGATTTTCAACAGAAATACCATATGTCAGCGCACCAACGGAAAGCGGTGATACTGCCTCGTCTGACGGATCAAGCTCCATGCCCAAGTTTTCAGTACAAAATTTAAATACTGCATTAGGAGTTAAGTCCTGACATATTTTAGCAGGAACTGTATTATAAGACTTTTCTACTGCTTTATATACAAATACAGGAGCACCTGATACACTGAAACTTCCGTCCGTAGAATAGTTTGTAGGCCATGGCTTTCCATTTACTTCCATATAAGCCTTATCTGTATAAACAGAACCCCAATGTATTGTATCATTCAACAGTGCAAGTCCGTATGTTGAAATTGGTTTTATAGTTGAACCAATCTGACGCTGATCTCCTGTTGCATAGTTGAAAACACGCTTACCTGTCTTTTCACCTATTGCACCGCCAACTGCAAGAATTTCGCCTTTATAATTCATTGCTACAAATCCTGCCTGAGCCAATTCCTCTGTTTCTGCAACACCATCACCGTCAAGGTCAACAAAACGCCTTACAAGATCAGGATTCATAAGATTATTTATATCAGAAAATCTTTCATCAACATACTTCTGCATATTGAGGTCAACAGTAAGGTAAATCTGATAGCCGCCCTTATTGATACGATTAACTGCTTCAGCCTCGTTAATGTTATACACTTCACAAAGATAAGCAGCAACTTCATCAATTGCAACTTCAACAGGCCATGAGTAAGTTTTATTTTCTTCTTCAAGCTTTTTAGCTACATCTTCAGGATGAAGTTTAAGATATTCCTCAGAATCTGTATATATTAACTTTTCATATAAAGACTGCTGATATTCATCATAAGTAATTGCACCATTCTTATACATTTGCCAAAGAACATATTTTTGACGTTCCTTATTATTTGCCTTACCGTCTACTTCATCGGAAAATGGATAGTAGTAATTCGGGCTTTTTGGAATAGCTGCAAGTGTTGCTGCCTCTGCATATGAAAGTTCGCTTACATCTTTACCAAAATATCTGATTGAAGCCAGCTGAATACCGTTTATAGGACCGCCAAAGCCAATATAATTAAGATACTGTTCAAGAATTTCATCTTTTGAATACATTTTTTCAAGCTGCATAGCTCTGAAAATTTCCCTGATTTTTCTCGACGGTGACTTTTCATCATCACCCGTCAGATTTTTAACAAGCTGCTGAGTAATTGTTGAACCACCCTGATCAGTATCATATATATGGAAAAACATATTTAAAAATGCTGAAAGAGTACGCTTATAGTCAACGCCGTCATGAGTATAGAAACGCTCGTCTTCTGTATAAACAAAAGCGTCACGAACATGCTGTGGTATATCTTCAATATCAACCGATATTCGCTGTACATCTGTTTTTTCAATCACATTCAGCTGAACAAGCTCACCCGTATCAGGGTCATTAGCATAAAAATATGTATTATATCCCTGTTCAAGTTCCTGGAAAGTAACACCTGTTGTTGATTCCTCCATAAAGTCAAGAACATAAACCGTCAGAGCCGTTCCGACAATAGTGCCTGTAATGACCATAATCAAAAACAGTGATAAAAGCGTTGTAAGAATAATTGTAATGAATTTTCTTAAAACTGCTAATATTTTATTTTCCTTATGATGCTTCTTTTTTGAATTATTGTGTACGTTTGAGTGATGATTTTCACCGCTTCTGTTAGTTGAGTGTATTGTATCAGATGCCGAACTTCTTGTATGAACAGCAGTTCTGCCGTCAGCTGACCTTGCTTTATGTTCTCCTGCAGTATTGTGAGCTGCATTTCTCATAATCTGTGTATGCTGTACAGGTCTTTGATGAGAGCTGTTTCTGCTTGCTGAGGAACTGTTCTTTTTATTCAAACCTGTTCCCTCAGGCTTTTTATTATTTTCATTCATAATGCATTGCATATCATAGACAAGCTATAATACAAATTCCTTTCTGAAAAATTGACCTCATTGTTTCCAATAATTATATCATAAAAAAAATAAAAAGTTAATACCATTTTTAAAATATGGTTATTTTGTATAGATATTCAAATTCTGCCAATAATAAAAACAGCTATAATTAAGGCAAAGCCATATAATTATTGATTTTACAATATCAGTAATTGGCAGAACGGAGAATATTAATGATCGAAAAAAGATGTTTCTACACCTTGCTCACCTCAGCAACAATTTCAGGCGTTCTTGTTATATGTACGATTTCTCAGAACATAAAAGCTGAAAAAATTAAAGCAAAAACACCTCCGATTATTGAAGAACTTGAAACAGCTCCATATGTTGTAAAAGAATATAACGGCTCATTAGCTGTTTTCAGAGGCGGAAGCAGTTCGCCGTATAAAATACTTGATTGTGACTTTTCTCTGCTTTCAGACTATGATAAAGAATACCTCATTGAAGGGATATCTGTTTATACCGAAGCTGAGCTTAACTCACTAATTGAGGATTTTACTTCATAGGTTTCTTCTTTTTCTTTTTTCTCACTGAAAAGCCAAAATCTCCAAGCTTTCGTCCAAGAGCAAAATACTCTCCATGTGCATACGATGCAAGTCCACACTGCTGCAAATTAAGTTTTTGCTTGCTGTCAATATAATTTTCATCTACCGCTACACTCACTATTTCTGCAATAAACATCGTATGAGTACCATAAAATTTTGACTCAATTACCTTACATTCAAGACTAACAGGACATTCTTCAATAATAGGAGCTGAAATTACCCTTCCTTTTATTTTATGAAAATCACATGCCTTGAATTTATCGGTGTCACGTCCGCTTTTTACGCCGCAGAAATCAGTTTTACGGCACATTGCCGATGTTGTGAGATTTATTGCAAACTCCCCGTTTTCCTTTATTATGTCATGGGAATACCTCTCAGGACGAACTGAAATGTAGGTTATCGGCGGATGTGTATTTATTATTCCTGTCCAGCCGATTGTAATAATATTGGATTTTTCCATCGTTCCGCAAGTTATAAGTGCGGCGGGAACAGGGGCAAGCAACACACTGCCCTTCCAGAATACTTTTGACATTTTTATCTCCATTCATAATTTATGTAGTGCTGCATTTATTATATCATCTTTTCCTATAGCTTGCAATACCCTGATTTGACTTTTGACGAGCTTTGTGCGGTGTTGCCTTTATAATATTAATTTTACCTGTGTCTTTATTTCAGCAGAATTCGACTTTTAAATAATATATAATTATGGAAAAGGAGGATGTTAAAATGAAAATAGATATAGTATCTGCAAACGGCAGGGCTACTGCCTGTCTGTGCGGTGAAATAGACCATCATAACGCTAAAGAAATAAGAGAAGAACTTGATAAATTCATTCTTTCCTCTCTGCCAAGTGAGCTTGAAATTGATTTTAAAGACATTTCGTTTATGGACAGCTCAGGAATAGGTCTTATTATGGGCAGACATAAACTTATTTCAGAATGCGGCGGAAAACTTATTGTTAAAAATCCGCAGTTTTACATTAAAAGAGTTCTGAAATTATCCGGAATTGAACGTCTTGTTAAAATCACAAATGATAGGCTGTAGGAGGTTAAAATGATTGTATTAAATGAAGTCAGGTTTTCTATTCCGTCACTTTCCGTTAACGAAAGCGTTGCAAGAGCTGTTGTATCTTCCTTTCTCGTTCAGGCTGATCCGACAGTTGAAGAACTTTCAGATATTCGTACTGCTGTTTCAGAAGCGGTTACAAACGCCGTAGTGCATGGATATCGTCATCAAAGCGGCAAAATTGAAATTATAGTGCGTCTGTTGGAAAACAGAGTGATTTACATAAGAATTAAAGATAAGGGATGCGGAATTGCTGATGTACAAAAAGCCATGGAGCCTCTTTTTACAACTGCTCCTGAAGAAGAACGCTCAGGTCTTGGATTTTCAGTCATGGAGTCGTTTACGGACAAGCTCACTGTTAAAAGTACACTCGGCAAAGGAACTGTCGTAACAATGCGCAAGAAGCTGACTGCCCATGAGTAATGACGTTAAAAGACCTGCTGCAGAAGATAATCTCGGACTTGTTCATCTATGTGCAAATAAATTCAGAGGCAGAGGCATTGAATATGATGACCTCTATTCAGCAGGCTGTATAGGATTGCTGAAAGCTGTAAAGGCATTTGATACAGACAGAGGAGTAAAATTCTCTACCTATGCAATTCCTGTAATTCTGGGCGAAATCAAACGATTATTTCGTGACGGCGGTTCTGTTAAGGTAAGCAGAAGCCTGAAGGAGCTTTCCTTAAAGCTTCAAAAATTTCGTGAAATTTTCCTTAAAGAAAAATTTCACGAGCCTACAATAAAGGAGCTTGCTGAAATGGCACAGGTTGACGAAGCTGATGCTGCTGAAGCTCTTTGTGTAAGTCAGCCATTATTGTCTTTGACATCAGGCGGTGATGATGAGGGACAAATTGATGTTCCGTCTGAATCACCTGACAATAAAATAGTAGATATTCTTGCCCTTAAACAGATTTTGTCATCACTTGACCCCAAGGATAAAGCTTTGCTGGAATTAAGATATTTTAAAGGCCTTACTCAATCTAAGACAGCCGCAGCACTCAATATGACTCAGGTTCAGGTTTCAAGACGTGAAAAAAAGCTCCTTACGCAAATGCGTGAAGAGCTTTTAGAATAGAAAATAAATTTAAGGCAATACCGCACAAAGCTTGTGTGGCAGAAACGCAGATATATTTTCCGTCAGATTGCATAGAATTTTTGAAAGCATACTGTCGTATGGTGAAAAAATTATGTGTAATATGACGGAAAATTTGCAAGTTTATGACGTGCAAAGTCTTTTGACGTGCTTTGTGCGATGCTGTATGTTTTATTCAAAAATTAAATATTCTATTATGGAATTAGACATCAGAAAGCCTTTACTTGTAAGAGCGATTTTTTTTTCGTTGAATACGATATAACCGTTTTTTTCAAGCATTGGAATTTTTTTTAAAATAAGCTTTCTTTTTTCTTCAGGACAATCTGAAATTTCAAGACCGTCAGAAAGTCTTAATCTGAGCATTGCTTTTTCTTCAAATGTATACGGAGTTTCCTCTGTTATATAGGTTGACTGCTTTTCATCTGAAACAAAGCTTTGCAAGTCAGCATCAACTGCAAATCTTTTTCCGCCAAAGCATGAATGTGCTGCCGGTCCGATTCCTAAATAATCATCACATTGCCAATATTTCAAATTATGTCTGATTTGATAACCTTCTTTTGAAAAGTTTGATATTTCATATTGCTTAAATCCTCTTTTTTCAAGCAGACTGCACATATGTAAATAAAGCTCGGAAACACAGTCATCATCAGGAATTTGCTTTGACATTCCCTTTCTGCTGAACTCTGTTCCCTCTTCAACTTTAAGTATATATGAGGACACATGAGTAATCGGATAATCTGTAATTTCAGATATTGAATATTCAACATCTTCTTTTTTCTGATTAGGCAATCCTATCATCAAATCACATGAAATATTTTTAAATCCTGCTTTTATTGCTGATTCAAGCGTTTCTTTCACTTTCTCTGAATTGTGAAGTCTGCCAAGCAGTTTAAGCTCTGAATCAATCATTGACTGAACTCCGACAGAAATTCTATTAATTCCTGCTTCCGAATATTCACAAAGCTTTTGCTCGTTCACTGTTGACGGATTGACCTCAATCGTAACTTCACAATCCGATGAATAATCAAAGTTTCCTTTTATTTCATCAATGACCTGCCTATACTTATTTCCGCTTAAAAGTGACGGCGTACCGCCACCAAAGTATATTGTATCAACTTTTAATTCTTTATTGCTGTAAGCATTAATATTTCGTATTACAGCGTCAATATATGAGTCAGCAGTATTCTTTTTGTACGATGTTGAGTAGAAATCACAATAAGGACATTTCTTTGCACAAAACGGTACATGAATATATATTCCTATGCTTTTGCCAATCATGAAAGCGAATCCCTGCGTCTTGTAAGCTCCATTTTAAAGAAAAACGCATTTACAATTCTTGGAACTAATATCATAGCCGCAATCGCACCTATAATTATAAAAATCTCACCAGGCAATGCTTTAAGATATGTTATTACAATCACAGCAAACATCATTACACTGAAAATTGCACTGAAAATTGATGACGCAGTTCCATTTGTAACGTGCTTTCCGCAGTTTTTGCAGGCACGTCCCTTAGAATTAAGCTGACCTGCCATAGCCTTTGTTAACGGATTAAATGTCTTTTCGCCGCAGTTAGGGCAATTATATATACTACTCATATTTATTCCTTTCATCAGCTGTCAAGCTTAAGAACACTCATAAATGCTTCCTGAGGTACTTCTACTGTTCCAAGCTGGCGCATACGCTTTTTACCCTCTTTTTGCTTTTCAAGAAGCTTTTTCTTTCTTGTAATATCACCGCCGTAGCACTTTGCCAAAACGTCCTTTCTCAAAGCCTTGACAGTTTCTCTGGCAATAATCTTTCCGCCTATTGCCGCTTGTATAGGAACTTCAAAAAGCTGTCTTGGTATATTTTCCTTAAGCTTTTCAACTATTTTTCTTGCTCGGCTGTATGCCTTGTCTGTATGGATAATAAATGATAACGCATCCACAACATCACCATTAAGCATTATATCAAGCTTTACAAGCTTGGAAGGTGCATAGCCTATCATTTCATAATCAAATGATGCATACCCCTTTGTTCTTGATTTCAAAGCATCAAAGAAATCGTATACTATTTCATTAAGCGGAAGTTCATAATGCAGATTTACTCGTGTATCATCAAGATACTTCATATCTTTAAAAACGCCTCGTCTGTCCTGACAAAGCTCCATTATATTTCCGACAAATTCAGACGGTGCAAGAATATCCGCCTTGACCATTGGCTCTTCTGCTGATGCAATAAGTGCAGGTTCAGGGTAATTTGACGGATTATCAATATACTTTACTTCGCCATTTGTCATTGTCACCTTGAATATAACTGACGGTGCTGTTGTAATAAGGTCAAGATTATATTCACGTTCAAGACGTTCCTGAATAATCTCCATATGAAGAAGTCCCAGAAATCCGCATCTGAAACCAAATCCAAGTGCAATTGATGTTTCAGGCTCAAATGAAAGTGAAGCATCATTAAGCTGCAGCTTTTCAAGTGCATCTCTCAAATCACCATATTTAGCTCCGTCAGCAGGATAAATACCTGAATAAACCATTGGATTTACTTTTCTGTAACCTGGAAGCGGCTCGTCACATGGATTTTCAGCATTTGTTACTGTATCTCCGACCTGAGTATCTCCAATGCTTTTTATGGACGCTGAAATATATCCTACCTCACCTGCTGTAAGAGTTCCTGCATTTATAAGTGAAGAAGCGTCCATATAACCTGCCTCAACAACAGTGAATTCAGCTCCTGTAGCCATAAGCCTAATTGTATCGCCAACCTTAACCGTTCCCTCTTTTATGCGGATATAAATTATAACACCTTTATAAGCATCGTAATAACTGTCAAAAATAAGTGCTTTAAGCGGCTTATCAGGGTCGCCTGACGGTGCAGGAATATCAGTCACTATTTTTTCAAGCACCTGTTCTATATTTGTACCCATTTTTGCTGAAATTCTGGGAGCGTCCATTGCAGGTATCCCTATTACGTTTTCAACTTCTGTACATACTCTTTCAGGGTCAGCAGACGGCAAATCAATTTTATTTACAACAGGTACAACCTCAAGATCATGTTCTATTGCAAGATAAGTATTTGCAAGAGTCTGTGCCTCTATTCCCTGAGAAGCGTCAACTACCAGAATAGCACCCTCACAGGCTGCAAGTGAACGTGAAACCTCATAATTAAAGTCAACATGTCCGGGAGTATCTATAAGATTAAAAATATAGTCCTCGCCGTCATTTGCAGTATACTTCAAGCGTACTGCTCTGGCTTTTATGGTTATTCCACGCTCACGCTCTATATCCATATTGTCAAGAAGCTGATCTTCCATATCACGAATGGCAACAGTTTCAGTTTTTTCCAGAATTCTGTCAGCAAGTGTGGACTTTCCATGGTCTATATGTGCAATAATACAAAAATTACGAATTTTATCACTAGCCAAAATTTATAACCTCATTTCCGTTTATCTATCATAAGAATTATAACAGAAAAAAATTAATTTGTAAAGGCAGTATACGATAATTTACATCAGATTCTTTCAGCTTAAATCCTTAATAAGCATATCAAGAATAACAATTGCCTTATCATACGATTCCTGCATTTCTTCTTCATCTGCCCACTGAACAGGTGCAACTGCTCTTATTCCCAAAAACAGTTCATCATCAATTTCACCGCTGTATCCTATTTTCTCTGCAAATGAAGTATCCTTCAGATAAAATCCGTATTTCTTTACATGAGGATTATCAGGATAAATTGTTTCAAGGTCAATAAGAGTTATATCAGGCGAAATAGCGTCATCAGCCATTTTTCCGCTTATTACAAGCATTGCGTCTGCATTCTGCATTTCTGCGATCAGCTTTGTGGTCGAACCGTTATTATAGTCGGTATATTCAACCCCTGTATATGGAATATAATAAACAGATGCAACTGCTTTTCCATCATCATTAATATCTCCGCAAAGATTTTGAAGATAATCAGTAAATTTTTCAGAATATGCTATTTCCGCATTGTTATCAATGTATAATATTACAATATCCGGATCAGTCTTTGTCACCAAATCGTAAATCAGATAACCTCCCAAGGCAACAAAAAACACACCTATACCAAGCCACCATTTATTATGATAGAAAAAGTTACTTATTCTTTTAAAAAAAGGAAGATTTACTTTTTCTTCTTTCGATTCTGACAGAATTTCACTTTGCTCAATTTCACCCTGTTTCAGACGTATAAGTTCAATTTTCTCATCTCTGAGCTGTTTTTCATAAGCCTCTTGTTTTTCTTTCTCCTTTTGAGCAATTCTTTCGGCCATACGCTGTTCAGCAAGCTTTTTTTCTGCTTCCTGCTGTTCCTTAAAACCTTTGGCAACTTTAAATACGCTTATTTCATTTTTTTCATCGGACTTTTTCCTGCCCATTTCATATTTCCTTTCAAATATAAATACAATAAGGGCGTACTGAAATAATTAACAGTACACCCCACTTTAATTCATCTCTCTTGATTGCTACTGCAACGGCTTCATTGTCGGGAAAAGAAGTACATCTCTGATAGAAGGACTGTCTGTAAGAAGCATTACAAGTCTGTCAAGACCAAGACCAAGGCCGCCCGTTGGAGGCATACCATATTCCAACGCTGTAACAAAGTCCTCATCAACCTCAGCATTAGCACCCTGAGCTCTCTTTGCTTCAACCTGCTTAACAAAACGCTCTTTCTGATCAATAGGATCATTAAGCTCTGAGAAAGCATTGCCCATTTCTCTGCAATAAATAAAGTATTCAAATCTTTCTGTAAATGCAGGATCGGAAGGCTTTCTCTTTGCAAGCGGTGAATTTTCAACAGGATAATCATATATAATTGTTGGCTGAATAAGCTTATCCTCAACAAAAGCATCGAAAAATGCAATAAGAACATGTCCTTTTGTTGCCTTTTCGCCTTCTTCAACTTCAACGTCCTTAGCCTTTGCACAAGCTCTTGCATCCTCATCAGTTGACCACTCATTGTAATCAACACCGGCATACTTCTTAACTGCTTCAACCATAGTAAGTCTTTCCCATGGCTTGCCAAGGTTAATTTCAACACCCTGATAGGTAATAACATCACTGCCGCAAATTTTGTCCGCAAGAGTGCGGTACATATTCTCAATCAAATCCATCATGCCTATATAATCCGTATATGCCTGATACATTTCAATTGAAGTAAATTCAGGGTTATGTGATGTATCCATACCCTCATTTCTGAAAATACGTCCAACCTCATAAACTCTGTCAAAGCCGCCTACTATAAGACGCTTTAAATATAATTCTGTTTCAATTCTAAGATACATATCAAGGTCAAGTGCATTATGATGAGTAACAAAAGGTCTTGCTGCTGCACCAATTTCCAGTGTATGAAGAACAGGTGTATCAACCTCAATATATCCAAGATTATCAAGATAATTTCTTATTTCATGAAGAATCTGACTTCTCTTTACAAATGTTTCCTTAACATTAGGATTTACAATAAGGTCAACATAACGCTGACGATATCTCATATCCTGATCTTTAAGTCCATGCCACTTTTCAGGCAGCGGAAGAAGCGACTTGGAAAGCAGCACTATTTTCTGTGCATGAATAGAGATTTCTCCCTTTTTGGTTCTGAAAACAAAGCCCTCTATGCCTACTATATCGCCTATATCCCACTTCTTGAATTCCTTGAATTCTTCCTTGCCGATATCGTTGGAACGAACGTAAATCTGAATTCTGTCAGTATTGTCACGAACATCAATAAAATTAGCTCTGCCCATATCTCTCCAGCTCATAATTCTTCCGGCAATTCTTACTATATTGCCTTTGAGCTTTTCAAGACCTTCATTCAGCTTTTCCTCGTCCCCGTTTGCTTCTTCTGTGATACGCTCTTCATCAATCTCATACTGTGCCTTTAAATCAGCATTTTTAGCTGTAACATCATACTTGGTTATTTCGTATGGATTTTCATTTTTGCTCTTTAATTCATCAAGCTTTTCAATTCTTATTTTCTTTAATATGTTAATATCCTGTTCCTGTGTTTCCTCAGCAGCAACATTCTTTTGATTTTCGCTCATAAAGTCCTGACTTCAAATGAAGTCCAATCCTCCCTAATATTATTTTGAGATTTCCAAAACCTCGAATTTCAATTCTCCTGCCGGAGCTTCAACTGTAAAAATATCTCCGACCTTTTTCTTTAAAGCTGCCTTTCCGATTGGTGATTCATCAGAAAGTTTACCTGCTTTAATATCTGCATGGTTAGTACCAACAATTGTAAATTTCTCTATTTTATCAGATCCGACTTTTCTGATTGTTATAACTGAACTCATACCGATTTCATCAACAGAAATCTTATCATCATCTACGACCTCAGCATTTTCAAGAGTTTTCTGAAGTTCAAGAATCTGTGCTTCAAGAATACCCTGTTCATTTTTTGCTTCATCATACTCAGCATTTTCAGAAAGGTCACCGAATGAACGGGCTTCTTTAAGCTTCTGAGCAACCTCGGCACGTTTTTCGGTTACAAGATAAGCAAGTTCCTTTTCAAGTTTTTCGTAGCCTTCTCTGGACATTTGTTTTTTTGCCATAATTACAGCTCCTTAAAATCTGATTTTCAAAACCTGTAACAACAAAATCATTGATACAAGTTCGCAATATTACATTTAATTATAGTATATTTAACCTCAAATGTCAATATACACATCTAATTTTCATTCCACTTTTTTATAACTTCAATTGCTTTATTAAGCTGTAAATCTGTATTGCTGTTCTCATCATCAGACTCAACAATATAGTCAGGAGTTATTCCAATCTTATCATAACATTCCGATTTTACTGTTTTATATTCAGCAACAGTCAGCACAACCGCACTTCCGTCATCAAGCTTTGAAGTAACCTGCATAACACCTTTGCCATAAGTCTGCTCGCCGACAAGCTTTGCTTTTTCAAAGTCTTTAAGTGATGCTGCAAAAAGCTCAGCTGCACTTGCAGTATTTCCGTTTACAAGTACAACCATTGGAAGATCAAGCTCCGATTCATCAGAATAAACTATTGTTTCCTCATGTTCATCACTATAAACTGCATTTGCAATAACGCCTTCAGGCAGCAAAGGGTCGATGCACTCCTCCAGTGCAGAAACAAGTCCGCCTCCGTTATCTCTTACATCAAATATGAATGCTTTTGCACCATTTGCAATAAGCTCCTCAAGTTCTGATATAAACTGGTCAGGTGTATTCTTTTTGAAACCGCTGACCTTGATATAACCAACATAATTATCGAGCATTTCACCGTTTACGGTTATAACCTCTATGGCAGTTCTTGTAAATGTCTTTTTAATATCGGTACCGCCCCTGCGTACTGTTATAGTAACTTCTGTACCTTCATTTCCTCTCATCTCGTTTACAGCTTCATCAAAGCCGTCTTTCAAGACGTCAATATCATTAATCGCTACAATGATGTCATTGACCTTTATATCTGAATCACTCAGCGGAGAATTTTCAAGAATTTCTGTAATAAGCATATACCCGCTTTCATCTTCAGCAACTGTTATGCCAAGTCCGACTCTTTCGCCTGAATCTTCAGTCAATTCCTCCTGATATTCCTCGGCAGTAAGATACCTCGAATATTTATCCTCAAGACCGTTTACATAACCCTTTAATATGCCGCTGTTCAGCTTTTTTTCATCAATATCCCCAAAATACTGCTCACGAACATAATTATCCAGCACTTCCAGATTTTCGTACTTTTCTGCTTTTTCATTTACGTCAACTATTTTCTCATTAAAACTTTGCAATGAAAAAAAGGATGTCAATATAAATGTTACTGCTGACGCTATTGCTATCAGACTAATTGCCAATCCAAGCGTTATTTTTTTGTTCATTACACATCACTTTCAAATACAATATTTTTTCTAATGCAACACCGCACAAAATTTGTGCGGTGTTGCATTAATTATAGATAATTTCTAGGATTTACTGCTGAACCATTTTCCCAAATCTCAAAATGCAGATGATAACCTGTTGAAAAGCCTGTACAGCCTACAGCTCCTATAGCCTGTCCTGCTGAAACATAATCACCTACAGAAACGTATACTGCCTGCATATGTCCGTATAATGTTGAATATGTACCATCATGTGAAATAATAACGTAATTTCCGTAACCATTTCCGCAGCAATTACTGTCCTTAGGATAATTATGTGTACACGATGTACTAACTGCAATTACCGTACCGGCTTTAGATGCACATGCTGATGCTCCTGCAATTGAACCGCCTGCAATGTCAAGTCCTTTATGAAGTGAACCCCATCTGTAGCCATATTCACTGGATACATAATATTGTCCGGGTACAGGCCATGAAAATCCTGTTGCAGAAGGCTGAGTAACCGTTTCTGTATTCGTATTGCTGCCTGTATTATTACCAACATTAGTATTTGTATTGGTATCAGAACCAACATTATTATTTGCATTATTTTGTGCAGTCTGTTGCTGACGAGCAGCTTCCTCTGCCGCAGCTTTTGCAGCGGCTGCTTCTCTGGCTTTTCTTTTTACTTCTTCCTGATTACGTCTTATAATTTCCTCAATTTCAGCATCTGCCTTAGCCATTGCGTCCTTATGTTCCTTAATTTCATTTTCAGTCATTTCAGACTCACGATTAAGACGTTCAACCTCATCCTGAGATTTTCTCATTGCCACATTGTACTGGTCGAGGTAAGAATTAAATTCTTCCTTTTTCTCAACTTGTTCTTCCTGTTTCATTTCAAGTGTGAGCTTTTCTGTTTCCAAAGCTGATTTTGAAGTTTCTAACTGCTCAATGTCATTTTTAAGCGTTTCAATAAGGTCGCTGTCATGCTCTGCAATTCTCTTAACCATTTCAACTCTTGACAGCATATCATAAAAATCTGTTGACCCTAAAACTGCTGTAGCAAGGCTGTCGTTGCCTGTAACATACATTGCTCTTAATCTTTCCTTGAAAAGCTCTGTATTATCCGCAACATTGACCTCCTGAACCGCAATATCGTTATTCAGCGAATTAATATTATCTTCAGCAATAGTTATATCATTGTTGATTCTGGTAAGTTCTTCTTCAACTATCTGAATATTATTTTCCATTAAAGTAATCTGCTCATTTAATGTTTCCTGATAAGCTGATTCCTGTGCTTTACTGTTTTCAAGACTGTCAAGTGCTGATTCAAGGTCACTGATTGCCTGCTGATTCTTTTTTTTCTGTTCCTGAAGCTCAGCAACAGTTTGTGCATCAATTTCAGGACTCTCGTAAAAATTTAATGAAAATGACATGATTGATGTCGTAGCTGCAAGACATACCATAAAAGTCAAAAGCTTTTTTAATCTAAATAATTTCTTCATGATTACTCGTGATTGCCGAAAATGGCACTCCTTTCGCATTTTTGAACAAATCCCAAGATAAAACAGCGTTTCAGAACCATAAAACGATTCTTAAACATTAATGTGTTTTCTTGTGAATACTACGCTTCCCAATGCACCTATAAATGCACCTGACAATACATATGCAATTATTACATATATTCTTATTGAACTGAACGGAATGATGCTTCCAAGTCCAATAACTGTCATAACCCCGACCTTTTCTGTGATAATGGTATAAACCGAATTATATGAAAGCCATGTTATAATGAATGCTCCCACGCCGGAGAAGAAACCTGTTATCATCCCCTCAACGAAAAACGGAGTACGAATAAATGCATCATTTGCACCAACATATTTCATAATCTGTATTTCTTCACGTCTTGAAAAAATACTTGCCTTCGTTGTATTTGAAATCATTATCATAGAAACTACTGTAAGCACCATTATTACAGCACTTGCAATAATCGTTATAATTCTTCTCAGTTCCTTGAGAACATTTACAAATTCCTGTGATACACTTACATAATAAATATCATTCATGCCCCTGATAGTGTCTGTAATTTCTACAGCCTTGTCAATATCATTGACCTTAACTCTGAAACCGTCTAAAAGCGGATTATCTCCGCCCAATGATTCAAAGATTTTATTATAATCAGGCATTGATTCTATCATTCTGTCAAGTGCATCTTCCTTTGATTCAAACTGTACTGATGAAACACCGTCAATATCTGAAAGCTGCTGCTCTATTTCGTTAAGACGTTCCTCGTTTACATTATCATTCACAAAAACAGCAATTTCATTTTTATCGCTGATGCCGCCAATCATCGAATCAATGTTTATGTAAAAGAGTACAGAAGCACCGACAAGCATAAGAGAAATCAAAAGAACACAAAATGTTGCAAATGCCATCATTTTATTTTTCCATACATTCTCCACACCCTGATCGACAAGATATTTAACACCGCTAAGCTTCATTTACTCCTCCTATCACTTCATCGAAAACAATTTCACCATCGGTTATATTGATTATTCGACCGCCGAAATGACGTACAAGGTCATGTTCATGGGTAACCATAAGAATGGTGGTACCGCAGTCATTTATTCCCTTGAGAAGTTCTACAATTTCATATGAAAGCTCAGGATCAATATTACCGGTCGGCTCATCAGCAATAATAAGCTTCGGGTCATTTACCAATGCTCTTGCAATAGCGACTCTCTGCTTTTCACCGCCTGAAAGCTCGTCCGGATATGAGCTTGATTTTGCCTGAAGTCCGACAAGACTTATAACATATGGAACTCTTTTTCGAATATAGCTTTTCGGAGCATCAATAACTCTGAGAACGAAAGCAATATTCTCATATACCGTCATTGACGGTATAAGTCTGAAATCCTGAAAAACAAAGCCTAAAGTACGTCTGAATTCAGGAATTTTTCTTCTTTTAAGCTTATTAAGATTATAGCCGTTTACCGTTACGACTCCGCTGGTAGCGTTAATCTCTTTAAGGAGAAGCTTAATCATGGTACTTTTACCTGCACCTGATGAACCAACAACAAATGCAAAATCTCCGTCATTGATTTTAAGGCTTACATTATTTAACGCATCAACACCGCTTGAATAAGTTACTGATACGTTCTTAAGCTCTACCACAGTTTACACCTTCCTTTGTGAATTTACCGCCTTAAAGCATGTCCGCTAAACTATAAAAGCTAAAGTCACACTGCACAAAATATAATTAAAAATGTACAGTATTGCTACAAAAACGAACATACCGGAATTTCAGTCTGAACGTCAACCCCACAATAATCAATTGCATCAAACACTAATTCTATCAGAATTTAACAGGATTAGCTGAAAGATACTTCTTAACCATGAGTGCTATTTTGAATATTATAGCATGGTCAAACTCTCTGAGGTCAAGACCTGTAAGTTTTTTAATTTTTTCAAGTCTGTAAACAAGAGTATTTCTGTGTACAAAAAGCTTTCTTGAAGTTTCTGATACGTTAAGGTTATTTTCAAAGAATCTCTGAATAGTGAAAAGTGTTTCGTGGTCGAGAGATTCAATGCTTCCCATTTTAAATACTTCATGAAGGAATGTTTCGCAAAGTGTTGTAGGTAAATGGTATATAAGACGAGCTATACCAAGATTATCATAGCTTACGATGACCTTATCAGTATCAAATACCTTGCCGACTTCAAGCGCCATCTGAGCTTCCTTGAATGAACGTGCAAGCTCTTTGACTCCGAATACAGGTGTACCTATTCCGACATTTACTCTTGTATAGAATTCACCGCTGAGTGTATCGGCAATTGAACGTGCAAGCTTTTCAAGGTCTTTGGAATCAACAGCACTTTTAAGCTCCTTAACAAGAACAATATCTGTTTCAGTAATATTGAAAACAAAGTCCTTATTCTTGTCCGGGAAAAGATTTTGAATAACATCATAAGCTGAAATGTCATTAGCAGAAACAATTCTTATAAGCAAAACAACTCGGCTGATTTCTGCATTAAAATGAAGTTCTCTTGCCTTGATCACAATATCTCCCGGCAGCACATTATCGAGAACTACATTTTTTATAAAATTATTTCTGTCATACTTTTCATCATAATACTGCTTAATATTTGCCAGCGTAATTGCCATAATGCTCGCATATTTTGCTGCTGCCTCATCAGTACCCTCAACAAAAACAGCGTAATCAGGCTTTACTCTTGAACCGAACGGCTTGTATGTATAGCCGTCACGAATAAAAATGTCATGAGAATCATTCAAATCGAGTGAAACAAACTCATTTGTCGTACCTACTTTAGTTAAGTCACTGCATGCAATAATTGTAGCAGTTTCGTCAACAACACCTATAGTTGAATCAATTGTATCACGCATCTGGTGAACTAATCCCTGAAATAATCTGTTGGACATAATAACATCCCTTCTTTTAAAATTGTTTTATTTTACACTTTAATGTCACATGCATATCAATATATTACAAATTGTAACACACATTTGTGAATATTGTGTGAACAATTTGTTAAACATACAAAATTGTCTTACTCAAATGATAATTTTTAACTGAAAATCTGTATATTTCTGACAAGAAGTATATTTTTCTGTAACTTTTCTGTAACCTCTGGTTACATTTTTTCAGGACAATCTATTTTCAGAATTGTAAGTGCATTTTTTAATGTCTGCTTAACTACACAGCAAAGAGCATATCTTGCAGCTCTCAGCTCATCTGTTTCCGCATTTTTCACACTACAGCCATCGTAAAATCTATGGAAAAGTGTTGCAAGCTCAATAGAATACTTAGTAATTTTTGCAGGGTCATAATTTTTTGCTGCCTGATTAATCTCATTAGGCAATGACGCAATATGACGTATCAATTCTATTTCACGCTCCGAATCAAGCAGTTCAAGGTCAGGCTGACCTTCCGGAATAAGTCCTTCTGCCTTCAGATTGGCAATAAGGCTGCAAAGTCTTGCATGTGCATATTGAACGTAATATACAGGATTTTGAGATGACTTTTCAACTGCAAGGTCAAGGTCAAATTCAAACTGAGAATTTGCTTCACGCATATTAAAAAAGAAACGAGCAGCATCAATCGGAATTTCATCAAGCAAAGTAACAAGAGTTATTGCCTTTCCGCTTCTCTTTGAAAGCTTTGCAACCTCACCGTTTCTGAGCAGTCTTACCATTTGCATGAGAACAACATCAAGCTTATCAGCATCAACGCCGAGAGCTGTAAGAGCTGCTTTAAGTCGTGGAACATAACCATGATGATCTGCACCAAGCACATTAATGGCTTTATCAAACTTTCTGGTTACTAATTTATCATAGTGGTAAGCAATATCAGGTACAACATAGGTAGGAATTCCATTTGCTCTTACCAGAACAAAGTCCTTATCGACTCCGAAATCAGTTGCCTTAAACCAGACAGCTCCCTCCTGCTCGTATGTGTGACCTGTTTCTTTAAGCTTTTCAACAATTCTCATTGTTTCACCGCTTTTATGGAGTGTGCTTTCTCTATACCAAGTATCATATACAATACGATACTTTTTCAGGTCACGTTCAAGTCCTGCAATATTTTTGGGGAGAGCATAATCAACAAGAGCTTTCTTACGCTTCTCCTCGCTTACTTTTTCAAGTATATTTCCGTTTTCATCAAAGTAATTTTTTGCATGTTCAATTATATCAACACCACGATAAGTATCATCAGGCATTGGAAATTCAGCACTGTTGCCGTCCTCACCGTAAATAGTCTGACAAGCTGTTTCATTGTCGGCAGCAGCTTTACAGATTTTCTGTCCTGCTTCACTGCAAATCTGAAGATAGCGAAGTGAAAGTGATTTACCAAATTTTTCAATCTGGTTTCCTGCATCATTTATATAAAACTCACGCTCTGCATGGTAACCTGCCCACTGCAATACACTTGCAAGACAGTCGCCAATAGCTCCGCCTCTTGCATTTCCCACATGCATAGGACCTGTAGGATTAGCAGAGACAAACTCAACAAGTACACGCTTTCCTTTGCCGTAATCAGTTTTGCCGTAGTCATCACCCTCGTCAAGTACTTCCTTAACTACATTTGCAAACCAACTTTTGCTCAGGAAAAAATTTATAAATCCGGGACCTGCTATTTCCCATTTGTAAAATAAAGTTCCATCAAGATTAATTTCACCACAGATAAGCTCTGCAATTTTTCTCGGAGGAAGTCTGAATGCTTTTGCACATACCATTGCAGTATTTGCCGCAAAATCTCCATGAGATTTATCAGCAGGAATTTCAATATTAAATGCGGGGAGTTCTGTTGCAGGAACCAACTCCTTTGATACCAGACTGCCCAAAGCACTCATAATAATTTCTTTGAGCTGTTCTGACGCATTTTTTATAAGATCAGACATTTTATTATTCCTTTCATTTAAACTTATTCTATCAGAACACAGAACATAGGTATAACAAATTTCATTAGTTATAATTCTGTATTTTTAAAATTATTTCATTATCCGAAACAAAGACAGAATTCATATCCAAAGCATATTTAAGATAAAGCTTTCCATCTGTATCAAGACTGTTGTCTATTGCCTTTGTGTAAACTCCGATTTGCAGTGCTCCAAACGGAGTTTCATATTGACAAAAATGCTTTTTTCCCATTTCAAGATTGATAACGGAATTAGCCGTTCCCTTTCTGATAATTGAAGCCATTTTACTTTCCTCTGCTTCAATTGTTGTAACAGACCCATCAAAGCCTGTTGCTTCTGTATCCTCGTATGATATTATGTTTTTATTTCCTTTTTTTTCATAAAAAGCTTTTGTTATAAGCTCTGTTTCACTTTTTTCATCTTCCACCCATTGTATGCTGGTCAATGAAATCGTTATATTATCCTTCAATTCAAACTCCCTCATCAACGCTGCTGTGGACTTCTCCTTTAATTTCTGAACGAAGGAAATGACGTGCATTTTCCTCAAAAAGCTCTACGCTGTCGCTCACATAGAATTTATTGCAGCCCTTTTCTGTACGGTCAGTAAGCAAATCCTTTTCCATAAGACAAATTTCAGCATATTTTGCTGCTTCCTTTCCTGAAGAAATAAGGGTTACGGAATCACCCATGTAATCTGCAATAATATCTTCAATAAGAGGATAATGAGTACAGCCTAAAATCAAGGTATCAACACCCTCCGCCTTAATCGGAGCAAGGTATTCCTCAGCAACAAGCCTTGTAACTTTATTATTTCTGTCAGTGTATCCGTTTTCCACTAAATGAACGAACAGCGGACATGGATTTCCGATAACCGATGTTCCCGGTCTTATTGTCTTGATTGCTTTTGCAAAGCTTCCGCTTCTTATTGTTGCAGAAGTACCGATAACGCCGATTTTACCGTTTTTAGTCATACTGCATGCTGCCTGTGCCGCAGGGAGAAGAACTCCTGTAAAAGGCATATCATCAACCAAAGATGAAGTTCCGATGACTGAACTGACTGTTCCGCAGGCGGCAATTATCATTTTTATTTTATGCTTCCTGAGAAAAGCAATATCTTCATTTGCATATTTCAGTACCGTTTCACGGCTTCTGCTGCCATATGGAATTCTTGCTGTATCTCCGAAATAAATTATATTTTCATTCGGCATAAGCTTATTAAGTTCATTTACGGCAGTAAGTCCGCCGACACCGGAATCAAACACACCGATTGCATCATTGTTCATAAAAAGCTCCGTTACTGCAATACAGAAGTATGTAAAGCACTGCTCCATTTACGGCTGAAGCCGCCGAATTTACATGAAATATCAAACGCTGTGTAAATATTAATATGTCCTATCAGCGTTTTCAATTGCCTGTTCAATAAGTTTATCCACGAGGTAAGATTGTGACATTCCCAAATGCTGCATAAGTTTAGGATACATACTTATAGAAGTAAAGCCGGGCATAGTATTTATCTCATTAAGATAAAACTCTCCGTTTTCCGTAAGGAAAAAGTCAACTCTCGAAAGTCCCTTGCAGCCCAAGCATTTATACGCTTTAAGTGCAATCTCCCTTATTTCAAGCATTTTTTCATTTTCAAGTTCAGCAGGAATACAAAGCTGTGAATCCTCCAACACATACTTTGCATCATAATCATAGAAATCATTGCATGCCTTGATTTCTCCTGCAAATGAAGCAAATGGACTGTCATATCCGAAAACGGCAACCTCAAGTTCCCTGCCCTTTATAAATTCTTCAATTATAACCTTATTATCATGAGAAAAAGCTGTTTTTACTGCTGCATCAAGTTCTTCAAAGTCATTTGCCTTATTTATACCGATTGATGAACCGCAGTTTGCCGGCTTAATAAACATTGGAAATCTGAGGTCCTCAGCAATTTTTTCGTACTGTTCTTCAAGATGATTTATATCTCTTTGAGTTATCATTCTCCACTTTGCAGTTTTGATATTATTGTAATCAAGAATCATATGTGTATGAGCCTTATCCATACATGAAGCAGACGCAAGCAGTCCACAGCCGACATAAGGAAGCTTTGCCATATCAAGAAGTCCCTGCAAAGAACCGTCCTCTCCATTTTTTCCATGAAGAACAGGGAAAACAACGTCAATTTTTCTTACGGTAGCATCACCGTTTTCAATTGTAATAATTCCTTTATGAATAGGGTCAGGTGAAATAATAGCAGAAGCACAGTCAGGATTGCGTTCCCATTCTCCTGATTTTATATCTTTTGTATCTCCCGGATAATAAAGCCACCTGCCCTTTTTAGTAATACCGATGCAGGTTACCTCATATTTGTCTTTTGGAATACTCTCAATTACATTTGAAGCCGAAACAAGTGAAATATCATGTTCATTTGATGCACCGCCAAACAAAACAGCCACCTTGATTTTTGCCATAGTGAATTACTCCTTTAATTATCAACACAGCAAATAACACAAAAACTCCGAAAATCAAACTGCCGTATCAATAAAAACATATTTATCATTTTTTAGTATCAATATATTTTATCACATTTCACAAAAAACTGCAAGTATTTTTTGCATTAATAAAAAGAAATGTGTAAATTTCAAAAAGCACAATAAAACCTTAACAGTTTTCAACAATGTTTTTTGTGCATTTTAACACTGTATTAATTTTCTTATATTAATTATTATATATTTTGTGGAAATATTAGAACTTAATTCTAAAAATAAAAAAGCAGATAACCATAAGATTATCTGCAAATTAATTAATCTATTACAAAATGTACCGGCATGCCATTTTTCATTTTCGTTTCTGTTTCACCCTGAATAAGCGGCAGGAAATATTCAAGTGCCTCATCTGTTACATTATTACGCTCCGAATTTATCCATTCAATCGGGAAATATTGTTCCTTATTTGCAGTATCAAATACAGAAATATCACCTATATGCATCTTATAAGGTGAATTGCTGTCACGATTATAACACATCATTCTGCCTGTCTTTCCATCCAGTGCAGCCTCAACAGCAGCTTCTCCTATTTCTTCTGATTCACACAGGTCAGTTAATGACGCAATATGAGAACTGCATCTCTGCATAACGTTAAGCTCAATAGAACGAACCTTGCAGTTAAGCTCCTTGGATACTATATTTTCCAGACATTTTCCGATTCCTGAAAGATACTGATGTCCAAAAGCATCACTTTTCTGTGACTGAAACTCCTCAGCAGCAAAGCTTCCGTCCTCAGTGCGAACACCCTCTGATACTGCAACGATAACAGCATCATGTTCACTCTGGATACGCTTTACATCTTCCAAGAATTTCTCTGTACTGAAATGAACCTCAGGCAAATAAATAAGATGCGGAGCAATCTCTCCGTTTGTTCTAAGGCAGCAGCTCGAAGCAGTAAGCCACCCTGCATGTCTGCCCATAATCTCTACGATTGTTACCGATTTTACGCTGTAAACCCTACTGTCACGAATAATTTCCTGCATTGTTGCCGCAACATACTTAGCAGCAGAACCAAATCCGGGACTATGGTCTGTACCGCACAAATCATTATCAATTGTTTTTGGAATGCCTATAACTTTAATATCAATATTATTTTCAGAGAAGTAAGCTGAAAGCTTCATAACCGTATCCATTGAGTCATTTCCTCCAATATAAAAGAACATTCCTATATCATACTTTTTTAAGCACTCAACGATTTTCTTATAATCAGTTTTATCCTTTTCGCACTCAGCAAGCTTATATCGGCATGAACCCAAAGCTGTTGACGGAGTATTTATTAAAAGCTTAATATCTTCTTCACTTTTAATATAATCAGATAAATCAACAAGATTTTGCCTGATAATTCCGTTTATTCCATTAATCGAACCATAAATTTTGTCAATTTTATCAGATTTACAGCCTCTCTTAAAAACTCCTGCAAGTGAAGCATTAATAGCGCAGGTTGGTCCGCCGGATTGTGCAACTACAATATTCATTCATCTTTTCAGCATTTATCAAGGTAATACCGTATAATATTTGTATGATATTACCTTTAAACAATAAATGCTATTCCTCTCATAATTTTATTGGCAGCACCGCAATTTTCGGTCAGCATTTTATAAAAAACTTTTTCACTGCCATTATATCCCAAGTTCCAATTATACCACAATATAAGCTTTTTTTCAATTGTTCAGACATACAAAAAAAGTCAGCAAAAAATGAACAATTGCAAAATGTTGACCAATCTTATACCATTTCACTAAATAATATTAAAATGTTTTAATGCAAATTCTATTCCGTCATCTTCAATATCCTTTGTAATAAAAGATACATAGTTATGAATAGCCTTTCCTCCGCCCATAGCTATACTGTTCGGTACAGCTTCAAGCATTGGCAGGTCATTTGTACTGTCACCGATTGCATAGGCGTTTTTCAGCTCAATTCCAAGACGTTTCAATATTACATCAATTGCAGTTGCTTTTGAATATCCTAACGGTACATTTTCAAAAAGTCCATTTCCACGGTCAATTACAGAAAAATACTTAGACGCTTTTTCTTTAAATAATTCTGCATTTGTTGTTTCATCACACCAAACAACAAATTTATCAAAATGAAAATCAGGTTCATTTATAGAAAGTGTAACATCAAATCCAAGCTTTAAAAAGCCGTTTCTGAACATTTCAAGCTGTTCATTGCTTTGAAGTTCAGAGTCAAAGAAAACATTATCACGTCTTTCATACAGCGGAATAGCTTTGCATTCCCTTACCAATTCTACGATTTCATGACAAATATCAGACGGCATAGTATGATACAATATTTCTTCGCCATTGCACTCAATATATGTTCCGCATCCGCAAAGGAAGCCGTCAAATCCAAGATTTTTTATTCTGTCCTGAACGTTAAATATAGTACGTCCTGTATTTATAAATGTGTAATTCCCGTTTTCACGAGCTTTTTTTATTGCTCTGACTGTACTTTCAGGTATTAACGCTCGCTCATCCTCTGTTACAATAGTTCCGTCAATATCAAAAAAAATAACTTTTTTCATTTTACTTCTCCTTTTATACAGCACCCCATAAAATTTGCGTGGTGCTGCCATAATTTCTGGAGTGATATAGAAAACAATCTTCCTGATTTTTATATTTTGCGTATAAAACAAATTTATTCGTTCAAAATATAATCGGAGGTGTTAATGTGAACAAAAATATTTTTTCAAATTCCAAATCAGGCAAATCATCTAAAGGGTTCTATACAGCACTCGGTATAAGTGCGTTAATGATTGGATCAGCATGTTATTTCTCATATTCTCAAGGAGATAAGCGAAAGGAAACAAAGCCTCAGACTTCAGTATCAGAAGCTGCTGTTGACCGCAATCAAACAAATATACCTAAACAAACAACTGTAATTTTTACTACAACGTCCATTTCAACTACTACATTTCAAACCACATCAACCGTAACCGAAACCACAATGGCTGCAACATTACCTGCTGCCAATATTGTAGTTGAAGAAATCCCTGCTGAAGAAACTGCCACACATTCAGCAGCATATCAGGCTCCTCTCGCCGACATTTCAAACATCATCAATCTTTTCAGCGGCACTGAGCTTGTAAAAAATACAACCACAGGTTCATGGCAAACTCATAACGGCGTTGATATTGCAGCAAATATTGGTGATGATGTATTTTCAATAGGCAGCGGAGAAGTTATCGGAATAAATGATGATCCATTATGGGGAACTGTTGTTATTGTTGACCACAGAAACGGTTATGTAAGCAAATACTGCGGGCTTGCAAAGGAACTTCCTGTTCAGGAGGGAAATTCAGTAAAAGCAGGAGATATAATCGGCTCTGTAAGTGATACGGCTGATATTGAAAGCGGACTTGATCCGCATCTTCACATTGAGGTTATCCAAAACGGTGATTTCATCGATCCTTTAGAACTCTTTAATTAAGGGCATCATAGTTTCTAAGGCAGCACTGCACAATGTCTTTAGACGTGGTCTGTATTGTATTGCCTAAAACATAAATAAGGGGTTGACCTTTTCTGATCAACCCCTGTTAACATACATATAATTATGCCTTGTTTACGCTTCCGAAAAGTTCCATCTTTTCCTTAACAGTAGCCTTGATAGCCTCAAAACCTGGAGCAAGAAGCTTTCTTGGGTCAAAGCCCTTACCCTGAAGATCCTTGCCTTCTTCAATGTACTTTCTTGTAGCTGCCTGGAATGAAAGCTGACACTCTGTATTAACATTGATCTTTGCAACGCCAAGTGAAATAGCCTTCTTGATCATGTCCTCAGGAATACCTGTACCGCCGTGAAGAACTAATGGCATATCGCCAACTTCCTTCTTAACTGCTTCAAGAGTTTCAAATGAAAGACCTACCCAGTTTTCAGGATATTTACCATGAATATTACCAATACCTGCTGCAAGCATTGTAACGCCAAGGTCTGCAATCTGCTTGCATTCCTTAGGATCTGCACATTCGCCTGCACCGATAACGCCGTCTTCCTCACCGCCGATTGAACCAACTTCAGCTTCAAGAGAAATGCCGAGAACATCACAAGCATTTACAAGAGCTGTTGTCTTAGCAATGTTTTCTTCGATTGGATAATGTGAACCATCAAACATTACTGATGAGAAACCTGCATTGATGCAAGCCTTAGCTCCTTCAAATGAACCATGGTCGAGGTGGAGAGCAACAGGAACAGTAATTCCGAGTTCTTCAATCATACCCTTAACCATTCCGACAACTGTCTTATAACCGCACATATACTTGCCTGCACCCTCTGATACACCGAGAATTACAGGTGAATTGCATTCCTGAGCTGTAAGGAGAATAGCCTTTGTCCATTCAAGGTTGTTGATATTGAACTGACCAACTGCATACTTTCCTTCTCTTGCCTTTGTAAGCATTTCTTTAGCTGAAACTAACATAATTATTATTTCCTCCTGAATTTTCATTTCAAAGGTGCAAATACACCCAACAAACTTATTATACTACATTAAATAAAAAAAAGCAATATGTTAATTAAAATTTTTCATGACCTGCTCTGCGTTGTCAATAGATGTGACCCAAAAAGAATAATTTCC
>ULRB01009842.1_pt1 | contig 65948 bp, 58 predicted proteins | sample 1955051 | NCBI WGS metagenome assembly ULRB01 (sample SAMEA4835671, study PRJEB28245) | human gut metagenome | biome: gut microbiome; material: fecal sample | place: Denmark | collected 2008 | reverse complement strand
AGGGCCATGACGATGGCTGCGATTTCCTCGCCGGAGTCACCCTCGGGATGCTCGTCGCGATTGAGTTGGGCGTGATCGATACCCTGAGCCTCCATCTTCTTGCGTTTCGAGCGGGCTGCGTTGAAGCGTGAGATGATGTAGAAACAGATGCTCAGAAGAATCAGGGCCGAGAATACAATGCCCATGGCTGTGATAGTCATAGCGAAACCGTTTTCGTCTTTTTCTTTAAATTCGTCAATTTTGGGGTTGGTGCCTTTGATTTTGTTGGCGCTCCCCGGAGTGATGTAGTCACCTTCGGCGTCGGATCCGTTGCGCACAGACCAGAAATCCTCCTCCGCTTCCCCCTCTTTGGCTCCGACTCCATCGATTTTGCGGGCGTATGACTGACCGGGTTTCAATACCGGGACAGTCACACAGTCAATGAGGGTCTTGCCGTCGGCATCATAGATGGCGATAATGTTGGGTTTGGAAGGGTCAAGGGTGAAAGTGGTGTGGAATGTGCCGTCGGTGGGGCGGTTGTCGGCCCAGAACACCACATGCTGGCGTTTGGGTATTTTTGTCTTCACGTCACCCAGGGGCACCGGATAGAGGGTCTTTTGGGTGGTGTCATTGGTCAGGAAGACACTGGAGATTTCCATCGCGGCGTAGTTGGAGTTGAAAAGCTCAATCCACGCGGCGTGGCGGCCATACTCGTCCACGGCGTTGGAGTCATTGACGACCATGACTTCATTAATCTTCAGTCCTTTGCGGGCCTGGGCTGACATAGACGCACAGCCGATGACCGCCAACGCGAAGAACAACAGAAGTTTGCGTTTCATTTATAGGGCGTTTTTTATGGTAATTGTTTTAAGGGTGAGGGGGCGATTCCCGCAGGAGCCGCCCCCTACCTCTTGTATGGTGAAACGTCTGTTCTGTTACAGGGGGATATTGCCGTGTTTCTTCGCGGGATTTGTGACGCGCTTGGTAGCGAGCTGCTGCAGGGCGCGAATCACGCGGAAACGTGTGTTGCGAGGTTCGATGACATCATCGATATAGCCATACCTGGCGGCATTGTAGGGGTTGCAGAACAAATCATTGTACTCTGCCTCTTTCTCCTTGAGGACCTTGGCGGGGTCATCCGAAGCCTTGGCCTCCTTGGCGTAAAGCACCTCGACAGCGCCCGCACCACCCATCACGGCGATTTCGGCTGACGGCCATGCGTAGTTCATATCGCCGCGCAGCTGCTTGCAGCTCATCACGATGTGGCTGCCGCCGTAGCTCTTGCGGAGTGTCACGGTCACCTTGGGCACAGTAGCTTCGCCGTAAGCGTAGAGCAGCTTAGCGCCGTGGAGGATGACACCGTTGTATTCCTGGCCGGTGCCGGGAAGGAAGCCCGGGACATCGACGAGAGTTACGATAGGAATGTTGAACGCGTCGCAGAAGCGTACGAAGCGTGCGCCCTTGCGGGAAGCGTTAGAGTCAAGGACGCCGGCAAGCACCTTGGGCTGGTTGGCCACGATGCCGACCGAGCGGCCGTTGAAACGGGCGAAACCGATGATGATGTTGCGGGCGTAATCGCGCTGGATTTCAAGGAATTCGCCATTGTCGACGATAGCTCCGATCACCTCATACATATCGTAGGGACGGTTGGGGCTTTCAGGCACGATTTCGTTGAGCAGATCCTCGGTGCGGTCGATGGGGTCGTTGCATTCCACGGCGGGAGCATCCTCAAGGTTGTTGCTGGGGATGTAGCCGAAGAGCTTGCGGACAATCTTGATGGCTTCCTCGCCATCCTCAGCTGCGAAGTGGGCCACACCGCTCTTGGAGGCGTGGACGCTTGCGCCACCCAGGTCTTCCTGGCTCACATCCTCGCCGGTAACAGTCTTTACCACCTTCGGGCCGGTGAGGAACATGTAGCTGATACCTTTGGCCATAATGGTGAAGTCGGTGAGGGCCGGGGAGTAAACCGCGCCACCGGCGCAAGGACCGAGGATAGCGGAAATCTGGGGAATCACACCGGAAGCGAGAATATTACGCTGGAAAATCTCAGCATAACCGGCCAGGGCGTTGATACCCTCCTGAATACGTGCGCCGCCCGAGTCGTTAAGGCCGATGACAGGTGCGCCCATTTTCATGGCGAGGTCCATGACCTTGCAGATTTTCAGGGCCATTGTCTCCGAAAGGGAGCCGCCGAACTCAGTGAAGTCCTGGGCGAATACATAGACCAGACGGCCTTCGATTGTACCGTAACCGGTAACTACGCCGTCGCCGAGGTAGGTCTTCTTCTCCTGGCCGAAATTGTAGCAACGGTGGGTGACAAACATGTCGAGTTCCTCAAACGAACCTTCGTCGAGGAGTTGGGCGATACGTTCGCGGGCAGTGTATTTTCCGCGTTCGTGCTGTTTAGCGATGGCCTTTTCACCACCTCCTATGCGGGCTTGTTCGCGCTTGGCGATCAATTCCTGTATTTTTTCAAGCTGGGTGCTCATTTTTCTTGTTTAGAAATTTTATTGAGTTCTGCTAAACGGGTTTTCACTTCTTGCGGGGATCCTCGCAAAGTTCCACCAGGGTACCGACAGTCGACTTCGGGTGGAGGAAAGCGATGTTGAGGCCCTCGGCACCCTTGCGGGGAGCCTTGTCAATCAGGCGGCAACCTTTCTCCTCGGCTTCAGCCAGAGCGTTGGCCACGCCGTCCTCGACAGCGAAAGCGACGTGCTGGATTCCGCCACGTCCGCCATTGTTGGCGATGAACTTGGAGATTGCGCTCTCGGGGGCGGTACCTTCGAGGAGCTCGATTTTAGTCTGGCCGACCTGGAAGAAAGCGGTTTTCACTTTCTGGTCTTCAACTTCTTCGATGGCAAAACATTTAAGGCCGAGAATGTTCTCGTAGAAGGGGATTGCTTCCTCCAGGGAGGGGACAGCAATGCCGATGTGTTCGATATGGCTGATGTCCATAAATATGAATAATTTAGATGGTTGCAGTTATTTTGTATAGGAAATGACGGCATCCCGGCCTGTGGCGGGACACACTACCATTCAAGGCACAAATTTAGCAAATTATAAACAATAATCTCAACTTTTCCTGAAAAAATATTTGCTTGCGACCGCGTTGATACGTGCATATTGAGTAACTTTGCATCAAATCGGCATGGAAAAAACTCCCGGCCGTTTGTTATAATCAGAAAACAAGGACGGTAATGTACATAGCATCAAAGAAACGTAAAGAGAATATCGCGGAATACATATTATATATGTGGCAGATTGAGGACATAATCAGAGCCAACGGTTGTGACCTCGACCGCATCAAAGAGAACATAATCGACCGCTCCGGCCTGGATGCGGCCCAGCGTGAGGAGATGACCCAGTGGTATGAGTCGCTGATAGATATGATGCGGCGCGAAGGGGTCACTGAGTCGGGCCACCTCCAAATCAACCACAATATGCTTAACCAACTCGTGCAGCTCCATCAGGCATTGCTGTCCGACCCCGCGTTTCCCGAATATACCGCCGAGTTTTACCGCACTTTGCCTTATATAGTCGAGCTTCGTTCAAAGGCAGGCGACAGTAAGGTGGGGGAGATTGAGACCTGTTTCACCGCCCTTTACGGAATGCTGCTGATGCGTCTGCAGAAAAAGGAAGTGGGACCCGACACCAAGGAGGCAATCGCCCAGATAACCCGTTTCATCTCACTGCTTGCCAAGGATTTCCACCTCGATGAGGAGGACCGTCTCTTCAAGCATGATGACAATTCGGGGAAAAATTCGTAACTTTGCAGCCAGAAAACTATAAATCGGAACTATGAAGATTCTCGTTACCGGCGCCAACGGGCAGTTGGGCAATGAGTTGCGCAATGTCCTGGAAGCTGATATGCCCGGGTCCACAATCTATACCGACCGCGATGAGCTTGACCTTACCGACGCAAAGGCCGTGGAAGCGTTCGTGCTTGACAATGAGATAACTCACATTGTCAACTGCGCCGCGTATACCGCCGTCGACAAGGCCGAGGAGGAGAAGCGCGAATGCGCGGCCATCAATATCGACGCTGTGAAAAACCTGGCGATGGCCGCTGATGCCAATGGTGCAAAAATCATACATGTCTCGACCGACTATGTGTTTGACGGCACCAACCACCGTCCCTACCGTGAGAGCGACAAAGTGAACCCCATATCCCAGTACGGAACCACCAAGCGGAAAGGGGAGACCTCACTTCTGGCTCTCGCTCCGGAGAGCATCATCATCCGCACAGCATGGCTTTATTCCTCATACGGCAGGAACTTCGTCAAGACGATGTTGCGTCTGGCCGACAGCCAGCCTGAAATCAGGGTTGTCTCTGACCAGCTTGGAACCCCCACTTATGCCCGCGACCTTGCCCGCGCGATACTGAAAATATTGAAGTCACACCAGTGGGTAGGCGGTATCTACCATTTCACAAACGAGGGAGCCGCCTCTTGGTATGACTTCGCCCATGCCATACTCCGTATCGCCGGAAAGAAGGTGAAGCTCACCCCTATTCCCACGGAGGATTACCCCACCCCGGCATCACGTCCGGCCTATTCCATCCTCGACCGCTCCCGCATCAAGGCGACCTACGGAGTGGAGATTCCCCATTGGGAGGAGAGTCTGGAAGACTGCATGAAACTTATTAACAGCAACCGTTAAGCTTACTGATGGGCCTTCAAGAAGAAATCTCACGCCACAGGACATTCGCCATCATATCACACCCCGACGCCGGTAAGACAACACTGACCGAGAAGCTGCTGCTTTTCGGTGGTGCGATTCATGTCGCCGGAGCCGTGAAGTCCAACAAAATCAAGAAGACAGCCACCTCCGACTGGATGGAAATCGAGAAGCAGAGGGGCATATCGGTCGCCACCTCCGTGATGGGGTTCAATTATGGCGACTACAAGATAAACATCCTCGACACCCCGGGCCACCAGGATTTCGCCGAGGACACTTACCGCACACTGACGGCTGTCGACTCGGTGATTATCGTGGTCGATGTGGCCAAGGGCGTGGAGCAGCAGACCCGCAAACTGATGGAGGTCTGCCGTATGCGCAATACTCCGGTCATCATCTTCGTCAACAAGCTCGACCGCGAGGGCCGCGACCCGTTCGACATCCTCGACGAGCTGGAGAATGAGCTTAAAATTGCTGTGCGTCCCCTTTCCTGGCCAATCAACATAGGCGCGAAATTCAAAGGGGTCTACAACATTTATGAGCATGGTCTCGACCTGTTCAAGCCTGACAAGCAGAAGGTCACCGAACGTGTGGAAATCGACGACGTGAATGACCCGGCGATAGACGAGGCTGTCGGAGAAACCGACGCAGCCAAGCTCCGCGAAGACCTTGAGCTTATCGAGGGGGTATATCCGGAGTTTGACGTCGATGCCTATCTGCGCGGCGAAGTCGCGCCCGTGTTCTTCGGGTCAGCGCTCAACACTTTCGGCGTCAAGGAGTTGCTCGACTGCTTTGTGAAGATTGCTCCCGCTCCCCGTCCCACCCAGGCCGAGGAACGAGTCATCGAACCGCAGGAGGAGGCGTTCTCAGGCTTTGTTTTCAAGATTCATGCCAATATGGATCCCAACCACCGCTCCTGTATCGCGTTCGTTAAGGTTTGTTCCGGCAAATTCGAGCGCAACGCCAATTACAAGCATGTCCGTTCGGGCAAGATGATGCGTTTTGCAGCTCCGACCGCCTTCATGGCCCAGAAAAAGAGTGTGGTTGACGAGGCCTATCCTGGCGACATCGTGGGCATTCCCGACACAGGCAACTTCAAGATCGGCGATACCCTGACCTCCGGGGAAAATCTTCATTTCAAGGGGCTTCCGAGCTTCTCTCCCGAGATGTTCAAGTATATCGAGAACACCGACCCTATGAAATCGAAGCAGCTTGAGAAGGGTATCCAGCAGCTGATGGATGAAGGTGTGGCCCAGCTGTTTGTCAACCAGTTCAACGGCCGCAAGATTATCGGCACAGTGGGTCAGCTCCAGTTCGAGGTGATACAGTATCGCCTGCTCCATGAGTACGGGGCCCAGTGTCGATGGGAACCTATCAGCCTTTACAAGGCTTGCTGGGTGGAGAGCGACGACAAGGCTGCGCTGGATGCCTTCAAGAAACGCAAACATCAGTTCATGGCTCTCGACCGTGAAGGACGCGATGTGTTCCTTGCCGACTCCAATTACGTCCTCCAGATGGCCCAGGCTGATTTCCCCGCCATACGTTTCCATTTCTCCTCGGAATTCTGAGCGGCCTGAATGCTGTAGGATGCTGTGAATGATTGTGCGCGACTTTCCTGAGTCTTTTCAAAATCTTTTTGACAAAAAGGACTACGAAAAATTTGGGGACGCGTGGAGATTTGATTAAATTTGTGGCAGAGAAGAAAATTTTCAAGGCAAACTGGATATGTTGTTTCACAGCACCAACGGCAAGATCAGGGGAGTAACCTTCCCGACAGCCATAGTCAACGGACTGGCTGAAGACGGCGGTCTGTTCATGCCGGCAGGTATGCCGCCGTTGCCGTCTGCTTTTTTCCGCAATATCCCTGAGATGTCGCTCCAGGAGATAGGCTATGTGGTATGCAACACCCTTCTTGGCGATTTGCTCTCATCTGGGGAGATAAAATCGATTGTCGATGACTCGCTCGATTTTCCAGTGCCCCTGAGGGAGATGAAGTCTTCCAAGGGGATTTATGTGCTGGAATTGTTTCATGGGCCAACATTGTCGTTCAAAGATGCCGGAGCGAGATTCATGTCGCGGTTGTTGCCCGCGCTGTTTCCCGATGTCCATGGCCGCACGGTATTGCTTGCCACTTCAGGCGACAGCGGAGGAGCGTTGGCCGACAGTTTCAAGGACTCTCCGGACACGAGAGTGATAGTGCTGTTTCCGCGCGGCGAGCTTTCCCGACAGCAGATCGCGATGTTCTGTAATCGCCCGAATGTCACGGCGGTTGAGGTCGGCGGAACGTTTGACGACTGTCAGGCTCTTGTGAAACAGGCTTTGCTCGACAAGGAACTGAATACCGCGCAACCTCTGACTTCCGGCAATTCCATAAACCTTGCCCGTCAATTCCCCTCGATCATATATTATTTCCACGCTTACGCCCGCGCCAAGGAGATAGCTCCCGATTCGGGGAAGGTGGTCATGAGCGTCCCATGCGGGAACCTCGGTAATCTTGCCGCGGCCCTGATGGCGAAAAAGATGGGATTGCCGGTGGATAGGTTCATCGGAGCCAACAATGCCAACGACACATTTGTTGAATATTTGCAGACAGGAGGTCTGCGGCCGCGCCGGGCGTTGATGACCCTCGCGAGGGCTATGGATGTCGGCAATCCGTCGAATCTGGCCCGTATAATCGACCTGTATGGTGGCGACCTTGACAGTCTGCGCCGTGATGTGGTGGGAGTCGCTTTCACTGACCGCGACATAATACAGACGATGAGGGAGGTCTACCAGTCCGAGGGATATGTATTCGGGCCGCAGACGGCCACTGCCTACCGCGCATTGCAGGGCAATCTCACATCAGACGAGGTGGGTGTTGCCATGGCGACGGGTCATCCGGCCAAGTTCCCCCAGGCGGTGATGGAGGCCATCGGCCATACCTCCGCTCCTCCTCCCCAGCTTGACGGGCTTAATTTGTTGAGTCTGCCCGCTGTGAAGATTCCCCCGACGAAAAGTGCGCTTGCGCGTGTAATCCTCAGATAATCTCTATCCAACACAGATAACAACCATAAACTTAACAACGACATGGCAAACAAGAGAGACCTCAAGAAAGAAATCAAATATGTATGCGGCGACCTGGCCGCTGAATGCCTCCTGGCAAAGAACTACGTAAAGGGTGTGGACGCCAAGGCGATGAAGGAAATCATCACCAAGATCGCCGACCTGCAGATTTCCGCCCTCAACAATGTCACATTCGTCTTCGACAAGCTTCCCAAGGACTTCGAGTCGGGAGCCGCTTACCGCAAGGCGCGTGCCGAATACTTCAAGAAGGCATTCTCCTCGCTGAGAGAGAAGTTCTACGACAAGGTGAACGCCTTGGTCAAGGAGATGAATGCCGCTTTGCCTCAGGAGGTCAAGGATAACAACAAGAAGGCTTGACCTGGCTGACTGCTGACTCGGCGTGTCGGGATGGCCTGTCTTACAGGATGGCCCCGACACGCTGCTGTCATCTGTAATGTCTGTATTTTTCTAACAGAGCTATCACGAGATTATGAATTTAGCCGCGAGGATATTGAAATGGGCCGGATGGAAAGTGGAGGTCACTGTCCCTGATTTCCCGAAGGCCATAATATGTGTAGCCCCCCACACCTCAAACTGGGATTTCATAATCGGCGAGCTGGCAATCAGGTCGGTTGGCCGCAAGGCTGGTTTCATGATGAAATCTTCCTGGTTCTTTTTCCCTCTGGGTTACCTGTTCAAGGCTATCGGAGGTATTCCGGTGGTGAGGCAGAACAAGAAACAGTCTCTGGTGGAGGCTATGGTGGCACGGTTCAGGGAAGAGGAACGCCTGGTTGTGGCAATCACTCCCGAAGGAACGCGCAAGCCTACCTCCTCATGGCATACAGGATTCTTGCGCATCGCAGGCGAGGCGGACATCCCGGTCTGTCTTGCGGTCATTGATTTCAGGATGAAGAAAGCGATGATTAACGATGTGTTCGAGCCGTCGGGAAATCTTGACGCCGATATGAGGGCGATAAAAAAGTATTACCGGCCATTCACCGGACGTCACCCGGAAAATTTCATTTCGGAATGAGTAAGAAAGAATGTATTGGAGATATTAACGGGGATGTCGACACACTGCTCACCGTGGCAGTGATGGCTCTTGATATCGCTTCCGGTGATGTCGATGAGAACCTGCGTCGCATGGAGGTGATGGCTGATATGCTTCCTCAGGGGGTGGATGTGGCTGTGTTGCCGGAATTGTTCACCACCTCTTTTATGAAGGATACCGACCGGATGATGCTTGCCGCCGATGAGAATGACGGGATAGTGATGAGGAGGGTATCCCGGTTGGCGGCCCGCAAGAGTATGATGGTTGCGGGAAGTTTTCTCGCCCGGGAGACGGTATCTGTTGGAAATCCACGGTTCTTCAACCGTGGATTCATGGCTCTACCTGACGGAGAGAATCTCTTTTATGATAAGCACCATCTTTTTTGTCTGTCGCAGGAAGCGAAGCTGTTGGTTCACGGTCAGAAACGGCCCCCTTTGGTGAAATTCCGGGGATGGAATATATCGATGTTGATTTGCTATGAGCTCCGGTTTCCGGTCTGGGGACGGAATGTCGATATGCAGGCCGACATCGTTTTGGTGCCAGCAAACTGGCCTTGCAACCGGGGATACGCGTGGCGTCATCTGGTCATCGCGAGGGCCATCGAGAATCAGGTGGTGGTGGCTGGAGCTGACCGGTCAGGACGCGATGATTACGGTGAGTATGACGGTCTGGCCTTGATTGTGGATGAACTGGGACGGCAGATTGTGCCTCAGCCTGAGACGGCACCTTCAGGATGCCCGACCCCCGACAATTACGGGGAGGTCATCTCCACTCCCTATGGCCCGTTGCTTGTCGCCACCTTTTCCCTTGAGAAAGTGAAGAAATTGCGCAGTTGGTTGCCGACCCACCGCGACGCTGATTCTTTCAGCTTTTCAAAAAAATAAGATTAAGGAATCTCGACCAATCACTTATCACAAATGCATTTCAAATATTGTCCTGACTGCGGGAGGCTGTTGTCAAGCCGTATCCTTGGCGATGAAGGTGCAGTCCCATGGTGTGACGGCTGCGACAAACCTTGGTTTGACGTTTTTCCGGTGGCGATTATCTCCCTGGTTCATAACGAGAGGGGAGAGGTGCTGTTGTTACGGCAAAATTATATCTCCACGGAGTTTCACAATCTTGTGTCGGGCTATATTACTCCGGGAGAGAACGCCGAGACCTGCGCCATCCGGGAGATATTTGAGGAGACGGGCCAGAAAGTGGAGCAACTTGAGCTGGTGTTGACCAGCTGGTTTGAGAGGAAGGAGATGATGATGATTGGCTTTTTCGCCAAGGTCAATTCCCGCGACCTCGTGCTGTCATCCGAAGTGGATGGAGCAGCTTGGTATCATCCCGAAGATATTCTCTCTTTGGTCTCCACCCGTCCCGGCTCGGCCTCCCGCCTCCTCTGCGAGAAATATCTTTCCCGTCTCAAAAAAGGTTCGCGCGAATATCAGGAATGATATCCGCGCGGTGAATGAGTGGACTAAGAGGATTTTATAGGTGGACGGTCAGGATTTGGCCGGTTCCTTTCAGGTGGATTGTGGGCTGGCAAGCGGGGACAAGGAGGGTGTGGCCTTGGGGGAGGGGATAGGTAGAGCCGTCAGCTGTGGTGACGGTCAGATTGCCACCGATATTTATTAGGACTGTGAATGAGTCGATGGCGGAAAGGTCGATGTTTGCCGCTTCGGCTATGTCGCGCACATCGGCTGTGAAATATTCGCAATCGACAAGCAACGCGGTCTCACCTTTGGCGGGGATTACGTTGGTCTTCTCTGTGACCACATCGTCGTAACGTACTGCCTCGACAGACTGGTCTACATGCAGTTCGCGCGGATTGCCTTGGGCATCGCGGCGGTCGTAGTCGTATATCCGGTAGGTGATGTCGCTTGCCTCTTGGATTTCAACGATGAGGTTTCCGCGTCCGATGGCATGGACTCGACCGGAGGGGAGGTAGAACAGGTCTCCTTTACGGACATCGGCTTTGGCAAGCGCGTCGACGATTGTATTGTCGGCTATCATCTCACGGAAGATTGTCTCATCCATTTTACGGTTGAAACCGGCGTAGAGGTAAGCTCCGGGCTGCGGAGCCACGGAATACCACATCTCGGTCTTCCCAAGTCCCTGATGTCGTTTTGCAGCAAGCTGGTCGTCGGGATGCACCTGGATTGACAGGTCGTCGTTTGAGTCTATGAATTTGATGAGAAGGGGGAATTTCCCCTGCCAGCGGGCATTCACCTTCTCTCCAAGAATCTCGTCGGGATAACGGGCGACAATAGAGTTGAGGGTCTCTCCTTTGAATGGACCGTCAAGTATGACGGACTCATGTCCCGGCATCGGGGACAGCTCCCATGACTCTCCGATATTGTCGCCTTGGGAGGGTATGCCTTTGAATTCGGCGATTCGTTCGCCTCCCCAGATCACCGGCTTGAAATAGGTCGTGAATTGTAAGACAGGAATCATATTCTGATGAAATCAGGATTAAGGTTCGGGAGCAAAGTTAGCAATTATGTGTGAGTGTAACAGATACTATTTTGGCTTTTTTGTGTATGTTTACGTCAAAATAGGTCTCTAAGGATGGAAATTCAAACCGCAAGCATAGGGTTTGATACCTCTATGCCTGCGGTTTTATGTGTCGGAATGGATTCTGTTTATTTTGCGGCGGGAGTGTCTTTCACACCGAGCTTTGTCTTGACCAGGGGGGTGACATCCACCACGTCGGAAGCGGTGTAGGCTGCTGTCCCGACGGGGAAAATCATGGTGTATCCCCCTTCAGCTCCTACAGCCTTGATGGCGTTGATGAGTTTTTCCTGAACGGGAGCCATAAGCTGCTGCTGCTTGCGGGCAAGCTCCTGCTGGGCGGTCTGGGCAAACTGCTCGGCCTTCTGGTTGAGCTCCTGGATTTCCTGGGCGCGACGGTCCTTGATAGTCTGGGGAGTGGTGGTGTCTGACATCACTTTCTGGAACTCCTCGTATTTGGCTTTGAACTCATCCTGGATTTTGGCGTATTCGCTCTCGAAGGTCTTGGATGCTTCGGTCATCTGGTTCTGGGCATCGACATATTCAGTCATGCCGGGGATGATTGACTCGGGGTCTACTACGCCGAACTTGGGAGACTGGGCCCATGCGCACATGGGGAGGGCCACTGCAAGGGCCAGAAGAATTTTCTTAATCATTTTTTAAGATGGTCTATTATCTGTTATTTGTTTGTTGTTTCTCAGTTGGAATAGCCGAGCTTGGCCAATACCTCGTTGCTGACATCGATGCGGGGGGAGGCATAGACTATGTTGGCCGATGAGGCGCGGTCGAAGATACACTGGTAACCTCGCTCTTCGGATAGCTTCTTGACGGCGTTGTATACATCGTCCTGAATCGGCTTCATCAGGGTCTGACGCTTCTTGTAAAGCTCACCCTCGGGGCCGAAATATTTGTAACGGAGATCTGAGGCCTCTTTCTCCTTGGCCACGATTTCCTCCTCGCGTTTCTTGGTCTGATCCTCAGTGAGGAAGACTTTGTCAGAGAGGTATTTCTTGTAGAGGGCATCAGCGTCGCGGCTGACAGCCTCGACCTCTTTCTGCCATCTCAAGGAGAGCTGGCGCAACTGCTCGTTGGCCATCTCGTATGAGGGCACCTGCTTGAGGATATACTCCATATCGACGAGTGCGAACTTCTGGGCGGAAGCTCCGAAGCATACGGCCACGACAACGGCGAGGGTCAGCAATATCTTTTTCATAAGGTAAATCGTTTTTAATTTGTCATTTACTATTAAGACAATCCGGCGGGGAAAAGGTTTAAGCATCCGTGGATGAGGGGTGTCAGGCGTGACATCCTTGTATCATGCGGATGGCTTTAGAATTCCTGGCCGAGGATGAAGTGGAAGTGGCTGCCACCCTTCTGTCCGAATACAGTGTCGAAACCGTAAGCCCAGTCAATACCCATCATTCCGACCATCGGGAGGAATATACGCAGACCGGCACCGGCCGACCGCTTCAGGTTGAAGGGGGAGAAGTCTTTGACGGATGTCCAGGCGTTACCACCCTCGGCGAACACCAGACCGTAGATGGTGGTGGAGGGCTGGAGCATGAAGGGGAAGTGGAGCTCGACACCGAGACGGGTGTAGGCGTAGCCTTCGCGACCCCACGGGGTGAGCTGTCCGTTCTCATAACCACGGAGGGCTATGGTCTCGGTGGCGTAGGTGTAAGAGCCGCTCATACCGTCACCTCCGACATAGAACGTCTCGAAGGGTGAGCGCAACCATTTGTTGTAGCTTCCGAGGAGGCCGACATCGGCACGGGTCATCAGCACCAGGGTCCATTTGCCGTCGGGGTCGGTAAGCGGGGTGTATGTGCGGGACTTGAAGCGCAGCTTCCAGTATTCAATCCAGTGGTACAGCTCTTTCTTGGAAGCTGTGGTGTTCTCGTTGTAGAGCTTCTCCCAGTTCTTCTTTCCGAAGAGCGACGCGGGAGGTGTCAGCTGGAGGTTGAGCGAGAATGTGGAGCCTCGACGGGTGTAGAGCGGGTTGTCGATAGAATTGCGCGCGAGGGTAAGACCAAGCACGAGGGCGTTCGACGTGCCGTTGTTCATATAGTAGAGGTATTCCCAGTTCTTGAGGTAATACCAGTTGTAGCTCAATTCGGTCGTGAATGTGAAGTAGTCGTCAGGCCAGTTGAGTCGTTTTCCGAATCCGACGGTCACACCGACCATCTGCAACACCTTGTTGGGGTCGTAGGCATTCTCGATTGAGTTCTGGTAGTAGTCGTTGTAGTAGTTCGAGCCGTAACCGTAGCCATATCCGTAACCTCCGTAAAGGTAGGGGTTTGACCAGTTGGAGTTGTAATATGAGGAGTTCACACCGGTCTGACGGCTGTAATAGGCCGACACCTGGAGGGAGTTGGGACGTTTGCCGCCGAACCACGGGTCGAGGAACGACACGGAGTACATCTGGTAATAGCGGGCATTTGTCTGGGCGCTGATGGTGAATGTCTGGCCTTCGCCCTGGGGGATGAGCCCCTTGTATGAACCGGGATTGAAGAGGTTCTTGATAGAGAAGTTGGTGAATTTCAGGGCCACCTTACCGATGATACCGGTCTGTCCCCATCCGAGCGACAGCTCGATCTGGTCGTTTGCCTTCGATTCGAGGTTGAACACCACATCTACAGTACCGTTCTCTTCGTTGGGCTGGATGTCGGGATTCATGTTCTCAGGGTTGAAATGGCCAGTCTGGGCGATTTCACGGAGAGAACGCATGACATCATTCTTAGAGAAGAGCTCGCCGGGCTTCACGCGGAGGTCACGGCGCACAACCTTCTCGTAGAGACGGTCATTACCGGTGATGACAACCTTGTTTACGCGGGCCTGCGGGCCTTCGAACATACGGAGCTCGAGGTCGATTGAGTCGCCGTTGATGTTTTTCTCTATGGGCACGAGCTGGTAGAAGAGGTAGCCTTTGTCCATATAAGCGTTGGAGACGGCATCGTCATCCATTGTCAGACGCTTGTTGAGAAGTTTCTGATTGTAGACATCGCCCGGTTTCATACCAAGCAGGTAATCAAGCTGATCGGTGGTGTAGAGGGTGTTGCCGACCCATGATATGTCGCTTATGTAATACCGCTTGCCCTCTTCAAGGTCGATGTAGACATCAACCTTGTTCTCGCCGTAGGGTACTACCGAGTCGCTGAGAATCTTGGCGTCGCGGTAACCCATCTCGTTGTATTTCTCGATGATGCGGTTGAGGTCATCGCGATAGTCGCTCTCGACAAATTTCTTCTGGCTGAAGATTTTCCAGATGTTCCCGCCTTCGTTGGTCTTCTTTATGACGCGCTTGAGCTTGCCGTCGGAAAGCACCTCGTTACCCTCGATGTAGATTTTGTGTACCTTCACCTTGGAGTGCTTGTCGACATCGATATGGACAATCATCTCATTCTTATGGCTGAGGTCTTCCTGAAGCCAAATCTTCACGGTAGCGTTGCCGAAACCCTTGTCAGCGAAATATTTCTCGGTGATCTGGGTGGCACGGTTGACGATGTTCTGGGTAATCTGGTTGCCCTTCATGAGCTGTAGACGCTTCTGAAGCTCCTCTCGTTCGCTCTTTTTCATTCCGCCATACTGTACTTCCGAGATACGGGGCTGGGTGCGGAGATTGATGACAAGCCAGATTTTGTTGCCTGCGATTTTCTCGGCGAGAATCTGAGCCTGGGCGAAAAGCCCCTGGCGCATGAGTCGCTTTACCGCAGTGGTGATGTCATTTCCGGGAATCTCCACCTCGTCACCGACTTTGAGACCGGAGTATCCGATGACGATGTAATCCTCATAGTTGTCGGCTCCGGTGACTCTCAGACCGGCTATCTCATAGCGGGTGGGGAGTCCGGAATAGACGATGGGGGGATTATAGATAGTGTCAGTGCGTTCCTGGGCTGAAAGTCCGGGAACGACCATTGCGAGGAGGAGCAGGAAAAGCGTTAATGACCTGTATCTCATATATGATGGAATGTCGATGTCGGTTTATTCGTTGGTGTCTCCGGCGGCTATCTGTTCGCTTGTCTTGCCGAAGCGCCGTTCTCTTTTCTGGAAGTTGATTATCGCGTGGAGGAAATCCTCTTTCGAGAAATCGGGCCAGAATTTGTCTGTGACCTCGATTTCGGAATAGGCGATTTCCCAGAGCAGGAAGTTGCTGACCCGGAGGTCTCCGCCGGTGCGTATCAGCAGGTCGGGGTCTTGCTGGGGGAGAGAGGCGGTGGAGAGATGGCTTGAAAACAGCGTATGGTCGATGGCTTCAGGAGTGAGATTGCCTGCGGCCACCTGGTCGGCCAGCTGCCGGGTGGCGCGGACGATGTCCCATCTGCCCGAATAGCTCAGGGCGAGGTTCAGGACAAGTCCAGTGCAGTGGGCGGTCGCGTCGAAACATCCCTGGAGTCTTCTGCGGGCATCCTCGGGCATCCTTTCGAAGTCGCCGATCATCCTCAGGCGCACATTGTTCTTGATCAGGTCTGGTGTCTCCCTTTCGATGGCAATCCCGATGAGGTGCATCAGGGCATCCACTTCGGCCTGGGGACGGTTCCAGTTCTCGGTCGAGAAGGCATAGAGTGTGAGACACCCCACTCCGATTTCGGATGCGATTTCGGTGATGCGGCGCACGGTGTTGACCCCTTCGACGTGGCCTTCCGAGCGGTCAAGTCCACGGCTTTTCGCCCATCGTCCGTTGCCATCCATTATGATGGCGACGTGGGTCGGTATTCTGTTTCGGTCTATGCTTTCAAGCAGATTTTCCATTGTCAAGTGTCAATCGACGTAGTGGCAGGTGGCACACCTTTCCCCGAACTCATACGTGATGGCGAAAGAGATGTTGGAGTACCAGTCTGTATTTCTCGCGAAGGAGCTCTGAATCTGATGGAGGTCGCTCAGAGGACCGTCCATATGGTCGGAGAATACCTTCGTCATTGAAAATTCGAGGGCGAGGTTTAGGCGGGGCTTCGCTTTGTACTTGATGCCGAACGCCATCGGGATGTTGAATCCCGCGTTGGTCTGGCCCGAGCATACTGACACCGACAGGCCTACACCGGCGGCGAGGTATGGGGTCCAGCGGCGCAGGCGTTTGTAGGTCTCGCCTATGCCGTATGAAAAGAAATTGAACTCGATTCTTTCCTGCAATTCAATCACCGTGGCCTTGAAGTCATAGCTGGCAAAGCCGGGAAACACATCATCCATCCCCCTGGTGTCGCCGCTGATGGTCAACACATTGGCAAGTGTGCGGAGACTCCATCTGACATCTGGAAGATAGCGGAATGTGAGACCGCCGGAGACTCCGGGATGGGAGAAGATGCTTGATGAGGCGTCGCCGAGATAGCCCGACATGCCGATTTGTCCACCCATGTCGAATTTGTAGGTGGATTCCTGGGCGTGGATTCTGCCAGCTGTCGCGCAGCAGAGCAGTATTGTCAGGATCAATGTCAGACGTCTCATTTTTTCAGGTTTGTGTTGGAGAGTGGAGGATTATTGGAGAGGTTTCACTTTCAGATGATTGACAACACCGCTCCAGTATGAGTCCTGAAGCTTGCCGGCGGTGTCGTATCCACCGAAGAGGTAGAGGTAAGGACATTCCCATGACGTGATGGGGGCTACCGCCAACGGGGTCACGGTGCTGGCATCAAGAGTCTTGTCGAACACAAGCAACGAGGCCTGTGTGGCAAACGGGATGTATTCCGGGAGCTGCAGCAGGTCGGAGCCTTTCTGCCAGTTGACACCCATGTCGCGGGAAACCCAGACTTCCTGTACTGGTTTCATTCCCATGCCGTTGAATGCTATCAGCACTTCGCGCTGTTTCACGCGCCAGCTGACTGTGTCGGTCTCGGCAACGGTGTATTTAGCCATCGCATACCCGGTGGCGGCGGGGAGCTTGTTGCTGATTTCGGCCCATTTCTTGCCGTCGAAGGCCCAGGTGTTGCCGATTATCGAACCGGTCGCGGTCTTTCCTCCTGCTATCACAATCTGGGGTGAAGCGGCCCATTTTGTGGCAAAGGTGGCGGCTTGGGAGTTACCGCTGACAGGGAATCCGGTGGGGATTGCCTGTCCGGCCTGAGACCACGCGGAAGAGGGGTAAGCGCCCAATGTCCTGGCACCGGCGTTCTCCTTCACGCCAAGGATGGCATTGCCGTAGGGAGCTGAAATGTTTTCCCAGTTTGTGTCGACGATACGGAACGTCTGCCCTCCGTCAGTGCTGAGATGGAGGTTGCCGTAGCTGTCGGTGACATACAGGTCTCCGTTATCGGTGGCTGTGAAATTGTCGATGTTAAGATAATTGCCGAACTGGGTGGTGTTGACGTCGATGAAGCTGGGAGTGATGATGGAGGCTTCCCAGTTGCCCCCTCCAGACTTGGCGTTGGGAAGGAATACGGAGATTCCCACAGCGCCGTCAGAGGCAGTGGTCATCATAAATGCCTTGTCTCCTGATTTCACGGTCTTGGCGCGGTTCATTCCGGCTACACCACGGAGTTTTCCGGCCTGCATCTTGTCCCAATATAATGAGTCTGACACCTCTGTGGCGACATTGACACGAATCTCGTAGTCGCGCTCATGCTGGCCGTCGGCCGACACGAGATGGAGTCTTACGGGACCATTGGTGAAGTCGATTTTCTGGTCGGGAGTGGTCAGGTAGTTGACAACGGTATCAACTTTCTCCTTGCCCCCCTTGGTGTAGTATAACTCGGCCACCGAACAAGCGTCGCTTGAGATGCTGACTGCGATGGAATCGACATCCGTCTCATACGGCAGTGGAGAGGCGTTGAAAATCTTGCAGCCAACAAGGTCGATGGAGAAAAACACGGAATCGAGATTGTTGAGTACAGACTTGTCGGCCTTCAGGGAAAACGCGGTGACGGCGGTTCCTGAGAGATCTTGCGGGTCTGTGCCCCATGTCTCGCTTGAGTTGCAGGCTTGAAACAAAGAGCCCGAGGCCATTAGCAACGCAAGTGGGAAATATGAAAGGATGCCTTTTTTCATTTTAAATTAACGTCAATGACAAGAGGGTGACCGGCAAACGTGTCCGGCAACCCGCAACATTTCAAGCTGCAAAGTTAGCAACATTTTTGGAAACTCCCGTTGAAACGTGCCGCAAAATTAAGTCATACATTTAAATAACCCAATACCTGCGGATTGGATTAAGTAATTTTTCAAAAACTTTCACCCTTGCTAACATTAAATGGGTTACAGATATAATCTTGAGATTATATCATTGGTAATCAGCGTTTAATAGCCTTGGAACAGCGGAGTGTTAACAAGTGTTATTCGAGGTGACTTTTCTTATATTCCAGATAGGTAAAATGAATAAAGCAAATTGCCACAAATAAACCTTAAACCGGAGCAAAAGTTTTTTAATCACCTCTGTTTGCTTGCAAAGTGTGTAAAATAAAGTTAAAACGAGGCTATTTTATGGCTAAAAGTCATTGCGGAAATCGAAATAACCCCTACCTTTGCAATGTGTTTTTCATGGTATTAGATTTAAGGTTAACTAAGATTGGTTGTCGGGAGACAATCAATTTTTTTTTGCGCCTACCCCAAAAGCCTCTTAGGACGATTCGGCAAGTGATTGAAAGTCACATTGTTGCCTTATGGCGAAAATCCGTATGAACCCCTAACAGGTGTGATTCACAGGTGTAGTTTGCAGGTGTGGTTTGCAGGTGTAGCCTATATTTGCGCCAAAATCTTTGTCTTACAATGGATTACCCCCTTTCCCACAACCAAATCACCGATTCCCACCCAATTTCCCTTTCGGAGATGAACCAACAGTTTCCGTCGAGAGGAGGACTGTGCTTCTACATCAGGCAGACCAAGACAGACTACCCCACGACCATCTACGCCACCTATTATATAAGAGGTGTGAAGCGTCATGTCTCTCTCGGAATCAAAGTCAAACCCTCCCAATGGGACAGACAGAACCATCAGGCAAGGGTCAGTAAGACTTATTCAGAAGCCGACAACCTCAACAACCGTATCGCCAATGCGAAATTAAAACGCATAGAATTTGGTTTTCTCGATAAAAATTTGTATCTCTGCAATGCGAACATTGAAATAGTGGATGAAAAACAGAACGAGAAACTAATAAATTCTAATCTCATGGCAAATAATAGATATTCTAAAAAATCCGTTCAGGCGGTGACTGTGACCCAGTTGATGCGAAACAGTGCGAGGGAATTTGTTCAAGGAAGAAGTTACGAGACTGAAATCTCCAAGATAAACAGATTCTTGAAATTTCTTAAAGCGAGCAGATTGTCAGATTCATTTGAGAGTATGACCTATGACAATATGGTGAAGTTCAATACATGGCTAAACTCTCCCAAAAACAATCTGACACTGGAGACGGCATCACAGACGCTCAGGGCCATCAAGAAGTATCTGAAACGATTCGGTAACCAGCCGATATATGAGTTCAATTACTACAACTCGGGCATCGACGGCATCAAGCCTCCGAAAGACCCTCGGACGACAGAGGAGATACACGGCAACTATATCGCGTTGACACATCAACAGATAGAGAAACTTGCGGGATTGGAGATTGTCAATGACGACTTCCTTTCCACTTGTCGCGACCTTTTCCTCATGCAATGTTACAGCGGCATCCGTGTGAGTGATATGCAGCAATTACTTAATCCTGATAAATACAGGGTCTGTGATGGTGTGCCATTCGTTGTGTTCGTCCCCAAGAAGACCAACAAGCGGAAATTCAAGGAAGCCAACATACCACTCAACACCCTTTATCCCCAACTCCTTACATTATATGAGAAGTACAAGGGGAAAACATTCAAGTTCCTCCCCACCACTGATGATGAAAGGAGCGATAAGAGTTACAATGAGGCGATTAAACGCTTGGGGCTGATGTGCGGCTGGCACGATGAGGTCATATCCGTGGAAACCAAAGGAGGCAAAAAGAGGGTGTTCAAGTCAGAACTGTACAAGGAACTGACAAGCCACTGTGGCCGACATTCATTCATCACCAATGCTGTCAGGGAGTTCGGGATGGGCTTAAATGATGTCATAAGGATTACAGGTCACCATGACACCGAGCAGATAACATCCAGATACCTGAACCTTAAAAGTGGGGAGGACGCGAAACTCTTAAACAAATCTCTCGAATCCAAAGGCATAGGTGTCAACAAATCAAAAGCAGCCAAGTCCGCATTAAAAGGCAAGTCTGATGATTACGGCATCGAGGATGAGAAAGAGGCGTTGAGAGTGTTGAGATACTTGGGAGTAGACACAACAGGTATGGAAGACAAACCTTTCGCCGACCTTATAAATGAGGTAGGGCAACATCAGGGAGAGTTATATGACGAATATGGAGTGACCTACGAAATTATGAAACCACTCTTTAACGTTCAGACCTCAATGGCAAAACGCAAAGAACTTCTAAGGGTTGTATGTGAAACAATGGCAAAATGACTGCGATTAATTCAAGTGACACTGTTTAGGCAGTTCTCCAATGAGCAATGTGCTACCTCTCCAAATCAAGGCGAGGTAGTCATTGTTATTCAACCTATTTATTTGCAATATTTTACATAGGACTTGGTTTTCTCAATTATTTTGTGTATCTTTGAACTACTGGCAGGTTCAGGTTCCCTCCGCTGTCAGAGAGTACATTGACATGGGTAACCCCTACGGGAGGCTGGTACTTTTTACGAGTACGAGACGAGGGAACGGTTCTGAAAATTTCCAGCAGGAAAAATTCATGATTACTGAAAAAGCCTTTTCCGTAGAATAATAAGGTCTACTATATAAAGAGATAATATATTTAATTATCAATTTGTTATCAATAATATTTTAATTTCTTATAATTTAAAATATATTCAATTAGATTATTAAAATAATATTCTTAATTCATATTGATATTATAAGAATTATTCAATGATTGTTTAATTTTAATTGTTAATAGTTATATAAATATTTTAAATAATATATTGTAAAAAGAATATGTTTATAAATAAACGATTATCAATCAAATTCAATATTGATAAGTTGCATATCAAATTCTCAAACTATGATTTGTTAAGAGATGCTATCAATGATGTCATCAGTGATTCATTCGATGGGTTCAGATTCATCCCCATTCATCCCCACCTCAATTACAGGATGTATGAGTTGAGATATGATGATGAAGTCATGGGAGTGTTGTCATTCAGGGAATCCCACGGTGTCATTCTTGAAGTAGATAACAGACAGTTGTATTCGGGAAGCCTTGACAAGGTGTATCTGTTCGCCCATCGGTTCAGTCTTACGATGGAGACGTTCTCCAAGATAGATATATGCTGCGATGCCAACGTGGATTTGCCAGGCAAGTTGAATCGGCTTCTGCACTCTCGGGCATACGAGATAACGCGCAGGGGAGTGAAGATGCTGAACGACAAGGGAAACATCGACATAGGCGTAAAGATACTCCCCAACATAGTTACGGTAGATGGGGAAAGGGCGAGGAGATACCCCACCTATAATTTCACTCCAGTTGTGACAAGCGGTTGCCGCAAATGTCCAGTCCGTATGGTCGGTTACAACAAGAGTGTGGAGGTGGAGAAGTCATCCCACAAACATTACATCCTCCGCTCCCTCCCGTTCGGCGATGATGTGGCACACCGTCTGGAGATACGGACGTGTGGATATGAGATGCAACGGAACGGTTTGGATGTCAGGACATTGTTTTATAACATTGACAAGGAGGAGACCGTCAGGAACCTCTTCATCGCTTATCTCGACCGCTTCTTTGAGTTCAACAAGGGAGGACAGAGGTATAGAGCGAGTGAACTTCTGCGCGTGGCGTAGCGCAATGTGCAAGGGTCGTATTGAGGATTGAGGATGGTTTCTGCCTAAACCGTTGAGTGTCAAAAAAGACAATGCGTTTGGCGTGTTTGACCGTGTTCAATTCCGGAGTGTATTCAGAAAATTCTTTATATCCTCCTGAATACCATTATATTATGTTATCAAATTTTTCTTTGATTTTCTTGCGCAGGCATTTGCGGGAACGGGATAATCCTGGTATCTTTGCCTGTGAATCAAGAAGTTAAAGAAACATGAACACAGCCGTCATATATGCCCGCGTTTCCAGCACCTCCGACCGTCAGTCAACCGACCGACAGGTGATGGACCTGACCGCCTACGCCGTCCGCAACGGCATGGAAGTGTCGGAGGTTTACACCGAACACATCAGTGGAGCCACCAAAAACGAGAACCGCCCCGAACTTTGCCGATGCCTCGACTACTGCATCAGCAACAATATAAGCACCCTCCTCATAAGCGAGTTGAGCCGACTGGGCAGGAACGTGGATGAGGTGCTTGCCAATGTGAAGAGATGCAAGGACAACAACCTCAACATCTACTTTCAGAAAGAGAACCTTTCGATATTCCAGCCCGACGACACCAAGAATCCATTCCTCAACATCTTCATATCGGTGTTGGGAACCTGCGCCGAGATGGAACGTGACACCATCAAGTTCCGCCTCAACAGCGGCAGGGCGCGATACATAGCCAACGGCGGCAAAGTCGGACGAAAGGCAGGCAGCATCAAATCCAAGGAAACCAAGATGGAGGAATACAAAGAGGTGCTTCGGGAACTGCGCCGGGGGACGAGCATCAGACGCACATCCAAACTCTGTGACGTGTCTATTTCCACCGTTCAACGGCTTAAAAAAGATTTCGGTTTATAAAATTTTTCCTGTAAAATATGCGTACTTCCTGCGAAAATGTGTATATTTGCGGTGTAATCCCAAAGGGGATTCGTTACATCTGACAGAAAGCGCATTTCGCTTAATCCATCTGTGTGAACTTGGACACTTCACTGTGATAATTGGATTAAGGTGGAAGTACGCCTTTCTTGGCTTGTATATCCGTGTGCTTTTGGGCACTTGTGAAATACATACCAAGTGGGGCTATCATTCCCTTATCTATTATCAATGGTAGTCCAAGACCAACACAGAAGATGAGGCAGGATGACGGCCTCGCTTTTTGTTTAAAGACCTTTAAGACCAATCATATAACCAGTGCCACAGGGCCGGAAGCACACAAACATTCATTGCAATGAAACGCATATTGTTTCTGGCTACGCTTCTGATAGCGGTAGTGTCGAGCGTGTCAGCCCAAAAAGGGCAGAGCGCAGTAGGAATCAATCTCGGTGCCGCTCCTTGCCTCGAAAGCGGAGTATCACTCACCAACTTTGAGATTGGCGCGAAGTACCAGTACGGAATCACCGATGCCATCTGTTTGGAAGCAGACCTTTCCTATGGTCTCAAATCCAAAGGTATTGACGTGTTCGAGGTTTCAGCCAACGCCCACTACCTGTTCAACATCGGCGAGAAAATCAAAGTCTATCCCTTGGTAGGTATCGGTTACGGCCATATCGGCGGCGGTTTCTCCGGGGATGACGGCGATTATGACTATGACCCATCTGACGATGAGGGAAATCCTTATCCCCGTGCCAAGGGCTATCCCTATGATTCCGAAGAAGAAGAGGATTATGGGGATGATTCCTCAACTTCCGCCAACAAGTTCCTTTTCAACGTAGGCGCAGGTGCGGAGTATGCCCTGACCTCCAAACTCTCCGTAGGCATTGAACTGAAATATCAGTATATGAGCCATTTCAGCCGTCTCCCCATCACTGTTGGCGTAACCTACAAATTCTAAACCAGGATGAAAAAGTATCTATCAATCCTTGTGGCTGTCATGCTGGCAGCCCTATCGTTCACCCTCACTTCCTGCGGTGATGATGAGCCAGACCCAGTGCCAGGTACAATCGTAGATGAGGATGACAATGGCGGCAACAATGACAACGATGACCCGAACAACCCTCAGGAAATCGAGGAACTCCTCATAGGAACTTGGGAATCCGTTAACGACGAAGTTACTTCCGAATATAGCGAAGATGGCATCTTTAGATTTGAGGCCAATGGGAACTATACTCAAGTTCATTTCGGTACAGGCGACAATGGTGAGAATGTAGTCGAATTCGGAACCTGGCGAAAAAAAGGCAATTCTATATATATTACCCTAAAGGATGGAATTCTGGCGGGTGTAACTATTGAATTTGAGATAGTTACTCTAACCGAGAATGAACTTGTGGTTACTATGTGGGGATACTCCACAAAATGTAAGCGAGTTCCCGATTCTGCGATTGACAAATACCTCTGATATAGATATGTTGCTATAACACATCTTATTACCAAGTTCATAAGGGCAGCACCTAATAATAGGTGTTGCTTTTTGTTTTGATATTATTTTGATATTCAGGATATTATGGCTAACTTTGTACTGAAAACAGGTGTAGAATACAGGTAAAAATCACCTACGTAACTGATTCCCAAGGTTCTGCAACAACCAATTTTTTTTGCGCCTACCCCAAAAGCCTCTTAGGGCGATTTGGCAAGTGATTGAAATAGGTATAATCGTAATTCCCCTCCTACCATCAGACGAATATCAAAAAAATTCCATAAATTTGTGTATGGTAATAAAGAATCTTTCGATGCTAAGAATAAAGAGGGCTATTTTTATCTCGCTGTTCGTTTTGCTGCCGATGCTTAATTTGTCCGGTGAGGTTTTTAATACATCCAAGTGTTTCGACTTATTGTGTTCGCCTCAATATATCGACCATTTTAAGGATGATGTGCGTTTTGAGGAACTATGTGCTGATTCCGTCTTCGTCTCAAATATCGCGGAGGTTAATTCCAATTGCAGCGCCTCGAAGCTCTGTAATCTATATTCCGAAATAAACGGGGATAAAAATGATATTTCAAAATGCCTGTTCACAATCCAGCATCTTGATAGCGTGGCCTGTGATATAGAGTGGGCGAAAGGAATCTTAGCAGTTAAGCCCCAACTGGTCTATGTCTTACAGAAATTAGCGGATAGCGGATTTTCGGAATATTGGGACGGAACAATTTTCCCAAAATTGAAATCCCATATCGACAATTATAATTTGAATCAGGAGTTGTTGAATTCCATTCACGACAGCCTCTCTGATTTTTTCGCTCCGGAATCACTCCCCGCTATTCAATCCAAGATATTCATTTTGGATATAGAAAATGCTTTCAATCTCTCTGATGAATCATTTTGCTGTACTCCTTTGATTCTCGATCCGGAAATAGAAAAACAGTTGAGATTGAATTTTTTGAATATCTATATTCACGAAAACCTGCATAACCTTTATCTTTCTCCTAAACTTATGGCAAAATTGGGGGAACTTGATAGTGACTCGTTTTATAACAGCAAGGAAGCCGTCGCTCAAAAACATGGAGAAGGCAGGAACGAAGCTTTTGTAGTCGCAGCGGAGGTGTATATTTCTAAAAATTTAGGATTGCGCGACGCTCAGAATGTCTATGATGAATTCTCGCAATATGTAGATGGGAGCTTGGTGTTGGCTCCAATCATTTATGTCAATTTGTCAGGAAGAGAGGGTCAGGAATCTTATAATGAATTTCTTTTACGGTTATTTGAGGATGGAGTCTTGAAATCGGGAGCTATCGAAGCAAATTATAATGATGCGATGGAGTTCATCAAATCTCAAATCAAGAAATAAGAGCGTCCTCCACAAGGTCCCCAGCGCCATAAAATTATTTGAGGATAAATATGGCGTTTGCTCGGGAATGAGAAAAATTTGTAATTTTGCACAAACCTTGGGAAGGAGACGCCGAGAATCATGTCGGGAAAACGACGAGCCGATTGCTTGCAGCCCTTGATTAGGATAACTATAAGATACGGTCTTTATGAACTGGATTATTCTTATCTTAGCCGGACTGATGGAGGTCGGCTTTACATTTTGTCTCGGCAAGACCAAGACGGCCACGGGGCAGGAACAGATTTGGTGGTGGGTCGGATTCCTTGCCGCCTTGTCGTTGAGTATGTTTCTGATGGCCAAGGCCGCAGAGAAGCTGCCGATTGGCACTGTCTATCCTGTCTGGACGGGAATCGGGGCTGTGGGTGCGGTTATCGTCGGTATCGTGTTTTTCAACGAACCGGCCACATTTTGGCGCATCTTCTTTATTACCACTCTTATCCTATCAATAATCGGACTTAAACTATTGGCGTGACGTAGGGAGAATATGTGATGTTCCAAATGATTGTTTCCGACGGAGCAATCGGATGGTGTCAGAGGCGGGAGGAGATATCAGAGGCGGGAGGAGATATAGGAGACCATTGAGGATGGGTTTTCGCAGCCCAGAAGATATTTGTCACCGTTTTTCATACGGATGAGGAAGCAGTCGGAGGCTTTGCCATAACAGGCTACGTAATTGCCGATATCTCCTTCGCGGAACATACCCCAGTAGCCCATATATCCGCCCGAGGCGCATATCCTGATGGCTCCGAGGGTGGGTTGAAACACTTCCACGCTCTCGATGTCACGAATGGGAATCCGGATTCGCCGCATGGCGCTCCTGACGGTGACAGCATCCTCGTCGGCGGTTATCGAGAGTGGCGCGTAGAGGAGTCCGAACGTGACGAGTGTGAGGAGGATTATCAGGAGTATGATGAATTTTCCCTTGTCACCAAAGGTTGCGATGCAGCCTATGATTAGTGCGGTGTTTATGAGTATGGTCAGAATGAGGGAGAACCTGCTGAGTTTGACTTTTGATTCCATATGGTGAAAATCTATGGACATGGGATGTCAGGACTGGGCTTCTTTGCGCTTGCGCCGCCATATGGCGCGTTCTTCCGGCGGAAGTTTCTCGGTGGCGTAGGAGAGGGTGGTGGCGGAAAGCTCCGGGAGATGGGCTTCCAGAAATGAGAGCATGGCCGGAAGGTCCTTCTTCCCGGTCTCACGCAACACCCATCCCACTGCCTTGCGCATAAGGTCGTGAGGGTCGGAGATAAGCTTGGCACATAGTTCGAAGGCCAAGGCGGTGTCGGCGGATTTCATTACGGGACGCAGTGTAGACACCACCGAGGCGCGGCGCACCCAGAGGTTGGGGTCTTCAGCCATCCTCCTGACAGTATCGTGGTGGCGGCCGGCGCGTATTTCCTCCCCGAGGATATATGGCGCGGAGAGGTCGACAAGATCCCAGTTGTTGGCTCCGTGGAGATTGCCGAGATAAAACCTGATGGTCTCTTCAGGAGATTTCCGGTAACGGGCCACCAAGGCAAGAAACCCTCCCAACCGGTATTCGTGGACAGGATGAGAAATCATGGCTGCGATTGATTCGAGGGGAATATGGGCATATTTCTTGGAGATGGCCCGGTTGGCCGGGACGGTGATGCCTACGAAATGGTCGCCATAACCATATTCCCCTTCTCCGGTTTTGAAAAAGCGGGCAAGGATTTTGGCTTTCTCTGGATCGGAGACAGCATCGAGTTCCTCTTGCCATTTTTTGAGCAGTTCTGACATTCTGTTGCGGGATGTAAGTTGACAATCGGCCGCGTGGCGACCTTCCCGCAAAGTTACGGAAAAATCAACGTTTTTCAAATACCCGATGCTGATGTCAGCTTTGTGCTCCGGTGGTGTCCCAGATGAATGATTTGCGCGACACAATACCGGCGATTATAGTGACGAGCAGTATGAAACCGTTCAGGTAGTATGGGAAATTGGCGTTGCGGGTGTGGAGCAACGCTTCGCATGCTTCCACTACGAACGGGGCCATGGCTATCGCTATGTAATTGCCAATCAGCACTATCGAGAAGAACTTGGTGTCGGATTTCTTGTCGGGAGCGATGCGGGTGGTCTTGTTGTAGATGATGGGCTGCATTATGCCATAGCCGAAGCCAACCATCAGCACACCGATGATATAAGAGGCGTAGGAATGGAACATGCCGAGCATGAAGATGCCGATTGTTGAAACCGCGAGAGCCAGGTATGGGCTCGTTCTGCCGCATTTGTTGAGATACCAGGGGAGGATGAATCCTCCGGCGGTGGCCGTCACATAGAACATCGCCGAGGCCACACCGACATCGCGGGTGCTGAAGCCGTAATGCTTCATGGTGAAGGGGAGGTAATAGGAGAACACGATGACGCAGTAGGTGACTATCAGGTAGAGGATGACCAGTCCTGTGAGAGTCTTCCATGGAAGTTTGCGGCTTGCCGTGGATGGGGCGGATGCCTGTGCCGCTTTGAGTGACGGCGTCGGGTTCGGGGTCGGGTTTTGGGCCGGGATGAAGTGATGACGGACAAAACTGTTGGTCATAAACGGCATCAGGGCCAATGGGATAAGTGGTACGAGATAGACGGCGAAACAGGCATGCCATCCATATTCGGCCATCCAGCCCACGAACAGAGTGGCGAGGATTACCATACCGTTGGAGACTCCGGAGTCCATGCCTAATGCCTGGAAGCGTGCCGCTCCGGTGAAATATTCGCCGATGAGCCCGGTGGCGATAGGGATGACGAGTCCGCATCCCACACCGAGCAGGCAGCTTATTATAATCAGGGCCGACATCGAATTGGCAAAGAAATAAAGCACTCCCGAGAGGGTGAAAAGAGCCAGGCCGGCCGACAGCACCCATGTCTGGTTGCGCAGGTTGGCGAGTTTCCCGGCGAAGAGGATGAATGGGATGACGATGAAGTTGGGAAGCACCGACAGAAGCTGAATCTGGAGCTGGCTCGCGTCGGGGAAAACATCATCGAGCTTCCCCATGATGGGGGAGATGGCCAATCCGGGGAGATTGACCGTGAGAGACACCGACAGAATGGCGATCAGTGTCATCAATGGCAATTTGCCGTTGCCTGACGAGACATATTTCATAGTCCTGATTTTTAGACTTTATGGATTCCATGAACCTGAATTATATTCGTTCACATTATTTTAAACATATCTTGAGGGGAAAAAGATGGGATTGTCAGGGAATTTCGGTAATTTTGCAGGCTAATTTCTCAAAAGTGTGAATAGATTGATAAATAAGTTGTTGATGGTGTCGCTCCTTGTTGTCTCCGGGCTATGGGCCGAGGCTGCTGAGCCAACTCCACTGGAGGGACAGACGGTAGTGCTGCTCGGCGACTCCAACACATGGATTGGCGGGGATGACTGTTCCGTTCCGCGAGGATGGAATTTCTGGTTCGCCAAGGATATGGCTCCCGACAGTATCAGGAGCTATGCCCGCAGCGGGGCCACCTGGAGCCATACTTCCCGGACAACCCCCGACACGTCGGAATACTCCGAGGTGATAACCGACAACAACGTTGTCTACAACCAGGTAATGAGACTAATGGAGGCGGTAGACAGCGGCATACAGACTACCCCCGACCTGATAATGATAGCCGCCGGGACAAACGATGCCTGGTTCCCTCAGTTCCGCCCCGAAGAGTTCTCCAGAACCGCTCGCGAGGCCTTGGGACGTGAGGTTGTGGAGTTACTTGGGCTGCATCCCGGTAAAATCCTCTCCCTGCCGGAAGCGGTCAGATATGATTTGCTGATACTGCAGGGCCGGTTCCCGATGGCCCGGATAATTGTCATGACCCCCCTCCAGTCTGTGAAGATATCCCCCGAGATGCTGGCCGATGTGAGCGCAATCATCGAGGAGGTGGCTTCCGCGACGGGGGCAGCCGTTATCCGGCAGGATCTTCTCTGTCCGGTTGACAGCCGCAATGAGATGACACACCGCAGGCTGACCACCGACGGCACCCACACCTCCGAGGAGGGGGCGCGTCGCAATGCCGCTGTCATCGCCGATTGTGTGAGGCAAATTTATAATCCCCGCCACTCTTTGGATTCCCTTCAATTGAAATAAGCTGAAATGGTTTTCTCCGACCTGTTTTTCCTTTTCGTTTTCCTCCCGGCCTTCATCATCCTTTACAGGTTTGGCGGATGGCTTGACGGACGCCATGTCCAAGACCACGAAACCCCGTCGCATATCTGGCGCAACGCGATACTGGTGGTGTTCTCCCTGCTTTTCTATGCCTGGGGAGAACCGATATATGTGTTGCTGATGATTGTAACCGTGCTTCTCAACTATCTTTCCGCCCTATGGATGGTCAGTTGGAAGGCGACGCGCAAACTGGCCCTTGTCGTGGGGCTGATAATCAACCTGCTTATTCTCGGGTCGTTCAAGTATCTGGGATTCTTCGCCCGCACTCTTGACAGTCTCGGTCTTCATATCGATGTCCCTGAAATCAGCCTGCCGATTGGTATCAGCTTCTATATCTTCCAGTCGGTGTCATACCTTGTGGATGTCTACCGGGCGGAGGCTCCGGCCCAGCGTCGTTATGCCGACCTGCTGCTCTACATATCGATGTTCCCTCAACTCATCGCCGGGCCTATCGTCCGTTACGATACGATTGCCCGGGAAATCAACTCCCGCCACGCCACTCCCGACGACATCTATGACGGCGCGTTCCGTTTCCTGATAGGGCTTGGAAAGAAGGTCATCCTCGCCAACCAGTTCTCCGAGATTTCCGACCGTTTCCTTGCCGACGGGCTTGGATCGCTGTCGACCGGCGGCGCGTGGATAGGGATACTGGCCTTCACATTCCAGATATATTTTGATTTCTCCGGGTATTCGGATATGGCGATAGGTATAGGCCGCTGTCTCGGATTCCATTTCAAGGAGAACTTCAACCATCCGTATTGCTGCGACACCATCACCGATTTCTGGCGTCGCTGGCATATGTCGCTCGGAAGTTTCTTCCGCGACTACGTCTACATACCTCTCGGCGGCAACCGTCGCCGCCAATGGTTCAATATCCTCGTGGTGTGGTTCCTTACCGGGATGTGGCATGGCGCAAGCTGGAATTTCATCATCTGGGGACTTTATTTCGGCCTCATAATAATGGTCGAGAAGTTCACCATCATCCCGCGGCGCGACAAGATTCCCCGTCCGCTGCTCCATCTCTATTCCCTGCTGATAGTGGTGTTGGGATGGGGAATATTCTACTTCGATGACATGGGAGCCTTGTCGACATTCTTCAGGGCGATTTTCGGAGTATCGGACTATCCGACAGATTTCACGGTCGAGGGGGCCATATTCGACAACTTCTGGCTCTGGATTACAGCGATTCTTTTCTGTATGCCGGTCAGGGGATGGGTGTCCTCGGTCCCCGAGAGGCTCATGCCGGGTCATATGGGGACAGTCCGCAACATAACCCTTGTGTCCCGTGTCGCGGTGGCTGCCGTGATTCTCGTCATAAGTGTGGCGTTGCTCATCGGAGCCACCAACAATGCTTTCCTCTACACCCGATTCTAACCGATTTTAACCGTCTGACACGCGATGAAACGCGCTAATATATTTCTCGCCCTGATAGGTGGCCTTTTCATGGGACTGGCCATCATTTTCCTGATATTCCCCCGTCCGAAGTTCTCCGAGGTTGAGCGACGCGAGCTGAAGACTTTCCCTGAGTTCAGTGTCGACAGGCTCCTCGACGGAAGCTTCATGGCCGACGTGTCGTCATGGTTCAGCGACAGCCAGCCTTTCCGCGACGAGTTCATGACCCTGAGCATGGCCATCAAGAAAAAGATGGCCCTCCAGCGCGGGGAAGGGGAGGAGCAGTTTGTGTTTCACCAGACAGGGGATGTCGGGGCTGACCTTGTCCCCGGCGGGATGGATGAGGATGAAGACCCGTCAGCCGGAGAACTTGCCGATTCCGGGGAGCGCGACATTCCGGATGGTGATATATCCGCCGCCGACGGGGAGGAGTCAAAGATGTCGAAATCAGGCATCCTTATAGTCGGCAGTGGCGACAAGGTGAGGGCTTTGATGAATTACAGCGGTTCACCCTCCGCCGGGAATGCCTATGTCTCGATGGTCAACGCCTACAAGGAAGCCCTTGGACCGGGAATCAAGGTGTATTCGATGGTGGCCCCGATAGCGATGGAGTTTTATTGTCCCGAGGAGGCCCGTAAGCGTCCGGGGCTGTATAAGTCACAGCTCCCGACCATAAGGCATATCTATTCCTCACTCTCGCCTGAAGTCCACGCGGTGAACGTTTACAGCGCGTTGTCTGACCATGCCCACGAGGACATCTACCTCCGCACCGACCATCACTGGGCACCCCTGGGGGCATATTACGCCACCCGGGAGTTCGCACGGGTTGCCGGAGTGCATGTGCCGGAGCTGTCAGAGTTCGATGAGAATGTCATCCACCGCTTCGTCGGCTCGATGTATGGCTACTCCAAGGACATCTCGGTCAAGAATGCCCCGGAGGATTTCATCTACTACACCCCCAAAGACAAATCCTATACCTCGACATTCACGGTCATAAATCTTGACAAAGATTTCAGGATGATTGGTGAGGGGAAGCCCTTCAAGAGCCAGTTCTTCAAGAAATTCAAGGATGGGAGCGGCAACGCTTACCTCACCTTCATGGGGAGCGACTTCCTGATAGTGAAGGTGGAGACCGGGGTCAGGAACGGCCGCAAGCTTGCCATCCTTAAAGACAGCTACGGCAATGCGATTCCGGGCTACCTTTTCGGTTCGTTCCAGGAGGTGCATGTGCTTGATTTCCGCTACTTCCCCCACAACATCGTCGATTATTGCCGACGCAACGGCATCACCGATTTCCTCTTTGTCAACAACATCTTCAATGCCTGCAGCTCCGGGGTGGCGGCGAAATCCAGGGCTCTGCTGACCCGCAAAGACCGCTCCTTCGCCCCATCCGCCACTACCGAAGAGAAGGCCGCCTCTCCCGGGAATCACAAGGATGTGGATACCCCGGCAGCGGAGCCGACTCCCGAAATACCGGCAAATATGCCTGAAGAGGATGCTCCGGATGGCCCAGAACCGCTTCATACAACACCCACGGACACTCCGCCGGACACTTTATAGATGAGACAGGTAAATCTTGTTTGCCTGAAATTTGCAGGGGTGGGAAAAAAACAGTAACTTTGCGCCGAAATTCGCAATCTCTGGTGGGACAAGGCTGCCCGCGAATATTGCGACATTGTTGAACTTTTTTTAAAGCTTTAAAAAATGGATCTTATCAAAGTAGCCGAAGAGGCATTTGCTACCGGCAAACAGCATCCTGATTTCGGCCCCGGCGACACCATCACCGTTGCTTACCGCATCAAGGAAGGTAACAAGGAGCGTATACAGCAGTATCGCGGCGTCGTTATCAAAATTACCGGCGAAGGTACCAAGAAGCGTTTCACCGTCCGCAAGATGAGCGACAATATCGGTGTTGAGCGTATTTTCCCTATGGAATCACCTTTCATCGACTCCATCGTGGTGAACAAATACGGTAAGGTACGCCGTGCGAAACTTTACTACCTCCGCGCCCTCACCGGCAAGAAAGCCCGTATCAAGGAGCGCCGCGTAGTGAAGAAGGACTAATCGCAGTCCGCCCTGCATGGAGGGCTTGCCCCTCCTGCGGTGTCTTCAAAGCAAAAACAACTCCCGTCGAGCCGTATGGCCTGGCGGGAGTCGCTTTTTATATGGATGTGTTTTACATAGGGCTCATATCGAAACGGTAAGTGATATCAGTCGTTGACAAATCAAACAGTGATGTCAGTCGTTGACAAATTTGACTTGGGCAGACGCGAAAATCGAGATGTCGAGTTTCTGCATCACATCGATGATGGCTTTCGCGGCTTTCACGCTTACACCGGCGGGGTTGAGTTCGGGGGCATAGGCGGCAATCGCCATCACGCCTGGGTTGATGCCGAGGATGGCACCGCCGTAGGATGATTTCGCGGGGATACCGGCTGCTACGAGCCAGGGAGCACGCATCTTGTGGGGACCTTTGGCTGCCATAAGGGCTACCACATTCTGGGTGATGGCTCCGTCAAAGACGGTCTTGCCGGTGACGGGATTGACACCGTCGGCGGCGATGGTGGCTCCCATTGTGGCGAGCTGCTGGGTGGAGGCGGTCATCGCCAACGCCTTCAGATAGAGGTTGGCAGACAGGGACGCGTCATCATACAGATAATAGCCGTCAGCAGCCAGGGTGTCGACGAGGTTGGTGTCTGCAGCCTCCTTCTGGAGAGCCTGGTAAGTCTTGTCGCACAGCTCGGGAGCCGACCCCATCAGGTCGATCATTCGGTTCTCATATATGTTCCATTTCGATTCCGGGTCTCCGACAGGCTCGATTGCGGAAAATGCGCGGATTCCGTGTGCGCTGAAGCTCAGCCCTTTGGGCTTCTCCGGCACCTTCTTGCAGGGGCATTGCCCCGACTTCTTGATGAGTTCCATCGGGGAATTCTGGGAGAAAAGCACGGTTGACAAGGCCACCTTGGAGATTGAGCCGAGAGGAGATTTGACATCCGTGTCACCTTTGTTTATGAGAGTCCCGTCAGGAAGCATCACCGAAATGCCGAAGGCTTTGACATCTGCGCAGGCGTTGCGTGAATCCACTTCGCCCTCTTTGAGAGATTTGTTGGCCTCATACGCCTCATCAACGGCCTTACGGAGGTCAGATAAAGAGATTTTACGTTCCATATATTTGAGTTGTTGTTTTTGGTTTTTGGTTATGGTCTCTGAATATCTTTTTTTCAATAGGATAAACACCTCGCCTGGCGGTTTGGTTTGGCTTACGGCAGGGGAGGGGGTAGGATAATAAAGGTTAAAAACCGGATATTCTCAGTGAATAGTGGGGAAAAACGAGTAATTTTGTGAAAATCAAATTTTGCAGATGGCGCTTACGATTGAATTGCTGAGTCCGGATCTCTCCACACCGCTCCCGCTTCCGTTTGCCGAAAGCGGTATACAGGCCGGTTTCCCCTCTCCGGCGGAAGATTGCATCACGGAGAACCTTGACCTGAACCAGCTGCTTGTCAGGCATCCCGCCGCCACGTTTTACGGTCGGGTTTGGGGTGATTCAATGATAGATGAAGGGATAGCCCCGGGCGACATCATTGTGATAGACCGCTCGTTGGAACCTGTCAGCGGAGACCTCGCTTTGTGTTGTGTCGATGGGGAGTTTACCTTGAAGCGTGTCCGTTTTGAGCGAAACCGCGTTTGGCTGATTCCGGCGAATGAGATGTTCGACCCCATACTTGTCACCCCGGAAAGGGAATTTCTGGTTTGGGGAGTGGTGACATACACGATAAAAAACAACCGTCGCCCGCGTTGATTAGGCTATGCTGAATAGGCGACAGATACCAAAAAATATCATAAGGTGTTATTTATTTAAACATTTGTTAACTCTCTCAGAATCACCCTATTATCCCCGGAATATGCAGGGCCGATTGTGATTTCTCAGTGTAGGGGATGTCGTCCCGAATGTTTCCGTTTTGGAAATGTCACGTATTTTCAGTAACTTTGCATTCAATTGATTACCCTCTTTTCATACGCACCTGCGGATGCCGGTGCTATTCAATCAACCAAAACAAAGAAACAATTAGCAGATTATGTGTGGAATTGTAGGCTACATCGGGAATCGGCCCGCCTATGAAATTCTTATAAAAGGTCTTCATCGTCTCGAATATCGCGGATATGACAGCGCCGGGGTCGCCATGGTCGGTGACAATGGTGCGCTTAACATATACAAGACACGCGGCAAGGTTGAGGATCTCGAACGCTTTTGTCATGCAAAAGAACTGGATGGCTGTCTCGGAATCGCTCATACCCGCTGGGCTACCCATGGTGAACCCAACGATGTAAACGCTCATCCCCATCTGAGCCATTCCGGCAAGCTCGCGCTTGTCCATAACGGCACGATCGAGAACTACAATGTGCTGAAAGAAGCGCTGGAGCTTCAGGGATGCCAGTTCAAAAGCGAGACCGACACCGAAGTGCTGGTTCAGCTCATAGAATATGTAAAGACCACCAACGACTGCACCCTCGTCGAGGCGGTCCGCGAAGCCCTCAAGGAGGTTGTCGGCGCTTATGCCATAGCAGTGGTGGACACGACCGAGCCTGACACGGTTGTCGCAGCCCGCAAGAGTTCGCCGCTTGTCATCGGTATCGGTGAGGATGAGACCTTCCTTGCATCCGACGCCACACCGATTGTGGAGTACACCGACAAGGTTGTTTATCTCAATGACGATGAAATCGCCATCATCCGTCGTGGTGAGCCTTTGAAAATCATCACCACCGACAACCAGTCGGCTGAAATCGACATCCAGACCCTCAAGCTCTCCGTCTCACAGCTCGAAAAGGGTGGTTATCCCCATTTCATGCTCAAGGAAATCAATGAGCAGCCCCGTACCATCCGCGACTGTGTGCGCGGACGTATCGGTAATTCCGGTTCGAGAGTCACCCTGTCCGGAGTCCTTGAGCATTCCGATAAGTTCCTCAATGCCAAGCGTGTCATCATCGTGGCTTGCGGTACCTCATGGCATGCCGGCCTTATCGGTAAGCGCCTTATAGAGGAAGCCGCTCGCATCCCCGTCGAAGTGGCTTACGCGAGCGAGTTCCGTTACAGTAATCCCATCGTGACCCCCGACGACATCGTGATAGCGATTTCCCAGTCGGGAGAGACCGCCGACACCCTTGCCGCCATCCAGCTTGCCAAGGAGAAAGGCGCATTTGTATATGGGGTGTGCAATGTGGTAGGCTCGTCAATCGCCCGCGCCACTGATTCAGGCACATATATCCATGTCGGTCCGGAAATCGGAGTGGCCTCCACCAAGGCATTCACAGGCCAGGTGACTGTGCTGGTGATGCTCGCCCTCGCCATCGGTCAGCTCCGCAAGACAATCAAGGATGAGGATGTCGCCCGCGTGGCCGACGCGCTTCGCAAACTCCCCGATCTTATCCGTCAGACCCTTAAACTCAACGACGAGATAGAGCATCTCTCCAACACCTATACATACGCCCACAATTTCCTTTACCTCGGTCGCGGCTACAATTATCCCTCCGCGCTCGAAGGAGCCCTCAAGCTCAAGGAAATCAGCTATATCCATGCCGAGGGCTATCCCGCTGCAGAGATGAAACATGGGCCCATCGCGCTTATCGACAGGGAGCTGCCCACCGTGGTCATAGCCCCCGATGATGAGCTTCATGAGAAAATTATCTCCAACATCCAGCAGGTAAAGGCGCGTGGCGGTTCGGTCATCGCTGTTGTCACCAAGGGGGACACCACCATTTCGGAAATCGCAGACCATATCATCGAGATTCCGAAGGTTCCGGAGTGTATCTCACCTGTGATTGTGTCGATACCTCTCCAGTTGCTGGCTTATCATATCGCGGTCAAGAAAGGCTGCAATGTCGATATGCCCCGTAACCTCGCCAAATCAGTGACAGTGGAGTGATGTTTCTCCCTGTCGCCGTGACGGCGTGACTGTTTCTTCCTCTTATTATCTCTCCATCCTCCCTCTTTCTCCGCTTCTCCGTTACCAATTTATTGGCATCATATTTCGATTAAGACTAAACGATTCTGCCACGGCGGGATTTCTCCATATCCCACCGTGGCTGAATCATATTAATAAATCTTTAACCAAACAAAGCTTATGAAGAAAATTCTACTTCTCGGGGCTTCCACAGTGATGACAGCGGCTATCGCTGCTCCGCTTCTGCCCGGTCAGCTTCAAGTCGGCAACGGCTCGGAAAAGGTCATCGAGGCCAAAGGGAAACCGGTAGTGGCTCAGGGCCACAAGGTTGCTCCCGGTTTGTCGCACTCAACCGCAGATGCGGCCGGACGCAAACTCAAATCAGTAAAATCCACACTCGGGATGACGAAAATCAATCCCGTGATGAAAACCAAAGCCCCTGTGCGTAGGGTGGCCGCGCCTGTCACTCTTCCCGAAGGAATCTCCTTTATGGAGAGTTTCGAAGGATGGGACGGTGAGACTCTGCCTTGGACTCCCGAAGGATGGACGCTTGACTCCAAGACCGGCCAGACCGGAGTGGAGGACACCACATGGGGGCCGTGCGGAGCTCAGGCCTTGTTTGGTGTGTATCCGGCCGACGGGGAGACGATGATGTCGGTGTCTTTCTACCAGGGTGAGGATGCAGACAAGCCTCAGGATGAGTGGCTCGTGTCTCCGAGCTTGACTGTCGGGGAGAATGAACAGCTGAAGTTCTTCAGTTATATCGACCCAATCTTCCTTTTCAGCCTTGACAATTTTGACTTTGATACTTACGAATTCGTCGGAGACCGTCAAGTGACCTACACACTGAAAGTCCTCGTCAAGGAGGAGAATGCCGACTGGCAGGAAATCTGGGACGCATCCACAGAATGGCTGGATGCCGATGTGATGGATATGCTGTATGCCTCTCCTTCCGGGCTGCAAGAATATATTATTCCTCTGACCTCTTTTGAGGGGAAGACGGTGCAGATTGCGTTCCAGTTTGTGGGAAAGGACACAAACACCCTTTTCCTTGACATGGTGACAGTCGGGCTGCCGCAGCTTGACGGGGTCGCATATGAGGATCCCGCCGAGACCCTTTATTGGGGTTTTGACCGTAGCGAGGGGTGGAGCAGGCTGAATGCCTCCATCGCGCAGTATCCGGTCTATGCACCTGTCACATGGGTTAACACCACTGAAATCGATGGCGCATCTTTCCAGTGGGAATACTGTGATCCCGTCACTGCCGAGTGGGTCACCTCCGATGAGGACAACCTGACAGTGACTTATATCCCTGATTACAGTTCGGAAGCATCAACCCGTAACAACTGGTTCTATGCTCCGCGCCTGAACGCATCCGCTCCCGGGGCGACTCCGGCCTCTTTCCAGTCTCCTTACACATTTTTCCAGGCAGGAGGCAAACCGGAGCGACTGATTTCGGGAGAACTTATGGACTTCGGTCTTGTTCCCTTCGACTCGAATATCCATGGGCTTGGCTTCATCACCATGGAGGCTGATTTCGGCCAGCCGTCCACCCCGATTTTCGGTTATGACAGCAACTCGGATGCCTGGTGGCTCAACTACACCTTCAACGGTGACACCTCTGAGGCGAGTGAATCCGACCATGTCTATGTGGATGCGATAATGAACTATCTTGTTCCCGGTACCGCGCCTATGGTGATAACCGGCGCCAATGTGCTGGCAAAAGGTCAGATCAGCGACGAGGCTGAATTCAAGCTTGAGATAATCGCCCTTGATGATGATGGAGTGCCGATGATGGAGACCCCCGTTGCTTCCGCGGTTTGCAAGGGTGAGGATGTGCTGGTTGCCGAAAGTGGTATGCAGAACTTCCTGAATGTCATCTTTGACTTCGAGGCTCCCGTGGTCATCAATCCGGGCGATAACGGTTATATGGCCCGTTTCTCAGGGTTCCATGATCCCGAGAACATCGAATATTTCGCTCCCATGCAGTCGGTGATTCCTTTCACCCATATGAACGTGCTTGCCTGGCTTGACAAGTGCATCAAGATTCAGGGTGCGACCGAGTATCGCCACAGCTATACCCCGACTTTCTACCACGAGAGCGAATATGGAATGTGTCACAACGCTTTTGCCATCAACCTGTCGGCCTATCATCCCTGGCTTGTCGCCGAGGCTGAGGAAATCGCCGTGCCTGCCGACGGTACTACCGTGGAAGTGCCCCTCGACAGCTACTATGACGGGGCTGACCTGACAGTCGAAGCTCCTGCCGGAGTGACCGCGACCGTGGCAGGCCGTTATGGCGAGTGCAAGCTTGTCGTTTCCCACAATGACGCTGATGTTGTGGCAGAAGGTGACCTCACCGTCGCCGCCCCCGGCGTGAAGAAGGTGTTTGCCGTTTCCGAGACCTCCGGAGTTGAGGGTGTCGGTGTCGACAAAGCAACCCAGGGTGAGGTTGTGGCCGCATTCACCGTCACCGGACAGCCTGTTCCGCTCGACAAGGCAGCCGCCGGTGTGTATGTCGTTAAATATTCTGACGGCTCCGCACGCAAAATCTCTGTCAAGTAAACTGCCGTAGCGATACGCCAAGATTTAATCGAGGCGATGGTGTCTCCATCAAAAGGGAGATTCCATCGCCTTGATTTTTAATTTTTATTTATATGCCACAGAAAGATTACTCGGTGAAATTTTGTATCTTTGCAGGGTAATTGATTACCCTTTAGGAAATGAAGAAATATCTCGTGACGGGAGGGGCCGGGTTTATCGGCTCCAACTTTGTGAAATATCTTTTGAAGGAACATGACGCGGATGTCGAAATCCTTGTGCTGGACGCGCTGACATATGCCGGCAATCTGTTGACAATCAAGGATGAGCTGGAGATGCCGAATGTTCAATTCGTGAAAGGAGACATCGGCGATATAGAACTTGTCACCCGATTGATGAAGGAATTCGACCCTGACTATGTGGTGAATTTCGCTGCCGAAAGCCATGTCGACCGTTCGATTTCCAATCCCCGTCTTTTCCTTGAAACCAACATCTTAGGCACACAGGCGTTGCTCAACGCTGCCCGCGAGGCCTGGCTGATACCGGGAAAGCCCGGAGAAGCCCCCAGGTATCGTGAGGGGAAGAAGTTTCATCAGATTTCGACTGACGAGGTGTACGGCTCGCTGACGAGAGAACCGGGAGACGCTACTCCGCTGGTACTCACAGAGGCAGTGGCCAAAGTGGTCAAGGGACGCGACAACCTCCAGACATTCGGCCCGGCGTTTTTCACTGAATCTACTCCGCTGGCTCCTCGCTCCCCCTACTCGGTGTCGAAGACTGCTGCCGATATGCTTGTGATGGCCTACCATGAGACCTACGGGCTACCTGTCACCATCACCCGCTGCAGCAACAACTACGGGCCTTATCATTTCCCCGAGAAACTCATACCGCTGGTAATCAAAAATATCCTTGAAGGGAAGAAGCTCCCCGTTTACGGCAAGGGGGACAACGTGCGCGACTGGCTTTATGTTGAAGACCACTGCAAGGGTATCGATATGGTTCTCCGCAATGGCCGAATCGGCGAAGTCTACAATATCGGTGGCTTCAACGAGGAGCAGAACATCTCGATTGTCAAGGAGATTATCGCTATGGTGCGCAAGCTGATGGAGGAGCATCCGGAATATCGCAAACTCCTCTCAATCCCCGTCGAGGAAATTAACGAAGACCTTATCAGCTATGTCTCTGACCGTCCCGGCCATGATATGCGTTACGCTATCGACCCGGAGAAAATCGCCACTGAACTGGGATGGTATCCGGAGACATCATTCACCGAAGGAATCAAGAAAACAGTAAAATGGAATCTCGACAACCGGGAGTGGATTGAATCCGTGTCGTCGGGAGATTACCAGAAATTCTACGAACAGCTTTACGGCAACCGCTGACAAGGGTCGCTGACAGAGCTTGCCGAACCGAATCCACAAGTAGCAGTAACCGACAAACCGAAACATCACGACAATGAAAGGAATAGTGCTGGCCGGAGGCTCCGGCACCCGGCTTCATCCAATCACCCGCGCGATCTCCAAACAGTTGATACCCGTCTGTGACAAGCCGATGATATATTACCCAATCTCGGTGTTGATGCTCGCGGGAATAAAGGAGATACTGATTATCTCCACCCCGGCCGACCTGCCGGCATTCAAACGTCTGCTCGGCTCGGGAGAGGAAATCGGGGTGAAGTTCTCATATGCCGAACAGCCGCGCCCGGAAGGGTTGGCCCAGGCATTCATCATCGGCAAGGAATTCCTCGCAGGCGACAGCGCGTGTCTGGTGCTTGGCGACAACATCTTCTATGGCCAGGGATTCACCGCGATGCTGAATGACGCTCTCGCCACGGCGGAAGACCGGGGTGAGGCCACGGTGTTTGCCTATCCGGTCAAAGACCCTCAGCGTTACGGGGTGGTGACCATCGGCCCTGACGGCCGCGCCACCAAGATTGTTGAGAAGCCGCGTCAGCCCGAGAGCGACAAGGCGGTGGTCGGCCTATACTTCTATCCTGCCAATGTGGTAGATGTCGCTGCGAATGTCAAGCCCTCACCGAGAGGTGAGCTGGAAATCACATCCGTGAATGAGGAATACCTCAACCGGGGTAAACTCAATGTGAAATGTTTCGGCCGTGGATTCGCGTGGCTCGACACCGGCACTGTAGATTCACTGATGGAGGCCTCAAATTTCATCCAGGCCATACAGAAACGTCAGGGTTTCTATGTCGCCGCCCTTGAGGAGGTGGCTTACCGTCGCGGATTCATAGATGCCGCCCACTTGCGCAAGCTCGCGATGGAGATGCTCAATACCGATTACGGCCAGTATCTGCTGGCACTCTCCCAGACTGCTGAATGACACAGCGCTATCCCTTCCTCGACCTCGCTACCGTAAACCGGCCTTTCATGGGGGAAATCCGTGAAAGGGTCAACGGGGTGATAACTTCCGGCCGTTATGTCGGAGGGGGGGAGGTTGCCGCCTTTGAAGAGACATTGTCCCGCATGTCTGACGCGAAATATGCCGTCGGGGTCAGCAATGGTCTCGACGCGTTGCGCCTGATTTTGCGCGGATATGTGGAGATGGGTGTGATGAATCCCGGCGATGAGGTGATAGTGGCCGCCAATACCTATGTGGCTTCCGTGCTTGCCATTTCGGATGCCGGACTGGTGCCGGTGCTGGCTGAGCCGTCGGTGGAGACATCCAATCTCGACCTTTCGAGGCTTGGGGAATATCTGACCCCTCGGACAAGGGGGGTGATGACCGTTCATCTCTACGGCCGGGTGTGCTGGGACGGGGAGCTTGAACGCTTCGCCCGCGACAACAACCTGAAAATAATCGAGGATAACGCCCAGGCTATCGGCGCGTCGGTGGTTGCCGGAGGAGGGGAGAGGCTGCATACCGGAGGACTGGGTGACGCGGCTGCCTTCAGTTTCTATCCCACCAAGAATATCGGCGCGATGGGTGATGCCGGGGCTGTGACCACATCCGACGCCGAGCTTGCCCGCGTTGTGAGGGCATTGGCCAATTATGGTTCAGACCGTCGTTATCATAATATAATGAAAGGTTTCAACTGTCGGTTGGACCCTGTTCAGGCGGCGGTATTGAATGTGAAACTACCATACACAGACCGGGAGAATCAGCTGCGCAGGGAGGTTGCCGAGGTATATCTGTCGGAGATTTCCCACAGCGGCGTTATCCTCCCGGCCGCGCCACTAGACCCGATGGAGATGGTCTGGCATCAGTTTGTCGTGCATGTCGATGACCGCGACCGTTTTACCCGTCATCTGGATGAGAATGGTATCGGCTGGGACATACATTACGCTGTCCCTCCCCACCGTCAGCCTTGCTACGGGAAGCTTGCCGGAGGAAAGTTTCCGGTGACAGACCGACTGGCAGACACCTGTGTGAGCCTGCCAGTGTCGCGTTGCACATCGCGGGAGGACGCATATGAGATTTCTCGCATAATAAACAGCCTATGAACGCGTTTACAATTCAGTAACCTGAGGTATCCGCTTGAGAAACCTATGATTATAATATATTTGTGATTCATTATACCATTTAAAACCAACAACCAGCAATGAGAAAAATGCTTGTATCGGCATTTATGGCGGTGGTAGCCGCAATGAGCGCAAGTGCCGATTACCCCACGCTATATCTTCGCGGGGATATGACTAATGGCGATTGGGGTGCCCATGAAGAATACCGTTTCAACAATGACAACGGCACATACACCCTCCACCTTGACAATTTGTCAGGGGCATTCAAAATCGCTGATGCCGAGTGGAATATAGAAACCACGTTCGGAGCTTATGAAGTAGGCGTGGATGTGTCAAAAGGTGGTTTTTTCACAATGAAAAAACCTGGTGAGAATTTTAACTGCACACAGCCCCTTACAAATGTGAACCTGAAATTTGTCTACACTGAAGGCGCGAGCCTCACACTTGAGGTCACTGCCGACGGCATCGTTGGGGGTGATGACCGCGTGTCAGGTACTCTTCCGGTGCTTCACATAAATGTGTACACCGACGAGAGCCATACCGCCTTCGACAATGAGATCATCAGCAAAGACCTCGACCATAAGAATTATTTCTCGAATGCCGAATACTGGCTCGACCTGAACGGTTGCGAGTGGATGAAGGAGGAGGGTGCGGCTTCGGTCGGTTCGAAAGAGGAACCGCTTCCCCTTGAAATCAAGGCGCGAGGCAACTGGACCCGCAAAGGATTTTCCAAGAAGCCATTCAAATTGAAACTCGGCAAGAAGCAGGGACTTCTGGGCATGACCAAGAGCAAGCATTTCGCCATTCTCGCCCATGCGGATGACCAACGCGGATACCTCAAGAATTTCGTGGGCTTCAATCTCGGGAAACGCATAGGTCTCCCCTGGACTCCGGCGCAGCAGCCTGTGGAGGTAATCATAAACGGTGATTACCGTGGACTTTATTTCCTTACCGAATCCATCAGAATCGAGGAGGATCGCGTCAACATCACCGAGCTTGACGACAATGTCTCGGATCCCACTCTTGCCTCGGGTGGATATCTTGTGGAACTCGACAACTATGACGAGGACAATCAAATCCGTATGGTCGAGAAAACCTGTGTGGACAATCAGCTGCTTGACATGCTGCGAATCACCTTCGATACCCCCGAAGAATACTCCGAACTCCAGAAGCGTTTCGTGACCGACCAGTTCTCGGCCATGAATGATGCGGTAGGGGCTAATTCCGACGTGCTTTGGAGCTATCTCGACCTTGATGATGCCGCCCGTTATTATATAGTTGAGGAAATCATCTCCCAGACCGAGTCGTATCACGGGTCGACATACCTGTTCAGAGACCGTGGCGAGGGTCAGAAATGGCATTTCTCCCCACTGTGGGATTGCGGCAACGCGTTCAGCGGTCCTGACAATGATTTCTTCTACAATCACGACGCGTTTGGAAACACCTGGATTCCGTCTATCCGCACAAACCAGAAATTCAACGACAAGGTGAGCGCCACCTGGCTCTGGTTCATGAACAATGGTTACAACGGCATATATGATGACATCGATGAATATGTAGAGCATCTCACCGCAGCTGCGCAGGCTGATTTCCGCCGTTGGGATGGTCAGCCCGTGCCTGATGGTGGTGCGGCCGTTGCTGACAACCGCGATATGCAGGATCGCAAAAACGGTGTGGTCGGCAAGCTGAAAGCCAAGACTGAATGGCTCAAGCAGATTTTCGGCGATTATTCGGCCAACCCCTCGGCTGCCGAGCCTGAACGTGACACCACCCCTGCCGCAGCTCTGCCTGATTATCTCCAGAGCGGAGTGGAGAACGTAAGTACGGATTTCGGTGACACCGATTGTCCTGCCGAATACTTCGACCTCACCGGGCGCCGTGTGGAGAATCCCGCGAAAGGCTCGATTGTAATCGAGCGTCGTGGCGCATCAGCACGCACCGTCCGTTTCTGATAGCATTTTCACGCTGACATAGCAAGTCCCGGGAATATGGTCTTGGCCATATCTCCGGGGCTTGTCATATGTTCAGGAGGAGAAGAAAGGGAGGGTATGGAAGTTTTTTTCTGAAAAATATGATAGGGATGTTTGGAATTTGAAGTTTTTGACATATCTTTGCGAACGCTCTCAAACGGATTCGCCTGAAAACGCTTCCGGTTGGGTCGCGCAGCCAAACTTACCACGAAAAACCATAACCCGAACCATCATGGCTAAAGTAAAACCGTTCAAGGGTATCCGCCCGCCGAAAGAACTGATTGAGAAGGTCGCTTCGCGTCCGTATGACGTGTTGAATTCCGAAGAGGCCCGGAAGGAGGCCGAGGGTAACGAGATGTCGTTATACCATATCATAAAGCCTGAGATTGATTTCCCCGCAGGCACCGATGAGCATTGCGAGGAGGTGTATGCCAAGGCTGTCGAGAATTTCGCGGCATTCAGGCAGAAAGGCTGGCTGAAGGCTGACGAACGGGAACATTACTATATCTATGCCCAGACGATGGATGGGCGCACGCAGTATGGGATTGTGGTGGCCGCCAATGTCCACGACTATGTAAACGGGGTAATCAAGAAACATGAGCTTACGCGCCGGGACAAGGAGGATGACCGTATGCGTCATGTGAAGGTAAACAATGCCAACATCGAGCCGGTGTTTCTCGCGTTCGCTGACAACACAGCATTGCAGGAGGTCATCGACAAGGTGACAGCCACGTCTCCGGAGTATGATTTCATCGCGCCTGACGGTTTCGGCCATCATTTCTGGGTGGTCGATGACAAGGAGATGGAGGAGACAATCACGAGGGAGTTTGACCGTATGCCGCATCTTTACATCGCTGACGGCCATCACAGGTCTGCAGCGGCGGCCCGCGTCGGGCTGGAGAAAGCTGCCGCAGACGCGGCGCATACGGGTGATGAGGAATATAACTATTTCATGGCTGTGGCTTTCCCCGCGTCTCATCTGCGGATAATCGATTATAACAGGGTCGTGCGTGACCTGAATGGTCTGACCCCTGTTGAATTCCTTGGCCGTCTGGAGCAGGATTTCATTGTCGAGGAGAAGGGTGGGGATGTCTACACTCCGGCATCGCTCCATAATTTCTCGCTCTATCTCGACGGGAAATGGTACTCACTGACAGCGCGTGAGGGACGGTATGATGACAATGACCCCATCGGGGTGCTTGATGTCACGATATCGTCAGACCTCATTCTGCGCGATATTCTCGGAATCACTGACTTGCGAAGCGACAAGCGTATCGACTTCGTGGGTGGAATCCGTGGTCTGGGTGAACTCAAACAGCGGGTTGACTCTGGGGAGATGGCTGTGGCGCTGGCGCTTTACCCGGTGTCTATGAAGCAGCTGATGGATATAGCCGACAGCGGCAACATTATGCCTCCGAAGACCACCTGGTTTGAGCCTAAACTGCGGTCAGGCCTGGTGATACATTCTCTTGATTGATAGTAGGAGGGCTGTCTTCCAGGCTGTCTTCCCTTGGTTTGAACCCCGCCGTGGCCGGAGTTGTTAATAAGGACAGTGAAAGATGCGATTTCACGCTTATGCATAACCTGTCTTTTCAACTATGGAATTTAAGAATTTATCAAAGACGGCCGCGGCGGGATTCGGAATCCTCATATTGGCCGCCGGCATGAGAGCTGAGGCTTGTACACGAGTGACTTATGTGGGTGACAGCGCGGTTGTCACGGGACGCACCCTTGACTGGCGCACACCTATCCCCACCAATCTTTATGTCTATCCGCGCGGAGTGGAGAAGAAATCATATGACACGGATCAGTCGATATCCTGGACGGCCAAATATGGCAGTGTGGTGTCGGTGGGTTTCGATGTCGGTGTGAATGAGGGCATGAACGAGATGGGATTGGTCTGCAACTTGTTGTATCTTCCCGGCACGGTTTACGCCAAAGAGGGTGACACGCGTCCGTATATGTCGACCTCGATGTGGGCCGCGTATGTGCTTGACAATTTCGCCACTACGGATGAGGCTGTGGCTCAGCTGAAGCTTGACGCTTTCCAGATTGACGCGCCCGCGATGCCGGGCGATTCTCCAGCGACGCTTCATATGGCGATTTCCGACGCGGGAGGTAACAGCGCGATTATCGAATATGTCGATGGTGTGATGGAAATCCATGAGGGAAAGCAGTATCAGGTGCTTACCAACGCGCCGACATACCAGACGCAGCTTGATATTTATGAGTATTGGAAGGCTGTAGGCGGGATGAACATGCTTCCCGGCACGAACCGCAGCCAGGACCGTTTCGCAAGGGCTTCATTCTATGTCGGTATCCTGCCAAAGGATGCCAGCCACGAGACGGCGTTGGCCGGGGTGTTCGGAATCGTTTCCAACTGTGCTGTCCCTACGGGTATCTCGGTGCCAGACCAGCCTGAAATCTCCACCACGCAATGGAGGTCGGTCAGCGACCACCTCGAACGGGTCTACTACTTCAAGATGACCGAGAAACCGGCGATTCTCTGGATTGACCTGAAGGATTTCGACCTTTATCCGGGGGCTCCGATAATGAAGCTGGATGTGGCCAACTCCAAGAAAGTGCTTGTCGGGAATGTCATCAAGGATATGAAGCCTTCAAAGGGGTTCAAGCCGATGTTCAAGCTCACAGAGGATATAATCAGGCAGTTCACCTGATGAAAACTGTAACCTGTTAATTTTGTTTTGTTTTGACTGAGATGCTGAAAGAAAACGGTTTCGCGGGTGGGGGAGAGGTGATGACCTCTTTCCCATCCACGGATTGTTATCAGAAGGGGGTTATAACTACTTCCCGTTTCAGTCTCGGCCCGAGCGTCCATGCCAGGCAGGCCATCATACGCCGGGCCGCACGATCGTGGATGGCTGTCGCGTTACCGCTTGCCGCGCTGGTCATCGGCGGACTGGTTTATGATATCCGTCTGCTGTTTGTCGGTGCGGCGATAATGTTCGTGTTGTTTCCGGCGTTGCTGTTTTTCGGATGGTACGGCATACTGACACGCCCTTGGGCTGTGGCCTCACTGTTTCCTCAGGAGGTGTCATTGGCAAGCGACAATGAGATTACAGTGGAATATCATCCTATGGAGGGACGTGACACAACTCCTCCGGATGACCTCGTCATTTCCCCGGGAATGGTGACGGGTTGCAACTTCTTCGGGCGCAATCTGATTGTCTCTTATGGGGGCGGCAGGGAGCTTATCATTCCGTTGTCGGCGTTTCCTGACGCTTCGGCGGTATTGGCTTTCCAGAGCCGTCTGGAGGGAAATCTTGCCCCACGTCATCGGCGTGGAGAGGAGTTTTGATGAAAAAAATTTGCGGTTTTGATAATTTTGCTTACCTTTGTGGTGTAAAATTTCCAAGAATTTTTCAGGGATGTCGAGTTTGTGGCTCGTGTGAATACTAAGAGCCTATCTGCCAATTGAAAAGGTAATTGATGCCCCTCGTCTTCTCTCTCTACGACTATTTATCCCCAGAAATTTCGTTTTCCCCGTTTACAACGGATGCGCCTGACATAACTCAGGGAGAAGTGTGGCTTCTCCGGTAAGAGGGTGCTTCCTCCCAATATAACTGTTAGAAGATTTCATTGAAGATATATGTATAATATCTCCGATCTTGAAGAGATGGCCGACGATCAGTTGCAGGCCATCGCGGAGAATATGGGTCTGAAGAAGACCAGTGGCTCCGACAAAGAATCATTGATTTACAAGATACTTGACCAACAGGCGATTGACTTGTCGGCCACTGTAACCGCGCCTGCGGAGAAGAAGCGTGGCCGCAAGCCTAAAGCCCAGCAGGTAGAGCAACAGCCGGATGAAGATGGAAACCAGAGCCAGAATCCGGTTGCCAGCGATTCTGAAAACATCCCGAAAAAGCGTGGCCGCAAGCCCAAGAATGCGGATGCGGTGGTTGATGGTGGTGATAGTCAGAAAGCAGAGGAGGTGGATGCCCAGACTGAGCCTGAGGCTATGGCGCCGCGCAAGCGTGGCCGTAAGCCCAAAAACCAGGAACTGGCTGAGCCTCAGCTTGACCCGTCCCGGGAACTCCCTGCGCCTGCGGGGGCGGTTGCCCCGAGCGAGCCGTCTGAGAATGCCGTTGGAACCGATGTGGCCGTAAAACAGGATGCATCACCTGCCGAGATTTCTGACTCAACTGAGGAGGGCAACAAGGGTGCTGACCAGCAGATGGCAGGAGAGCAACCCCAGGCTCCGAGAATGTTGAATCCTCGTCAGCCGATGCAAATGAAGGGTGGACGTCAGTTTACACCCCGCCAGAAGCAGCAGGGTATGCAGCCGGTTGAAAACCAGGAGCAGGGGGCTAATCAGGAATCACAGCCTGCCGCTACTGACAACAGGAATAACGGTAACATGAATGCCCAACAGCCGAGAAAGAACCCTCCCGGGGTGTTCGGTCGCAATGTGGATGAGTCGTTCGGGTCATTCTTCCCGCGTATGGGTGGCAAGAGCTTCACTCCCCGTTCCCAGCGCGAACGTGAGGAGGCCGCCGCAGCCGCCGCTTCCGCTCCGATTATTATCAGGGAACCGCAGTCGATGGGACAGCAGCCGGATTTCAAGGGGAAGAAGGGAAAGAAAGGCAAGCTTGCCGCAAAGCAGCCTATGCCCCCTATGCCGGTATATGATTTCAGCGGATTCCTTGAGACATCTGGTGTGTTGGAGGTGACTCCGGAAGGCTTCGGATTCCTTCGTTCGGGCGATTTCAACTATCTGCCTTCTCCCGATGATGTGTTGGTTTCGCATCAGCAGATCAAGCAGTACGGCCTGAAGAATGGTGATGTGGTGGAATGTGAGATTGCGCCCCCCAAGGAGGGTGACAAGTATTTCCCGATGACGAAGGCCTTGCGTATCAATGGCCGTTCACCTGAATTCATCAGGGACAGGGTGCCTTTCGAGCATCTTACTCCGCTTTTCCCCAACGAGAAGTTCAACCTTACTGGCGGAGCGAGAACCAACAATATATCGACGCGTGTGGTTGATATGTTCTCACCTATCGGAAAGGGCCAGCGCGCCCTGATTGTGGCTCCTCCCAAGACCGGTAAGACTATTTTGCTTAAAGATATCGCCAACGCGATTGCCGAGAATCATCCTGAGGTGTACATTATGATTCTGCTCATTGACGAGCGTCCGGAGGAGGTGACCGACATGAGCCGTTCGGTAAATGCCGAGGTTATCGCGTCGACATTTGATGAGCCGGCCGACCGTCATGTGAAGATTGCCGGGATTGTGCTTGAGAAGGCCAAGAGGATGGTGGAATGCGGTCATGACGTGGTGATTCTGCTTGACTCCATCACTCGTCTGGCGAGAGCTTACAATACCGCACAGCCTGCATCTGGCAAGATTCTCTCCGGAGGTGTGGACGCTAACGCGTTGCAGAAACCCAAGCGATTCTTCGGAGCTGCCCGTAACATCGAGGGTGGCGGTTCTCTCACAATCATAGCCACGGCCCTGACCGAGACCTCTTCAAAGATGGATGAGGTTATTTTCGAGGAATTCAAGGGTACTGGCAATATGGAGTTGCAGCTTGACCGCAAGCTCTCCAACAAGCGTATTTTCCCTGCTGTCGATATCATGGCATCCTCTACACGCCGCGACGACCTGTTGTTGCGTCAGGAGACTCTTAACCGTATGTGGATTCTGCGCAGGTTCCTCTCCGACCGTAATTCCATCGAGGCTATGGAATTCATCAAGGACAGGATGGAGCGTTCGGCAGACAATGACGAGCTGCTGCGCACGATGGGAGATTGACATCCGGAATATCTTCACGACACAACACCCTGAACCCCACGCGGGTTCGGGGTGTTTTATTTTTATAAATAACGATAAACCGTGATGATGTCAGAAATCGACATAAGGATTGCCCGGATTTCAGAGGTGGCGGGGAAAAACCATCTCCACCGTTGGGAAATGTTGCGTTATGGCAATAATCCAGAGGATATCATAATTGATATGAAGGCGAGGGTGGAGGGTGACTCCGCTTCTGAAAGCCTTACACTTCGGCTGGAGGTGATGTATAGTTATATGCGGTCGATGGTGAGACGTCCGTTGCTGGATTATGCGGTCGATGTGGTTTTCGAGATTCCCTCGATTGCGGATTATGTCGGGTTCTCGTCGGGACGGGACCGTGTCGACATTCCACCGTCGTTGATGGCTATGATGCTCAATGTGGCTATCGGCGCGTTAAGGGGGATGATTGCCCAGAAGACTGCCGGTACTCCGATTGAAGACCGCCCGTTGCCTCTGGTGAATGTCTCCCAGCTTGTCAGCCGGCTTATCTATGGCGACAGGCCTTCGTCGAGGACAATACCTGTCGACTCCCAGATTTGTGTATGAATTGAATAAAACGTTTTGACTATGAAAAAGATTCTGATGACTATCGGTATGGGGCTTGTCTCCATGGCGGTTACTGTAGGCGCATGGACTGTCCCTGATGAGACGCTCCATTACAGTGTGAATTTCAAATGGGGGCTGATTGATGCCAATGCAGGGATTGCGACGCTGACCACTGAAAATATGCCGGGCACCGGGCAGTTCAAGGCTACCCTTACCGGAAAATCAGTGGATTTGATGGGGCATTATTACGCTGTGGGAGATACGATGGTCGGGACTGTGATGGCTGAAACCATGCAGCCGGTCTATACCCAGCATCTGTCCCGCGAGGCGGGGATGTTCTCAATCGAGACTGTGACGTATGACACTTCCGGAAATTCCTCGCTTGGCAAGATTGTGAAGGAATTGCCTGACGGAAAGGTTGTGAGGTCGCGTGTGAGCCATTATGGAGGCGGGCTGACGCTTGATTTGCTCGCGGTGTTCTATTATATCCGCCAGATAGAATATGAGAAGATGACTCCGGGGGAGTGTGTGAAGGTCAATATTTTCTCGGGAAAGAATCCGGAGACATTGACTGTCACATATGATGGGACAAGAGTGATAAGTTTTGACGGGACAGACCGTCAGGTATATGATATTTCGTTGACATTCTCGGCCGAAGATGGAGGGCATGTCAACACCGACCGGATGAATGTGGCTGTCTCCTCGGATGAAGACCGCATTCCTCTCTTGATAAATGGGAGTCTTAAAATAGGTCATCTGATTTGCCGTTATGTCGGTGACCTTACGGATTGATGGCTGTCGGTTATGTCTCGGTTTAAACCTTGGAGCATGAGCCACGTCATATAAGGTATGAAAAAACAATTGATTAGAGAGAGCAGGCTCGGTGTCATGGCTATGGCGACGAGGCTGATGTTGCTGATGACGTTGTTGTTTCCGCTTGGTATGACGGAGGCACGCGCTGAATCATGGTCTGTCCCTAAGGAGACATTGACATATGATGTCATGTATAAATGGGGGCTGATAAACAAGAAAGCTGGATCTGTGGCCATCACGACCGGCATCCCGTCCTCCGGTACCCGTTTCAAGGCTGTTCTTACCGGGGCCACCGCTCCGTGGGCTGACAAGTTCTACCGCGTAAGGGACACGTTGCGCGGCACGATTGACAGCCGGAATTTCCTGCCATACAAGTATGAGAAAATCGCGTATGAGGGTGGGGATTTCAGCCATGATGAACTTGAGTTCTCCAGAAAGGGCAACACCACGCAGGCATCGGTGATTCATCGACGTAAGCGCAAGAAGGATACGGAGGTGTCTGTATCGGAGAAGGTGCTTGAGGCCACGGGAGCTACTCTCGATATGCTCAGCTCGTTCTATTATATGCGGCATCTTGATTATGCCTCAATGAAAGGGGGGCAGACAGTGAGGTTGAATGTCTTTTCCGGGAGCCAAAAGGAGATATTGACGATTCACTATGACGGTATCGAGGATGTGACGATTGGTAAGAAGAAATATCCTTCGTATCATATAACATTCACATTCACATCAGGTTCCGGCAAGAAGACATCCGATAATATGGATGCGTGGCTTTCTATGGATTCGGCAAAGATTCCTCTGCTGCTTGAGGGTAAGTTGCCGGTAGGAAAAGTAAGATGTTTCTACACCGGACAGATTCCGTCCAAATGACGGCCTGTAAAGGATGTGAAGATTAAGTTAAACGTGTTAAGAATTTGATTTGGACATCCGGAATAAACAAATTTTAAACACTTTTAGCTACAAACGCTTATCAAAACGATATTAGCGGTTGTTATATAGATAAAATGAGGAAAATAAATAAGCATATCAAAGAAAAATTCCAATAAACATCCCTCGTCCTTTTTATCGGGTAGTGATACCAGATACTGAGGCTCTCATAAATAAATAGTTGAAACGTGAAGAGCGGGTTAGAGGATTCTAATCCGCTCTTTTTGTGTATCGGTGGGGGAGTGGCTTTATCGGATACCCGTTACATTACAGGATAGACAAATGAGACAACGCGCCAACGGCTTGATGGTCGTTGACGCGTCGTGTTATTGCAAACTTAGAGATTATGTCAGTCAGGAACCTGTCCGAAACGGTTGGGATAAGGTTCTCCGGGAGTAGCGGCGAGAATGATGAACCAAATCTGGCCAATCAGAGGAACCAGGGAAATGAAAATCCATCCGGCACCCTTGCCGATATCATGCATACGTCGCGCGCTGACCGCCAAGCCGGGCAAAATCGTAATCAGGCCGAAAATAGAACTGAGGATGTTTACGAATCCCGGAATTTCGCCATTCGGACCGGCGAACAGCCAGCCAAACAAGGCGAGAACAACATACACAAATAATTCGAACAGAGCGAAATACCAGAACTCTGATCTGGAAGCTCGTCCCGAAAAAGTGACGAACTTAGAGAACACACTTGAAACAGATTGATTAAATGTCATAACAGCACATTTTAAAGTTTGTTTATAAGGAATAACATTCCCCGTCAAGCTAAAGTTCGATAATGTGCCCCCGTATCGTTAGAATCCGGCATCCTTTGCCAATACAACTTCTACGGTCGTATAATGCATCATATCAGATGATTAATTATGTAAACCCACATATAAATGAAATATCTCGCCACGGATTTGTCGATATTCTCCATCGACATACAAAATAAAACCATTTAAAAATTTGCTCAATTGAAAATAAATGCCTACCTTTGCATCGCTTTTGAGAGGAATGCCTGCATTCACTTTCCCAAGCCCAAGGAGATTCGCTAGCTCAGCTGGTAGAGCACAACACTTTTAATGTTGGGGTCCTGGGTTCGAGCCCCAGGCGGATCACAGAAGTATTCGGCAGAATACTCAAAACACTGCAACTGGTTCAGTAGCAGTGTTTTTTCTTTATGTCCAAACGGCATCTGAGTGCGCCCTGTGCGATACACGCGTGGGCAAATCGTGGGCAAACAATCCGTGGGCATTTTTGGGGTCAAGCCGAAATTTCGGTGCATTTGTTAAATCCGGGCGAATGGAGTGTTAAAAATTAGGCGTATAGCTTGACGAGCCTGAAGATGAAAAAATCACGGTCACGGACACCTCGCATCTGGGAGCGGAAGATCTTGACCTTAGAGTTGAAGGCTTCGGCCGAGGCATTGGTCGCGCGACGCCGGAAGTAGTTGAGGATAGTGGGGGCGTGGTTCTTGAAAGTCTTGATTACAGAGCGGAAGTTGTTGTTGGCCAGTGCTGACACCTTTTCATACCATTCGTTCATTTTTCCCATGGCTTTTGTCGGAGAGATTTTGGAGTTGAATATGCGGCGCAAATCCATAGCCAGGCGGTATGCGGCTTTAAGTATGGGATAGTGTTTGAACAAAATGTTTGCGCGATGACGCTGTATGTCAGTCCATTTATTCTGCGACATCATAAGTGTGTGCTTGCTGCGGGCAAGTATCTGGCGCATGGTCTCGCCGTTGGAGTATGTCGCAGGAGGCACAGCTTTGTCTCGGTCGTTTTCTTCGGCGATAAGCTGACGGCGTATGTCGATACGGATTTCATCAACAGCCTCATTATAGACCTGTTGCACGTGGAAGCGGTCATTGACAACATGTGCGTTGTAGAACACCTCGGCGGCTATCAGCATCATTGACGGCGACAAGTCGCAGGTCACTTCTTTCACTTTGCGTCTGACAGACTTGCCCATCGCACCTATGAGTATGGAGATGATTTCGTCGCTTTTCGTGCCCGGAATTGCAGCGGCAAGAGTACCCCTGCCGCCGTGGCCATCCTTGTTGGTCAGGAAAGTCCACACCTCACCATTGCTCAGGCAGGTCTCGTCAAGGCTCATGTACGGCCCGATGTTGGCAGTGTTGAAGTAAAACCCACAACAGAGTTCGTTCTCGCACCACTGGGCGTAGCCGCTCAGCTTATTGCGGTACAAGTCAGCGAAATACTTGCCGTTTACGCAGTACATCTGCGCTATGTGCTTAATCGACAGGGCTGTCGTCTCCACCTTCGTCTTTTAAAAAAGCCACGAACTCGGCACTGAGTCGTGTCCCTTCCTCGTTGGGAAGCTCAAGGTCGTAGGAGTATATCTCGTTTGTTTTCCTGTCCCACCATTTGTTCTTGCGCATATGAAGATATACAGGCCTGCCACGCATGGGATAATCCTGTATCGTTACATAATCCGTGTATCCACGGGCCACTATGTTGGGATTGCGGTAATCCTCGTCCGACAGCTTCTTCTTCTCATCAAGCCATATATCGTATGACTGGTCGGTACGTTCGAAACGCACCATCTCAAACAGTTCATCCATCCCCTCGGGAAGGCACATCCATATTGCATCTGCTATTTTTATGATGCAAATTTAACACTTCCCACAAAATTTATGCACCGGGATTTCGGCTTGACCCCATTTTTGCCCACGATTGAAAATCCCGATACCTTACTCTCGCGGTATTAGAACTTTAGAGATGAATTCCCGCATTTATGGTGGGGTTCTGAACCTAAAATAGCCATCAGAAGCCTCAGATTTCGCGAAAATTGAGCGAATATTAACATTTGTTATATATTTAGGTCATATAGGTAACTATTCAGCGGACACGCTGATGTATTCGCCATTTAGAAAAGGGCGAGTATGGCGTTGTATGGGGAGCTGCCGTGCTTCTTCGTTGTCTCGACGATTGAGTGCAGGTCCATGAAGGCGTCGGCTCCTTGGTCAGACCGAAAGCATCCGGAGTTCTTTAATTTGATTTTCAACTTTCGTATTCCGCGCTCGGAGGCATTGTTGTCAGGTGGTATTGCCGGATCTCGCAAAAAATTGAAGATATAGTCCCGGCATTTGAGCAGGCCGTTCCTGAACGTGGTAAACTTTTCGTTCAGCTTCGACAGATTTTCGTCAATTAGTTTGTCCAGACGTTCCAGCCACGATTGGGGATCAATAGATTCCGTGGGCGTCTGATTGCGCTCATGTATCGCTTCCTGAAAGAGCTTTTCCACCGACTTTGACCACTGCTGCTCTTTGTCAAGTTCGTTTAGGTACTGGCATTCGCGAAGCAGATGTGCAAGACATACCTGATGATTGAGGAAGTGAAGCGCGAAGTATGCGCTGTGACGGTCTGTGACGGCCGTCATTCTTTCGAGCGAGTCTCCGAATCGGTCCTCAAGCTCCTGGCCCTTGCGGCTTTTACCGTGGAATACCAAAGTGAAATACACGGTCTGTGCTATCCATGCCCGGTCAAGACGTCTGTTGCAGTAACATCCGGATTCATCAAAGCCGACTACTGCGGATTGCATTATGTATTCTTTGATTTTCTCGATGGCGGGCTCGGCAGCTCGTTTGGCCTCGTTAATCCAGTTGACCATCGAACCCTGACTGATTTCAAGTTCGAACACCTCTTTGAAAAATGAGGATATCCGGTTATACGGTAGGAACTGAACCGTGGAAAGGTATACGACAAGACCCTTTACCGACGAGTCGTATACAACTGCATTTGAACGACGGCGTTCCGTATGTGACTTGACACGTTTGCCGCAGATGCGGCAGACCTTGACATAGTGACGTACTTCCGTTATCAGAGGCTTCAGTTCCGGCAATGAGATTATTTGAGTGATGTAATCAAGCTCCATGTCGCATCCCTCTAAAGAATCCCCGCACGCATCGCAGATCTCCGCGCTTTTCTCAACTACTGTGTCTGCAGAGTCTGTCATTTCGAGCGTACTTCCTTCATGGCCTTGTTGACCTCCGGGTTTCTTTCCCGTGGGTTTGCGAAGAGAATGTGTCCGGCGGATAATCTCATCCTTCATCTTTTCCTTCGATGGAGGCGTGCTGCTGTTGCCGGAGTTCTTCGGCGGTTCCTCGTATTGGGAAAGACGTCTGCGGAGCTCGATTATCTCTTTATCCTTCTTCTTCAGTATCCGCTCCAGATCCTTTATTTTCTTGAGTTGAGCCTGTCCGTTTCGGTTAATCTGACATATGGTCGCGTGTTGTGAATCGATGGTTTTCTGCATCGACTCAATCTGCGAGGACAACCCGCGGAGTACTTCCGTTATGTCGTTAACCTGCTGTTTCACAAATACAAAGATACAAATTTCGTTTGGCAAAACCAAATAAAATCGCATCTAAATTTCGTAAAACCAACAGATTATATGTCTATTATTCCTTGCTTATGCATGCGGTTTTTGTCCCAGCTTGACTACCTCAGCGTGTCCGCTGAATAGTTACACAGGAATTGCCTATTCTTTCCAATCAATAGCATTTTTGTATGACGATTGGATGCCACAATTTCATCGAATTGCATCAATGCGCCGTGTGTACGCCATTTGATTTATGTGAGATAAAACGTTCTTTTTATACTAAAATTCAGTACAAATCGGGAAGCGGTGATGAATTGTTGTGAATTACATCGTAAAAGTAGTAATATTTTACAAAACTACAAAGAAATTTAACAAAATGTTTTCAAGAAAAATTCTTCTCGGTTTTCCCGTCAGAAGTCAACTTCTGTTTCATAGCCACATAACGTAGTTGGAAAAATATGTTATTCAACATCATTGCTGATAAATTCGATATTTAAGTTTGCCGTTTCGATAATTAATGCTACCTTTGCAAATGGCAGTAACAATCGGCCTTGCTTACATTCAATATTTTTTATCTTACTTAAATCTTTAAAATCATTTTCAATGAACAACCTTCAGCAATGTCTGCTGGCGATGTCGTTAGTTTCAGGTGTCGGGTTTTCCGCCGGTGCCGAATCAATTACATCCACGCCGTCACCTGCCGTCACCAACAAGGTGTTGGAAGTGAAGATTCAGACAGATCAGGATCTCGGAAGCACAGTGTATTGCTACACATGGTGCAAAAGTATCAACGGGGAGGAAAAGACCCCTTCGTGGGCGTGGGCCGATGTCCACACCTCCAAATTTCAGATGACTGGCAGCGCAGGCACTTACACCTTCAAAATCGCCGACATCAAAAGTTTTTACGAACTGACTGACACCGAGCTTGCAAGTCTTACCGAACTTGGATTCATAGCCAAAAACGCATCCGGCGGTCAGTCGGGCGACCTCTTTATCAACGTGGTACAGGGTCGATCGGATGCCTACTCCGGCGGTGAGGGAACTCAGGATAATCCTTTTATCCTGAAGAATATCAACGACCTCAAGGAGTTTGCCTCCACATCAATGGACTGGGCCGAAGATGTTTACCTCCGTCTCGATGCCGACATCGATGCGTCGGCACTCACCACCCCTATCGCCTCCAAAGGTTCGCCCTTCCGCGGTCACTTTGATGGTGCAGGTCACTCGATTTCCAATCTCCGGCTGACTGAGACCTCTGTCGGTGAAGCAGTAGGTCTTTTCGGTGGCCTTATGAATGGCGAAATCAAGAATCTCGGAGTGGTCAACGCCGACATCACCGGCTCAACCTATGCTGGTATACTCGTAGGCTACGCCACATCCGGCACAATCAAGGCATGTTATACCACAGGTGAGGTGAAAGCAACCTCGGTGTGCACCGGCGGTCTCGTCGGCGACAATGCCGGTGCGGTGATTTCCGATTGCTACAGTGGCGCCGCCGTATCCAACACTGCCGACTGTGCTGTCGGCGGTCTTGTTGGTAAAAACGTCGGCGTGATTCAGAATGTCTACGCCTCCGGCTCTGTCAAGGGACTTGATTTCGTGGCAGGTGTGGCAGGTGCCAACTACGGCAATATCCGTCACTCCGTAGCTCTTAATTCTTCTGTTACTTCTTCCATGAATTATAGCGCACGCTTCAGCGGCAACAGCGATTCCCGAAATATTGCGAGCGACAACAATGCCTGGACCGACATCACTCCCGGTCATGGTTCGTGGAGCGCTTACGGTTATCCCGCCACTCTCCGCTCAGCCAACGATCTCTCGAGTCTCGCGCTTTTCCGTCAGGTCACCGGATGGGATTTCGACAACATCTGGGAGTGGAGAACCGAGAGCGGAAAATCATATCCCGCTCTGCGAAAAATTTCGGGCCAGACCAATGTCATTCCCGCAAAGTTTTATGAAACACAGTCGGGATTGATCGATGTTGCAGCTCCCGGCGTGCTTGTCAGCGTGGGGCCCAACCCTGTCACAACCACCCTCGTCGTCAGCTCCACCGAGGCACTTGCTTCCTGTGGGGTATTCTCGGTAAGCGGTGCCATGATAGCAAACATTGTTCCTGCCGCCGGAATGTCGGAGGTCGCAGTCGACATGTCGACTGCAGCTCCCGGCCTCTACATTGTGAATGTAGTGACTTCGAATGGCTATAAATCAGTAAACAAAATCATCAAGAAGTAATTCCCCCCACAAAATGAAACTCAAACGCAACTCATCATACGGTGTCGGTGCGCTGTGCGCGGCCATGCTTCTTGCAGGTTCAGCTTCGGCAGCAGCAGGCGACGCCTCTCTCGACCGTCTCGAAATCAAACTCGACGGCAAGAACATCATCTCCTCGTTCAACAAGAACCAGCTCAACTACGAGATCACCCTTGGCGAAGACGCCGCCACAACGGCAACGTTCTCCGCTTCCCCCTCGTCCGCTTCATCGGTTCTCGACATCAACATCAATGGCGTCAACTGCCACAACCATTCGGTGGGCAGCCTTATGGGTGGCGAGAACAGGATAAAGTATGTGGTGAAAAACGGCAGTGATTCCAAGGTCTATACCATAAAGATCACTACTCCCATGGTGGCCCGCAAGGAATATTTCACCTGGAAGAACGCCAACATGTATTTTGTGTTCACCGACCGTTTCTACAATGGTGACACTTCCAACGACAACTCATATCACCGCAAACGTCTGTCAGGCGCCGCCGATGTGGCCACTTTCCACGGCGGCGACATCAAGGGTCTCACACAGAAACTCGACTACCTCGACAAACTCGGCATCAATTCCATCTGGATTACTGCTCCCTACGAGCAGATGCATGGATGGACAGGCGGTAAGAATGATGCTTTCCCCCACTACGCTTTCCACGGCTACTATGCTCTCGACTGGACTTATATGGATCGCAATATGGGTACCATAGCCGACATGAAGAACTTTGTGACCGAGGCCCACAAACGCGGCATCCGCGTGGTCATGGACATCGTCCTCAATCACACCGGCTATTGCACTCTCGACGATGGCGTCGACTATGATTTCGGTAATTTCAACGGCACTCCCACTGCCGGTTGGTTACCCTCGGGCACTCCCTACTCCATGTGGGCATCGCAGAACGATGTGTCGTTCAACGCAGACACCCAGGGCAAATGGGGCAACTGGTGGACCGGCTGGGTACGCGCTTTCAGCGACCACGACTGGTATCAGTCAGCCGGATTCGCGACTGCCGGCAACGACGACCATACAATGTCGCTGGCCGGTCTGCCCGACGTTGTCACTGAAAAGACATCAGCTGTGGAGATCCCTCCTTTCCTGCAGCAGAAATGGAATGCAGAGAAGGGCGGTGACTACGACGCTTACCGTCTGCCCAACCTCGAATCGTGGCGCCAGGGCGGAAAGGGTGCCCCCGCCGACTACATTATCAACTGGCTCGCCGGCTGGGTGGAATATTTCGGCATCGACGGTTTCCGCTGCGACACCGCCAAACATGTGGAACTTTCGCGCTGGAACCAGCTTAAGGAAGCATGCCGCAAGGCTCTGAAAAACTGGCGTGAGAGCGATCGCGCCGATGAATATGCCGAGGCTTGGACCGATGATTTCTGGATGACAGGCGAATGCTTCGGATGGCAGCATGGCGACACCGGCTATTTCAATGAAGGTGGCTTCGACTCAATGATCAATTTCGCTTTCAACAGCTCGGAAGGCAGCTCGGGCCGTACGCCCACCACCGAAGACTGGAAATATTATGCCAATTTCTGCAACGGCAGCAACGGACGCCAGGTGCTCAACTATGTGTCGAGCCACGACACCGGTCTGCATCGTCCCGGCGATCAGAAAAAGGTGGCTACTATGTTCCTTCTTTGCCCCGGCGGCGCTCAGATTTATTACGGTGACGAGACTTCCCGCGGTTATATCAGCGGTTGTCCCGACCAGTCTATGTCAACCCGTTCCGACTTCAACTGGGACGCTGTCGACAACGACGACAACAAGCACTGGCAGATTATCGGTCAGTTCCGCCGCCGCAACCCCGCGGTTGGCGCCGGCACTCAGACCGAGCTTGGCTCCGACACCTATGCCCGCAAGTTCTCTGCTGACGGTTACACCAATGCTGTTGTGATCAAGCTTAACACACAGGCCGGCCAGACCTATTCTGTAAGCGTCGGCGACGCATTCCGCGACGGTCAGCGTGTGATGGACGGTTACAACAATAACACTGTGGCTGCCGTTTCCGGCGGTAAAGTGTCAATGAAGGCTTCAGGTCCTGTGCTTCTGATTGAGGAATTCGGCAGCATCGGCGGCGGTGGCGGTTATGTAGATCCCGGCGAGATCAAACCCGAGATTTCTGCATCGCCCAACGGCGGCGATTTTGTCGACGAAGTGACTGTCGCTCTCTCGGTCAACCCCATCGGCACCCCTATCCATTATTCCACCAACGGCACTGCCACCGCTTCCTCACCTGTCTATACCGAAGGTCTCACCTTCACGGAATCCACCACCCTCTCGGTGTTTGCTTCCAACAGCGCAGGTTCTACCACTCAGGAATTCAAATTCAACAAGGTTGAGGCTCCTGTGCCCGGTCAGGCAAAGGTTTCATCGAAACCTGCCGACGGCGCCACCTTCCAGGATGAAATCACCGTGGAACTGTCGGTTAATCCTGCCGGTGTCCCCATTCATTATGCTGTCAATGGCACTGCCACAGCCTCCTCACCTGTTTACACAAAACCGCTGAAATTCACCGAAACCACCACTCTGTCGGTATTCACCGACAATGAGGGTGTCACCAACACCCAGTCGTTCACCTACACAAAGACCGACCTCCCGCCGCAGCCCGAGGTATATGTGCTACTTAAAAACACTGCCAACTGGTCAAATCCCACCGTATGGGCATGGGTTGACGACAATAACAACTCAGTCAAAGCAGAAAAGTGGCCCGGCGACGCTATGATCAAAGATGGTGATTACTGGCGATGGGAACTGCCCGAAGGGAAAACCACACCCAAGTTTATTATTTTCTCGAACAACGGCGGTAGCCAGACTAAAAACCTCGACTTTGTTAACAAGCAGATCTATGATTGCAACGGTAACAAAGTGAATGGCGACGTTCCCACCCGCAGGTGATAGATCACTGTATATTTCGACAACAGTGTATCGAACTGGAGCAATGTGAAAGTCCATTACTTCGGAGGCTCGGATCCCTCATCCTGGCCCGGCATGGATATGCAGAAAGTCGATGGCAACATCTGGAGCTATCAGGTTCCCGCCAACACCACTGGCCTTGTACTCAACAACGGCAGCGGCGACCAGACCGGCAACTTCTCCTGCGGCGCCAACCATCTCTACGACCACAACTCCGACAAAGGAGTCTACAATAAGTAAACTAAACTAATAATATCAGGTCCCATGATGCATCATTCACGCATCATGGGACCTTTTTTATGCTTAAGCTCACGGTGGTCATCTGTGAATCCTGATATCCCAGCCGACGTACGCGCCCTGTATTGAACAGGCTGAGGGTGGCTGCGGCTTTGATTCTCTTGTCCGATTGGATTGCGGCGAAGGTGTAGCCACCACCTCCACAGATTCCCAATGCCCCGATGCGCGACGCGTCTACTCCGGGATACCGGGAGATATAATCGACCATCCCTCTCACATCAATGATGCGGTTCTGCGGGATGTCGAGGTTGCGCGGTTCTCCGCCGCTTGCACCCTGATATGACGCGTCCGCCGCGATTGTCACATATCCCAGTCCCGCAAGACGTTGAGCGTAAAGTCCCGCCGTCTGCTCCTTTACCCCGCCGTTGGGGTGTGACACCACAATTGCTGGATATTTTTTCGCCGGGTCATAATTGGCCGGGGTGTAGACATTGGCGGCAATCTCATTGCTGTTCAGGTTATAATTTACCTGATGGATATTGATTTCTCCGGGACGGTTCTCCGCGATTGCGTCACGATAGACAAGGCCGTAGGGATTCTTAGTGTAGTCGTATGTCTGTTGTGAATAGGCGTTCATATTGGTTGCCATGATAGTGAGTATCGATATTGAGATGTTTGTTAATAGCTTCTTCATAGAGGATGCCCGGTAAAAATCACAATACTAATTTTCTGCTCATGCGTCTGTTCTCCGGCCCATACACCATTGAAAACAGATAGACCGATTTCGCCGGCATCGAAAAGGTGTAGCTTGTATTGTCCGACATCTGGTGGATAAGAGTCCCGTCCATATTATAGATTTCCACAGTATTGGGGTTGGCCTTTTCGTCAAGCTCGATATGGATTTCTCCGGCCGAATTGTATATGCGGACATATTCCGAAGACTCCTCTGTTATCTCCCCGACACCCGAATTGCCGGTAAGTCCAAGACGCGAAAGCCATCCCTCGACACCTCTTGCATTGCCGGGCATGTCTATCCCCGCATCATCCGGACGACCCGGGCGCGTGATGTCTTCCGGGTCAAGATCTTCGGGCAATGTCGCAGGGATATGAGTCGAGTTTGGTGTGCATTTATATATCTTCTGCATCGACTCATTGAGGTAGGTGGTCGCCCCGTATGTGAAAAATGGTATTATGGTATGGTTGCTCAGGTCGTAGCTCTCAAGGAATGTGCATACGACCATGGCGGGCTGGTGCCACCAGCAGGGTGAGCCAACGAAAATACGGTCATACTGGTCAACCCATTCCTGGGAAGGGGGATTGGCGACAGCGGGGCGCAAGTCGTTGTAAGCCTCGTTCTGTATGCGGTCGCTGTCATCGTAAGGATTCACCGCGTATGGTTCTGCCGCTTCGATACGGTATATGTCCGCGCCCATCAGTTCCGCTATGCGTTCCGCGACAGCTTTCGTGTTGCCTTGCGCCGAGAAATAGACGACAAGGTCTTTGGCCTGAGTCGAGGGAATAGCCATCCCCAACATCACGATTACGCTGAAAAATAAATGTCTCATAATTCTATGATTGTTTTGCGTGGTTGATAGTTATTGTCTCCGATGCAAAATTACATAGAATGCCTGTCGTCGCGATTACCTGTTTTACGGATTGAGATATGAGAATTACTGATTGTCACTCCGGTGTGTCCTCCGTGTGATGAGGAATCCCCCGACATCGGTGTAAATCCCTTGTCTCAGGATTTGTTTGATTGCTCGTATTCGCTACGATGTCTCATCACATTTTTCATATTGGCTTGCGCCCATTCGGTGAGTTGCATTATCAGAGGGACGAGTGATTTCCCGGTTTCGGTCAGTGAGTACTCAACTTTTGGGGGTACCTGGGCATAAACCTTCCTGTTGATAAGGCCGTCAGCTTCGAGTGTTTTCAAGGTGCCCGACAATACCCTTGTGGAGATGTCAGGTATCAGCCTCCCCAGCTCATTGAAACGCACTGGCCCGCTACCGTTGATGACAAGCAGCACCAGCAACGACCATTTGTCACCGAAACGGGCGACAACATTCCTGACAGGACACATCTCTATTATCGAATTTGTTTTCTCTTTCCGTATCATGAAATTAACGCTTTATTTTGCAAAGTTAGTATTAAAAGCGGATATATAATCAATGTTGAAAATAATTATTCAAAAAAATCAGCGGATAATTGGCTGTCACACTGCAAAACCGAGAAAAAGGTTACTATTGGACTGAAAAGTAACCTCTTGACAAACACTAAGTTTCGTTGTAATTTTGCAATGCGAATCAAATGATAACATCTATATACAATCTACAATGAAACAGATTCAGAATCTTTCTGACGGCAAGAATTTCAAGGCCGTCAATATCGGCCCGCTTGCCGAGGTCAAAGACTATGTGCTTCCACTGGCTCCCGGAATCGAGATTCCCGGGAAGGTATTCGGAGGTGGTATGCTTGCTGCGACCGGTGGGGAATTTTCATTCCAGGTGTTCAATCCCGGACAGAAAACCGGTTTCCTCCACACCCACAAAAATCATGAGGAGCTTTATTTTTTTCTCTCCGGAACCGGTGAGTTCCAGGTTGATGGAACAATATTCCCTGTCGGGGAAGGAAGCGTGGTCAGGGTAGCTCCCGATGGCAAACGCTCTGTGCGTAACAATGGCAATCAACCTCTCCTGATGCTGTGCGTCCAATATCGTGGTGGCACATTCACCCCCGAGGATGCCTCTGACGGCAATCTCCTCGATGAACCTGTAAAATGGTGATGCAAAC
>ULRB01023820.1_pt1 | contig 67930 bp, 77 predicted proteins | sample 1955051 | NCBI WGS metagenome assembly ULRB01 (sample SAMEA4835671, study PRJEB28245) | human gut metagenome | biome: gut microbiome; material: fecal sample | place: Denmark | collected 2008 | reverse complement strand
AGTTAGAAAAAAGAACAAAAGTAAAAGCAAGAGTTGTAGCACATGCTTTGGAAGAATTAATACAAGATGCAAGTAATGTAATAATAATGGGACATTTAAATGGAGATATAGACTCAATGGGCTCAAGCTTAGGATTATATAGATTTGTAAAAACATTAGGAAAAGACGCATATGTAGTAAACAATACAACAGGTTTATCACTAAATAGCTTTATAGAAACATTACAAAAACAAGACGAATATAAAGAAATTTTAGTAGATAAAAGTAAAGCATTATCATTAATTACAGAAGATAGTGTACTTATAATAACAGATACTCATAAAAAAAGTTATGTGGAAGTTCCAGAGCTATTAGATAAAACAGAAAAAATAGTAATAGTTGATCATCATAGAAGAGGAACAGATTATATAGAAAATGCAATGCTTACATTCCATGAGGCCTATGCTTCATCTGCAGCAGAATTAGTAACAGAAATAATAGAATATGGAACAAATAATGTTCAATTAAAACAAATAGAGGCAGAAAGCTTATATGCAGGAATTATGGTAGATACAAAGAATTTCACATTTAAAACAGGTGTAAGAACATTTGAAGCTGCAGCATATTTAAGAAAATATGGTATAGATATAATAAAAATAAAAAAATGGTTCCAAAGTGATTTGGAAAGTTACAATGTTATTGCAGATATAGTTAAAAGAGCAGAAATAATAAATGATACAATAGGAATTTCTGAATATGAAGAAAAAGATAAAAATGCAAATTTAATATGCGCAAAAGCAGCAGATGAGCTCCTTACAATTAGCAATATAACAGCATCATTTGTAATAGGAAATTTAGGAGATAAAATATGTATTAGTGGACGTTCAATAGGAGATATAAATGTTCAAATAATACTAGAAAAACTTCGGAGGCGGAGGGCATATTACACTTGCAGGAGCACAACTAGAGGGAATGACTATGGAAGAAGCAAAACATGAATTAATAATAAGAATAAATGAATATTTTACAGAACAATCTTAAAATATACAATAAACCACTAAAAAAGATAAAATTTAAGAGACAAAAGAGAAATATATAAATAAATATATCACAAAATGCAAAAAACTTTTTCTTATTTGACAACTGTATACGACAAAAAAATTAGATTGGAAATGATAAAATAACAAAATGTAAGGCGCAGATGCCAAAACACACAGAAGATTAGAAAAAGTATGAAGGTGGTAAAAGGATGTTTCAAAATTTAGCAGATGAAAAACAAGAAGATTATATAGAAGAACAAAATGAAGAGATAGAAAACAAGAAGAAAATTAATTTAAAAGAATTGTTTTCTGTGTCTAATATAATTTTATATGCAATATCATTTATGGCATCAATGGTTAGTTTCGGAGGAGAATTTGCTCCTTTCGGACTAGCTATATTCGCGGCAGTATGTAGCAACGAAATTCCAGCAGGATTAGTATATATCTTTGCTGGAATAGGTACTCTTATAGGATTTGGACCAAAAGGATTTTTATCTTATTTATTAAGTTCATTAATATTTATAGCTTTGCTACTAATATTCAAGCCAAAAAGAAGATATCCAGCGAGAAACGAAAAGCAGAAACTAGGATTTTATGTTTTTGCTTCTGCCTTTATTGTACAAGCTGGAAAAATGTTTTTTTCAATATTTTTAGTATATGATTTATTAGCAAGTATTGTTTTTGCTTTAATATCATATATGTTCTATAAAATATTTACAAATTCAATTACAGTTGTAAAAGAATATGGAAAGAAAATGGCATTTACAGTAGAAGAGGTAATGGGAGCAAGTTTGTTGGTATCAATTGCATTATACTCTTTACATGGTTTGCAAATTTTTGGATTATCTATTAGCAATATATTAAGCATAATGTTAGTACTATTCCTAGGATGGAAAAATGGAATGCTAATAGGTGCAACAGCAGGAATAACAATAGGAATGGTTTTGGGGATAATAGGTTCAAGTAGTCCTGTACTAGTTGCTTCTTATGCAATATCTCGGAATGTTTGCTGGAATGTTAAACAAACTAGGAAAGATAGGTGTTATAGTAGGATTTTGTTTAGGTAATGCAATACTTACATATGTTGCAAATGGAAACACAATAGCTGTAATAACAATAAGAGAAATACTAATAGCTTCATTAGGTTTATTGTTATTACCTAAAAACGTAAATATAGATATTGCAGATATTGTAGGAAAAACAAAACTTTTACCTGTAACAGGAGGAGTGCTAGAAGGAGATACAAAAACAGTAGAAAAATTAAATACAGTTTCTGAGACAATTTCTGAAATAGCAAAAAGCTATCAAGAAGTGGCAGCAACAACAGCAGAAACAGAAGAAGAGCTTCAAGAAGATGCAAAAAAATATTTTAAAGAAGAGTTACTAAATAATTTAGAGGACTTTTCAGACAACTTACTATATGAAGATTTTGTTGATATGGAAGATGAATTATTAGATAGCATATATGATGTTCTAGAAAAAGATGAAGAAATTGATAAGGACAAATTATTAAAATTATTAGAAGATAATAATAACTATATTATAGGTTTAGACAATGAAGGAACAAAAAAAACAATAGAGGAAAACTTAGAACAGATAGTAAAAACAATAAATCATACATATAGAATAAACAAATTAAATCTTGTTTGGAAACAAAGAGAAGCAAGTAATAAAAAAACGTTAGCAAATCAACTTGGTGGAGTATCAAAAGTAATATCATCACTAGCAGATGATATAGAGGATAAAGAAGAAAAAGAAGAAGAGAAAATTCAATTTAATTTAAAAATTGCATCAGCAAAAGTAACAAAAAGCAAAAGCGAAGTATCAGGAGATACAAGCATACAAACAAAATTACATGATGGAAAATTTATGATGGCAATAAGTGATGGAATGGGATCACGGACCAAGAGCTAAAAAAAGTAGTTCAACAGTTATAAAAATGCTAGAAAGATTATTAAAAACAGGATTTGATAAAGATGTTTCAATAGGATTAATAAACTCATCTGTTAACTTGAATTCAAATGATGAAACATATGCAACAATAGATATATCTGTTTTTAATAGAAGCACAGGAAATATAGAGTTTGTAAAAAATGGTGCATGCCCAACATTTATAAAATCAAAGAATAAAGTAGAAGTAATAAAAGCTATATCATTACCAGCAGGAATTGTAGACAAAATAGACCTAGTAGTATATGACAAGGATTTAAAAGGTGGAGAAATTGTTGTAATGTGTAGCGATGGAATATTAGAATCTAACCAAGAGCTAGAGAACAAAGAATTATGGGTAAAAGATATGTTAGAAAACATAGAAACAGACGACGTTCAAAAAATAGCTGATATAGTATTACAAGAAGCAATAGACAATGACTATGGAATACCAAAAGACGACATGACAGTATTAGTTGCAAAAATTGAGAGAATATAAAATTTGTCAAAAAGTATTTACAAAGAATAAATTTATGGTATAATAAAAGAAATAGGAAGCCACAAGTATGTGGTTGCCATCGATTGTTTTATAAACACATCTCAACGGCGTGCAGAGATGTGTTTTTTAATGGAAATAAAAGTCAACAAAAATTGCCAAAAAAACAACAAAAAATAAAATGTATAAATAATTGACAAAAGAGTAAAAAAATTATAAAATATAATACAGTAAAAAGCGTTTGATAAATGGAAATAATTAAAAATTATTTTGTGACACATTTAGAGCTATATAAAAAATCAAAAAAAGTGGGATTACAATCCAATAAGGGTGGCACCGCGGAGAATAAAGAATCTTCGTCCCTGTATACTAATGTATACAGGGATTTTTTGTGTGTAAAAGATGCTTTTTTCTAAAGGGAGGAAAAAATATGAGCAAATACAGAACTAATAACTGTGGAGAATTAAGAATAAGTGATGTTGGAAAAACAGTAAAACTAGCAGGTTGGGTACAGACAATAAGAAATCTAGGAGCAATGAAATTTATAGATTTAAGAGATGAGGATGGAATTACACAGGTAGTTGTATCTGCAGAAATGGATTTAAAAGATATAGTAACAGAATGTGCAATTGGAGTTACAGGAACTGTAATAGAAAGAGCAAGCAAAAACAATAAAATTCCAACAGGGGATATTGAAATTGAAGCAAAAGAAATAGAAATATTAGGTAAATGCAAAAACGTTTTACCATTTGAAATAAATTCAGAGAAAACAGGAGAAGCAAGAGAAGATTTAAGATTAGAATATAGATTTTTGGACTTAAGAAACAATAAATTACATCAAACAATTAAACTTCGTTCTGAAATAATGAAAACATTAAGAAGCAAAATGGATGAATTAGGTTTTACAGAAATACAAACACCAATACTTGCAAACTCATCACCAGAAGGAGCAAGAGACTTTTTAGTACCAAGTAGAATACATCCAGGAGAATTTTATGCACTTCCACAAGCACCACAACAATTTAAGCAATTATTAATGGTTAGTGGATTTAACAAATATTATCAAATAGCACCATGCTTTAGAGATGAAGATCCAAGAGCAGATAGAGCACCAGGAGAATTTTATCAATTAGACTTTGAAATGAGCTTTGCAGAACAAGAAGATATACTAAAAGTTTTAGAAGATATATTTACAACAGTATTTACAAAACACACAAATTGGAAAGTAGATCAAGCACCTTTTGTTAGAATCCCATATTTAGAAGCAATGGAAAAATACGGTTCAGACAAACCAGATTTAAGAAATCCACTTATAATACAAGATGTAACAGAAGTATTTAAAAATACAGAATTCAATGCATTTAAAGAGAAAACAATAAAAGCAATTGTAGTGCCAAATGGTGGAGCACAAACTAGAAAATTCTTTGACAGCATGACTGAATTTGCGGTTCAAGAAGCAGGTGCAAAAGGTTTAGCTTGGGTAAAATTTGATGAAGCAAACAACCCAGTTGGAGGAATTGCAAAATTTATAGATGAAGAAACAAAAACAAAATTACAAGAAAAATTGGAAGCAAAAAAAGAAGATTCAATATTCTTTATAGCTGATGAATTTAAGACAGCACAAAAAGTTGCGGGAGCAGTAAGAATAGAACTTGGAAACAGATTAGATTTAATTAAAAAAGGCGAATATAAATTATGCTTTATAGTAGATTTCCCAATGTATGAATTATCTGATGAAGGAAAAATAGATTTTTGCCATAATCCATTCTCAATGCCACAAGGTGAAATGGAAGCTTTAGAAACAATGAATCCACTAGATATTTTGGCATATCAATATGACGTAGTTTGTAACGGATATGAAGTAGCATCAGGAGCAGTAAGAAACCATAATCCAGAAATAATGGTAAAAGCATTTGAAATTGCAGGATATCAAGAAGAAGATATAAAAAATAGATTTGGAGCATTATATACAGCATTCCAATATGGAGCACCACCACATGCTGGAGCAGCACCTGGATTAGATAGAATGGTAATGCTTGTTGCAGACTCAAACAATATTAGAGAAGTAATAGCATTCCCTAAAAATAAAAAAGCAAGAGACTTACTTATGAGAGCTCCAAGTAAAGTAACAGAAGAACAATTAAGAGATGTTCATATAAAAATAGACACAGATAAAGAGTAATTACAAAATCCAATCTATCAACTCAATTAAAAATTATATAGGATGAAAATATGAAAAAGATACTAATTACAGAGAAACCATCTGTTGCGATGGAATTTGCAAAAGCTTTAAAAATTAATACAAATAGAAAAAATGGATATTTAGAATCAGAAGAGTGGATAATCACTTGGTGTGTTGGGCATTTAGTTACTATGTCATACCCAGAAAAATATGATGAAAAACTAAAACAATGGAGATTAGACACTCTTCCATTTGTGCCTAAAGAATGGAAATATGAGATAATACCACAAGTCGCAAATCAGTTTAATATAATCCAGAGCTTATTGCAAAGAGACGATATAAGCGAAATATATAATGCAGGTGACTCGGGACGAGAAGGAGAGTATATACAAAGACTTGTGTTAATGATGGCAAAACCAAATCCAAGCATAAAAATAAAACGTGTTTGGATAGATTCTCAAACAGAAGAGGAAATTCTAAGAGGAATAAGAGAAGCAAAAGATGCTTCAGAATATGATAGTTTATCTGATTCTGCATATTTAAGAGCAAAAGAGGATTACCTAATAGGAATAAATTTTTCTAGATTGCTTTCAATTACACAAGGAAGAATGGTAGCAAAACAAGTAAATGAAGAAAGAACTTCTATTGCAATAGGACGAGTTATGACATGCGTTTTAGGAATGGTAGTTGCAAGAGAGCGAGAAATAAGAAACTTTGTTAAAACCAAATACTATAAAATTACAGGGAAATTTGGCGAAGAGCAGAGCTTTTGCGAGGCGGAATGGAAGGTAAACGAAAAATCAATAGAATACAATTCTGCAAAGCTATATAATGAAACGGGATTTAAGAAAAAACAAGATGCAGAAGAATTTATAAATAAAATAAAAGATAAAGTGGCAGTAGTAACAGAAATAAAAAAATCAAAACAAAAAGAAAATCCTCCACTTTTATTTAACTTGGCAGAAATTCAAAATGAATGCTCTAAAAAGTTTAAAATAAAACCAGATGAAACACTTGCAGTAATTCAGGAATTGTATGAGAAAAAATTAGTTACATACCCAAGAACAGATGCAAGAGTGCTTTCAACAGCAGTTGCAAAAGAGATTACTAAAAACTTAAATGGAATAGCAAAAGGATTTAAAGATGACGAAGTTCAAAAATACATTAATAAAATGAAAGAAGAAAAATATTCTACAAATTTAGTAAAGACAAAATATGTAAATGATAGCAAAATAACAGACCACTATGCAATAATACCAACAGGTCAGGGCTATGAGAATCATGAAAAATTAAATCAATTGCAAAAAGATATTTATAAAATAATAGTAAAAAGATTTCTGGCTATATTTTATCCACCAGCAGAATTTAATAAGTTAAATATAACAATAAATATAGAAAACGAAATATTTACAGCAAGCCAAAAAGTTTGTATAAAACAAGGATATTTAGAGATATTAAAACCAAATGTAGGTACTGATAATCAAAAAAATGATACAGATGTAGAGAGCACGCCCCAGGGTGACCAACAAGCCAGTACGTTTCTAAACACACTAAAAAAAGGACAAGAAATAAAAATACTAGAATTAACAACAAAAGAAGCTGAGACATCTCCACCAACAAGATATAACTCAGGTTCTATGATTTTAGCAATGGAAAATGCAGGGAAATTAATAGAAGATGAAGAGTTAAGAGAGCAAATAAAAGGAGCAGGGATAGGAACAAGTGCAACAAGAGCAGAAATAATAAAAAAACTAGAAAAAATAAATTATATTGCAATAAACAATAAAACACAAATAATTACACCAACACCAAAAGGTGAAGCAATATATGATGTAGTAAATAAAACTATGCCGGATATGCTTAACCCAAAGCTAACAGCAAGTTGGGAAAAAGGGCTAGACATGGTAGCAAAAAAAGAAATACCACCAAATGAATTTATGACTAAACTAGAAGCATATGTAAATTCTAAATTTGATAAATTAGTAATGAGGTAGACTAATAACAACTTTATGATATAATATAGAAAAAATTAAAAATAAGGGGAAAAAAGTAATGGTAGGATTTATTATTTTTATAATTATACTATGTATTGTAATTCCTAAAAAAGAAATGTACAAGTATAATGAGGGAGTTAGTGTAACTAGATTAATGAATTTATTAAAAAAACAAAGATTTTCAGAGATAAAAACTAAACAACTTAATGGAAACATTACGATTATTACTGCAAATAATTTAGGAGAGAATTTTTTATATGCAATGAGAAACGATATGACTTCAATAAATCCAAGCAATATAGAAACTATTTATGAGTATTCAAAAAAAGCACATATTCATAATACTATAGTAGTGGTAAAATCTTTAAAAGGTGGAATAACCGACAATGCAGAAAGTAAGGCGAAAGAATACGATTTAGATGTAGTAGAAGGGAATGAACTAATAAAAATGCTAGATCAAGAAAAAGCTTCAATATTAAAAACAAGCGATACATCTGATGATACTTGTGAGATAGATTATTCTCAAAATGAGGATCCGATATCTGAAAAATCAAGTATATTAAAAGAGCTATTCAAAGGTCCGGATAGATTATAACTACTTGACATATTATGTAAAGCATGATATAATAGTAGTACAACTAGGATATGCTAGATGTAGCAATCTAGTTGATTATATAGATTCTCTTCTATAAGTAATAAAAAGAAACAAGGAGGTTTTGATGGAAGAGTGTAATTAGAAAAGGAGCATTTGTTAAGAGTAATAAATGTTCCTTTTCATTTGGCTAAAAAACGATTTAATTTATTATTTATTACTAGATTCTTTAAAACTAATATGCTAATATATTAGTGTAAACAAAGGAGGTTACTATGCCAAATATAATTGATTATATAGAATGGAGAGGCGATTTAAGTTTTGAAAACTCTCCAATAAACGAAATAGATGATATAATTTTTGCTAGATTTTCGTATTTACCATTTAAATGTATAGAACTAAAAGATATTGATACAATAGAAAATATTGCACTAAAAATGAAAGACCTAGATATAGAAAACTATTTATGGAACGATGATAAAGTTTTCTTACAAAAAATAGGTAATTGTCAAAGATTTAAAGATATAAAAGTATCTGATTACGTAGAAATTTTTGATGAAGCTGCAGAGAAACAGTTTGCAGCTATTACGCTATGGATTCAAAAAAATCAAAAATATATATCTTTTAGAGGAACAGATTCATCTCTTGTTGGATGGAAAGAAGATATAAATATGGGATTTAAAAAAGATGTTCCATCACAAAAAGAAGCTGTTAAATACTTAAATTCAATGGCAGAAAAATATAAAGAAAAACTTATTGTAGGAGGACATTCTAAAGGGGGAAATTTAGCAGTTTATTCAGCAGTATTTTGTAAAGATAGTGTTAAAAATAGAATAGAAAGAGTTATAAATGCTGATGGACCTGGATTTGACAAAAGCGTAATTTTAACAGATAATTACAAAAAAATATTGAACAAAATTCAAACATATATACCACAATCTTCAATAGTTGGAAGACTATTAGAGCATGAAGAAGAATATCAAGTAGTAAAAAGTATTCAAAAAGGCGTCATGCAACATGATATATATTCATGGGAAATTGAACCTACAAAGCTAATTAGAATACCAACAGTTACAAATAATAGCGAGATTTTTAATGGTATTGTAAGTGATTGGCTAAAAAACACAACTCCTGAGCAAAGAGAAAATTTTATAAACATAATATATGAAATAATATTGGAAACACAAGCTCAAAAAACTAGCGATTTTAGAGTAGAAACAGCAAAAAAAATAGGAATAATTTTAAATGGATATATAAATATAGATTCAGAAGATAAAAAAGAAATTGAACATATGGTAAAGCTAATATTAGAAAGTGCATTTAAAGTATTAAAAGAGAATAGAAATGCAAATAAACTTATGGAAAAAGAAAAAAAGCAAAAAAATAAATAAGGGAGAAAAGTCTTATGAATGTTAGCTTGGATTGGTATAAGATATTTTATGAAGTAGCAAAAAAACAGAATATAACAGTAGCAGCAGAAAACTTGTGTATTTCTCAACCAGCAGTTAGTCAAACAATAAAACAGCTAGAAGAAAGTTTAAATGCAGAATTGTTTTTAAGAACAAAAAAAGGGGTAACTTTAACTAAAGAAGGAGAAGTACTATATTCATATATCTCAGAAGCAATGGGAAAAATTAAGTTGGGAGAGGCAAAAGTTTTAGAGCAAGTTAATTTGGAAAGTGGAGAGATAAGAATAGGATCAAGCGATATGTGCTTGCAATTTTTCTTGCTTCAATATTTAGAAGAGTTTCAAAAGATATATCCTAAAATTAAGATAAGTATTACCAATGGACCAACGCCAGAAACTATAAAACTTTTAAAAGAAGACAAAATAGACTTTGGTTTGGTAAGTGAACCATTTGAAGTAGAGGAAAAATTTACAGCTATAGAAGTATGTAAAATTAAAGATATATTTGTTTGTGGGGAAAAATATAAAGATCTATCAAAACAAAAAGTTAGTTTAAAAGAATTAGAGAAATATCCATTAATATGTTTAGAAGAGCATACAAGTACAAGAAAATACATAGACGAAAAATTTAAAGAGAATAATGCAGAATGCAATCCAAAATATGAGCTTGCAACAAGTAATTTAATAGTAGATTTTGCTAAAAGAAATTTTGGAATTGGAGTTGTAGTTGATAAATTTGCAGAAGAAAAATTAAAAAATAAAGAAATATATCAGATTAATATAAAAGAAAAAATAGAACCAAGAAATATATGTATAATAAAGAAAGATAAATTAATATCAAAAGCTTCAAACGAATTACTTAAATTTATTATCGATAAGTAAAACTTATCGATACCATAAATAATATATATTTTACTTATATAAAGAAAGACGTTAAAATAGATAATGTAGTAGGAATTCTACATTATCTATTTTTTATATACTAGAAAATTTCTCATTTCCTAGTATATAAAAAATGCTATAATCGCTATTGCCTTTGAGATTTCCTCATTTCATTCGGAAACTCAAATCGGCGAGAACAAAGGGCGACTAAAGTCGCTTTGTTAGGAGGTAATATTTATGGTAAGTGCAATTGTTGGAGGAAACTGGGGAGACGAAGGAAAAGGAAAGATGTGTGATATCTTATCAAAAGATGCAGATGTAGTTATTAGATTTCAAGGAGGAGCAAATGCAGGGCATACAATAGTAAACGAATATGGAAAAACTGCTTTACACATGTTACCATCAGGAATTTTTAGACAAGATGTTATAAATGTAATTGGACAAGGAGTTGCTTTTGATATTAATGCATTCTTTGAAGAACTAAAATCTGTTAAAGAAAAAGGAATGAAAAATCCAAACATAGTTATTTCAGATAGAGTTCAAATATTAATGCCATATCATATTAAATTAGATGAGTTAGAAGAGCAAAGATTAGGAAAAGCAAGTTTTGGTTCAACAAAATCAGGAATTGCACCATTCTATTCTGATAAATACGCAAAAATAGGAATACAAATTTCAGAGATATATGATGATGAGCACTTAAAAAACAGACTAACAAATATTCTAACTGCAAAAAATAAAATAATATCAGCTTTATATGGAGAAGAAAATCAAGTAGATATTGAAGAGATGTATGAATTTTTGGTAAACTCAAGAGATAAACTAAAACCATATTTATGCAATGTAGTTAAATTAGTAAATGAAAAAATAAAAGAAAATAAAAATATAATAATAGAAGGACAATTAGGAACATTAAGAGATATAGACAATGGAATATATCCATTTACAACTTCATCTTCACCACTTGCAGGATTTGGAGCAGTAGGAGCAGGTATTCCACCTTATGAAATTAAAAAGATATATACAATAGTAAAAGCATATTCTACATGTGTTGGAGCAGGAGCCTTTACAACAGAAATATCTGGAGAAGAAGCAAAAGAATTAAGAGATAGAGGTGGAGAATATGGAGCAAAAACAGGTAGACCAAGAAGAGTAGGTTGGTTTGATACAGTTGCAACAAGATATGGATGTATGGTACAAGGGGCAACAGATGTTGTTTTGTCATTAGTAGATGTATTAGGATATCTTGACAAAATACCAGTATGTACAGCATACGAAATTGATGGAAAAATAGTAAAAGACTTTCCACCTACAATAGAATTAAACAAAGCAAAACCAGTATATGAATATTTAGATGGATGGAAATGTGATATAAGCAATATTAAAAAATATGAAGACTTACCAGAGAATACAAAAAAATATATTGAATTTATAGAAAAGAAAATAGAACGCCCAATAAAAATAATAGGAAACGGACCAAGAAGAGAAGATATAATATTGAAATAAAGTAGAAAGTGCCAAAAGGGACGGGGAATTTTGGCACAATAAATAATAAAATTTATAAATAACCTCTATATGAATAATTCATATAGAGGTTATTTAGTATTAATCTTTAAAATATTGATACACTTAAAGACGTATGATATAATGCACCAAAAGGAGTTGAAAGACTTTGGGCAGAAACAAAAGAAATAAAAATATAAGCACAAAAAAGGCAATATATGTTTTAATTATTTTTGCAATTATAACTGTATTTACATATTGGAATGAAAAAAATGATTATAATTCGAAAAACATACAAAATAGTGAAAATACCTTTGGAAAAGCTACATATTCTACCTTACAAGACATACCAGAATATAATGGGGAAATATGTGTAATGATAAATGAAAACAAACCATATTTTACTGATGCGGATTATACTACAGAAGTTTTTGAGAATTACAGCGATTTAGATTATTTACAAAGGTGTGGGGTAGCTTACGCAAATATATGTAAAGAAATAATGCCACCAGAAGGAGACGAAAGAGGAGATATTAGCTCTATTCATCCAACAGGATGGAAACAAGCAAAATTTAATGGAGAATATTTATATAATAGGTGCCATTTAATAGCTCATAGCCTTTCAGATGAGGACGCAAATAAGCAGAACTTAATTACAGGGACAAGATATTTTAATGTGCAAGGAATGTTGCCAATTGAAAGATTAGTGCTTGAATATATAAATAAAAATCAAAACAATCATGTTCTTTATAGGGTTACTCCTATTTTTAAAGGAGAAAATCTTTTAGCAACCGGAGTAGAAATGGAAGCATATTCTGTAGAAGACAATGGAAAGCTATCCTTTAATGTATTTATCTACAACATACAACCAGGAGCAAATATTAATTATGCAACAGGGGAATTGTTAAACAATTAGTTGACAAATTATGTAAAAAAATATATAATCGCTCTAAATTTAAGTCTTTTTACTATATTTCTATAGTAAATTTCCCAAGAAAAACAAAAACTTAAATAGGAGAGTGATTGTTATTGAGATTAGATTTTATTAATAACATAGTTAATAATGCAAAGAACAATAAATTTTTTCTAGAGGAGTTACAAAATAGCATAACAAAAAACAAATATTTTAATAGTGAAAAGGAGGATATACCTTTGACTAATCCTACTTATAATGAAAATAGAATAATTACAAAATACAGAGACAAAATGCTTATTGAGAGAGCTAACATCTTAAATAATTATGCAAAACAAACATTAAATAAAGGAGAGATGTATTACATATATAGTAAAAATTCTAAAATTATAGATGACTATAACTTATGTATATGTAGAGAAGAAATGAGCCATGCTATTATAGAGATAAATAAAGCTAACCTACCAAACGAAGCTAAAATAGGAAGTGTGTTAAGAAAATTTGGTAATAGCTACATACTAGATGAAGAAGCAACCAAAGAGGTTGAAGAAAAAATATGTAACATGAAAGCTGAATTATTAAAAGAACAAACAGAATATTTAAAAAGCAAAAGAATGGAAGGGCATATTTATGAAATGTCAGAAAATAATGGAGACAGAGCATGGCTATTTGATATTACAAGTGGCAGTAATGAAGGAGTAGAAGAAATAGATTTTGATATAGATTTGTTGAAAACTAGTAAAGAAGGAGATCTATTTATATACAAAAATGGGAAATATCAAAAATACCAATAAATGCCAATGCCAAAAGGGACGGGGAATTTTGACACAATGAAACAGCAATAAAATAAAATTCATAAACACACCTCTGTGCGAATACAATTAAACAAATGTATTCGTATGGAGGTTTTGCTTTTATGAGAGGAGTTTCAATAGAGGAAAGAGCAGTAGCTCTAGCACAATATATAATAGATTCAAAAGATACAGTACGTGGAGCAGCTAAAAAATTTGGAATCTCAAAATCAACAGTACACAAAGACGTAAGTGAAAGGCTAATACATATAAATCATGCATTAGCAATAGAAGTTAGAAAAGTATTAGACGAGAATAAAGCAGAAAGGCACATAAGAGGAGGAATGGCTACTAAATTAAAATATAGCCATGAAAAAGATATAGCAGGTTAATATAAAAACGTAAATTTATTTATTAAATAAAAATTCCAAGAAAGTTTCTTGGAATTTTTTTATATACTATAATCGCTATTGCCTTTGAGATTTCCTCATTTCATTCAGAAACTCAAATCGGCGAGAAGAAAAGCGTGGCAAAGCCACTTTTCTTGTGCTTACTAGAAATTATTTCTTCTTTGTTGTTTTCTTGCTTTTCTACATTCTGGGCATCTTACAGGATCATTTTCAAATCCTTTTTCTGCATAAAAAGCTTGTTCACCTTCTGTGAAAACAAATTCAGCACCACAGTCTTTGCATGTTAATGTTTTGTCTGCCATTGTATAATACCTCCTTCTTAGAAATTCTAATTTAATTATTTTGACACAAATGATCCTATCTAAAAAGAAGGGTAAAAGTCTCTAATAAATTAAATTGGCTGAGCTTTACAACCATTCACAGTATAACATTAAAAATGGTAAAAAACAATAGTTAAAAAAATAAAAATAACGCACATTTCGCCAAAAAGCGACATAAGATATACTAGCCAAAATATTTTTTGAGGTGATAAATGTGAATATAAAAAAAGGAGATATAGTAGGAAGAAAATCATATGGAAAAGATATATATTTTATAGTAAATCAAATTTTGACTACTACTAGAAATCATAAATTTGCAATATTAAAAGGATTAAATATTAGAATTGAGGCAGATGCACTACTAGTCTGGTGACAATGAATAATATGGAAAACGACAAAAATAATGAAAGTACTGACAATAGGGAATTATTTGCGTACTATAATGATATAAGTAGGTTATTTAAAAAAATAAAATCAAAAGGTATTTTAGACAAAAAAATAGTAATAGACACTTATGAAGTAGCTGATGAGAGACTATTAGATTCAGGGGACTTTATGGATAAGGTTATTTATCACAGAATAAAAAAGCACTATACTCCATCATCATTTGCAAAAAAATTAGGATTGGATAGAGACACATATTATCAATATGAAAATGGTATATTTAAATTACACAATGTTGAAATTGTTAAAAAGATTGTGAGAATTTTAGAAATGAGTGAAGAGGATATACCTGATTATATAAAGTTTATAATTAATGATCCAATTGAGCAAATAAAGACATTTATGAAAAAATATAATATAAGTAGAAAGCAATTTTCAGAAAATAGTAAAATTTCAATGAATACTTTTAATAGATGGTTTGTAGAAAATGGACAAATTTCCATTAAAAATTTTAATAAGCTAAAAGCTTATATGGGAGATGAAATATAAGAGTAGAGTAACAAAGTTGTTACTCTATTTTTAAGTTATGAGGAGGAAAGATGAAAAATACCAAAATAAAAGAATACTATAACAAGATGTCGGAAGACTCAAAGGTAATATTGATTAATATATTATCGGATAATTTAATTTGCTTACATGATTATGGATCAATAGATAGAGAAGTAATTAAAAACATATCTTCTTTAATACTTGTACTTATCGATTATAAAACAAAACAAAAGGTTAAAGAATTTGATGATTTTAGTGTTTATGAGAAAAAAATTTTATATACCATAATAATGGATGGAATTGCATCTATATATGTTGACAATGAATATTTAGAATATTCAGATATAGGAACTAAATATAAACAAAATATAATACAGGAGTTGTTGGCTTTCTTTAAATATCTTACAAGGTTTAGTACGGAAAAGGTGTTTATGCTTTATACAAAAGGGGTAAAAAAATATAGAGTGAAAGGTTTTAGATGGGATAGCATCCCATACTAGTGATTTAAAAGCCACAAAATCGATTGTGGTGCGAAGTAAAAGGAGGAAAAATTAACAATACATGAAAAATTATAAAAAATATTATTTAACAAGTGAATCAGTAACAGAAGGGCATCCTGATAAAGTGTGTGATTATATATCAGACAGCATTTTGGATGCATGTTTAGAACAAGATGTGAATTCAAGAGTAGCTATTGAAACACTTATCTCTAATACTAAAGTTACAATAGCAGGACAAATAACATCTAATGCAAAATTAGATATTGAAAAAATAGTAAGAGAAAAATTAAAAGAGGTTGGCTATGATGATGCCAGATACAATATGGATTATAGAACTTGTGATATTGATATTAATATTACAAAACAAAGCAACGATATAGCAATTGGAGTTGATAACGGAGGAGCAGGAGATCAAGGAATTATGTTCGGATATGCCTGTGATGAAACAGATAGTTTAATGCCATATGCATTAGACACAGCTCATAAATTGGCGATGCAACTAACAAAAGTTAGAAAAGAAGGAATTATTCCGTATTTAAGGTCAGATGGAAAAGTACAGGTAACAGTAGAATACTTAAACGATGTTCCTTACAGAATTGATACTATATTAATTTCTACACAGCATACAGAAGAAACAGATATGGACATTTTAGAAAATGATATTATTGATTATGTAATAAAACCTGTTGTAGAAGATGACATGATAGATTTTGAAACTAAAATATTAATTAATCCAACAGGAAGATTTGTAATTGGTGGACCTCTTGGTGATACTGGTTTAACTGGTAGAAAAATTATTGTAGATACATATGGAGGATATGCAAGACATGGAGGAGGAGCTTTTTCAGGAAAAGATGGAACAAAAGTAGACAGGTCTGCATCTTATATGTTGAGACATATAGCAAAAAACATAGTGGCAAATGGAATAGCAAGAAAATGTGAATTACAAATAAGCTATGCAATAGGAATAGAAGAGCCAATTTCAATTTATATAGATTGTTTTGGAACAAATGTAATACCTGAAGGAGAAATTATTAAATTAATTAAAGAATCATTCGATTTGACACCAAAAGGTGTAATAGATTATTTAAAATTAAAAAAACCTATATTTTCAAAGACAAGTAATTATGGACATTTTGGAAGAGAGATGTTCACTTGGGAAGAAATAAGACAGATATGAAGAAGAATTAGAATAAGACTTGCAACTGGGTTGTAGAAGAGCTAAACTACAACACCAATAGCATAAGTCTTTTTTGTTGGAAAGGAAAGAGTTATGTATTTATTAATATTCATAGGTGGTGCGATGTTTGGAGGAACTATAACATTATTTTTGCACTGCTGTTTAATTATAGGAAAGGAAAGTGATAAAAGATGGGAGGAAGAGCAGATTACGAAGAACGAAGAGAAGCAAGAAAGTTAAGGTATGAGGAACTTTCTAAAAGGGCAGAGGAGAGATCTGGTCAGTATAGTAATTCTAGAGCAAATAGAATTTTAGCAATGACACCTGGACAGCCAATTATAATAGGGCATCATTCTGAAAAGATGGCAAGAAAACTACACGAAAGAGCTTGGCAGGATATTAGAAAGTCGATAGAAGAAGATAAGAAAAGTAAGTATTATAAGGACAGAGCCAAGACAGTAAACAATAGCAAAGTAATTTATAATGATGATCCCAATGCTATAGAAAAGCTAAAGGATAAATTGGAGTATTTAGAAAGACAAAGAGAACTTATAAAAGCAGATGAGAATCATACAGGATGGCAATTACAAAATAGTGGTGCTAGGATACGCGAGACTAAAAGAAGAATTGCAAGACTTCAAAAATTGGAAGAGATTGAATTTGAAGATGTTGATTTTGCAGGCGGAAAAGCAATTCATAATAAAGAGATTAATCGTATTCAATTAATATTTGATGGAAAACCTGATGAGGATATAAGAACTGCATTAAAGAGCAAAGGATTTCATTGGTCAAGAAGAGAGGAAGCTTGGCAGAGGGAGTTTAATGAAAATACAATAAGAGCTACTAATATTTTAATAAGAGATGTTCTAAAAAAAGAACAAGAACAGGAGGATGAAGAAGAGTTTGAATAGAGTCGATGTATTAAATGAATATAAGGATATGTTAAATCATAATCTTTTATGTTATTCAGCTGATTACTTAATGAACACTCCTAAAAAACAATATGTTAAGGAATGGAATGAAACAAAAGAAAAGATAGATATTTTAAAAGACTTAATAAATCAAGAAGAAAAGGAAAAAAGCTCTGTTTACTATATGGTAAAGGATGAGAAAAATGGACTTTTAAAAAGATTTTTTTGGCTTAACCAAGCTACTTCATTTGCAGAGAAAAAGAAAAAAGAATATATGCAAAACTATGATAGGACAGAAGTATGGGTTGAGGTAAATGGAGATACTGAAAGAATATATGTAGCAAAAGGATATGTAAAACAAGAAAACGAAGAGGAGGAAGAGTTTGAGTAATTTCAAAGGTAAAACTACTCGACTAAAAAATAAAGAAGCCACAAAATCGATTCTCGTGCGAGAGAATTTTAGGGAGGTAAAATGATATATATAAGATTAGACATAGTAAATAAAGAAGAGTATGAAACATCAGACATCTATAGAGAAATAAAAATTTTAATACCAAGAGATTCAGAAGACCTAGAAAGAGATTTTGAATATTTGGGATTAGATTATAGAAATTTAGAAGTACAAGACACACATATAAAAGAGTGTGAATTTGTTTGTAGAAACGATCCTAGTTTTGCATCGGATCTTTCAGATGAAATAAATTTATTAATTGATAGGGCAAGTGAGTCAGGATATACAACACCGTTTAATGATATGAGAGTTTTATACGAGTTACTCAATAATATAAAAATATCCGATAGAGATAAGTTATTAGCTGTTTTAAAAACAGAGAGAGAACGAATTACCAATATAAAGGATGCAATAAAATTTACTAATAATATAGATGAATATCATTTGGATAGTGATTCACATTCACCAGAAGAATTTGCAGAAAATGAAATTCATTTAGGTGAATTATATATGGAAGATCTATTACCATATATAGATTTAGAAACATTAGGAAAAGATTTAATTGAAAATAGAAATGCAAGATTGACTGATTATGGTGTATTATGCAGAATGAATGAAGGAATGACAAACGAAAATGAAGAGGAGATTGGAGGTGAGTAAAATTGAGTAAAATTATTGTAACACTAGAAGATATAGATGAAAGTCTTTGTGATCTAGATACAGAGTATAGAGAAGAATTAGCACATAGTTTAATGTATTATAAATATGTAAGTGATTCTCCATTAAGATTGAGTATGGGAACAAGAAAACAGCAAGAAGAATTAAAAAAAGTTATGACAATGCCATTAAAAAGCAATCAATTAAAGCAAATTATAAACTATATCTCTAACCAAATGAAAGGTGACTTTCAGTATGGTGAGTATAGTAAAATTCAAAAGCATTATTTGAAAATTGCTGATAATATGGAAAGAGAAAAACCTAGATGTGCATTAATAGGGCAAGATGGAAACATATTTAACCTTATGGGAATTGCATCTAAAACATTAAGAAATAATAATATGGAGGAAGAGGCAAAAGAGATGATTATTAGAATTAAAGAGTCAAAAAGTTACGATGAGGCATTAAATATTATAGGAGAGTATGTTGAAATAACTGGTGAAGAAGAGGAAGAATGGGATTAAATATCTAGAAAAAAGTAAGATGTCATAGTGACTACATTATTTTTTAAGAGCACCCTGCTAAAAGCCACGCTTTTAGGCTGTTTTTGGGCGATGGGACATCGCCCTCTTCCTGCAAAAATTGCATTTAAGCAATTTTTGATTCCGAAGGAGAAGAAAAGAGGGAATAATTTGAAAAAGAAAAGCGAAGAAGAAATTGTAAAATTAACAATTAGAATTCCAAAATCAAAAAAGGAAATAATGACAAAAATAGTTGAAAAAAGTTCATATAACAGTTTAGCAGATTTAACTAGAGCAGGTATTGATAAAGAAATAAATTTACAAATATATAAAGATAATATGGATGTAATAGTAAAAGAATTAAGTAAATTAATTGATATAAAGCTTGATTATTTTTTCAATTCTCAAAGAAAATTGAATGCAAATAATGTAAGGATAAATGCTTTAAACACGTATATTATGGGAGAAGTAATGCGAAGAATACTGGGAGATGATTTGCATGAAGAATTTATGAAAATAATAGAAAGTGGAAGAGTAAAAGCAAACTATTATGTAAGCAGAAAAACAGAAGATATGCCTAAAGAAGAACTATTAGATTTTTATGGAATTGGAAAGATATATAGAAATGAGTAGTGTTATTTTTGAATTAGAAACATTAAATCCAAATTATAGAACAACATATTTTAAAATAAAAAATTATACAGAATATATTGCAAAAAGTGAATATGTAATTAGAAATTCAAATACAACACATGGTTTATTTGGAAGAGTAGAAAGATTTTCTGATATTCAAAATAACGAAAATATTGAGTTAATAAAAGAATATATAGATAATTTAGCAAAAAATAAAATACCAATATTTAGAGGCTTGTTATCATTAAAAGATTTAGATGCATCAAGACTTGGATACTTTGAACAAGATAAATGGAAAAATTTATTAGAGAGTAAACTTCCAAGTATTGCAGAAAAATTAAATATGAAATATGAAGATATACAGTATGTTGGAGCTGTACATATTGAACGAGGACATCCACATTTTCAATTTATGATATGGAGTAAAAGTAATGATATAAAAAACTATTTTATACATTATAAATTGAAAAATGAACTACGAAAAGAATTCATAAATGCAGTATTTAGAGAAGATTTGCTACCTATATATGAAGAAAAAGCACAAGCTAAAAGGAATATAACATCAGAAAATCATATTTTACAAGAATTAAAAAAAGTAATAACAGATCCAAAATTAAGAAATGATTTATTGCAATATGAAAAAGATTATAATCAAACACGAAGAATAAGAGCATTACTAAAAGATTCAGAAATTAAAAAAGTAGTTGATTTACTTATAGCCTTAAAAAGTGATTTAAAAGAAACTAATGGGAGTATCAAATACCAATATTTGATGAAGTATCCTGAAATAATAAGTAAAGTTGATTATATATCTAGTGTAATAATAGAGTCATCTGTTCAGTGCCAAGTGGAATTTGAAAAGTACATAAAAGCAAAACAAAAATTAAAGGAGTTTCAATATACAAATCCACAGAAGTTAGAGGAGGCAAAAAAACAAGCAAAAATAGAAGCGGAGCAAGAACTAATAAAAATAATAGGAAATCAAATACTAGATATAGAACGAAAATGGCTGAATGCAAAAGAAGATTATACATATATCAAATACAATAATGAAAGTAGAAATTTATTAGACAATATACTTACAGCATTATATTTTCAGGCAGAAAATCAAAGAAAATTAAATCGTAACTATGAAGTCAAATATAAAAAACAATTGTCAAAACAAGCAAAAAAAGAACTTGCTATATCTAAAAGAAATGCATCATCATTTGTTTGGGAGGATGAAATTTAGAAAGTAAAATTATAAATTTAATAAAAATAGTAGAAAAAAATAAATTTGTATGTTATAATACAAAAAATAAACTTACTGCACCTAGTAATAATATACAAATTTGTTGCAAAACAATTATATTATTAGGGGAATTAAAAGTATGGAAGATATTAAAAAATTAGCAGAAGATTATTACAATTTTATATTAAAGTATGATGAGTGCTTTTTTAAGAAGTATAAAGAGAAAGAAGCCGAAAAAGATGAAAAAGCATTAAATATAATAAAAGAGATTATTAATAAAGAACTAGAAAGAATGACTAGACCATATCTTTTTCTTACGAAAGGAAAAGAAATTGAAGAACTAGAATATATTCTTTCTAATAAAAAAGAAAAGCTAAAGCGTTATATCAAGATGTTTGACTTCATAAGTGATGAGTGTTATGCACTAGCTGGATTAGAACTAGAGAAGTATTATATTAAAAACAATTTAGAAGTTAATCCTGGTGAAATACTTAATATGGTAATTAAATATATAGAACAAGATAAGTTTGACAGAAAAATATTTTCAGAAGAACTTATAGGAAAATGTAATTTAATGAAAGAGGCAAATGCAATATGCAAGAGATTAGAGCAAATTTATAATGTAATGCAAGAGTCTGATTCAGAAGAGTGGGAATAAAAGAGTAGCAATAGGTTACTCTTATTTTAATGTAGAAATATTTATCTTTTATCAGAAAAGATAAGATTTAGGAGAAAATATGAATGTTAAAACAAAAATATTGTTGAGTTTAATGCACAATAACAATTATTTTACAAACTTAGAAGAGGCAGAAAAACTTGCTAGACTATTACCTGATGGACATGAATTAACAGTATTTTATGCTGAAGAAAAGGAAGAAGGTGATTTGTATAATAAACTTTTTATGGATTTAAGGTTTGTTTATTTAGAATACGATGAATATATCAAAAATGGATGTGATAAAGAAAGAGCTTTTGAATTAGTAAAGGAAGATATTGAGGTCACAACAGTAAAACAAAGACAAATTGAAGTTAATTTAAAAGAGCAAGAGATTAGTTCAAAAAAAGAATTAGAAGAGAAATGTAGTGAGATATACGAACAGATGCATAATCTTCGAGATGATTTTGAAAAAGATACAACAAATGATAAAAAATTACTAGAATATTTTAATGCCAATAATACAAAAGCCAGATTTTCAAGCATTATTGTTGCAGGAACTATTTTGGGAGGTATAGAGTTAAGAAATATTTGGAGAGATAATGGTAAGCTAGAAGGTGAAAAAGAAGTATTTCCATATAGTAAAGAACAAGTAAAAATGATAGATCAATACAATAGACTGCAAGAGACATTAGATAAGGTAGAATGGTATGCAGAGCATTGTTTAACTAATGAAGAATTAGAAGGGGAAGAATTAGAATAAGTTATTAAAAAGGAAATAAAGATTTCCTGTATAGGAGAATAAAAATAAGTAGAAAAATTTTAATAATAATAGCAATAATAGTAAGTGTATTTATAAGTGCATATTTTTCTACGATGTTGTTTTATATGCTAACACAAAACACCGATAATATGCTAATGATGAATATAACTAGTATTGTTAAAACAATAACATCCAATAAAAAGGTATTACAAATGTTTTTGATAATAGAAACGATAGTAATATCTTTATTATTGTTCGTTACTAGAAAAACTAAAAATATATATTATAGTGAGCAAGTAGAACTGACACCAAAAATAAAAGTACCCAAACCTATTGGACAGGGGCAATATGGTACTGGATGGTGGCTAAATAAAAAGGATTATAATAAAGTTTTTAATTTTAATTTAATAGACAGAACAAATCCATATAGTGAGATATCATTTAATTCAGGTGGAGTAGTAACTAATATTGAAACAGAAGGAAATATAGATAAAGTCTACTATATAGGGGATAATATACATACTCTACTAGTTGGTAGTTCAGGAAGTGGTAAAAGTAGGTCAGTTATAATTCCAACAATTACAATGCTTGGATTATCAGGTGAAAATATGCTTATATCTGATGTGAAAGGTGAGCTTTATTTATATACTGCAGAAAAACTAAAAGAACTTGGGTACGATGTAATTGCAATAGATTATATAAATTTTTTAAAAAGTAATAGATACAATTATTTAGATATAATTATTAATGCAGTGGAGGATAATAACATACCACTTGCAGAAAGTTTAGTAAGTGATATGGTAAATGTATTAGTAGAAAATAATGAAAAAACAGAGCCAATATGGAAGAATGGAGAACAGTCAGTTATAAAAACTGCACTTATGGCTGTAATATTAGAGAATAAAGGCAAAAGAGAGTATCAAACATTATCTAATGCATATTACTTTGTAGCAGAAATGTTTAAACCTGATAAATTAGGAAGAATGCCAATAGATGAATATATGAATTCAAAAGATGCAAATGATCCAGTAAAAAAATTTTATGCAGTAGCACGGAACAGCACCATCTAAAACAAAAGGCAGTTTTGTCGCTGCAGCACTTTCAACACTTCAAATGTTTATAAATGAATATGTTGCAAGTAACACACAAAAATCAGATTTTAATTTAAGAGATTTTGCAAATAAAAAAACAGCTATATACATTTTGCTTCCCGATGATAGAAAAACATATCATAAACTTGGTAGTCTATTAGTACAGCAATTATATACTGCATTAGTAGATGCAAGTAGAAGAGATGGTGGAGAACTAAAAATACGAATGAACTTTATACTTGATGAATTTGCTAATTTTACGAAAATAGACACATTTCAGAGTATGCTAACAGTATCAAGAGGAAGGAATATAAGGTTTGTAATAAGCCTTCAAAGTTTTGCACAAATAGAAGAAATATACGGAAAAGAAGGAGCACAAAATATAATGGATAATTGTGCTTGGATATACCTAAAAACTCGGAAATATAGATACAGCAAATAAAATTTCAGATAGGCTTGGTACATATACAGCTCAAAGCTATGGTGAAAGTAGCAATTCAAATAGTAAGTATGATAAAACAAGTAGTAGTATGAGCTTAATCTCTAGAAAGCTTTTAACATCAGATGAAGTGTTAAAAATAGAAAATCCATATGCAATTGTAATGTTAGGTGGAAAGCCACCAGCAATTACAAGATTACCTGATATTTCTGAAATTTATTTTAATAAAATAAATGGTATGGGAAGTAAAGAGTATAATCAAAAATTAAGAATTGAAAGGGAAAATGCAAGAGAAGAAAGAAAAATAAATCCAATTAAAATTTGGAATATTTGGAATAAACAAACAGAAGAAATACCTAGAATGAAGGTAGAAGTTATTCAGGATAACTTCAGAAAGAATTTAAAAGATAAATGAAAAAATTAAAAAAAGTATTAAGGAATATAGCAAAAATTTTAGCCTGGATAGTATTTTTATTTTCGGCAATGATGTCTAAAGGCGTGTTTGCTACATCATTAGAAAATACAAAATTAGTAACAGGAACACAAAGCCTTGTTAATGCAATTATTTCGTGGCTTACAGGTATAGGCATAACTGTGTGTGGAGGATACTTCATATACTATGTATATTGTTTAAAAACAAATGATGAAGGAGAAAGAAGAAGAAACATTCAAAATATTAAAACAACTTTAATCTGTATGGTTTTAATAACTTGTGGCTTGGCTCTAATAGACACTATTTTAGGATTTTACAAGTAATACAAAGTTAGACTTTGTTTAATAGTAGGTGAGAATATGGCAGATATGCTTGTAGAACTTATACAAAGTTTTATTGGAGGTGCAGAATCAACATTAAATTCATTATTTAACAGTATGTTGAATTTAGTGTTTTTTATTGAAAGAGAATTAACTTATATACCTGAAGGACAGGTGTTAGGTGTATCAAAAGTAGATTTTAACAGCATTTATAAGGTTGTAGTTGATTATGCCACATATCTTTTAGTTATAGTCTTTATTGTGAAAGCAGTAAAGATTTATTTTATGATGAGAGATGGAGATAATGAACAAAATCCAATTCATCTTGTAATAGGTATGCTTAAGGCAGTTATTGTAATGATATGTTTTAAAGAGATATATTCAATTGGTGTTGGAATTGTTTCATCATTTTTAAACTCTATACTAAATGTCATAAACATTGATAGTATGAATTTAGCAGAAGCTCTTTCTAATAATATACAAGGAGGTATTTTTACAGCAGTTGCCTGTTTAGTACTTTTAATTTGTTGGCTACTTTTAATATGCCAATTTATTATGAAAGGGATAGAACTATTAGTAATGAGAATAGCAATACCATTTGCTACAATAGGATTACTAAATAATGATGATGGAGTGTTTCCAGACTATATTAGAAGTTTTCTAATGACAGCATTTACTCTTGTAATACAGCTTTCATTATTAAATATATCAATAGTTACACTAATGACTAACAAATTAATATATGGAATAGGAATAGCAGTTGTAGCAGTAAATACACCAATGATAATGGGCAAATATATGGTTAAACCAAGTGAAAGCCCAATTCATGCAATTGGTAATACAGCTAGATCAATGAGAGCATTGATACCTAGAGGAAGGCATTAGACAAATGGAAATGTTAAAAGTAATAATAGGAGCTTTAAGAATAATAAGTATATCGATTTCAGGAATAGCTTTTGTAATTTTAATGATAAAAATTACAGTCGAGCCTGAATATAAATCTAGATATATAAAATATACAAAACATCTCTTAATTGCTACAGTTTTAATAACAGTTTCTCTATCGTTAGTTGAAATTCCAAAACACTATTATGGCAACACAATAGAGATAGTAGATAATATAGAATCAGAAACTACAATAGCAGAATTAAAAGATAAAGACTGTCAGGGTAGAGAAACAATAAATGTGGGAGGAAAGTGGTATGTAGTAACAGATACAGGGTGGACATTATATAACTATTGTGGGCAAACAAATTCTTTGGCTATGAGTCGTGCATATCAATTAAATATAAATTCTACAGTAGCATTAAAAAATGTGGATGTATTAAGACTATTTTCGGAATGTCAGGGTACATTTAAAGGATATTTTGCAAATATAGACTATTACAGAGATCAAGATGGATTTATTTTTCCTGCAACATACAATTATTCTCAATATGAAAATGCTAAAAATGATAGCCAAAACGGAGGAGGTGGCTCTGGTGGCTTCAGATAATAAAAAACAAGTAAAGATTCCAAGGCAAGTAAGACTTGAAGCTGAATTTTTCGTTGGCTTTGGAATGGAAGAATTAATTAAAACCTTAATTGTAGGAGCAGTTGCAGGAGTAATTGCATATTTATTTTATTTATTTACACGTCAAACAATAATTGCAACTTTATTAGTAATAGGAGCAATTTCGATTTCTGTAATAGCTCTCATAAAAGGTGGTAATAATTTTTCAATGTTAGATATGATTAAAAATATAGTAAAATATGAATTTATGCAAAAAGAGTATAGATATGAAAGAGGTGATTTTAATACTAAAGCTATTTCAAAAAGAAAAGACACAAAGTCTTAATGAATTTTTAAATATAAAAAATATTAAAGGAAATTTCTTATACACATTAGATGAACAAGTAATTCTCTTTATTAAAGTAAATCCAATAAATATAGAATTGTTAACAGACAAAGAGTTAGAATCAAAAATGGATTTAGAAGCAATAGAGTTTAGTACAGAGCAATTTCCATATAAAATTATGGTAATTCCAAGAGCTGTTGATATTTCAGATTATATAAAAGAGCAAGAAGAGTTAAGAGATAGGCTATCAGATGAAACCTGTATTAAGATAATCAATAATAGGATTATTAGTACAACAGAGATGGTAGAGAATAAAAATATAATTGAGAATGAATTCTATATTATGATTTATGATTCTAATAAAGAAAATATAGAAAAGGAACTTAAAAAAAGAGCAAACACATGGATAAATAGACTTAAAAATTGTGAGCTTAAAAGTGAAATATTAGAAGAAACAGATATTATTTTACTAGTAAAAAGTTTCACAATACCAGAGTTTGCAAGAACTGAAGGGACAGATTATGGAGATAATATTGTTCAAATAAAAAAGAAAGGAGTTTAATGTTACAAACAAATGAAGTTTACAATATGGATTGTATGGAAGGAATAAAATTACTAGATGATAAAAGTATTGATTTAGTATTAATAGATCCACCATATTTACTTAATTTAAATAAAATAAAAAATACAACATCAATTAATAATTACGCAAATGAACTAATTGCACTAAAAGATGGATTCGATTTAAGGGTATTGGATTTATTAGTACAAAAAATGAAGAAAATAAATATATATATTTTTTGTAGTAAAAGGCAAGTAAAAGATTTATTACAATACTTTGTTGGAAAAGGCTGTAATTATGAAATTTTAACATGGCATAAGCAGAATCCAAGTCCACTTACAAATAATAATTATTTACCTGATACAGAATATGTGATATTTGCAAGAGAAAAAGGAGTAAGGCTATATGGTAACTATCATACAAAAAGGAAATATTATATTTCAGGAGTGAATCAAGTAGATAAAAAAAAGTGGAAGCATCCTACAATTAAACCATTACCTTTTATAGAAAACTTGATAATAAATTCTAGTATGGAAGGAGATACAGTTTTAGATTGTTATTGTGGAAGTGGTACAACATTGGTTGGAGCAATTAAAACCAATAGAAATTTTATAGGGTTTGAGATAGATAAAAACTACTATGAGATTGCAAAGCAGAGAGTTGCAGAAGCTCTTGCAGAAAACAATTTAAATGAAAGAAAAAATACAGAATAGCTACAATTTAATAGATTTAATAACACCAATAGGTCGGATTAAAATTTGATAAAAATAAGCTATATTTAGGAGATAGGTTTTCAAAGATTTATACAATAGTTCATTACCCATCTAATGTTCATATGGGATGGCTTTCTAAACTAACAGAAAATACAGGAGCAATATTTTCTATAAATATTGAGCCGATTGATAATACAGAACTTATAGAACATTTAGACGCCAGGATAAGAGATGCGACAAGCCTTTCTAAAATTGCAAAGAATGAATCTATTAAACAAGTAAGAAATGCAGAAGTAAAAGAGGCATCAGATATCATCAGCAGAATGATAAATAATAATGAAGTGGTATCTTACCTTACAATTTATATTTGTATAACATCACAAGATGAAATAGATTTAAATAACAAATGTAAAGAGGTTGAAAGAGAAGTTCAAAAGCTAAAATTAAAGATAAGACCTGTAACAAACTTTTTACTTAAAAGTGGTTTTAAAGCAGTAGCACCATTCTTTACTATACAAGAAGATTTAACAGAATACTTTAAAAGAAATATATTAACTTCTAGTTTTACTGGAGGTTTTTTATTTAATACTAATACTTTTATAGATAAAAATGGATATTATTTTGGAATTAATCAAAATGGTGGAATTATAATCTTTAATATTTGGAAGAAGGACTATGACAGAACAAATAGTAATATGGTTGTAGTTGGTAGTTCAGGATCAGGAAAGAGCTTAGCCACAAAACATATTATCTATAACGAACTACCAAGAACGAAACTACTGATTATAGACCCTGAAGATGAGTACGCATATTTAGCAAAGAACTTAAATGGAAAAATAATAAATTGTGGAGGAAGTAATACAGGGTATATTCTAAATCCATTACAAGTAAGAATTAATAAAGATGAAGAAGATGATATAAATGCTTTAGTAATACATTTTCAGTTTTTACATACCTTTTTTGAAATACTATTCCCAAGCTTAACTGATATAGAATTTTCAATATTGGATAGGGTATTAGAAGAGCTATATCAAAAGTTTAATATAACATCAGATACAGATATATCAAAACTAGAAAATACAGATTTTCCAATATTAGAAGATTTGTATGTTTTACTAGAAGATAAAAACAAAGTAGAAAATAAGGAAGAATATGAAAAACTATTATCGCTAATTCGACCAATTGCAATTGGTCAAGCATCAAGCTTGTGGAATGGATATACAGATATAACAGTTGATACTGGTTTGACTGTATTCAACACAAAAAATATGCAGGAGTTCCAAATTCAATATAAAAGAGCACAATATTATAACATTATGAGCTATGCTTGGGAGATAATTAGTAAAAATAAAGATGAGTTTGATTGCTTAATTGCAGATGAATGCCATGTTTTAGTTGATCCAAACATTCCACAAACACTAGAATATGTTAGAAATATCAGTAAAAGAGCAAGAAAGTATAATTCTAGTATTATTGTAATTACACAGTCTATTGAAGACTTTTTAAATGAAAAAATTAAACTGTATGGACAGAGCTTACTTGCAAATTCTACCTATAAGCTATTTTTTAAAACAGATGGACAGGATTTAAGAGATATAGTAAAGGTATTTAATTTAAGTGAAAAAGAGGAAGAACTAATATACAATGCTAAAAGAGGAGAGTGCTTATTTGCAGCAGGTAATAGAAAAATCTTTGTTAATGTAAAAGTACCATTTTATGAATTGCAAATAATAGATGAGCATTTTAAAAGTGGTGATACATTATGAGATTAATTGGGTTGCCATTTAAAATAATTATAGGTGTAACATTATTTATATTGCTAATTGGAGCATATTACAGTACAACAATAATTAATACATCATCTAAAAGTAAAATTCAGTATGGAGAAAAAATATATAATGGAAAATTTATAACACCAGTAGAAAACTTTATTACAGTAACAAGTAAATATGGATATAGAGCCCCAGTATATAATAGTCAAGGTGTACAAATATCAGGAGGAAAAAAACATACAGGCATTGATATATGTGGAAGTATCGGAAGTAATGTACTATGTGTAAAATACGGAGAGGTAACTTGGGCAGGGTGGCAAAAAGGATATGGCAATTGTGTTGAAGTAAGGCACATTGGAGATGATGGAAATATATTTTACACATTTTATGCTCATATGCGAGATAACTCTATATGTGTAGAACAGGGACAAATAGTAGAAGAAGGACAAGTAATAGGAATACAGGGAAGTACAGGAAATTCAACAGGAGACCATTTACATTTTGAAATAAGGTTAAAAGATAAAAGCACAATAGACCCTGCACCGTATTTATTTGATAGAAGGGAGAAGATATAAAATGAAAAATGTGAAGAAGATGAGGTGGAATTGGATTAACTATGAAAAAAAATAAAAACATTAAAGAAATAATTTTTTATGCATTTCTTATAGTAATACTTGTTGCAATTAGTATTTTAAATAATACATTTTGGAAATTAGGAAAAGAAGAAAATGTACAGGTACAAGAAAACAAAAGTTATAATGAACAGCAATTACTGGAAGTAAACAATATAACTTATAATGTGCCATATGAGGAAAGATGGCTAGATTAGGAGGTGAAACTTAATGCTTAGTTATATTGCAAATACAAATTTAGCAAGAACAATTGAAACAATTTGCAAAAAAAAAAATATACTGATTTTAAATTCACAAGAAATTGAAACAGATATAAGACAGTATATTAAAGAAACAAAAGTAAATTTCAATTTAAGTAAGTATTTAATTATTGATATAAGTTTACTTACAAATTCTGATTCAGAAATAATAGAAAGTATATTTAATTTTTCAAAACTATATACAAAAACTAGAATTGTTATATTGGCAAGCAATATGGATTCACAAAATCCAGTACTTACAAATTTATTCGATTTAGGATTTTATAATATTATAAATGAATCTGATAGTAAGAAAATAGAAACCAAATTAAATATAGCACTTAGCGAAAATGGAATTACTAAAAACGAATCTAAAAAGTTCAAGAAAAAAGAAGAACAGGTAACAAAAGAAAACAAATTTAAAACTGCTATAAATAAAATCAATATAAAGAAAAAACTAAAAGAAAGTAAGAAAACAAATAAAGGCGATAATTTAGATATGCCAACACATTCGGTATATCTTTTTTCATTGCTACTAGAGGCGGTTACAAGACTTGTAAAGTTTATTTGTTATGTACTAGTATTTAGTTTAACTTCTGTAGGCTTAACAATTTTATTAAATTCAGAATTAAGAGAAATGGTATTTCAAATATTTGGTTTGAAATAAGATTAGAGATAGTTTGTGCGAGGAATTAGATGATGAGGAGGAAATGAGTGTATAAAATTTTAATATGTATGGAAAAAACTGATTATAAACACTTTGTAAATATTTGTAGACATTATGCAGGAAATAAATTAAGTAATTGTTATGTATTTAATAAAAGTGATTATACAACAGAAATTTATAAAGAAAAGAATATAAATGGAATAGATTGTGTAATTTTTGGATGGGCAGGAAAAGAACTATATTCCAAAGATGCATCAAGAGATTTAGTTGGGATTCAAATAGAAAAAGATAATGTAAAAAATGGCTACATCATAATGGAATTTGAAGATAACATGCTAACAAATTACAAAAACAATAGTATATTTATTGAACTTGAACAAGCAATGAATATAAACAAAATAATAAAAAATGATTTTAATCTTGTTTTTATGGATGAAGAACAAGAAGAGGAGGAAGAATTTGAGTAAAAAAGTATTAATAAGTTTAAGTATATTTTTAATTATACTTGCTAATGTAAGTATGTGTTTTGCTAGTAATTTACAAATTGTACAAAAAGAAATTACAGTTGACTATAAAAATGCAGATGAACAATATAATGATATAAGCAAAACGCTAGTAGAAGATAAAGTATATTATGAATTGGAAAAAGTTGATAGAAAAGATAATTTTAAAACCTTAACTAAAGAGCAAGAGATAATAGAAACAATAGAAACTAATACTAATAATTTGGAAAAAGTAACTAGTATGTTTAATGAAACAAAAGATTATGAAGAAGATGGATATACAGGAACACTTACAAGAGATAATAGCACACTTAAAATATCAATAAATGATAGCTATCAAGAAGAATATAAAGTATATCTTCAAAAAGCATATAACAATGTTCCTAGCAATGAATTAAATGATATTCCTAAAACTATAAAAGAAAATGGAACAATATATTATTTAATAAATCCTGTATGGGACATTGCAGAAACAGAAAGTGTATCAGAAAACGAAATACCTGTAAAATATAATGGAACAATGTATTATGAAGGAATTAAAACTAGAACTATTGTAACAAGTTATTTGACAACAATAAAATATACAGGTGAAATATCAAAACAAGTGCCTGATACTACTATTTTTACTGTTACATATAAAGAAGTAAAAGAATATGGACAAATAGTTCCTGCAGTTGTAGGAACTACAGGAATAATATTTATTAGTGGTATAATTTTATTCAACTTTAAAAATGCTAAAATATATAACTTACAAAATGGGGAATATAAATTAGTAAAAAGAGCACATATAAGTAAAAGAAAAAAGTTTTTAGATTTAACTCCAACAAATTTCCAAACAAAATCATATAGAATTATTCTTTCTAAAAACCTATTTAGAAATCTAAAAGGTCAAGATATTAAAGTAAAATATTTTGATAAAAAAGAAAACTATAGAATAACAAATAAAGAGTTTGAAATATGTGTGTAGGAGGTATGAATTGAAAAGGAAAGTAATAATAAGTTCTGTAATTATATTTTGTATAATTGCAGGACTTTTAATATTTACAATTAATAAAATAAATAATAAACTAGTAAATGTAGAAGATATAACAACAGATAAAAAATACGAAAATATTGTATATGATAAAGAAGAGAATATTTGGGACAATTCTGTGCTTGGAATGATAACTATTGAAAAAATAAATTTAAAAGCAACAGTAAAAGAAGGAACAACAAAAGAAATTCTTTTAAGCTATATAGGTCATATAGAAGAAACATCTACTTATGATGGAAATGTAGGACTTGCATCACATAATAGAGGTTTTGAGAATAGTTATTTTGCAAGACTTAATGAATTAGAACTAGGAGATACAATAAGCTATAAAACAAAATTTTATGATAGAACCTATGTAGTAGATAATATTAAAGTAATATATGAAAATGATTGGAGTATGCTCCAAAGTACAGAAGAAAATAAGTTAACATTGATTACTTGTATATCAGGAAAAAAACAGCAAAGATTATGCGTACAAGCAACAGAAAAGACTTGCAATATAATTAATACAGAGTTACCATAGAAGAAAAAGGGCGATTTATATGAAGTCTTTGAAAAAAACTTTGAACACATATAAAATAGAAAAATACTGTATTTTCATGTTTTTATTTAGTATAATTATTACAATTACAATAGTATCATCCATGCGTAATAATACGAGAAAAGACATTAGTGATAATGAAGTAACAAAAATAGTAGCTGTTACAGAGCAAAATGTAATAGAAACTGAAAAAAATATAGAAGAAATAGTTGAAAATAATGAAAAAACAAATCTAGCAACGAACAATAATAAGGTGAAAAATGAAATAAATAATAAAGATAATATAAAAATTAATGAAAATATATCTGCAACACCAAAAGAGCTGAATAACAAAAAACAATTAGATGATGAAATGGATAGGGAACAGTACCAAAAATCTGAAGAAAGTAAAGATGAGGTAAAAGAAAAAAGAGAGGAAAATGAAATTCAAAATACAACAGAGAATAAATTGGACTTTTCAAAATATGATAGATACACACCAGCGTTAAATGGAGGATTTTCTTGCTTTGAAAGAGATGCTAAAGAAATAAATAAATTAGAGAATTTAATTAATAAAGCTGTAGAAAAATTTGGTTATACAAGTGTAAACATTAAAGAAAATAAAGAAATAGCAATGGAAACAAGGCATTTTACTGCAAATGAAGTAAATGTTGAAAAAAAAGTATATAAGAGTGAAGACTTTACAATTTACTATTATGCAGAAATAGAATATGCATTGAGTAGTAAAGGAGAAGAAACTTTCATACAAAAACGATCATATATAACAATAAGATAAATATTAAAATAGAAGATTAGGCAAATAGTATCAATTAATGGATTGATGACTATTTGCTTTTTTATAGGAGGAAAAAATGAAATTAAACAAAAAAAATTTGATTATATTACTACTAATAATGATATTAGCAAACTATTTAATTCCAGTAATAAGCAAGGCTTATTCTATGGGGGAGGATATAGTTTTAAAAGGATATGGAACAGTTCCATATCATTTAAGAAATGCAAAGTATAATGGAAATTATGTTAGTACGCACCTAGTAGGGTATTATGATAATGGAACTTTTTATCCAGCATACTGTATGAACGTGGATCGAGCTGGGGCAGATAATTCTAATTCTCATACAGTGAATTTAATGAATCTATTGACAGACAGTAATTTATATAATAAAGTATGGAGGGTAGTAACATCAGGGTATCCATATCATAGTGCAAAAGAATTGGGAGTTAGCGATTGGAGATATGCATATCAGGCTACTAAAACATCAGTATACTGTGTGCTAGGACAAGCTAATGTAGAAGATTATTATCGGAACAGATACAGAAGGAAAAGAGATTGCAAGTTTAATAAGAAAACTTGTTGATATAGGAGAAAATGGGACAGAAAAATACAATGACCCTATTATAAAAATAAATAAGTTGGGAAACCTGAAGCTAGAAGGTGACTATTATATACAAAGTTATAAAATAACATCTAATGTTGAAGTGACATCATTTAATATGGCTAAAACTGGATTTCCAAATAAAACAAAAATAACTAACGAGTCAGGAATAGAAAAAAATACATTTGATAAAAATGAAATAGTACAAATCAGAATAAACAAGGATCAAATAAATAAAGATGTTTTAGGTAAGATACGAGTAGAAGCTAATAGCAAATCTTATCCAGTATTTTATGGAAAAACTTATGATGAATCTTTGCAAAACTATGCTATCACATTTGATCCAATGACATTGACAAGTAGTATAGAAACATTTAATTTGAAAACTGATACAGCTAAAATAAAAATATTAAAAGTAGATGAAGAAAGTAATAAACCAATAAAAAATGTTACATTTGAACTGAGAACTAAAGAAGGAAAGAGTATTGGAACAGCAGTGACAAATGAAGAGGGAATAGCAATTTTTGAAAATTTGTATCAAGGAAATTATATAATAAAAGAAATAGAAGCTAATGATAATTATATAATAAGTGACCAAACAATAAATGTTGAAGCAATATACAATGATACAACGGAAGTAAAAGTAACTAACAAACATAAAAAAGGAAATTTAAGAATATATAAAGTTGATAAGGATGATAACGATTTAACATTAGGAGCAGTAGAATTCGATTTGATTGATTCTAATGGAAATATCGTAAAGCATTTAATAACTGATGTAAATGGTATTGCAGAAGTGAAAAATGTAAATATTGGAAACTATACTTTAAGAGAAACATTAACTAAAAAAGAATATAATTTAGCAATTGACCAAAATGTTGTAATAAATTGGAATGAAACAATGGAATATAAAGTTGAAAATGAAAAGAAAAAAGGACAAATTGAAGTGTATAAATTAGATGCAGAAGATAAAGAAATTAAACTAGAGGGTGTTGAATTCCAAGTTATAAATTCCAATAATGAAGTTGTAGAAACTATTGTAACTAACAAAGATGGGTATGCTATAACATCACGAATTCCTATTGGTGAATATACTCTAAAAGAAACAAAGACTGACAATATGCATATTTTAAATAAAGATATAATAAAAGTAGACGTTACAACAGATATAATTTCAAAACTAGCGATAACAAATGAAAGAATAAAAGGTCAAATTAAAGTTATAAAAACAAGTGAAGATGATAATTTTATAAATGGCAAAGAGGTAGGAAGTCCAATTGAAAATGTTAAGTTTGAAGTATATAATTCTGACTACGAATTAGTACAGAAATTAGTTACAAATGCAGAAGGAATAGCAATTACTGATTTAATTGATAAAGGCTGTTACTTTATAAAAGAAGTGGAATCAGGTGAATGGTATTTATTAAATGAAAATACATTCGAGGCAGAAATAAAAGAGAATCAAGAGATTGTAAGTGTAGAGGTTAAAAACAAATCAGAGAAACCTGGTGTGGATATTGAAAAAACAGGAATAATTCAGACAACAGCAAATCAAGAAATTCGTTATGATTTCCATATTAAGAATACAGGAAATGTAAAATTAGACCATTTTACTTGGTATGACTATTTGCCTGACTATGTAAGAATTACAAAATTAATAACTGGAACATATAACCAAGAGTTAAATTATTCTATATATTATAAAACTAACAAGAATGATTACAGATTATTAAAAGATAATCTAAATACACAGGTTAATAATTATATAGATTTCTCAAAATTAGAATTAGAAGCGGATGAGTATGTAACAGAATTTAAAGCAGATTTTGGAACAGTAGATGTAGGTTTTGAATCAGTTATAAATCCATATATATTTGTAAGAGTAAACTCTAATGTGCAAAATGATGATACATTTACAAATAAAACGAGAATAGAGGGATACAACAAGACATATATGGTTTGGGACGAAGACAACCATACTACAAAAGTATATGAGAAGGAAGTACCTGTGAAAAAATTACCAAGAACAGGTATGTAAAAATTTTAGGGGGGAGAGTTCATTTTGAATTCTCTCTAAATTTATATTAAATAATAAAACAAATTCTCCAAAAGACTTGATTAATAATGAACACAGAGTTAACATCACAACGAAATAGGAGGAACTGATATGAGTGAGGAACAAAGATATAAAAAGATTGCAGAATTATTACTCGGAAGATTAATTACTTTACAAAGAGAATTTAATAATGTGGCTGAAGCAATTGAGGAAAGTTGTGAAAAACATCAAATAACTATGTGTATTGAAATAGGAGATTTTATTCCATTAATGGAATTAGCTGATTCGTTAGGTTTATCTAATGAAAATGATGAAAGTGAAATGTATGATGACATATACTATCTTATAAAGAAAGAAAAAGATAGCGATTCTAAAGTGAGAATGTTTCTAAAGAAATACATAAAAAATAAGTAAATATTTGAAAACAAAAAAATATCTATATTTTTATAGGTGTTTTTCTTGTTCATAACGAGAGATGCCTGACACTCGTTAGAAAATAATAAAGAGACAAGTGTGGTTAGCTAATGCATAAAATTAACCTGCAGTATTTTCAAACAGTTTATTTGAAAATATATGTGTCGGTGAGATTTCGTGACGCATACTCACAATAAAAAAAGAGTTCAGGAGGCAAAACTTGTATTAGAATATGTGGATGTAGAAAGTTTGGGCAAGAATGAACAGAGTTAGTAAAGTAACAGCATCTGCAGTAGTTAAAAGCTACATACTAGACTACTATAAACGAAGCGAAGGGATGAGGGGTTTAATTTATAGTGTATTATTTTTTTATTACATAAAGGAATAATACACTAATCTTCAGCTCAGAGATTTCAGGGTTTATAAAATAAATGTTAAGATCTGTCTGAAAAAATTCAATAAAAATATAAATTGTTTTTCTTTTTTTGTTCCATAAGAGTTTTTTATGCTATAATATTTATAAAAAAATAGAGGGGGAAGACAATTATGATAGACAATATAGAAGTGCTTTGTCATAGTAGTATAAGAATTTGTAAGGATAAGGTAATTTATATAGATCCATTTAATATAGATGAAAATTATAACGATGCAGATATGATATTTATAACACATGATCATTATGATCATTATTCAGAAAAAGATATTGATAAAGTTATAAATTCAAATACAATTATAGTAGCTCCAGAAGAATTACTAACGAAACTATTGAAAAAAGGAATAAACAAAAATTCAATTGTTACAGTAAAACCAAATAATAAATATGTTGTGAAAGGTGTCAAATTTGAAACAATTCCAGCATATAATACCAATAAACAATTTCATCCAAAGGAAAATGAATGGGTAGGATACATTATTGAAATTAAAGGGATTAAGTATTATATAGCAGGAGATACAGATATTACAGAAGAAAATAGAAAGACAAAATGTGATATTGCTTTTGTTCCTGTTGGTGGAATATATACAATGAATTTTGAAGAAGCAGCACAATTAATAAATGAAATAAAACCTAAAATAGCAATTCCTATACACTATGGTAGCGTAGTTGGAACAAAACAAGATGCCATGAACTTTATAAAATTATTAAATTCAACAATAAAAGGTATAATTTTAATGAAATAATATGAAAAGAGGAATAAACCATGCAATTTTCAAATAGAGAAGTACAACTGTTTAATGAAGCAGGTATATGTATAGAAAATAAGGATTACTCAAAAGAAGAAGTAGAAAAATTAAAAATAAGGGTAGCCGATTATATAATGAGCCAAAGTACAAAAGAGATAGAAAAATATAATAAAAAATTTAATAACATATTATAAAATTTAAATGGAAAATAATAAACATTTTAATGAAAGTATAAAAACATTTGTAAATCAATGATGCTTTTATACTTTTTGTTTTAGAGATTCATATTCAATAGCAACATTTTCTTGAACAGATTCGATAAGCATTTCTATAATTTCATAAGGGACATCTGCTCGTTCTATCAATATGTTCGTTATACATTCTATTTGCTTTTTATTATCTATATATTCTTGAGAATTCTGAGCTTTTTTTATACATTTGAAGTATTTTTCGTTGTAACAAGCAGTTTGAGAAGATTTGCTAAAAAATGACATAACAATCACTCCTTTTACAAAATATGGTATTATTACAACCATATTTTACCAACAGGAACTAAATATGTCAATACTTAAAGTTTAAAAATATTAACTATGAGTTACTTTAATAAAAGTGCAAAATCTTTTAATATTTCAAATGCAGTATAAATATTTTCATTGCTATACTTTGATAACATTTTTTGAGCGACTTCTTTTATTGAACTTTCCGTACCGCGTAATAAATAATCACATGTTACACCAGTTTTATTACATATATATATTGCCTTTTCTATAGTCAATCCTCTCTGACCATTTTCCAGCATACCAAGATACTGATTTTTCATTTCTATTAAACTTGCAAATTCAGATTTAGACATGTGCATTTTATTTACACGAATTTCTTTTATACGTAATCCGATATTCTTTTTCAAAGTTTCTTTATTATCCATAAAAGCCTCCTATAAACTAATATAATAAATTTTAATATACTAATAATTTAAAAAAACAAATTACAAGTATGTAAAAATATGTAGAAATATACAATAATATGTGGTATATTATTTTTATGTATAAAAGGGGGAAAAACACAAAATGGAGAATAGGAAAATGACATTAATTATGATAGAAGATGATGAATATGAATGTGAGTGTTTTAGAAATTATACGGAGAACCTGGAAAATGTAGAAATGATTGCAACTACAAATTCTAGTAGCGAAGGAATAGAACTTTTCAAAACATACACTCCAGAAGCTATTATTTTAGATATTGAATTACACAGAGGAGAAGGCTCAGGGTTAGAATTTGTTGAAGGAATAAAAGATTATACATCAGATTTTAAACCCATAATTGTTGTGATTACAAATGCATCATCAAATATATTATATGATAGGCTACATGAGGAAGGCGTGGATTTTATATTCTACAAGAAACAAAAAGATTATTCGCCTAAACTAATTATATCCACCTTGCTTTCTTTAAGAAAAAGTCTATATAAGTTTAACAATGTAGATAAAAATATAGCAAAAGAATCTAAAATAGATCATGAAAATAGAATTAAAAATAAAATAAATGCGGAGCTTGATTTGATAGGAATTAGCTCGCATCTAAAAGGAAGAAAGTACATATATGAGGCTATAAATTATTTGATAAAAGAAAATAACGAACAAGGAGAAAGCGTATTTAATTATTTAGCAAATATGTATAAAAGATCTTCAAGTAGCATAGGTAGAGTAATGCAAACAGCAATAAATTATGCTTGGAGAACATCAGCACCAGAAGATTTAGAAGCACACTATACAGCAAAAGTTAATTATAATACAGGAGTACCGACACCGACTGAATTTATTTACTTTTATTCTCAAAAAATAAGTAAAGTATTATAAAAATGTAAGAATATACATAGACTTTCACATAATTACAAACCAAAAACACTTAGATACTAAAGCATCTAGGTGTTATTTTTTATCTGTAATTTAGATAAAAGGTGGTGAGATATATGTGGGAATGGATAATGAAATTCTTTAAATATTGGGCTTAACAATAAGAATAGTCAGATTGATAATAATCAATTTGACTATTTTTATTTTAATCATATATAATACTGAATGAATATGGAGGTATTTATAACAAACTATGGAGAAAACATATATAATCAAAGAGGGTATAAAAATATTTTATATTTGTTTAATGTCATATTGTACATTCATTAGAATTTCAAATTCTAAAAATAATAATAAGTATATTGTAATCATACTTTTAGAAAGTATACTTATAAGTTGCTTACATATGACATTAATTAATTTTATAGGGTTAAGTTATTCTAATATAATTTCTTTTTTAGTATATGGAGTTATTTTAAAAGTTGTTTTAAAAAAGAAAATAGATTCTTTCGCTGCTACATATATAATAGCACTTATTATAACGTATATGATTTATCTTGTGGGAATGGTATTAGCAGGAATTTTGATAAAACTGACAATTCCAACAATTTCTTATAATAATATTGCTAGTTTCGTTTTTATTTTAATAATTTCATTATGCATATTTGAACTTGTTTTTAGAGTAAAGCGAATAAAAAATGGTTTTAATTTTTTAAATAACAAGAATATCAATAAGACAATAACTATCATAGCGATGTTTTTTACAGGTGTTATATTGTTACTTTTCTCAATACTCCAAAAAACAGATGAAATAAATAAAATAACTTGGCTATTCTTTGGGGATGTGCTTATTCTTGTAAGTATTGTTATTTGGACTAAAAGTGAGATTACTAAACAATATAAGAGAAATATGAAAGATAGGACAATTGAAATTCAAAAGAAGGAGATAGATGAACAAGCAAAAATTATTGAAGATATAAAGAAAGAAAATTTAAGATTAGCAAAAGCTATACATAAGTACAATAATAGGCTATGTGCTTTAGAGTTAGGAGCTAAAAATCTTATAGAAAAAAGTGGCAAGACAGAATTCGCAGATGAATTATGTTGCGTATTAAAAGAAACAAAAGAAATATCTAAAGGTTTTTCAGAAGAAACCACTATAATAAAGATAAAACTTCCTGTAACAAGTATAACTGGAATTGATAATATGTTTAAATATATGCAAAAAGAAGCAATCAAAAACAACATAAACTTTGATTTACATATAAATGAAAAAATAAATAGTTTGATTGAAGAAACAATTAATAAGGATAGATTTGAGACAATGATAGGTGACCATTTAAGAAATGCAATTATTGCAGTTAATGCTAGCAATAACTCTTATAAAAGCATTTTAACCACTCTAGGCTTAGTAGATGGATGCTACGAGCTTTCTATTTATGATACTGGTATTGAATTCCAAATAGATACTTTGCTAAAACTTGGCAAAGAGCAAGTAACTACTCATAAAGATAATGGCGGAAGTGGTATTGGATTTATGACTACTTTCGAAACATTAAAAGAAAGTAAAGCTAGTCTTATAATAGAAGAATACGATACCAAGACAACAAACTATACAAAATGTGTAACAATAAGATTTGATGGAAAGAATGAGTATAGAATATGCTCATATAGAGCGGAAGAAATTAAAAATAAAGATAAAAGAAAAAGAGTTCTAATAAAGAGCATATAAAGTAGGGCGTAAACCTGATATCAGAAATATATTAAAAATAATCAAGAATAATTGCCTGAAATGAACACAATAAAGGGTATAATAATAGGTAAAATTCTATGTTGCAAAAAAGAGAAATTATACGAGACTAGAACCAATATAGTATTTAACAAAAGTACTTTCGAATAAAATCCAAAGGTAATTTTCGACATTTAAAATATTACTGGAACAATAATAAATCAATTATAGAATACAGGTTAATATTTATTAAATTATCTATAAATAGGAATAAGATAATATTAAAATTTTCTGCTATTAGATGTGCTTGATATTATTAACTGTTGAGAATCTGAATTAAAAGTTATTTAAATACAGCAGTTATAAAATTTTTAGACAAAATGTAAGAAAGTGAGATAAATATAAAATATTTGTAAAAGTATAAATATAATAATTGTTATTAAGCAGAAAAGATGATAAAGAATATGTAAGATAAAAAGAATCACAGTTGAAAAAAAAAACATAAAATGATAAAATAGGAAAAAATGGAAGTTAGAAAGAGGATGTCTATGGAAAATAAAATTAAGATGTATAATTTAACTATACCACAAGAAAATATATGGTTATTAGACAGAATCAATCCTAATACAACTATAAATAATATACTAGGGACTTTTAGAATTAATAAAAAATTAGATGTAAACATATTAAACAAAGTAATAAATGAAATAGTGAGAACAAATGAAGCGTTAAGAATTAGAATAGTTGAAGAAAATGGAATCGCTAAACAATATATATCAGAATATGAAAAAGAAACATTTAAAGTATATATATTAAATGAAGATAACGATAGTGGAATTAATAAAATTGTAAAAAGAATATCAGAAGAAAGAATGCAGATTATGAATAGCAAACTATATGATATTAGAATAATACAGAACAAAGTAGAAACGTGTGTGAGTGTTAAAACTCATCATATAATTTCAGATGCGTGGACATTGGGTCAAATTGCAGAACAAATAAAGGAATATTATTTAAAAATATCAAACGATGAAGAAATTGATATAAAACCATCATATATAGAATATATAAAAAAAGATGAAACATACAGATTATCTCCAAGATATCAGTCAGATAAAGAATTTTGGAATGAATATATAGAAAATTTAAAATGTAAAAGCAAATATGAAATACCAAAAGATAAAAAATGCAAAAGGGTAGAAAAAGCAATAGAAAAAGAAGTGTTTGAGAAGATATCATCTTTTTGTTGCGAAAATAAAATTAGCGAATATGCATTTTTGTTGGGAATAATTTCAGTTTATTTTTCGAAAATTTTTAATGAAGATGAAATTATAATAGGAACTCCATTTTTAAATAGAAGAAAAGCTGATAAAGAATTAGAAATGATGGGAATGTTTATTGCAACTCTACCTATAAATATTAAAACAAAAGGAGAAATGACTTTTATTGATGTTTGCAAAAATATAAATACTACAAATTTACAATGTTTTAAACATTCAAAATATCCATATTATGAAATACAAAAGGCATATCAAGATTTTTCAAAAGAGAACATTAATTTATATGAAATAGCCTTTTCATATCAAATAAACAAATTGGAAGTAACACTTGATGGGGATACTGGCAAAACAACTTGGATTCCAAATGATACCCAAGCTAATCCATTGTTAATAAGCTATGTTAATCATTTTGGAGAAAATCTTTTATATTATGATTTTCTATTAAATTGTATGAATAAAGATGATATAGATGATATGCATGAACGAATTATAGAAATTATTAAACAAGTTTTAGAAAATAAAGCTATAGAGATAAAAGACATAACACCTCTTTCAGAAATGGATAAAAAGCTAATTACACAATTTAATAATACAGGTAGTGTAGAAATAAATAATCAAACTATAGTGTCAAAATTTAATTGCATTGTAGATGAAAATAAAAATAAGATTGCATTAATTTGTGGAAATAAAAAAATAACATATGAAGAATTGAATAATAAAGCAAATAACTTATGTTGTAACATACAAAAAAAGGGAATATATGGAGAAAATATTCCAATCATTTTAGATAACGAGATCCATTTCATTATAAGTATTTTAGGTGTTTTAAAATCAGGTAATCATTATATTCCAATTTTACCTGAAGAATCAATAGACAGGGTAAAGTATATTATAAAAGATTCAAAATCAAAAATATTGATAACAAATACCAAATATATCAACATTATCAAGGTAAATGACATACAAATAATTAATATTGATGATGTCAAAGATAAGAATACTAAAATCAACCCAATAGAGATTTTACCATCGGATATATCTTATATTATTTACACATCTGGAACTACTGGTAAACCTAAAGGCGTTATGATGAAAAATGAAAATATAATTTCATTAATCAATTCTATGAATATGGATAAGGATTTAAAATATTTAAAAGACGATGTTGCAGTTTCACTATTAAAACATTCTTTTGATGCTTCTGCAATTGATATTTATTCATCACTATTAAATGGTGGTACATTAGTATTAATACCAAAAGAGGATGAATTTAATGCAAAAAAGGTAGTTGAGACAATAAGTAAAAACAATGTTACAAGATTGTTTACAGTTCACAAATGGATTGAGCAAATACAAAATGTATGTATTGAGAATAATATAAAATTAGACAAGTTAAGGATAGTAGGAACAGGAGCAGAAGTTCTAAACCCAAAGAAATTTGAAAAATTATTACTAAATAATCCAAATTTAAGTATTTATAATACCTATGGTCCAACAGAAGCCACAATGTTTATGACAAAACATAAAGTTACAGTTGAGGATATTCAAAAAGATTATTCAACTATCGGACAATTGATGCCAACGACAAGAGCTATAATCCTTGATAGAGATAACAAAATTCTACCAGTTGATATCCAAGGAGAGTTAGGCATATATCAAGAGGAAAATTCAGCTAAAAACATTGCAAAAGGTTATTTACATCAAGATAAACTTTCAAAAGAAAAATTCATAACATTATATAATGAAATATCAGGCAGTGAATGTAAATGTTACAAAACTGGTGATATTGTAAAGCTAAATAGAAATTTGGAATTAGAGTTTATAGGAAGAAAAGATGACTTTGTAAAAGTTGCAGGGGGATATTTAGTATCATTAAATGAAGTAGAGCAAAGAATCAAAGAATTATTAGGCGAAAACATAGAAGTATCTGTTATGACATCAAAAATAAAAAATTCCAATGTATTAATATTATTTATCTGTAAAAACGAAAAAAGCTTAAACATAAAAACTGATGATATAAAAAATATAATAGATGAAAATATAACATTTTATATGAAGCCTAAACACATTATAGAGTTGGACAAAATTCCAAGAAATAAAAATGGCAAAATTGACAGAAAAGAACTAGAACAAATAGCTAATAAATATTTAAAAACAAGAAATAAAATTATTAGCCCACAAACAACATTGGAACAAATGATCTATGATAAGGTAAAGAAAATAGTAAAAGAGGACTTCTCGATTACTGATGATTTTGAAGATGATTTGGGACTGGATTCTTTAAATATGACAAGTTTATATATTTCGTTAGGAAACGATAAAATGACAATACAAGACTTGTATAATTATTCTACGGTAAGAGATTTAGCTAATATGATGAACACTGAAATAGTAAATAGGAGGGAAAACAGAAAAGAGAATATAGAAGTAAAAAATATTAGTAGAAAATTCAATATGAACACTGTTCTTTTAACAGGTGTAACAGGTTTTGTTGGAGTAAACTTATTAAGAGAGCTAGTAGAAAGTAAAGATACAGAAAAGATATATTGTATAGTTCGAACTAAAGTAGGATTATCAAGTTATGAGAGATTTGAAAACACCATTAAATACTATTTTGATGCAGAAGCTTGCAATCTGATTAAAAAGAAAACAATTGTGGTAAATGGAGACTTAACAAGAGAAAATTTAGGAATTCTTCCAGAAGAATTAAACAAAATAAAAAGAGAAGTTACAACAGTCATTAATTGTGCTGCAAATGTAAAGCATATAGGTAAATATGCTAAATTCTACAAAGATAATGTCAAAACTGTTCTTAATATATTGAAAATTTGCAAAGAAAATAATATTAATTTTGCTCATATTTCTACATTGTCATTGCATGGATTTAAAAATGAAGATATAACAAGAGTCTTTGATGAAAACACATTAAATATAAATCAAACATTTGATAAAAGTCCATATTTAATATCTAAGTATGAAGCCGAAGAAATAATACTTAAAGTAATAAATAATAAAGAGGTAAACGCTAAAATATTTAGAATTGGAAACATTATGCCGAGAATGTCAGATGGAAAATTTCAGAATAATTTTGAACAAAATGCCTTTATGCTAGCAATTAAAGAAATAGGAAATATCGGATTGCAAACAATAGAAATGATTAATTCTGAAATCTATTTAACACCTGTAGATGAGTGTGTGAAAGCAATTAATATAATATTAAATAGTTCTTGCAATAATGTTATTTACCATATTGAAAGTGATAAAGTTGTCAAAGTATCAGATATTGCAAAAATAATAAGAAAAAAATATAATGAACTTAATATCACCAATGTAGACAACCTCAAAGAAAAGCTATATGAGAATTACAATGTTGGTGTAGAACATCTAAAAGCCATTATTAATCAAAATACTAATGAATATAGTAAAGATATTACTTTAAATATTTTAGATGGTTTAAATTTTAAATGGAATAATATAAATGATTCATATTTAAAAAATATTGTAAATATAGCATTTAAAATACAAAAGGAGGAGGAAAAATGAACACGACAGAAGTGAAAAAGATGAAACTAAGATTATATACACTAATTATTTTTGTTAATTTAATACTAATCTTTGTTACATATAAAGTTATGCCTATTATACAAAATTATCCACCCAATTCAGAAAATATTGCATTTCAAAAATCTGTTGAGAAATTAAGTCATGTCGAGCAATATATAATGATTTTTGTGGTAGGAACTGCAATACATATATTTACATTAAATAAATCATTAAAAAATATTTATCGATTTTTGAATAAATATCACAATAAAGAAAAAATTTCCTATGATGAAATTAAAGAAACAAGAAAAGACTGCATAACCGTTCCATATAAATTCTACTTATTACAAATAATTATAGTTTTAGTATTGGGAATGTCATTAACATTTTTACTGATTTCTGATGGACTAGCTATATTAAAATTCTTTTTGATGTTACTAGCAATAACCACACTAATTGAAATAATACAATTTACATTTATTCAAAGAGAACTTAAAAATGTAATGATAAAAACATATAGGTCCGAGAGTAAATACGAAAAAAATTTGGGATTAAGGTTAAATTTTTCAACCAACTTAATATTACAAATAATTCCATTTATAGGTGTTTCCATAATAATAATTTCTTTAATCGGCTATGCTAAAGCTACAGAAGAATTTGCTAAAACAAATGCAAGCTACTATGAAGCATATCTTGAAAATAGGAATTTTAATAATCTCAATCTAAACGAGATAAAAGAAAACTTAAAATCAATTCCTTTAAAAAGTAAAGATGATTATTACTTTATATATATACCAGAAATATCATATGAATATACATCAAAACCAGAAGCAAAAATATCAGATTTCTTTAAAAAATATTTAGATTTTTATTTTGAAGGAAGCAGTGATATTATATATGAATTTTATGGAACAGAGCAGCAAGCCTATACATTAAAATTGAAAGATAATACAGGAATGAACTGGTATATTGGATTCGAATATAACACAACAGATCATACATTAATGGCTTACTATATTACAATAATTATAGGAGCATTAATGATTTACACTATATTTATATATATATTAGCAAAAAATATATCAAATAATATTGTTAATGTATCAAACTCATTAGAAGAAATACTAAAAGGTAAGAACAAAAATAAAGAAAAAATTGCCATAGTTTCTAATGATGAAATTGGAGATTTATCATATTACTATAACAAAATAGCTGAATTAACAGAAGAACATGAAAAAGAATTAAAAGATAATGAATATATTATGCAAAGACAAGCGCAGTTTGCTATTCTAGGAGAATTTGCAGGTGGCATTGCACATGATTTAAACTCACCGTTATCAGCAATACAATCCAATGTAACAACCTTAAAGAAGTATTTTAATTATAATAGAGTACAAGCTGACCAGGAGGATAAAGATGAAATTATAAATATCTTAAATAATATGGATAGTAGTATTGAGAGAATGGGTAATACAATAGCAGGTGTACGAAACCAAATTAGAGCAACTGGCGACAAGGATAAAGAGGAATTTTCTCTAAAGGAACTAATAGATGGTATTGAAATATTGTTTGGAAGCATCTTGAGAAAAAATAATTGTCAAATTTTAAATAGAGTTAATGAGAACTATAAAATTTTAGGTGAAAAAAATAAACTTGATAGAGTTGTAGGAAATGTTATAAAAAATAGTATAGATGCATACCAAGAAATTGGAAAAAATGGAATAATTGAAGTTAATGCAATAAAAGAAAGTGATAAATATATTATAACAATAAAAGATGAAGCAGGTGGAGTATCTGATGAAGTAAAAGATATATTATTAAAGGAAATGAAAACGACAAAAAAGGAAAATGGAACTGGTTTCGGACTTTATTATTCTAATACAATTATTGAAAGTAGTTTTAAAGGAAAAATGTATTTTGAAACTACAGATGGTGTTGGAACAATATTTTATATAGAACTACCAATTAATAAGGAGGAAAATTAAAATGGAAGAAAATATGTATAAAGAGGCTAGGGTTTTAGTCGTTGATGATATTGAAGAGGTGTTAAGTGCAACAAAAAGTACTTTAAAATTCGAGGGAATGAATGTTATAACATACTCAAATCCTAAAGAAGCATTAGAGTTCCTGAAAAATAATAAGATAGATGTATTATTGCTTGATTTTTTTATGCCTGAAATGAACGGAGATAGATTTATTGAAGAATTAAGAAAATTTAATAATGAAACTGTTATAATATTAAGAACAGGATATTCTGATAAAGTTCCACCTATGGAAATGTTAGATTCATTAAATATACAAGGATATATTGATAAATTAAAAGGTGATGATGAGCTAGTATTAATGACCAAATCGGCTATAAAAACAGCTTATTTATATAAAAAGTTACTTGAGCAAAAAAATGAAATTAATAAGTTACAATATGGCAATGAATTTCTAGGAAAGTTTTTTGGAAAAGTTTTAGGACAAATAAGGGAAGAATCAATGATAATCGGACCGTTATCAGATTTCCTAGCAAATAATGAGGGAGTTACTGAAGAAGAAAGAAGAAGATTTGCTGAAGAAATAAATGTAGCAATAGGAAAACTAGTAGAAATGACTAAAACTATGGAACTTGGTAACTTAGGAGAAGTTTCAATAAGCAAACTAAATGAAATATTGAATAATCTTTTAGATTTAGAACTAAAAATGAAATATGCCAAAATTAATTTTGAATATAAGGAAGATATAGTTTTAAAATGCGACTCGAAGATATTGATATATATGCTTGTAGAGATAATAGAAGTTATACTTGAAAATGAAAAAATAATAAATATTAATATATATAATTCTACAATAACAATAGAAAATAAAATTAATAATGAAGAGCTAATAAATAAATTGAAAAAAATAGCTGAATTTGATAGTAATTTCAAGATAAGTACTATAGATAGTAAAATTAGTATAGAAATATAAAAAAACTAGTCATGTTTGATAACAATATTTTAGTTTTCAATGAATATAAGCAGATTGTTATACAAATATAGTTTCATAAGTTAATATATTAGTTTTTGGATTTAAAGATTGATTTTTTGAATAATATATGCTAATATAGTATTTAATATAAAAATACTAAGAAAAAGAGGAGTATGGTTTATGCTGTTTTACAGAGAAAAGAAGTCATGGGCTGAGAGCTTCTTAAAATAAGGAAACCAGAAGGTAGCTTTGAAGTTGATTATTTGAAATAGTAGTAAAATAATTCGTAAATCTGCGTTAAAGATATAAAAGATGTATATAAATATTTTTTATATAAATTAAGGTGGTACCGCGGGAAGAACCTTCGTCCTTATAGGATAGGTTCTTTTTTTGTTTGAAAGGAGAAAGAAAAATGTTAGATAAGAAATATAATGCACTTGAAAAAGAAAATAAATGGAAGGAATATTGGAAACAGAACAATGTATATGGATTTAAGCAAGATGAAAGAGAGGTCTATTCAATTGATACACCACCACCAACAGTAAGTGGAAAAATACATATAGGACATGTCTTTTCATATTCTCAAACGGAGATGTTAGCTAGATATAAAAGACTAAGAGGGTATAATATATTTTATCCTTTTGGTTTTGATGACAATGGTTTACCTAGTGAAAGATTAGTAGAAAAAGAGCAAGGGAAAAGAGCAAGTGAAATTGGCAGAGAGGAATTTTCTAAATTATGTTATAAAACTACAGATAAATATGAAGAAGAATTTAAAGAATTATTTAGTAGAATGGGAGTAAGTACAGATTGGAATATTGCATATAAAACTGTTGCACCATCAACTATAAAGATTAGCCAAAATTCATTTCTTGATCTAATAGAAAAAAAACATTGTTATCATAAAGAAAGTCCAGCTCTATGGTGTAATGAATGCTTAACATCTATAGCCCAAGCAGAACTTGAGACTAAAACAATAAAAACTACATTTAACTATGTGAATTTTGAAACAGTTGAGGATGGAGAGAAATTTACAATTGCAACAACCAGACCAGAATTACTACCAGCAATAGTATGTGTATTTGTAAATCCAAATGATGAAAAACATAATCACTTAATTGGGAAAAATGCACATATACCAGTAATTGATATTGAAGTTCCAATTATGGGCGATGAAAAAGTTGAAACTGACAAGGGTACTGGAGTTGTAATGTGTTGTACCTTTGGAGATCAAACAGATATTGAATGGTGGAAAAAATATAATTTACCATTAAAATATATATTCACAGATAATGGAAGGATAATTGACACAGTTCCAAAATACGGAGGATTAAAAATAAAAGAAGCTAGAAAACAAATCATTGAAGATTTAAAAGAAGGAGGATATATTGTAAAGATAGAAGACTTAGAGCATGAAGTTCAAACACATGAAAGATGTGGAAAAGAAGTTGAATATACTGTAATGAAGCAGTGGTTTATAGATATTATGAATCATAAAGAAGATTTCATTAAAATTGGAAATGAAATTAAGTGGCATCCAACATATATGCATTCTAGATATGATGAATGGGTTAATAATGTTGCATGGGATTGGTGTATTTCAAGACAAAGATATTTTGGAGTACCATTTCCAGTTTGGTATTGCAAAGAGTGCGGTGAACCTATTTTTGCAAGAAAAGAAGATTTACCAGTTAATCCGTTAGTAGATATGCCAAAAGTAGAAAAATGTCATAAATGTGGATGTATAGATTTCGTACCAGAAACAGATGTAATGGATACATGGGCGACTTCATCAGTAACTCCTCTAATTAATATGAAATATGGTGAAAATGAAAATTATGAAAATATATTAAAACCTATGAGCTTAAGGACCAATGCAAGTGAAATTATAAGAACATGGGATTTTTATACTATAGTTAAAAGCTTTTACCATTTTGGACAAAGACCATGGGATAATATAATGATATCTGGTTTTGTAATGGCTAATAAAGGAGAAAAAGTAAGTAAAAGTAAAGGAAATAGTAAACATGAACCCATTGATTTAATAAATCAATATTCTGCAGATGTCATTAGATATTGGGCTGGTACAGGCAGATTGGGAACAGATATAGTATTTAGCGAAGAAACATTATTACGTGGGAAAAAGCTAGTTAATAAAATTTGGAATGTATCAAAATTTATTGAAATGCATTTAAAAGATTATGAAGATAAAGATTTTGAAAATTATGAGTATTTTGATAAATGGATATTAGGAAAATTCCAAGAAATGGAAGAACAATTTATAAATTATTTAGATCAATATGAAGTAGGGTTAGCTTTAAATGTCTTAGAAAAATTCTTTTGGGATTTTTGCGATAATTATATTGAAATAGTTAAACATAGATTATATAGACCTGAGGAATTTGGAAATACAGCAAGATATAGTGGACAAAAAACCATATATACATTATTATATAAATTGTTACAGGATTTTAGTATATATTTCCCGTTTATTACAGAAGAAATCTTTCAGGAATTATATCATAATAATATATCTATTCATACAACAGAGATAAAATTCTTAGATAATAATTTTACACAGGAGCTAATTAGTGGAAATAAAATAGTTGAGATTATTAGTATTGCTAGAGGAAACAAAACAACTAATAATGTTTCATTAAAAACACCAATAAAATCAATGACTATAGGGGTAGAAAAAAATTTGAAAAATGCAATTAATAATGCAATTAAAGATTTTAAAGCCACATTGTTTATTGAAAATTTGGATTTAAATGAAATAGATAAAGATTATAAAGTAGACAAATTAGAATTAGATATATCAGAAGAATAAAATTATAATATAAGGAGAAGAGCCTAAATATGCTCTTCTCTTGTGTTTAATAAATGTATCATGTCAATAATTAATTTTTTTTCTTTTTTATTTAATTTATCAAATTCATATAATTCCGAAGCTAATTTTATATCCTTTTGAACATCTAAATAATCTTGTAAAAAATAAGTAGGAGTTACCTTGTAAAGGTTGCATAACTTTATAAGAGTAGATATTCCTCCTAGAGCAATTCCTCTTTCTAAATCAGAGATATATCGTGTACCTACATCTAGCTTTTCTGCAACATATTCTTGAGTATAATTATGTTTTTTTCTTATGTCTTTAAATCTATCTTTAATTACAATTCCATTAATTTTACGCATTTAGCATATACCTCCTTTGGTTAAGAATAGCAAAAAATATTAAAAAAAAGAACGATAAAAAATACGTGAATAACGTAAAAAATACTGAAAAAAATAAATAGCAAAATCGATGTGTCTAGCTCTAAAAAAAACAATATAAAATACGACAAACACCGAAAAAATATTGACTTTTGCGACGTTTTGAACTATAATCATATTATAGAGTGGAAAAAAATTACAAAAAACAGAAGAACTTTACAAACTTATTATGAGTAAAAAATTTTTTTTTATGAGGAGGAACTTCATGAATTTAGTGATTTTTGGTGCAGGATATGTTGGATTAACTACTGGTGTATGTCTAGCAGAAAGAGGTAATAATGTAATATGCATTGATAATAATCCTGAAAAAATAAAAAAATTAAAATTAGGAGATCCATTAATTTATGAAGAAGGATTAGAAGAACTTCTTAAAAGAAATTTAAAAAATAAAATGCTAAAATTCACAGATTCAATAGAAGATATAAATATAAGAATAGATGCTATCTTTGTTTGCGTTGGTACACCAGAAAAAACAGATGGATCAGTAGAATTAAAATATGTTTATGAAACTCTAAATGAAATAATTAAGATAATAAATAATGATGTGATTGTTGTTATAAAGTCTACCGTTCCAATAGGAGAATGCGATAAGATTGAAACTTATATAAATAATAGAAAAATAAAGAAACTTAAAATAGAAGTAGTTTCTAATCCAGAATTTTTGTCTCAAGGAACAGCTGTTACGGATTATTTAGAAAGTCAAAGAATAATCATAGGAGCAAATACAGAGTCCGCAAAAGCAATCATGATGAAAATATATAATAAATTTAAACAAACTAAATTAATTACAAGTAGGAAAAATGCTGAAATGATAAAATATGCATCTAATTCATTTCTTGCATTGAAAATATCATATATTAATAGCATTGCTAACTTATGTGAGGTATTGGGAGCAGATATAGATATAGTTACAACCGGAATGGGATTAGATGAAAGAATAGGAGAAAAATTTTTAAAAGCAGGTATTGGATATGGAGGGTCTTGCTTTCCTAAAGATACTAAAGCTCTATTAAAAATAGCAGAAAAAAGCAATATTTCTCTTGATTTAATTAAAGATACTATCTTAATAAATGAACGCCAAAAATTCAAGCTTTTTAAAATGGCAAAAAAGTTTTTAAAATCTTTTTGTGGAGCTAATGTTGCTATTTTAGGACTAACATTTAAACCAAATACTAATGATTTGAGAGAGTCTCCTGCAATTGAAAATCTTAAAGTGCTATTAAAAGAGAATGCAAACGTAACAGTATATGATCCAGCTGTAAACAAAGAAGAATTTAGTAAATTGTATAAAAATGTTAGGGTTGAAAAAACAATTGAAGATACAATAAAAGATAAAGATGTATGTTTTATATTTACAGAATGGGAAGTAATAAAAAAATTCGATATTAGTAAATATAAAAAACTAATGAAAACTGCATTAATATATGATGGAAGAAATTGTTATGAAAAAGGAATAATGAGAGAAAACAAAATCAAATATTTTTCGATAGGAAGGTAAAAGGTATTTAAATGAATGGAATTAGCATAATAATAACATGCTATAATTGCGAAGATTATATAGAGGAATGTATAAAATCAATAATTAATTTAGGAATAAAAAATGATTATGAAATTATTGTTATTGATGATAATTCTAACGATAATAGCTATAATCAAATAGTAAAATATAGAAATAATCATAAAGTAAGAATTTATCGTAATAAAGAAAATATGGGAGCTCAATTTTCAAGGAATTTAGGACTAGATATAGCAAAATATAAATATGTAATGGTAATAGATGGAGATGATAAACTAAAGAAAAGAAATAATAAAAAGAAAGAAACATTTATTGATGAAGCAATAAATGTTTTAGAGGATAATCAAGATATTGCCTTTGTACAAGGAATCTGGGAAATGTTTGGAAATGCGAAAGGATATACAATAACCACATATCCATTAGCGGAGGAATTAATTGTTAATAAGCATCATGTTCAAACCAGTATCATACATAGAAAAGAAGATAATGCTAAATATAGTAACAATATAAAGAAATGGCAGGATTGGTCATTTGCAATTGCATTATTAAATAATAGGCTTCTAAAAGGCAAAAAAAATGAGATTTATTTTATTGAAGAACCTTATTATCTTTACAGAATGCATTCCTCAAAGAGAAGGTTATCAAAAAGAGAAATATCCGAAGAAGAGATGATATTAACAACGATAAATGAAAACCCTGAAATATTTAAAAAATATTATAATTTTAACAACAATGCCGAAATTGCAAAACAAATATATTGTAATATTCCGACAAAATTAACATCAATATTATATGTAGCAAATAATAATATAAATATTGCATTAAAAATGATTAAAGAAAGGGAATATCATTTTACAAAAAAGATGGAATCTAAAAAATTCCCTTAAGGTAGGTAAATATGAAAAATAATAAAATCTATTATGCAAAATATAGTGTATTAAGTAGAGGCTCTGAGGAAAAAGGAGGATTCAAGGGTTACATTTGGGTCGGAGAAAATAATAATAACTGGGTAATAACTCAAGATGAACATGGTATTTTAAAATCGGAAAAGAAAGCAGGAATGCTTGAATGCAATGGAAATAAAAATATAAAATCTCTTGCTATCGCAAGATTTCAATTAATGGCTGCAATAATGATGAAAAAAAATAAAAAGTTCATAGACAAGAATTCAAAAATATTATTACTAGGTTTAGGAAATGTAGGATTAGGAACGATTTTAGAACTGATTAGAAATAATAGAAAAAAAATATATATTTTTTTACGAAATAAAAATAAAAAAATAATTATTGATGAGATAAATACAAAATACAAAACAGATATAAAAATAATATATGAAATTGAAGATTTAAAAGAATTTGATAATATAATTGATGCGACTGGAAGCAGGGAAGTATTAAATGCTATTATTGATAAAATATGTAATCATACAAATCTGATTTTAATGGGAACACCTAGAGAAGGACCAGCTATTAATCTTTTAAATATTCATAGAAAAAATATTAGAATAATAGGTGCACATGAAATCAATGGAATAACTGAGAAAGAAAGACAGAAATTATTTAGTAGTACATTAAAGTTCTGCTCTAGAAATATGTTGAAATCCTTAGAATCTTTTATAGTAATTCATAATTATACTAAAACAGCGGTAAAAGAAGCAATACAGGATAGAAATAATATTATTCATATTTTTAAATATTAAAGGAGGTACAATAATGCAAAACATTGTGCTGATTGGATGTGGAAGAATTTCATCTAATCATATTGAAGCAATTTACAGAAATAAAGATAAAATAAAACTGGTTGCTATATGCGATTTAGACAATAAAAAAATTGAAAATACTATGGATTTACTTAAGAAAAAAGAAATTATAAATGTAAAAAAGTTCGTTGATTATAAAAAAATGATAAAAGAAGTTGAATGTGATTCAGTTTCAATAGCAACGGATAGTGGATCACATGCAGAAATAGCAAAATATTGTATGCTACATGGAAAGAATGTTCTCGTGGAAAAACCTATGGCACTTTCTATAAAAGATGCTGAAGATATGATAAAAATTTCAGAGAAAAAAGGAGTATATTTAGGAGTGTGTTTCCAAAATCGATATAATGAGGCTATAAAACTATTAAGAAAGGCACTTGAAGAGAATAGATTTGGAAGAATTGTTAATATTACTTCTTTAGTACTGTGGAATAGAAATGATAAATATTATAGTTTAGATAATTGGAGAGGAACTTGGGAAAAAGATGGAGGCTGTTTAATGAATCAGTCAATACATAGTGTTGACATGCTACAATGGATGGCAAGAGCTGATTGTAGAAGCGTTTTTGGAAGGATAACTAATTCATTCCATGATACTATCGAAACAGAGGATTTTGGTAGTGGTATTTTAAATTTTAATAACTCAATAATAGGATTATTAGAAGGTACAGTTTGTGTATACCCAGACAATTATAAAGAGATTATTTCTATTCTAGGAGAAAAAGGATTTGTAGAAATTCGGAGGCGTGTCATTAAACAAAGTAGAATGTTGGAGATTTAAGGATACAAAAGAATATGATAAAGAAATAGGAAAAATTACTATAGAAGAAGAAAACGATGTTTATGGTATAGGACATATAAAATTATATGAAGATTTCTTTAATAGTATTATAAATAAAAAGAAATTTTTAATTGATGGAGCAGAGGGAATTAAGGCATTAAAAATAATATTAGGTATATATAAATCAAGCATTACAGATCAAAATATAGATTTGCAAAATTTTGAGTTTTCTACATATGAAATGCAAGGGAAGGAGATAAAAAATGAACAATAAATTTTATTTGATAATAATAGGATTTGATGAAATTGTAGTTAACAAATATTTAATGTGTTTTAAAAAGGCAATAGATGAAAAGAAAATAATAGGATATTCAATTATAGAATTAGAAAATGAAAGAAAAAATATTGAAGAAAGAATAAAAAAAGCAGTAATAAAACCAGACAGAATATATTATTTAAATAAACCAGTTATTCCTGAAGAAGAATCTATGAAAGAATTTATTCCTATAGTAGAAGAGCTAAAGCAAAAATACAAAAAAATTAAAATATATATTGCAACGGAAATGAAAAGCCATGAGAGATACTTAAAATACTGCGTAGAAAATGGTATCTCATGCTTAATAGAAAAACCTATTTTTTTACCACAAAAAAATGGGAAGTTCTGTCCAGAAGAAATGGAAAGTAGAATGAATTATTACATAACACAAGCTAAAAAAAATAAATGTGATGTATCAGTAATGACATTATCAAGATATCACGATATTTATAATGATGTATTATTTAATATGATAAAACAAAAGTTGACTAAATATAAAGCTCCAATAACATCATTTCACATTAAACATGCAGGTGGTGTTTGGAACCTTCATAAGGAATTTTTGACTAGGGAGGATCATCCATATAAATATGGTTATGGCATGTTGATGCATGGAGCATATCATTATATAGATATGACAATACAGTTTCTTTTATTAAATAAGATAATTTATCCAGAAAAAAATTTTGAAATGTTGGTAAGTTCATTTGCAGCATATCCACAAGATCAAAATGATAGAATATCTAAAGTATATAGTAAAATGCTAGATGACAATTGCTCGGAATGGTGGAAAAAAGAAGGGGCTAATATTGAATTTGGAGAAACTGATATAACAACAACATTCTGTTTGAGAGATAAAGATACAAAAAGAGTTATTACATTAGGTACAATTTCAATGGAACAAACTACTCCTTCAATAAGAACATGGAAGGAGATACCAGAAGGTCTTTATAATAAAAACGGAAGAACATCAAATGTTGATTTAGAAATTCAATTAGGAACTTTATTTTCAGCCAGTGCAAAATGTTATAAAGTTCCACCGGGTGATGGAAAACCAGTAGAAAGATTACCAATAAAACCACATATTATAACAAGAGCTAACGCAGCCTTGTTACCAGAAGAAGAATATTCAACAAAAAAAGTTTATCCAGAGGTTTTTAATAGCGATAGTAATAAAAGAATTATTGCTAACTGGATAGATGGCACAGAAAAAAGAAGTACTTTAGAAGAACATTTACCTGTAATGAAATTATTACAAGCATTAGAGTTATCTTTAAAAAAACAAGGAGAAACAGTTAGTTTTGATTTATAATTATTTTTTAAAAAAGAAGAAAGGAGCGTATGATCTAAAATATATCATACAAGTAATATTATGTTAGAAGGAAAATATAATGCAAAGGAAGCAGAAAAAAAATGGCAAAAATTCTGGGAAGATTTAGGAATTTATAAATTTGATATAAACACTCCTAAAGAAAAAATTTATTCAATAGATAATCCACCACCAACAGTAAGTGGTAAGATACATATAGGACATGTCTTTTCATATTCCCAGATAGAGATGATGGCTAGATACATGAGAATGAAAGGTTATAATGTTTTTTACCCGTTTGGATTTGATGATAATGGATTACCAACTGAGAGATTAGTTGAGAAACAAATTGGAAAAAAAGCAAACCAGATTTCAAGAGAAGATTTTAATAAATTGTGTTTAGAAACTACAGAAAAGTATGAAAAATCATTTAAAGAGTTGTTTAAATCACTTGGCTTTAGTGCAGATTGGGATTTAATGTATTCTACTATTAGCCCAAAAGCTCAAAAAACTGCTCAAAAATCTTTTATTGATTTATATAATAAAAACAAAGTTTATCATTCTGAATCTCCATGTCTATGGTGTACAGAATGTAAAACATCAATAGCACAGGCAGAATTAGATACTAAAGAAGTAAAAACAAAATTTAATTATTTGAATTTTTATATTCCAGAATTAGAAGAAAATTTAGAAATCGCAACTACAAGACCAGAGTTCTTGCCAGGATGTGTTGCTGTATTTGTAAATCCAAAAGATACAGAAAAAGCTAAATATATAGGTAAGGAAATTGAAGTTCCATTGTTAAATTATAAAGTTCCTATAATAGGCGATGAAAAAGTTGATATGGAAAAGGGAACAGGAGCCGTTATGTGTTGTACCTTTGGAGATGCCACTGATGTTGAATGGTGGAAGAAATATAATTTACCTTTAAAACAGATTATAGGAAAAGATGGTAGAATAAATGAATCTGTCGAAAAATATGGAGGATTAAAAGCAGAAGAAGCTAGAAAACAAATAATAGAAGATCTAAGTGAAGCTGGATACCTTTTAAAACAAGAAGATATCACACATCAAATTGGAGTACACGAACGTTGTGGTACTCCAGCAGAGTTTAGCATTGGTAAACAATGGTATATTGATATATTAAGTGAGAAAGAAAGATTTTTAAAAGCTGGTAACCAAATAAATTGGAATCCACAAAATATGAAAGCAAGATATGATGACTGGGTAAAAAATCTACAGTGGGATTGGGGGATTTCTAGACAAAGATATTTTGGAGTACCATTTCCTGTATGGTATTGTAATAATTGCGGAGAACCTAAAATAGCAAGTGAGGATCAATTGCCTGTAAATCCACTAAATTCACAGCCAAATGAACCTTGTACATGTGGTTGTATGGAATTCACACCTGAAAAAGATGTTATGGATACGTGGGCAACATCATCAGTAACACCATTAATAAATCTAGATTGGGGAGAAAAAGAAAATGGAGAATTAATGAAAAAATTGATGCCAATGAGTTTAAGACCTAATGCCCACGATATAATTAGAACATGGGATTTTTACACAATTGTAAAGAATTTATATCATACTGGCGAAATTCCATGGAAAAATATTATGATTGCAGGTCATGTTTTAGCTAGTAAGGGTGAAAAGATTAGTAAAAGTAAAAATAATGGTGCAATGGAACCAGAAAAATTATTGGAAAACTATTCTGCTGATGCAATTAGATATTGGACTGCAAGTGGAAGACTAGGAAATGATGTTATGTTTTCTGAAGCATCATTAAGGGAAGCTAATAAGTTTATAAATAAAATATGGAATGTATCTAAATTTGCTACAATGCATTTAGAAGACTTTGATAAAAATAAATCAGAACAAGTTGAATTATTACCAATGGATAAATATATCTTAAGCAAATTAGGAAAGGTTATGAATGATTTTTCTTCAAATTTAGATAAATATGAACCAGGATTAGCATTAAAATCATTTGAAAAATTCTTCTGGGAATATTGTGATAATTATGTGGAAATTGTAAAGCATAGATTATATAATCCAGATTTATATGGTAAAGAAGCAAGAATGTCTGGTCAAAAAGCTATATACGAAAGTATTTTGCAAATGCTAAAGATGGGCTCAATATATATGCCACATATAACTGAAGAGATTTATCAACAATGTTTTAGAAAATATGAAAAAGAGGAATCAATTCATCAAAGCAGAATAGATGCATATAAATATAAACCATATGATAATTTAATAAGAAATGGTGATGCAACTATAGATTTAATTTCTAAAACAAGAGGGTTTAAATCAGAAAGAAATTTATCTTTAAGAACACCAATAAAAAGTTCAACCATGTTTACAAAAGCTGAAAATTTAGATTTCGTTAATAATGCTTTATTAGACATAAAAAATGCAACAAATTGTAAAAATATACAAGTAATGGAAGGGCAAGAAGAAAAGATTGAAAATGTTGAAATTGATTGGGAAGAGGTAAAAAAAATCGAAGAGGAAAAAAGAAGAAAAAAAGAAATGGATAAGCTTGCTAAAATTGATAGTCAGAACCAATCAATAAATCAAGAATTTCCATACAAGGTAAAGGTTGAACCTGTTAATGTACAAAGCACCAATAGTATTGAACACTCAAAAGAAGAAGATGAAATGGAGCGATAAATTATATAAAAATTTATGCTTAAAAAAGTATGCAGTTACACTGACGGAGCTATTATATTTTTTTGAAATGTATGATTCAAATAATATTTTACTTAATTCTAAAAAATATTGAGAAGATATGGAAATACAATTAAAAAGAATGTAAAATAGAAAGAAACAAGAGATAATTAATATTTCTTGTTTCTTTTTTTGCTTTTAAAAAATAATTATTCATGAATTGTTTCTAATAAAGCATCGTAATCAATGCCAAGAACTTTGCAAAAAGCAATCAATTCAAAATCTTTAATAATCATTTGGTTTTTCTCCATTCTATAAAGTTCAATCCTATCGATTGATATTCCTAACAACTGCAATTTTTTGCATACTTCTTCCTTACTAAAACCTCGTTTTAATCTAAAGGATTCTATTAAAGAGCCAGATATATTAGGTTGATTATTGTATTTTTTCATAAAGATTTCCTCCATAATTACTATTATTATTGATTTTAATATAAAATTTATGCTATAATGTATAGAGAGCCACAACAAAAAACAGCGTATCTGTAGTGTATGGAGGAAAGTATGATAAAAATATTAATCTCAGATGATATTAAAATCATTAGAGATAGTTTAGAAGAAATCATAAAAAAAATTAATAAAGTAGAACTTGTTGGTAGTGTAAAAAGTCTTGAAGAAGAATTAGAAATGATAGAAAAATTTAAACCAGATTTGGTACTAACAGATATTGTAAAAGATGGAAAAGAAAAAATACTAAAAGCTGTAAAAGAACATTCTGATAAAAAGTCTAATACTAAATTTATTTTTATAACAGGAATGGATAAAGAATATGTTCGTTATCAAATAGCTAAAAATAAATTGGATAATGTTGTTGGGATTGTTCATAAACCTTTTATAGAACAAGAGATTATAAATATAGTGAATGCAGTAAGTATAAAAAACTAAAAAAGTCAAGTTCACTTTATAAAGAAGTGAACCTGATCTTTTTCAAAAAATATCTAAAAACTTGAATTTAAATAATTTACGGCATTACTTATAAAGTTTTTTATTGTTGGTTTATAACCATAAAAATTAGGGAAAACCTCGCATATCTTTTTTAAATCCATATGGCTTTTATACATCGACAAAATTGACTTATCTATTGTTGATCTAGTAGAAGTAAAGTTCTTTGAATTATGCATTTTAGAAACTTCTTTCATTAAATTCTCAGTTTTAAATATAAATTCTGAGTTGGAATAGGCTAGCTTAATTGAATCAACAAGTAGCATTGTTCCTTTAGAATACATATTAAAATCTAAATACTCTAACAATTTATATATTTTATTGTTTAATTCTGAATCCGAAAAAGATTCTTTTTTTATTTCTCTTATTATTTCAAATAATTTTTTGTTATTAAAATCGAAGGGCTTTTGAAATATATACTTTATTAAAGAAACATCTGAAAGTAATATTTTGTGCTCAACAGATCCAGATATAATTATAATATTGGATTTATGATATTGCTTATTGCTTTTTAAAGTATTAAGAAAGTCTAAACCAGAGAATCCAGGCATGTCTAAATCTAATATTAGAATATCAGGATTTAATGAAGTATAAGAAACGAGAGCTTCTAATCCATTGCAAGATATATTTGAAATTCTAAAATCTTTTTCTTTCGTTAGCATATTGCATAAAGATTTGGAAAAATCTACATTGTCATCAGCAATCATAATATTAACCATAAAAATCCCTCCCATTATTTCACATCACTTAGTTCACATAATATCATAAAAATGATTTTTTTTCAATTACTTGGGAAGTAAGAAAAATATTACTTTATACTATTTTTTACTGCTTTTTGTTATTTCAACAAATAAGAGAAAAATTAATGTAACATTGAAATACGCATTTCTATCAATTCTAGAAAGAGGTATAAACGTAAGACCTTTTAAGTTGCGAAAGAAGTTAAGTAATTCACATAGTTAGTAATTGATAGGAGTGATGTGTAATGTAAAAATAAATATAAATAATAATAAATTATAAATCTGACCTCTTTTAAATTGGGCGAAATGCTGGAATTTAAAGGAGGTATGTTCATGAAAGAATATGAGTTAAATAGACAAGAGAAAGGAATAATTTTAGGAATTATATTAAATACAAGAAATGATTACTTAAAAAAGTATAAATATTCTAAAATTAAATATGAATCTTTAGAAAATATAGAAACAATTAATACGAATGAAAGAATAGAAGATGTAGTGTTAAAAAATTATGATGAATTTTTATGCTCTTCTGAATTATCAAACTTATTTGAAAATCCTAATATAAAAGAAGTAATAGAAAAAGCACTGACTGAAAAACAGAAGTCCGTGCTTTTTTTGTATTATTGTAAAAATAAAAAAGACAAAGAAATTGCTAGCATACTTAGTATAAAAGAAGATACTTCAAGAAAGATAAGAAATAGAAGCTTAGAAAAAATAAGAAAAAGAATAAAGGAGTAATATATGGAAAACTTTTTTAATAATTACAAATTAACAGATGAACAGGTTTTGAATATAATTGAAAGAAACATGAAAAAAATCAATGAGAATTCAAAAATAAACGGAATCATAGATGAAGATTTGAAACAAGAAATAATTACTGAAATATATGCACAATTAACTAAAGGCAGAAGAAAAAAATAAAATACAAAAAAAATGTCCGCTTTTTCATTTTTTACAAGACCATTTAAGTTAAAGGTGGGAAAGGGGTGAAAAAATGGAAAATAAAGAATTAATCGATTTTGAAACAGCTATTGATTATGCTTTATTAGCATTACATACTTTAAAAAATAGTTCTACTGAAATAACAGCAAAAGAACTAAAAAAAGAAATGAGTATGCTATATGAGAGATTTGAATCGAAAGAAGTTAAAAGACTTGTAAATACTATAGAAAAAGGAAAGAAAAGGTGAATTATATCAAATTATTCAAAGCAAATTCTATAAAGGAAAATAGGTAAAACGTAAAAATTAAGTAGAGTTATAAATTAGCCCTATTAGTTTCTTCATATCTAGAATTTGCTAGTAAAAAGTTGCAGGGGGCTATATGGACAAACTTATATTGGAAAAGTATTTTAATGAAAAATTAAGTCAAGTTGAAATAGCAAAAGAATTAAATATTTCTAAAAGCAAAGTTTCGAGAACAGTAAGTAAAGATGTTAGATATCAAAAGGAAAAAAATGATAGAAAAAACAATAATAAAATTAAAAACAAGAGATTTACTATAAATTACATAAATGCAAAAAGAAAACAAAAAGGAATAGACAAAGATTATGTGATATTAAGACAATTACATGAACAAGCAAGCAGAGAACTTTCAGGAGGAAAGAAAACAATTGGAAATAGGGCTTTTAGAGATTGGAATTCTTCAATATATAGATATAATGAAAAAAATAAGAGCTATATATTAAAAAGTGGAATAAATGTTGGAGCAGATGTTCCTAAAAAGATAAAATGGAGTAATTAAATTTGTAAGTTTCTCATATAGTTTTATTGGTGAGATTATGAATATAGTTATAAACAAAAATGGAGATAAACATATTCAAAATCTAGCTTTTATGAAAGCAATACTTATTCAAGAATATATAGAATGCTTGGATATAAATTTAGAAGAAAAAGAATTAGTAAAAAAAGAAGTTTTGAATTTTCTCCAAAAGACTTGAAGATACCCTATTACAGAGTTACAATCACAGAAATTATAAGAAGGGGTATAGTAAATGAAAGAAAAGATAAGGATAGCAATATATTCACGAAAGTCAAAATTTTCTGCTAAAGGAGAATCTATTGGAAACCAAATTGAATTGTGTAAAGAATATATTAAAATGCATTATTCACCAAATGAATATGATACAGAAATAACAGTATATGAAGATGAAGGATATTCAGGTGGAACATTAGAGAGACCACATTTTCAAAACTTTTTAAAAGATGAAAAAAGAAATCCATTTAACGTTTTAATATGTTATAGATTAGATAGAATTAGTAGAAATATAGCAGATTTCTCAAATTTGATGAATGAGATTACTAAACTTGAGACAAGCTTTGTATCTATTAAAGAACAGTTTGACACAAAAACACCTATGGGTAGAGCTATGATGTATATAGCATCTGTTTTTGCTCAACTAGAAAGAGAAGTAATTGCAGAAAGAATAAGAGACAATATGTTAGAACTGGCGAAAACAGGAAGATGGCTTGGAGGAGAAGCACCAACAGGATATTCTACTGCAAGGTATGAAATTGTAAATGTTATAGAACAAAATGATAATAATATACTAGAAAACAGAAAAAGAAAAGCTTGCAAGTTAATAACAAACGAAGAAGAAAAAAATACGATTCTTCTTATAGGACAAAAGTATTTAGAACTGAAATCACTTTCACAATTAGAAATGTATCTAATGAAAAATAATATAAAATCAAGAAAACGGAAAGTATTTTTCAATTAGCACATTAAGACCTATATTAACAAATCCAACATATATAAAAAATGATCAAGATGCATTGAGATACTTTGAAGAAAAAGGAATACATATTTTTGCAGAAAATGGGAGAGATAAATTTGATGGGAAACTTGGATTAATGGCATATAATAAAATGGATGGATTAAAAAAGAGACCTATGGAAGAGTGGATAATATCAGTAGGATTGCATGAAGGATTTTGGTCAGGAGAAGAGTGGATAAAAATACAAGACTTGTTAGAGAAAAATGCAGATAAAAGATTTAGAGCTTTGTCAAACAACAAAAATAATACTGTATTTTCAGGAATTATACGATGCAAATGTTGTGGAAGCTATATGCGACCTAAAAGTGGAAGTGCAAAAGATGAAGAAGGAAATACAAAATATTATTATTCTTGTATAAAAAAAGAAAGAACAAGAGGAGCTCAATGCCAGTCTAACAATGTATACGGAAATGAATTAGATAAAAGAATTATCAATGAAATAAGAAAAATATTTGTACCTAATTCAGAAGTATATAAAGAATTAAAGAAAATGCAGTTTGTAACAAAGAATACAATAGAAGAAGAAAAGAAAAATTTAGAAAAACAATTAAGAAAAAATGAAGAAGATATAAAAGCTTTACTTGATAAAATGAAATATCTAGATGTAGATTTAATGGGAATAGTCAATGCTGAATTAAGAGATTTAAAAAATAAAAATGAAAAATTAAAAAACAAATTAAAAGAATTAAGCGAACACGAATCAGAGAAACAATATAAATTAACTAGAGAGGCAAAAACGGCAAAGTTTGTTTTAGATATAATAGATAATTGTTTTAATGTATTTGAAAAACTCGATTTGAAATATAAAAAAGATTTAATGAATATATTCATTGAAAGTGCTTATGGAAATGGAGATAAAGTAGAAATAAATTTACTTAATACTAATATAGAGGAAAGCAGAAAAAAAGTATTTTATGCCACCTATCTAGGTGAGCATAAAAAAATAAACTCATTGTTGTCAACAGATAGTATGGGCAGACAGCCCAATTGAAGATTTAGAAATAATAGGGAAAGATGAAATAATAAGTAGTATAAAAAAATACGATAGTTTTTTAGAAGAAAGAATAAAAAAAAATAGAATCTATGAAAGCAATGAAAAAAACTTTACTAGGCAAAAAATATATTTAGGCAAAATATTGCATCTAGATGGTGACAGAAGATATAGTGATAAATCCGCAAAATACTATAATAAAGCAGGTTTAAATGCGATAGTAAAAAATGTACCAGAAAATAGGCAAGCAAGTATTGTAGTACCACTTTTAAAAAAATATAATCCAGATATATTAATAGTTACAGGGCATGATGCAATGCTAAAAAAAGGAACTAATTACAATAATATATATAATTATAGAAATTCGAGGCATTTTATAAATACAGTAAAAGAAGCAAGAAGATGGGGATCTTCTTCAGATAAACTTGTAATATTTGCAGGCGCGTGTCAAAGCTTTTACGAAGCAATAATAGCATCTGGAGCAGACTTTGCATCATCACCGGGAAGGATTTTAATAGATTTCGTTGATCCATTAATTGTAGCAGAAAAAATAGCTATTGCAGATGAATGTAGATTTGTTACAAGCAATGAAATTTCAAGAGAAATAAAAGAAGGTGTAAAAGGAGTAAGTGGCGTTGGAGCCAGGGGAAAAAAGAAAATTATAGGTTAGTAATAGCAATGTAACAATAATGTAACATAAATGTAATAAAGCAAAACCAAAGCACAAAAACACTTACAGTACCAACAATTA
>ULRB01054310.1_pt1 | contig 88142 bp, 80 predicted proteins | sample 1955051 | NCBI WGS metagenome assembly ULRB01 (sample SAMEA4835671, study PRJEB28245) | human gut metagenome | biome: gut microbiome; material: fecal sample | place: Denmark | collected 2008 | reverse complement strand
CTGCGTTCAGAAACCAGCCACAGAATAAACAAAACAAGAACTATGAATGCTATTACTATAACAATTCCCAGAATAATTTGCAATTTATTCTCCAGCCAAAACGTCATAAGCGGTTTCGTTTCGGTATCCGAATTACTATCCGGTTCTATATTCTCCTCCACTTGTTCTTCGCCTGACACCTGTCCTGTCAGACCGCTAATATCCTGATATTGTTCGCTTGACTCCATGACCGATAAATATGTCGGTGTTACCTCAAACGGTATCCAGCCAACACCGTCCTGATAATATTCTACCCATGCATGAACATGACTGCCATCCAACAGCAGAGTATCTCCGTCTGCCATGGTCTTAACATCCTCCGGTGTAATTAAGACTCCCTCCACATAGCGTGCCGGGATTCCATAGTACCGAAACAGCATTACCGCCGCAGATGCGTAGTGAATATCATAGCCCTTTTTCGTTCCGTCCAAGAATTGCAAAATAAAATCCACATCCTTGCCAACCGGACTTACTTCCTCCTGATAGGTCATCTCGGTTGTCAGGTAATACAGTACATTTTGCTTTGCCATCTGATAATCCATATGTGCCTGTCCGGAATCCACTATATATTCTCCCAGCTCGCCGGATAGATACTGCAATATATCGGATGGAAGTTCTATATAGTTCTGATAAACAAATTGATTATAGGCTGCCTCGGATGCCAGATAGTCTTGTGTTTCTTTTGTCTCGGACTGGGACAACAACGCCGCAATTTTCCGATACTGTGTAACGATATTATCCGATGCCTGCCATGTGTACTCTCTCATTCCCCGGAATCCGCTTGCCGGTATGGAGCTGTCACCAATCAACTGTGCATCTAAAATATCCGATTCCTGCAAAAGCTCATAGGGTGCATATACAACATCCGACGGAAGTGCCACATTCTGAATCGTCACCGTATTTTCATATGCTATCTGTTCGGAATCCACCGCCTTTGCCGCCGTTGTTAGCTGGCTCTGTCCATAGAACCCATCCTGATGCAGCCAGTAAAAGGTATCCGCATATTCATAACGGGTCTGTGCCGCCAACGGCTTCCATTTATTATTCTCATAGCTTTCTCCTACAAAGCCCCTTAGATAATAGGATGTAGGCTGGGTCATAGTTACCTTGAGAATTATATCCTCTGAGTATTCCCTGTTTCCCACATTTTCAAGCCTTCCTTCGGTTAATCCGGTGCCTGCTGCCGTTTTATAACGCATCTGATGAATACTGTCTGCCAGAAAGCTCTGAAGGAATTCCTTTCCCGGAATATCCCGACTTCCCCAGAATCCGGCGGTTGCCGCCAACAACACACCTATTCCAACCGATAGCCGTATCCATGTCTGACCGATGGTACGGATTTTTTTCTCTGAAAGTCCCTTGGTTTTGGACTCCGTTATCATTTCTATACCAAGAAGCAGATACATTGCCAACAGCAGCCAGAACCAAATATTGGTTGTATGTATACAAAACAGCCCCAAAATGCAATATCCAAGATATGGAAGTATTAATACAATCGGCTTTCCTTCACTGATTTCATATATAACTGCCCATACTGCCGTCAAGCCTGTCATTGCAAGACAGGCATTCCATTTTTCTGCTGTGCTTGCATAAATTGTATAATTTCGTCCATACTCCTGTTTCCATAATTCCGTTATCCGGTTTATCAAATCCGCTACTCCGTCCGTCATCTGACTATGAAACAGCAGCATCCCTCCGGCTAAAATAACCAGCCAGATTATCGGTATCAGAAACCGGTACTTCCATGACATCCCGCGATACACAGTCATGCTGATTGCTATAAGTATTCCTACCAAAACAGGTCCTATAATATTTATATGTTGGGGACGCAGTACTGCATAGAGAATACAAGGTCCCACAATAACTGCTTCCTGAAAAATAACCGCACAAAAGAGGTCCGGTTTCGTGTTATTCGATTGCAAGTCCGATTTCCTCCTTTGCATTCTGTACATTGACATAGGATATAGCTCCTCCATTTATTTCAAATAACGCTTCTTCTCTCATGCCTATCACTATCATACGTGTATGTGTACCGGCAGTCTCGATATACTGTCTTGTTACAGAAGCTACGCTTACCTCGATTCCGACAGACAATATATCTGCCAGATTTTCCATCAGGTCATTTAGCTGCGATATAAAGCACTGCTTTAGCATTCCCGTATTCCAGTCCATCCATATGATATGATGCGGTATTTGCATTTCACAAAGTTCTGCGGAAACAGACACCACATATTCACCCATGGATTCTCTTTCTTTTACAGCATCTTTATTTTCTTCCAAATCTTTTGCAATACTGTTATCCATTAAAATCACCAGTTGATTGCTGATAGGGAAGCTCGGCTGCTTCACAATCACCGAATCGGTTTTTTCTGATAATTTCCAATGGATATTCTGTAGACGGTCTCCCGGAATATATTCCCGAAATGCAAATATTTCACTAACATCCTCACCTGCCTGATACATAGAATATTCGTCACTTTCCACATCCTTGCTGTCATAAATTTCAGGATTTATCTTTACCGGCAAAATGTTCGGCAAAACCAAGGCTGCTATCTGTTCTCCGGCATCCATGGCAACCGAAAAAATCCCCCATCCGTCATACAGGTATACCTCTGTCACCTGAAGCTCTATTCTTCCGCAATACTGACAAACCAACTGCCACTCCAACTCCCGACTCCCTTTTCCCGGCACTTGGATAGAAAGCAACTCTTCCATACGCTCTCCTGTCAATCGGTTGTAGCCTTGAAGCTTCATTGTCATATGTGCAAGGCTGAACCAGCTATGATTTATAATTTGCACCTTGACCGGCAATATCTCCTGCTTCTGCACAGTTGTATCTGCGGTCAGCTTCCATTGAACTGCCTTTTTCTGATAGTGTAGCAACATCCGCTCCACCGCTATACCTATAACAGTACCTATACATAGAACAAGCCCAAAGGAAGAATCCTGCAGAAACCATATTGCCAGCCAGAACAGCAGCCATATAACCACCAAAGTTCTAGCTCGTTTCATAAATACCCCTTTCTCAGATATGGTCCGGACGTTCTACGGTTTCCATGATTTCCCGAAGAACCTCCTGTGCTTTTACCTCGGTAATTTTTGCCTTTGGTGCCATAACTACCCGGTGTCCGCAGACATCAATAAATACCTGCTGTATGTCCTCCGGCAGCACATAATCTCTTCCCTGTATATAGGCACACGCCTTACTCATCCGACATACTGCGATTGCTCCTCTCGGACTGATGCCCAGGGTAATCATCGGATGTCTACGGCTTTCCTCTGCCAAATGCGTAATATACTCTAACAGTTCATCTACAATTGTTATTTCCTGTACTGCTTCCTGCATTTTCAAAATATCTTCTGCTGCCACAACCTGTCTTACCAAATGAATCGGGTCTTCCTTCTGACGATTCCGCATTAATTCTACCTGACTGGAAAAATCCGGATAACCCATTTCCAAGCGTATCATAAATCTATCGAGCTGTGCCTGCGGAAGTAACTGTGTTCCGGCAGAGCCTATCGGATTCTGCGTTGCCATAACCACAAACGGAGCCGGCAGAATATGGGTTACGCCATCGACGGTTGCCTGACGCTCCTCCATAACCTCCAACAATGCAGACTGTGTCTTGCTGGAAGTACGGTTAATTTCGTCTGCCAGCAGAAGATTTGTCATAACAGCTCCCTGTTTGTAAGAAAATGTACCGGTGTTTTTATCATAAATTGAAAATCCTACAATATCCGACGGCAATACATCCGATGTAAACTGGATTCGCTTGTATTCCAGACCCAGTACACGCCCAAATGCAATTGCAGTTGTTGTCTTTCCCGTTCCGGGAACATCATCCAGCAGCACATGACCGCTTGAAAGAATTGCCATTAATATCTTTGCCAGCTTATCATCCTTACCAACAATTACTTTTTTAACCTCTGTCAATATCTGTTCACTAATCTGTTCCATATTCTCTTCCCCTACCATTCTCTATCATAATTACCGTTGTAAGCTCCATAATCACCACCGATTGCATCGGAAAAGCCTCCTATATCCTTTCCCAATGCAAGTGTATATCTTACCCGAATCACAGAACCGTCCTGTGGCTTACACACATTCATGCCGTAGCCGGGATAGCTTCCGTTATAGGAATACATCCAGCCGGAGTATCGATAAAAATCAAATTCTCCCAGACTGTCCATAGATACGGGTGTTGGGTTATCCCCCATTCCGGTTGCATCCATACCATCTTCCAGAATCGTCGCTATCAAATCCGGGTCAACATAATATCCGTTACAGATTCCCGGCTTCGTAATCGTTGCCAGATAGGTTCCTCCGGTATTACTGTATCCGTATCCGTTCTGCTCTAACAAATCACAGACAATATCCATGGTGCTGGTTCCTCCCGGCACCGTAACGGTGGTTGGCGGAATCAGATACCCAAGTCCCACTGTGGTTGCCTCTACACTCACAGTAACAGTAACATCTCCTTTTTCATAATAGACCGTCCAGGTTTTTGTGACGGAATATCCGTCATAATCTGTTGCGGTAACAGAAATGGTATTTGCTCCTTCTACCGTCAGATAGGTATCATATCCAAACCAGACTCCTGTCTGATATGAATGCTGCGGAAGCACCTGTCCATTTACAGACACCTGATAATTTCCATAATAGAGCTGTTCGTTATTCCAGCTTAATGCCGTAATATTGGTAATAATATCCGGTGTCTTAAATTTCAGCCCATCCTCCAGATTCATAACGGTACTTCCAACCTCTACCTGTGCATAAATGGTTGGATATTTATCCTCCGGTGTGTTGCCCTGATTTCTTTGAAACCGCAATAAATACTTATACATCTTTCGGGTTCCTTCGGAATCCTTATAAGTAATAACCAGATATATCGGCTTTCGCTGCGACAGTGTAATGGTATAATATCCATCTCCGTCCTTTGAAACCGTAGCATCTCCAAATCGCACCCGTTCAATGGATTCTAAGCCTGTTTCCTGATTCAAATTCACATAGAATCGATAATTTTCTGTATCTGCATGAATCGTCAATTCTTCTCTTTCATAATCCGCCTGCTGTGTATCATTTGTAATGACGGTATCTGATATAGAGGTTGTGATTTTGAATTGATTCTCCTGATACAAAATCTGATATTCTTTTGTAACACTGTCTGTTCTTCCGCCGGCGGTAATGGTGATTGTATTTGTTCCATATACCAGCGTTGCAAGATATTGGTCATTTTCGCCTGTCAGCTTTTTCCCATTCACACTGACAACCGCCTGAATCCGCTTTTCTCCCTTCATGCCATAGGCATAAAACTTCAAATCCGCAACCGCAACCGTATGTACATTCTCCAAGTCTGTAACAATCAGAATGCTTTCTCCGGTTGAATAATATATCGTATAGGAACGAAATGCCGTTACATAAGAACCATCCTTCTCATATAATACCTTTACTATAACGGTATTCTTTCCCTCCGATAAATCAATCTGAAAGCTGGATGCCGTACCACGATACTCTGCCTCCTGTGTATTACAGATAACCGAGATTCCCATGGGTTGATATTCTGTTTGCAGATGTGTCAATGTGAAATAATATTCAGAATAGGTTATCTGGTCATTATCTATAATACTGGTTGTAAAATAGGCATCACCCGCCTGCATGGAATCTTCTTCCCCATCGGATGTATTACCCGCTTCACCATTACTGATGGTCGGCAGTTGTTCCAGAACCCCTGTATTGCCGCCGGTTGAATTTCCAGCATCTGAGATGTTCTCACCTACTTCGGATGTTTCTGCACCTTCGGATTCAGACCCCGCACCCATTTGTCCGGAATCTGCCTGTCCGAAATCTGCTATATCCGAATTTTCTATTGAATTATCTACGGAGGAGGAGATTGCCTCTTCCTCCTCCTGTTCTTCCTGCTCTGATTCCTCGAATGTTGCCTCTTCCTCTACCTCAGCCGGATTGACATTCGCATTCGGCAATTGTGCGATCTGCTCCTCATCATAATATAACTGGTCATCCGACAACAGCATTGCAGAAACCGCATTTGTTTCTTGGGAATTTTCCGGGCTTCCGATGGAAAGCCCCAGAAATACCCCTGCAACTGCTGCCGCCAGTCCTATTATTAAGATAGCATATAATAATTTGTGTTTTATATTCGTTATCCGTTTCATAGACTAGTTCCTTTTGGTTTGTCTTGCATGGAAGAACCAGATACCCATAGCAAGGATTCCTCCCACTGCCGCCAGTATTCCTACGACCGTCAACAAGATTTTCTGCCAATTAACGGTTGCTGCATTTTGCTGATTGCCTGTTCCCAATTCCTGATTTTCGACATTACCTGCCGTATCATTTCCATTATCGGATAAATCATTAATTGCGAGTGGGCTGTCTACTTCCTGTAACGTATTTTCTTGTTCCTTCAAGCCTGTTACCTGCTGTTCCAAAAATTCTCCTGCATCAGAAAGAGATGCCATACTGTTTGTTATCTCTGTCGGAACCACCTCCGGGAATACATCCGAAGCCGGTGTTGGGTTTGGTACCGGTTGATTATCTGCTTCTGCACGTAAGCGGTTATACTCTGCAATTGCCTGTATCAATATCTGTTCCACCTCTGCCGACAATAGCTGTCTCTGTGCCGTTGTTAGCTTATTATACAATTCCTTTGCATGATTAATGCTGTCTGTACTGGACAGGCTGACCGTTCCGATTGCCCGAATTGCATTTGTAACTTCACAGACTGCGTCTAAGTCCGCCTGATAATTCAGGTATAACTGGTATTTTTTCTTTGCTGCATCCAACGAAATAAATTCAGATACCATTCGCTTTTCCGCCATACTTAATGCATCATATGCCGCCTGTGCCAAGTCCAGCTTATTCTTTACCGTTGCCGCCTGTTCAATTGTCATATCCTTATCTACAACGCCAATATCCCGAATCAGAATATCTACGATTCCGGCATTATAGCTTATTAATGCCTGTGATATTTCCAATGGGGAAGCTGCCTGTTCAATTTGTCCCTTTATCTGTTCCGTAAACGCTATAATATTTGTACGGACAGACGGATAGGATAACAAATATCCTTCCTGAAGGCTTTCCAATTCTGCCAATGCAGATGCTTTTGCCTGCTTTAATATATCTTCACTGTTCATCAATGCCATTGCAGCATCATAGGCCTGTCTTACCTGTGCATACGTTGCAGCTTCTGCGATTATCTGTAGCTGTGCCTGCAATTCCTCATATACCTGTGCAAGCTGTGTTTCCGGAAGGTATCCAATCAGATTTTCCGTATAATACTGATTCAGGTAATTTGTAATTTTCTTTCGGCTGGAAGCTAATAATACTTCATTCGGATGCAACGGATAACCTTCATTTATGCCTGCAAAGCTGGAAACCATTCCAAGCTCCTGTATCGGAAATACTGCTTCTAACTCCTTATTGGAAACCATCTGCACATAATCTCCCTGTGAGCTTTTATATCCCATGGTTCTCTTTGCTGTACCGCTGATTACATACAGATTCGTTCTGTATCTTCCGTCTATCGGATAGCCTGCCAGACCGCCCATGTTCGTACCGCCTTGATTATTCGGTCCGATTAACTTACCTGCGTTATAGCAGTTTTGAATTTCCAAACCGGGACAACCGCTCTGGCTGCCTACGGTTGTGCTTTCACTTCCCAGAATACCGCCAAATCGCTCTCTGCCTGTAATACTTCCGGTATTATAGCATCCCTGTACCAGAACGCTGCCATAGTTTCCGTTTGCAATACCTAATATTCCTCCAAGATAGGTCGGTGTCTTCTCCGGACTTGCGGATATGCTTCCCTGATTACCACATTTTTCTATTGTAATTTTCTTGTTGCCGTATCCTCCTATATAACCAACGATTCCTCCGGTTCCCATACTTCTTTCTGTTTGAATCGTACCAAGGTTTGTACAATTTCGTACCACTGTCGTTCCGGAAATTTCACCAACAATTCCGCCGATTCCCTTTGGTGCAATGTTTGTTGTTACAAATGGACTGGTTACGGTTAAATTACCTGTATACGCACAATTGCTAATCTCAACATTATCTCCGTTTCCATAGCCCACAATTCCTCCAAACCGGCTACTGTCTGTGGTACTGCTTGTAAATCCCTGTACTGTAATGTCTACTGCGGATGAACAATCCTGGACCGCCGAGGTTCCGTATGCCATATATCCTGCAATTCCTCCGACATAGCTTACTACATTTACGGAATCAAGCTGAATGGAGCCTTGTACATTTACGCCCTGTACCTTACCGCCTCTTTGAACAACACCGAATAAGCCCAGTGCCGCCTTAGTGCTGCCGCTTGGTATATCGGTAATCCGGAGTCCGTATACGGTATGACCTTGTCCGTTAAATTCCCACCGGTAAGAACCCAGATAGGAATCCTTATAGCCAATCGAAGTCCATGCACAACAGCCCAAATCTATGTCATTCATCAGGATTGCATAATACTCACTGCTGTAATTATTTACTTGATTTACCTGTTCGGAAAGCCATGCCAGCTCTGCTCCACAAGTAATCTGATATGGGTCCTCTTTGGTTCCGTTTCCTGCAACCGGTGCTTGTATTGTACTGCCGTCCCATGCCTGCTCCTGTACTGCCTGTGCTGCAGAAATTAATTGACTTAACCGGGCTGCCACCGATTCATAGGCAGCTTCTACTGCCTGCTTCTGTTCTGCCAGAGTTTCTGTAACCTCTGCCCGGCTCGCACAGGCTTCAAAGTTGGCCGTATATGCATTTTGTATCGTCTGGGAACCGGTCTGATATTCCGTTTCCAGAATACTCTTCCAATGGGAAGCAAGTGCGGCAGCTTCTACCTGTGCCTTTATTGCATCTGTTTTTTCCTGAATCAATGCCTGCATTTCCTCTGCGGCACTGGCTTGTGCCATTTCTAATGCGGTTGCCTTTGCCTCTGCCAAATCTCCCGCAGCCTCTGCTTCGGTTAATGTTGACACTAATTGTGTCAATGCCTGTCTTCCACCGGTATATGCTAATTCGATTCCTTCCCAATTATCTTCCAATTGTATCTGGGCTTCCCAATACTGATATTCGTAGAAAATTTTTGCCAAATCTTCTGTACTGTAGTTCTTTCCGTAAATAAATTCATCATAAAGCTCTCTGGTTGCTTTTACATCATAAGTCTCATATGCCGCCAAATCACCATCTATATACTCTGTTCCCAAGTATTGCTGACGGAGATTGTTTACTCCTGCAATTGTAGTCGCAGCATCAATGGTATCTTTGGCACCAGATACAAAGCTTTGAAGCTCCAGCAAGGTATCTTCATCATAGATTCTTGCTGACACATATGCATCCAAATCTGCTTTCAATTGATATTGAGCTGCTGCTAATGCTGTCGGCACCTGCTGTAATTCCAAATCAAATTCTGCCAGCACCTGCTGTATCTCTTCCGATGAGGTTGCTGCTTCTATCTTACGCAGGTAACAGAATACCACCTGATTGTAAACCACATATTGCTCTCCATAAACCGCATCATCGGATTTTTTTAATTTTGCAAGCAACTGTGCGGACGCCGTTACCTTATCCATTCCGGCTGCACCACTATCCTTTGTTGATGAATATACAGAAACAGCATCTACCTTTACGGCATTTTCTGCTATGGTTTCCTCTGCATCTGCATAGCCCCATAATCTATTTTTGTCAGAGGAGCTCTGGGATTCGGTTACTGTACCGCCCAGCCAGTTTCCGATTAATGCACCGCACCGCTTTCCGGTTGGGTCTGTCTTTATTTCGCCTCCGACGCTTTCTAATGTCTGTATCGTTCCTACATTATATGCATGACTAACCGATACCTTCGTAGAGGTATAATACTGGCTGCCCACGCTTTCTCTTCCTGCTAATCCAATAATGCCACCGGTTCCTCCAAAATATTGATTTACTCCGGCATCTCCATACACAGAACCGTAATTCACAACATAATCTATAGATACATTTAACTTGCCTCTGAACTTAGTCGCTATGGCAGCACCCATGATACCACCTACATGACTTCCGCCTATAACAGTTCCGTAATTGGCACATTCCCGAATATACGCTTCTCCGTCTGAAGCACCCAATATACCGCCAATATAAGTACCGGAGCCGGTTCCGCCGGAAAACTGTATTATAACATCTCCGTAATTTGTGCAATACCGAATCATTCCCTTATTTGTGGAATTGCCCACAATTCCACCAACATATTGAATATAGCTGTTATATTCTATCCGACTGTAGTTTTCACAGGAATCTATGATTCCTCCGTTTTGTATTCCTGCAATTCCGCCCAGGTACCATGGCGGATTTGACGCATTATTTCCTTTCATATAAACAGAGCTGACACAGTTATATATGATACCGCTGCTGGTTCCTGCGATTGCTCCGGCACCGTTTTTATTTGCAGACGTAACTGTTCCTGCAACCTTTACATTTTGAACAGTACCATTGGTCCCAATATATCCGAATAAACCGGTTGGGGTTGTGGCATCCTTATCTCCGTCTGCATTCATATTATGTATAATATGATTTCCACCATCAAAGCTTCCTCTGTAACCATTTCCACTTGCACTCTGACAAATCGGTGTCCATATATGTCCACCTAAATCAATATCTTTTGTTATAACAGCAGACAACTGTGTTTTACCGGCATTTACCTGTGAGGAAAACCATGCCAGTTCCGAACCATTTGTTATCTGATATGGAGAAGCCTTCGTTCCCTGTCCGGAAGGCTTTGTCTCCGTTGTTCCATCCCATATCTGGTCGGACGGAATACCGGTATCCGGCTGATATTGGGAAACCCGGTCAACCGATTCCTGCATTGCATTTATTCCTGCACTCAAAGCTGTTGCCACATCCGAAATAGTCTCACAGTTCTGGATTGCTGTTGTTGCTGTTGTCTTCTTTTCTTCCAGTGCCACTTTCGAAGAAGCAATTAATTCTTTTGCCGCTTCCAGATAATCGTGCCAATATCCTTTTTGTTCTAAAGAGACCCCTGTTGTCTCGATTGACGTTACATCTGTCTGATAGGCTGTCATTATATCCTGAATTGCCTGTGTCTTAGCCTCCTGCAGCTCCTTTTGTTCATTCTCTTCTCTGGTTAATACCGCAGCCATCTGGACTTTTGCTTCTTCAACCTTCTTCGTCAATATGTCCGGCGTATCTGTATATTGTTTTACCGTTACTGCCTCTATTGCTTCTCCTGCCGCCTGATAAATTCCGGTTAAGGTTGTCCAATCCTTCTGTCTGTAATCCGCTTCTTGATAAGACTGATATGCTACATCCAATTCCTGCCTCGCTTCTGCCTTTGCCTGCCGGAGTGCTTTCTCTGCCTCACCTGCATTTTGAGCCTCTTTAAGCTCCCATGCCAGCATCGGCCAGCCACTTCCGTCCTTTTGTACAAAAACAGCAGGCTCCTCATCTCCGTTCAGTGTCGTTAATACATCTTCCATGGTAAAGCCCGAATATTCCCGAAGATAAACCCAGTCATCCCCAAATTCTACCTGACCTTCTCCATCGATTCCATCGCAAAAAACACCTATACGCCGTAATGCTCTTCTGTCATATCCGCCATTGCTTCCAAACACATCACCCGCATAGCTTGCACTGATTTTATTAGTTTCCAAATCATCAATTCCCGTTGCTCCTTCATCCACTGTGGCTGTAGAATAGCATGCGGTTATCGTAGTATCCACACTATAATTTACGCCCATCAAACCGCCTGCAAAGGTATCCTCCGAACCCTCTGCAATAATATCTGCCTGATTCATACTATAAGAAAGCTCGACACCCACATCACTGCCGCCTATGATTCCTCCGACACTTTCTGCATCGTCAGCCGTAATTTTGCCTCGGTTTACGCATTGCGTAACTGTAACCTCATCTGCTCCTCCCACAATTCCTCCGACACGATTATAGGCTCCGGTTGATACAATCTCTACGGAACTGCTGCAATTTTGAATCGTTGCCGAACTACCGAAGCCGACAATACTGCCAACCATAATTCCTTCACTTTCACATACAATGTTGCCCGTTACCTTTAGATTCTCAATCGTTCCCTCTGCATCGGCGAACAGACCGACACACCAATAATCAGCGTTATCCGCTTCCACTTCCAGATTCATATTGGAAATCGTGAAATTATTACCATTAAATGTACCGGTATATGAACCAATACCAATTGGCACCCATGCTTCTCCACTCAAATCAATATTCGCCTGAAGCTCTCCGTTAATATCTGTATTTCCTTCATTTACCAGCTCCGCAAATGCCATTAAATCAGCCGCATCTTCAATCTGGTATACCTCATCCTTTATATCCATATTTCCTTCTGACGCAAATATAGATACAGGCACCAGATTTATAAGCATCATTCCGGTCAGAATACATGCACCGATTCGCTTTCCCAATCGTTTTAAGCTTTGCTTCATCCTCTAATTTCTCCTTTTCTTTCTTTTACTGACTTCCTTTAATCCTGCGTATTCTAATGCTCTGGGCCAAGGTCCCAGATATGCCTTAATTCTGGATAATGTGACCTCATCAAAATCTTCTTTCTTTGGAATATGCTCGACTTCTTCTGCCTTTGCCCGAAGCTGAGCCGCTGCCCATGCCTTATTTTCTTCCTTTATCATTCCATATCCTTTCTTCTTGTTTCAAATAAGCCAAAAAAAACTTCCCACTTTTAATGGGAAGAGTACAACGGATTCATCAAAAATTACATACCTCAAAGAAAAGCTCTTACAGACTGCACAAAAAGAGTACAACCATCAAAGCCCTTTCGGTACTTGATAAATCGGTTGTACTCTTCTCACCAAAGCTGTAGTAACCTAAAAAATACGGCAGGTATCCTGACTTATGATTTGCGTATATAATTACATACAACAAAAAGAACCCTTCTCAGAATTATTCCAATGGTTATGTTCTTCTTTCGTCAAATACAGTAATGGCGGTTGTTCCGGACTCAAACCGGATTCCCTTTTCATCTACTCAGTTCACAACTTTTCAAACCGTATCTTTCTTATCATTTATATAATATGCTTTGCATATATTTATTTCGTGCATATATTACCATATCTGACTTACAGAAACAACCATTTTTTACCTATCATGCTTTCTTAACCTGCATAAGAGCAGTAGGTCCGGATGGATAATTTCTTCACAATTCCACCTTCGGTATCCAGCCATATACCAACATTATTTGCATTATCACCTGTAATATAACTGTTTTCTTCTATTTCATAAAAGCCTGCAACTGCCAGATGCTCCTTTGCTTCCTCCTCAGACATTCCCGGATATATACCGAATATCGTCAAATCGTCTACCTTAGTGTCCTGATATATCAGCAATGTTGCATTCATATAGTTCATTGCTATCGGTGTCTGATTATTGATAGTGCCTATCTCGCTGTCTCCGTACTCATCTTCCGGGGTAAAGCTAAGTCCATACCTATTCTCAAGCTCCGGCTTCAAATCCCCTACATATACGGCGTCATCCAAGAAATACCGCAAGCCAATGTCTCCCGCACTTTCACCGTATGTATGAATATACTTTTGATAGTATAATTGCTTATACTCCTGCGTATATCCGAGCAATGTTTCAAATCCTCCGTCCTCATCACTTCCATACGGTACGGTTAAAACAGAAGTCCCCTGCTCTATATTGTTTCTCCATGCTTCAAACTCTGCATCATCCACCGGCTTTATTACGTCTCCTATGGTTGATATATAATAAATATCTCCGTTGCCGTCCAAATCATATTCATCCGGGAACGGTGTTCCGTCATAATCCTCCGGAAAATCCTTCTTTCTCCATGAATCTACTGATGCCACATAGTCATAATTATCTGTATCCGCATTATACTGATATACATTAAACGGCCACATATCGGTAGTGACTCCCTGATTATGAGCCCATACCACCTCAACGTATCCGTTTGAGAAATAGGTTGCTCCCGGATATTCCGAAAGCTCTGACCGCAATTCCCCGGTTGCTATATCGTACTGAAAGATTTCCTCCCGCATTCCGGCTATAGATGTCTGTGTATAAGAAAGAATCAGCTCCTCAATTCCATCCCCATCTATATCATAGATGGCAAACTTGTTCTCATGCATAGTATCCCAATCAAAGCCTTCAATCGGTGTACCGTCCGGCCATACATTTGCATAATAAAACATAACGACTGCATCTGCATATTTTGCCCGCCGGATAATGGTCTCCTCTTCCTCCGCTGTAAATGCTTCTGTGGTCTGCTCTGTAGTTCCTTCGGTCGACTTATCGTTACCGGACTTTCCGCCGGTTGACATCAGCTCTGTTACCTGCTCGGTGGTTGTTCCATTATCAATTGTGCCGCAGCTGCTAAGCACCATAACTCCTGCCAGCAATAATGCTATCTTTATCCATTTTGATTTCCTCATATTACCCCTCCTATCGATTTCTGGCTTCCTGTCTTTTTCATATACTTACCATAATCTTATATTGTCATTTTAACAAATTATTCATTTCACTACCAGCATATTTTTAGAACCTTGTATAGACCTTGTATATCACACAGCCTTTGTTGACTGTATTGTATAAAATGGATATAATATGGTTAGAATATTACTATTATTACAGATATTACAGACTTAAGGAGGTTTTGATATGAATATCCGTCCATCAGCAGCCATTCGTCAGAATTACAATGAGATTGCCGATTTATGCCGCAAGACACAAGAACCAATATTCCTAACCAAGAACGGCGAAGGAGATTTGGTTGTTATGGATATTGCTACCTATAACCGTTGGGAGAAAATGTTGAAGCTACGGGAAGAATTACTGGCAGTAGAAGAAGACAGATTGGCAGGCAGAAACGGTTGTACTCCGGACGAACTGGAAGCATATCTGGATGATGTGATTGCAGAGGTGTAATGTATGGCAGACAAGAAATACAAGATTATCATTTCTGACAGGGCAAAAAGAATGCTAGGCACACATATCCGCTTTCTGGCACAGGTTAATAAAGATGCCGCCATTGCAAAGAAGACGGAGCTTCTGTCAGGAATCCGTTCTTTAGAATATATGCCGCAGCGTTTTCCCTTTTTTGAAGAAGCGTATATACCTTCCAATAAATACCATAAACTGTTTATAGCAAAATGGTATCTTGTTCTTTACCAGATTCAGGACGATACGGTGTATGTGGATTATATCCTTGATTGCCGGAAGGATTATAGCTGGCTTGTTCATTAGTGTAACGCCCTTATCGGTTTTAATCCGGCTGCCCATTTAGCCGGAAAGAAGCCTGCCAATATTCCCAACAATATTGAAAATATAACTGCGGCTACTGCCAGCCACCAAGGTATGACTGCCAGCACCGTTCCCTTCGGCAGCTCCATCAGCTTTACTGCCATACGATTGACAAACACTTCTACAATACCATAAGACAAGATAACCCCCAACACTCCTCCCATACCGCCTAACAATCCGGATTCCAGTAGGAACAGATATAATAATTCCTCCGGGTCGGAGCCTAACACCTTAAGAATCCCGATTTCATGTATACGGTCATATACTGCGGTTGTCATTGTATTTCCGATTCCGATTACAGCCACAACAAGTGCAATCATGCCGATTCCGGCTAACACCATCTGTGCGATTTTCATTATCTTTTGAATATAGTCCACAAATTCTTTATTGCTTTCTGCCTGATAACCCATATCCTGAAGCTGCTTTACCAATGCATCTACCTGCTCCATATCAACCGCTTCAACGATTGCGCTGCTATAAATCCAATCCCGGTACGCTTCCCCATTTGCATTTAACGGCTGCCCGATAAGTCTGCCGCCTGCTGCCTGCCGTTTCAGATATTGCTTTAATATGTCCATATCACAATAGATATGATAGGAATCTTCCTTTTGCATATCGACTACATCAACTTTTGCCGTTACCGTATCTTCTTCGTTTTCCAGCTCCAGCTCTAAGACCTCACCGGATAAATCAATGGTCTGCCCCTCATATAACTCCCCATAGCTTATGCCTGTATTTCTGTTATAAAATAATGCAACTGCCTGTGTTCCCATTATCAGCTCCGGTTTCTGTCCGGTGGTTTCCGGGTGGTTTCCGTTTTTTGTGTCTAAGCTCTGTAAATATGCGGTCGGTATTCCTTCCAGTTGCCAATAGCCCTCATATTGCTGATATGTGACCTTTGCATTTACCGATAATATCGGATAAACTGCGGCAACACCTTCCAGCGACTCCACCTCCTGTAATCTCCGGTCTGTCAGCATCTGGTCCTTTCGTTTTCCTTCCGTTATCCCATATATCTGAATCTGCGTAGCTCCTCCCTGGCTGTCAGCCATCCGCATCAATTCTTCCTTTACCCCTAATCCAATCGCCATTAGTGATACAATGGAAATAATACCGATTACCACGCCCAGTATGGTAAGCCCGGTTCGCACACCTCTTTGCTTCATATTTGCATAACACATATGCCATATCCATTTCATAGGCTAAAACTCCTCCAGCAGCTTTTGCTTCTTTTTCCGTTTCCGTATCACATATACTGAAATTCCCACTACCATAAGAATACCGGCTGCTGTCAGTCCGATTCTCAGCCAGACCTTGCCATAGTCCGGCGTTTCCTTTACCTTTTCCAGATTCTCATATACCGGCTGCTGCACATTTACGGATATGGGATAGGTCTCCTCATAGCTGTTGCCCTTTTGGTCCTCATATATAATCGTTATCTCATTTTTGTCTCCTATCTGTGTCAGACTGCTTGCCTTTGATAATACGTCAACATTCCCCTGTTTTCCGGCATCAATATTCCCGATGTAACTGGTTACTTCCTCCACATTGCTTCCACGCAGGCGGGCAGTCACATGATACAGCGTTCCGTCCCCCATGTTATTAACGGAAGCACCTACCTCTATCGTATCGCCCAACTGAATATTACTCTCCGGAATAAATACATCCGTTACGGAAAGCCTTTGCTTTAAATGTACCGGCAAAAATATATCTTCCTCTACGGTATAACCGGTTCCGTCTTTTCCCTCATATTCTGTCTTTAACTTTAGCTTATATGACTTCTCCTCTAAGCCGCCGGCTGCCGTCATGCAAAATGTAAATTCTTCCTCACTCTGTCCGTTTATCTTTGATGTATAAGCAGTTCCGGCACCTTCCACCGGAAGAAATTCTCCTGCCTCCGTAGATAAGGTCAGCTTTACATTTTTGACTACGGTGGTGGCTGTATTCCGAAGCGTCAGCTTCAGTTCAAAATTCTCTCCGGAATAAATGTCACCCTCTGTTACGGAATACCCCCATATCATAACTCTGGGAGTTCCCGCATATGCCCTTTGCGGCTGCATCCAGAGAAGTATAACTGCCAGAAATGCCAGAAAGCAGACCGTTATAGGCATTCGGTTTCGTTTCATTTTTATTTGCATTGTTATTCCCCCTAACTAATTCTCCAAGCTTTGAATCTCACCGTCCGCAATCTTAATTATCCGGTCCGCTTCCCTTGCCAAATCAATATTATGTGTAATCAGCACCAAGGTCTGGTTCAACTGCTTAACGGAATTTTGCAGCAATGCAATTACCTCATTTCCGTTCTTGGAATCCAAGGCTCCGGTCGGTTCATCCGCGAGTATTAAAGACGGCTGATTTGCCAATGCTCTTGCAATCGCGGTTCGTTGCTGCTGCCCTCCGGATAATTGATTCGGCAGATGCGTTCTCCTGTCCTGCAGTCCGAGCATTTCCATAATGCGTTCTACATACTCCTTATCCGGCTTTCTGTGGTCTAACAGAATCGGCATCGTAATATTCTCTTCTACAGTCAGTACCGGAATCAAATGATATGCCTGAAAGACAAAGCCCACCTTTCTGCGGCGAAATACTGCCATCTGTTCATCATTGAGCTTCGTAATGTCCTTACCGTCTACCACGATTTTTCCGCTGGTCGGGGTATCCACACCGCCCATAATATGAAGAAGTGTAGATTTGCCGGAGCCGGACGCTCCCACAATAGAAACCACCTCTCCCTGTTCAATTGTCAGGCTCACATCATGCAGCCCCCACACTCGGTTATCTCCTTCTCCGTATATCTTCGTTACATGCTCCATTGTTACAATATCCATATTGCGATACCTCCTATATTTAAACCTGCTTCTTTCATTTCCGACTGCTTTTCAATTTTCGTTCTTTCTTCTATCCCTGATGCTCTTCCAAAAATTCAAAAATTGACGTTTTAATCTCCGCTGCTTGTCAAATCCTCAACCAATCCCTTTGTCAGACTCCGCATCGGTACATAGACGGAACCGACCAATAACAGAAATGAACCTGCAATGCAAAGCAAAATTACCGGATATGGGAACCGATACGGAATCTCCATAACCTGTCCCATGTAATAGCTCAGCCATGCACTCAGAAGTATTCCAAGCCCAATTCCCAATATATCTGCTGCTATGGTTGTTATGATTCCTTCTAACAGTGTCATCTTCATAATTCGCTTTTTCGATGCTCCCACCACCTGAAGCTGTGCAAATTCCTTCTTTCGCAAATGCAGATTGCTGGCAGTTGCATTTATAAAATTCAATGCGGACATTATAATTATAAAGGCCAGAATCAGCACTGCTATCAATAACGGCTGCTGCATATACGTTTCATAATCCTTTTCTAGCAGGTAGCTGGACCATGCACACTTTATATCATTAACGCCCTCACTCGGAGCTACAATTTCTGTCATTTCCATCCAAATATCCCAAAGCTTTGCATTTTCCTTATAACGCTCCAGATGATACTGGATACCTGTAGACATACTTTCATCCGTACCGGTTAATGTATAGTATTGTTCCATTGGGAGTATAAATGTAATCTCCTCCTCATAATATTGTTCCAGTGGCCTACTGTTCGGATTCTTTGATACAATTGCCTCTATGGTATAGGTGTTATAATCTCCGGCTTCTACCAGCTCCTTCCAGCACTGGTAGGCAGCTTCTTCCTTCTGCCGCTCTGCTTCCGCCTCTGCATATTCCGTTTCTCTTTCTAATTCGCCTTCATCCCCATTCTTATATTCCTGTAAAAGAGCTTCCTTTTTCTCCTCCAGCTGCACCTGAATCTCCTGAAGTTTAGGCTCCAGCATTTCCCGAAAATGCTTCATATTCACAAAATCTATGGTATCTCCGACCTGATAATCGGTAGTTGCTATCTCCTTATAGGAATATCCGTTCTCCTTTTCTACGCGATAAGTCTCAACCGGATTTACCAGAATAATTCCATGTTCACTAATATCCAGCGAGCCTGCCGTTAATGTAGAACCGCACCGCTTAATTCCTGCTTCGTCATAGCCATAGCAGTGCTTCGGCATCAGTGTGTTTGCCCAGATACCAATGGTTATCTCCGGGTCAGTTTCTGCCTGCTCTCTTGTCTCTCGGTAGCTATCCATTACGGTTACATTATTGGTATTCACCTCCAGATAATCATCCGTATAATGTGCATAATTATCTTCCAAATCCGCAACCCAGACATCTGCCGCATAGACTCTCCGGCTCTCAGTTACCCCCGGCATCTGTGCCACCTGCTCAAACAGGCGGACCGGAGGCAGACTTGCTTGAACCTCTCCAACGGTCTCTGTGACATTTAAGGTATTATTAAAATATAACTGATAATAGCCGTAATCAGCCTCCAGCTTATTCAAAAAGTTCATAACAGAGCCCCATACTCCCGACCATGTAATTACCATGACGATACCGATTGCCATTGCTGCTACTGTACGGTAAAACCGCTTAGGACTTCGCATCAGACTCTTATATGCATATTCACCGTCTACCCCTAATAGCTTTGTCACAAGCCGGTTGTTATGTACCCGGAGCTTTTCCTTCTTTATCCGGTACTCTCCCCGAATCGCACTGACCGGAGACATACCGGTAATCAGCTTACTGTTTTCTCCCATGGTAAAATATAAATCCCCCATGAAGAAAATCAGAATCACGAGAATAATCAACGGCTGAAATCCCAAGTTCCACTTTAGCATCGATGCAACAATCTGACTGATTCCGGCTCCAAACACCGTTCCTATGGCAATTCCGGTCAGCTCCAGAATAGCTCCCTGCAAATATATAATTCCTTTTAGCTGTCCCTTTGTTGCTCCGACACAGCGGAGATTACCGTAATCCCGGATACGCTCCAACGCATTTAGCTGAATGGAGTTTCGTACAATACCGACTCCGAAAATCGTCATGATATACCCAACTAAGAGAATGAACAAAACGGCAACTACCATAACATCTTTTCCGCTTCCCTGAAAATATGTCGCTGCTACATTCAGATTCAGTTCTCCTTCCAAATCGTACTCTACACAAAGACTCATAAATACCTGCTCCATGAAATACGGATGTGTAACATTTACATACAGACAATTGGGATATAACTGTTCGTTCTGACGGTTGTGAATGTCTATGTAATAATAAGGTCCAATATAGGCACTTTTGATACGCTCATCCGCTAATAATTCCTGTGCCTGCTCCTGCGTCTCGGTAAAAAACACCATTTCATAGTCACCAGATTCCCGATAACTGTTCCGGGACTGTATCAGTGCAAGGTATGCCATGTTTAAAAATGTAACTAGCAAGGTTGTTGTAATTACAACTCCGAGTATCGTAATCACACTTCTTCGTCTGTTCATTTTCAGATAGCGAATTGCCAGCTTGCAATAATTATCCATATCCTCTCTCCCTCTGTCTGATTCTATTTGACTGCACCTAAAAATGGGTACAGTCATTTCTGACTATACCCATTATAACTTCCCTATCTTGCAATTTCGTGACAGGAAAACTTACAAAAATGCAAGATTTGGTTTTGCTTTTCCTTCTTACTTCATAAAAGTCAAAATAAACCATGTATATTTTCCAACTTCACTTCTTACCCGAATACTGCCGCCCATTCCTTCTACAATGGACTTCGTTAAAGACAGGCCGATTCCTACACTGTTCGGATTCACCTCCTGATGTACCCGGTAAAAGCGTTCAAAAATATGCAGAATCTCATTCTCTGAAATTCCTACACCCTCATCCTTTACATAAATCCGGACATAAATCGGTGTCTGCTCCACCTCAAGCCGAATCGGACTTCCCGCTTCCGAATAGTCCGAAGCGTTCTTCAAGGGATTAATGATTGCCTCTACCAGCCAATCCCTGTCACATAATAACTGACAGTCCTCCGGACATACGATTTCCAAGCTTTGCTGACGGCTGTTTATCAGATACCGGATTCCCTCACCCGCTTCTGAAAGCAACGGAAGAAGAAGTTCACAGCTCTTTTCAAACTGAATGGCTCCCGCTTCTATTCTTGCCAGCTTCAGCATAGACAATACCATCCACTCCATGCGGTTTAACTGGTTCTGTGCCTCCCGCAATACCTGCTTCTTCTTTACCTCATCCTCAAGCTTATCCTCTACCAGCAAATCTACAAATACATTTAAGGATGCTAAGGGGGTTTTCAATTGATGTGAAATATCGGATATAATATCACGAAGAAATAATTTCTCTTCTAATTCTCGGTTCTTGCTTTCTTTTAATGCATACACCATTTTATAAAAATTACTGTGCAGAATCCCGATGGTTCCGTCCTTGTATTCTTCTGCCGGAGGGTCTATTCCCTTTTCCATCATTTCTTCCATAATTCGGGAAATCTGCTCCATATTCTTGTAGGAGGTATCCAGAAACCGATATGTTACCAAATAAATCACAATCAGACACACCTGTGCTATCCCTAAGGTCCCTGCCATTTTCCAGTTCCAGCTTCCCCACAAGAAGATACACCAGACCGTCAGTATCAGCAAAAAGACTACCGATACTATCCCATAGAAAATTCGAAATCGGTTACGTTCATAGTTACTCTGCATAATGTCCATCCTTCCGGAACCGGTATCCAATACCCCGAACCGTTTCAATATGCTCTGCATCTTCACCTAACTTATCCCGCAGACGCTTCATATATACAGACAATGTATTATTATCCACAAACGTATCCCCGGTATCATATAGTTTTTCCAATAATTGATTTCGTGTCAGAATCTGCCCTTTATTCTGAATAAGCTCCCGCAGAAGCCGAAGCTCGCTCGGTGTTAACTCCACCTGCCTGTCTCCCTGCATCAGACGAAGCTCCCACATAAAGAAACTGTGACTGCCAAAATAAAAGACCGCTTTCTCCGATTGCCGGATAGCCGGGGTGGAATGCTCATGCAGCCTTGAACGTCTTAGGTTTGCCGCCATTCTGGATAACAGCTCCTTTACACGATACGGCTTTGTGATATAATCGTCCGCACCTAATTCCAAGCCCTGAACAATATTTACCTCTTCCCCAACCGCCGTTAAGAAAATAATAGGAATTTCCGCATCCTGTCGTCGAACCTCCCGACAGAAATCATACCCGTTTCCGTCGGGAAGCATAACGTCCAACAAGATAAGATTCGGCTTTTGTATTTCATCCGCAGCCTGCCTCCAGTACGCTCTTGCAGCTTCCAGATTTCCTGCATGACGCACCTCATATCCCTCTGCCTGCAATGCATATTCCGTTCCCATTGCAAGAGCATAATCATCCTCTACCAGCAGAATTACTTCTCGCATATTCTACCTCTGTGACTAACTATTCAATCGTGAAATTACCTACAATCTCACCCAACATCTGTGCCTTATCTAAGTTCGTTACAACCAGATTCTCTTCATCCGTAACTTTTTGAACAATCTCGGAGGTCTTTTCTGCAATCACAGAAATCCCTTCTGCTGATTCCTCAGCCATTCTGCTGATTCCTTCCATTGCTTCGGTAATCTCATTAATTGCAGAGCCTAATGCCCGAACTGCCTCACCGATTTCCTGCATATTGTTCTTATAGTTACCGGCATCATCCGAATACTGTTCGCCGACCCGCTGGAACTCATTATAGTCCAGTAATACCGTATTCTCCAAAAACTCTGTAGAAGAGTTCAGACATTCTGACATGCTACGAACCGCTTCGTATACCTCTTTTATAATTGCGTCTATATCATTTACGGTAGCCTGTGTCTGATTTGCCAGATTACCAATCTCATCTGCTACTACTGCAAAACCTCTGCCTGACTCACCGGCTCTTGCTGCCTCAATGGATGCATTTAATGCGAGAAGATTCGTCTGAGAAGAAATCTCCATAATGGTATGTGTCAGCTCATTGATTCTATCCACTGCCTTTGATTTCTCAATTGCAACAGCGGTTTCCTGCCGTACCTGCTGATACATAGCCTTTGTCCGTTCGGTAGCCTCCATGGTTGTGGTACTTAAGGTCTTTGCACGCTCTAGAATCTTTTGGGAATCATCTTCTCCGTTCTGGGATAACTGCATAATGTCCTGTGCATTTTTATTGATTGTTTCAATATTCTGAGATACGCTTTCTGCTGTTGCAGAAGATTCCTGCATTGCGGCTGCAAGCTCCTGTGTAGTTGCAGAGCTATCACTACACATTTCTCCTATACTTCCGGAACTATCTTTTAACTGTTCTGCATTCTCCATTACAATAATGCCCGTATTTTCAAGTTTCTTTACTATATCCAGCAACTGTTCATTCATCGTCTTTACCGCTTGTGCCATGGCTCCGGTTTCATCCTTCCTTGCTGCCAGTTTTTCAATTCTGCTGTCCTGGCACAGATTCAGTTCTGCCATCTGTTGAACCATCTGTGTTACCTGCTTAATCGGTGTAACAATTCCCCTACTTAAGAGAACCGCCGCTACCACAGCTACCGCCATTGCAATCACACTTGCTATTATCATCATTTTTCCTATATATCGCGTAGCACCCCGCACTTCCGTCTTAGGTACTACAGATACCAACTTCATACCATTTTCCAATTTCTGATAATAACCTAATTTCTTCTGTCCGTTCCAGCTATATTCGAGTTCCTGTCCTATATTAGCATCATCGCTAAGTTTTTCAGCCAAAGGTGCCAGTTCTCCGTTATTTACTTCTTCCAAAGCAGTTCCGAATTCCAGATTATTATGATACAGAATCTTATTCTCTGAATTTAAAACAAATGCATTACCGGTCTCATAAATCTGAACTGACTCTACCATCGATGTAATCTCTTCAAAATCAATGTCCATTCCTACTACACCAACCGAAACTCCGTCAACATAAATCGGAACCACATAAGAAATCATATATACATTGATATTGGAATTAAAATACGGATCCATCCAAGTAGCTTCACCGTTTTCAACCGGTACATAATACCAGCCTACATGCTCCAAATCATCCGATTCGTAGATGCTGAAATCCGTTGGTGTTAGTTGCTCGAAATCTGCATCCTTGGAAGCCTTAGTTGCAAATATACCGGAGGTCGGCTCCGTAAATTCCGGATTATAACGAATATAGTACGTTAACGCACCTTTTGTATTTTTGGCAAACTCCAACGCTATTGGTCTTAATTGCTCTGTGTACGCATCCACATACTCCGGATTGGTCTTAAATTCATCCAAATCGGTCAATGATTGTTCTGTGAGACTTGCCAGTGTATCTACCGACTGTGCGATTCGTTCCAGAGTTGTATCTATTTCCTGTGCATTATTTTTACACTCCATAGACATAATCTCTTTTGCATCACTATTCGTAATCGATATGATACCTATCTGATCTAATCCTCCGCATACAACAATAGAAATAATTGTACAAATCAGTACAAGCGTAATAATTTTCGCTCTGATTGTCTTCATAAGCACCTTACCCCCTTAATTTCTTGTGTATAAGTATGTATTGTAGCACAATTCGTTTATTATTTCAATTCCTGCTGGATGTATTTTGACCTCGGATGCGTGCATTTCAATTTGCTCCTGCACGCTCCGGCAAAAAAATGAGAATCAAAAAAGCCGCCTATGAGACAGACTTCCTTCTTAAAGAAGGAAAACCGTACCCATGGCGGCTGTTTTATTGTTATTATCTATTTTCCAAACGAGCCTTTAACTGCTCTCTCTGCTCTTCATAACCCGGCTTACCAAGCAATGCAAACATATTCTTCTTGTAGCTTTCTACACCCGGCTGATTGAATGGATTAACACCCAATACATAACCACTGACACCACAAGCAAATTCAAAGAAGTAGAATAGCTCACCCAGACAATACTCATCCATATGCGGAATGGTAATCTTTAAGTTCGGAATCTGACCGTCTACATGTGCCAGAATCGTTCCTGTCATTGCCTGACGATTAATGAAATCTACGGTTCTTCCTGCCAGATAATTCATGCCGTCCAAATCATTGTCTTCCTGCTCCATAATAATCTTTCTTCTTGGATTCTGCACATCCAATACAGTCTCTATATGGTTCTTTGTACCATCCTGAATGAACTGACCCAGTGAATGAAGGTCTGTTGTAAAGTCACAGGCAGTCGGGAATAAGCCCATTCCGTCTTTACCCTCTGACTCACCAAACAACTGCTTCCACCACTCACCGACATAATGAACGGAAGGTGTATAATTGGCAAGGATTTCCATGGTCTTACCCTTTTCCAACAGAATGTTACGAATTGCTGCATACTGTAATGCATAATTCTCTTCAAATGGCTGTGTCAGACAGAAGTTTCTGGAATATGCAGCACCTTCCATCAGCTTATCAATATCTGCACCGGATACAGCAATCGGAAGAAGTCCGACAGCGGTTAATATGGAGAAACGTCCTCCGACATCATCCGGAACTACAAAGGTCTCATAGCCTTCTGCATCTGCCAGATGCTTCAAGGCTCCCTTTTCTTTATCGGTGGTTGCATAGATACGCTTTGCAGCCTCCTTCTCTCCATACTTTTCAATCAACAGACGCTTAAATAAACGGAATGCAATTGCCGGCTCTGTTGTTGTACCGGACTTAGATATAATATTAATTGAGAAATCACGATCTCCTACAACCTCTAACAAATGCTCCAGATAGGTAGAGCTAATGTTATTACCAGCGAAAAAGATTTGCGGTGTTTTACGCTGTTCCTTTGGAATTACATTGTAGAAGCTATGTCTTAATGCTTCGATTGCTGCTCTCGCACCAAGGTAAGAACCACCAATACCGATTACAATTAAGACCTCAGAATCACCCTGAATCTTCTTAGCTGCTTTCTTAATTCGTGCAAACTCTTCCTTATCATAATTCACAGGAAGGTCTAACCAGCCAAGGAAATCATTGCCGGCACCGGTATGGCTGACCAGAACTTCCTTTGCATCTAATACTCGCTTACTCATAGCTTTCAGATTATCGTCTGAAACCATAAATCTTGCATTACTGTAATCAAAACTAATATTGTAGTCCATTACTTTCTCTCCTTATCTGTATTCTTTTTCCTCGTATGTTCCTTTATTTTCTTCGCAACCCTTAGTGTAGCAAATGCATTGACGAAATTCAAGCATTATTGCCTGCTTTTTTGTTTCTGTTTTATTGTTTTCGTCTAAAAATGGCAAAATTCATCAATGGTGCCAAACCGATAGCCTGCTTCCCGCAGATTCGTAATCAACTGCGGCAATGCCTGAGTATTGGCACTGGATACATTATGAAGCAGCGGCATGGCTCCCGGATGATAATATTTATCAAAATGCTGCAACACATACTCCGGTGTCGGCTGGTTATCTACTTCATAATCCAGATATGCCATGCTCCAAAATATCGTACAATATCCCATATCCTCACAAAGCTGCAAGGTCCGCTCACTATATTCTCCCTTTGGCGGACGGATATAGGGGTCCATATCATATCCGGTTGTCTCCTTCATATAGTCTGCACAGCCCTGAATCTCTTTTCGCTGCTCTTCAATACTCAGACTCGGAAGACTCGGATGTGTAATGGTATGATTTCCGACAAAATGCCCCTCTTCCTTCATCCGGATGACTAATTCCTTGTTATCCCGAATATACGTCTGGGTCACAAAAAATACAGCCTTTACATTCTGTTCCTTTAATGTGTCCAGAATATCGGCTGTATATCCATTTTCATATCCACAATCAAATGTCAGGTAAATTACATTGTCCTCTGCCTTATCATTTACATAATATGCATGATACTGCGAAATATCAAAATCCTCCTGACATCCGGAAGGCTGATGCTCGTCATTTCGCTTAAACCACCACGCCTGCAGCTCATTACTGATTGCATCATATTCACTATCCGCACGTTCTACAATCTCTGTGGACGGAACCGTTGCTGTTTCCTGCTGCCCCTCCGTTTCCGCTCCTGCATTTAAGTCTCCTGTTTCCGAGCCTTTTGCATCCGAACCTTCTGCATCCGCACCTTCTGCATCCGCACTGTTTTCCTGCACTGTGTCCTGAGGCTCTCCCTGACTCATATCTATCACCTTCATGTCTCCACAGGCGGTCAGGCTCCCCAGCACAAGTGCAAGAATCCACGCAAGGACTCCTCGATACCTACTTTTCTTCACTTCATTCACTCCATTTCGCTTAACTTGAAAAGAAATTCCGTAAGACCTGTGCCACCAGCTCCGCCTCCTGACTTGCGGCTGCCTCCTGTCCGGCACTTGCTTCCTGCCGCACCTCATATTCCGGAAGCTCTAAGACTTCCTCTGCTGCCTTGTCGTTTGTCCGGGGGCGGACCGAAGCCCGCCCTTCCCCGACTGTCTGCGTTCGGTCCACCATGCCTTCCTTGCCATGCTCCGGCATTTCCCGCGTAACAGCCGCCTGTGACTGTTCCCGGCTCTGTCGGCTTACCAGCGGTCTGCCCAGACGATTCTTTAAGTCATTTTCCAGATAGTCCTCCAGATTCGCCTGCAAGCGGTCTATAGAATTCTCTATACGAAATATATTCTCAAATGAAAGCAAACATGCACAAGAAGCAATTGTTGCAAATAAAATCTGGAACACCACCGCTTCTCCGTATCCCTTATGAATGGTGTTAATCACTCCCACACCACCGGCGGCTACACTTAACAGCGCTGCTTCCATTGTCATACTGTCAAATATCCGTATGGGTATTCCACAGCATTTGAGCTTTAGCAGGTACTTGTCCACAAAAGCATGTATATTATGCACCTGCAAATCCATGTTCAGGCTGTTTTCATAATGATGCCGTATGGTCTGTATCAGACGGTTCTTTGTGGTCTTTACCTGCTCCGAAGCCTTTAACAAACGTAGCATTTTTCCCTGCACAATCAGTTTACTTAGGATTCCCCAGATACACACCCCTGCTATTATGTATACGAAAAAGCTCTGATTACTTACCATCATCCATATTTTCTGCATAATTCTTTCCCCCTGAATCACTTATGATAAAATCAATAACAGGAACAGTTCTGCTGCGCCAGTTCTGTTCCTGTCTAGTATTACATCTCTGTGATTTTGAAAGCAACTTGATAAGTTCGTCAAATTCTCCCCTAGAATGACAAAATATCTCTTTGAACTTCTTCATAAATAGTCTCTGCATCCGTTCCGGTAAAAAACCTTCCGCTTTCATACAGTATCTTTCCGGCAATCATTGTCATAGCCACATTCTTCTTCGAGCCGCTGTATACCAGATTCTTTACGATATTATGCTCCGGCTGCATATTCGGCTGCCGCAGGTCAATCACAATTAAGTCTGCCTGCTTTCCCTCTGCAATGCAGTCGCACTGTGTTAGTCCCATGGCTTTTGCTCCCCCAACCGTTGCCATATATAATACATCCTCTGCCGGACAGGCTGCGGCATCCTGTTCCTTAAGCTTGGCAAGTGCCGTCACTAAGAACATTTCCCGAAACATATCCAGACAATTATTGCTTGCCGGTCCGTCCGTTCCGATTGCCAACGGAATACCATGCTGTTTCAACTCTACAATCGGTGCGATTCCGCTTGCCAGCTTTGCATTGCTTGCCGGATTTGTAACCGCATATATGCCAAGCTCCCGCATAATCTGCATATCTTCTTCTGACACATGCACACAATGGAAGCCTCCCCCGCCGTATTTCCAGATTCCCATATCTGCCAAAGCCTTTACCGGAGAGGCTCCGTAACGCTGCCGACACTCCGCTACCTCCTTTGCGGTTTCCGACAAATGGGTGTATACGGGTGCCTGCTCTTGGGCTGCCAACGCTGCTAAGTCCCGCAGCAACGGCTCTCCGGTGGTATATTCCGCATGGAATCCTAACTGATACGAAATCAGCGGATGATACTGATTAAAGGTCTTATAATAATTCTCAAGTGCAGGAACGGAATCTTTAAAGTCATTTAATGTTCCACAAAGTACGGTTCGAAAGCCCATATCTATATTTGCCTGTGCATTTGCTTCCGGCTCCACATACATATCAAAGCTTGCCGTAATACCGCTAGATAGATATTCAAGAATTGCCAGTCTGGTAAACCGGTAAATATGCTCCGGTGTCAGCTTTGCTTCCATTGGAAATACCTGTTGATACAGCCATTCCTGTAGCGGAAGGTCATCCGCATAGGAACGTAAAAAGGTCATCGGGGAATGTGTATGTGCATCCTTAAAGCCAGGCATCAACAGATTGCCCTTTAGGTCTATCTCCCGCTCAAAGCCTTTCCTTCCTTTCTCTGCCATCTGCTCCTTTGTCAGTTCCGGTCCTACATAGCATATGGTATCGTTATCCACCCAGACCTCATAATTCTCCTGAATTTCCATTGATTTCTGTAAGGTAAGCACCTTTCCGTGATAAAACCGCAGCATAATTACCGCCCCCTTTTTATTGGATGTTGCTGTTTGTAGTGTACGTCATCTACTTTAACAATTTTACCATTTCCTGTTCATGACTTTTTGTAAACTCACTTAATTCATACGTTCTAATTCTTTGATTTACTAATATAGGAATAACAAATCCATTCTTTGACAAAACCGACAATCGGTTAATTATTGTTTTATTTGTTACCTTTAACTCTTTACTTATTTCTATAGGTGTAAATTCTCTTTTATGCTTTTTAATTAATAGCAGCAATAGTTCTTTTTCTTTTCCTTTCAGATACGAAATACTTCCTTCAACATTTTCGGCATCAGAACTGAACTGTAAATCGCACACCTTACCAGAATACAATTTAACCATTCTCAGAAAATAATTTATCCATATTTCAGGATGCGGCGGATTCTCTCGTCCGGAATAATATAATGCCGGCAATCCCATTTGAATCGAATCATAATATTCATCAATATCATATGCAAAGTATTCTTCCAATGAGCCTATTCCATTAAAGCCATATCCGTTCAAATCCATAATATAACCAGATAACAGCCTTGCAGTTCTTCCATTACCATCTTCAAACGGATGTATGGTTACTAATTGATAATGAACTATCGCAGCCACAATCAAAGGATGGTCATCTGTTGTGTTTACATATTCTACCAATTCATCAATTAAATCCGGAATATCACAGTATTCCGGAGGAATATAATCCGGATTCCCTGTTTTTGAATCATATACTGCAAACAGAACTCCCGGAGGCATAGGACCTCTAAAGCCTATTTTCTCCTTTGATGCACCCTTTTCAACCAGTTTCTGTACATCCAAAATTAATTCTTTAGAAAATATCTCCTTTTTCTTAACTTTTTCTTCTAAATAATTGAGTGCAAGAAAATAGTTTCTTACTTCCTGCTCCGGCTTAAGAAAATGCTTTCTTTCATCACTTTCAATTACTTCATCAACCTGTTTCTCTGTTAATGGATTACCTTCAATTTTATTTGAAGCATAAGAGCTTCTTTTCTTAGAATTTTTTCGAAGTTTATTAGCAACATCAGGAGATAATTTTACAGAAGATACATTATACCTGTTTTTTTCAATTTCAGTTATATATTTTAATATTTCATTTGACAATGTAACTTTAATCATATAATACACATCCTCCCAAATATTATTATATCTAAAAGGCAATTTATTTTCCATTAAATTTACACTATTTTTTCACTATTTTCGTTATTATGATATATGTGTTTAGTGCGTTAATCATTTCATTTGCACTTATGCGTGTAGACATAGTTGTGATTCTTCTTCTCATTTTGCATATTTGTTTGTTGTCGGACTATTCATTTATTACTCAAGCAAATACCATAAGGAAGGTTGATTTTTACAGTGCATCGGCTTCTTTCCTCTTCATTTGTAAGAGGTTGAAGCCGAATTGCACTAAATTGGCAATCATCCCCATTTGCCAAGGTTTTTGTTCGATGTAATTGTCCACCATCGTTTCTATAATTTCTTTCATCCATGTTGCATAAGCATGGGACAAATTCAAAGCAATTTTCTCTTTTCCCCAGTTTACAGATACCGCATTCCGTATATGTGTTATAAAATTCGTCTATTCCTTTTTCATAATGAAATTTCCAGTCAAGTTCATACTTTGAAGTCTGACTTGCTATGCTTTCTTTCACCTTTTTATCCTGCACTTTATCCGTAAATAAAGTACATTTTTTATTCTTGTGTACTTTTATCATAAATGGTGAATCAATCAAAATACTTAAAATCATATCCTTCTTCGGGTTCACCAATTTCATACCCTAAAACTTCTGTTAATCTTTTTTTCAGTAGACTATACCATTCTTCCCAAATATCATCGGGCATTATCCCAGCAATCTGTATTCCACTTGGTTCAACAGATGCCCATAAATCTACACCTTTTCCTATCCATTGAGGTCTATTCTTGTTTTCTACCCAATAGGGCATTGATTCATATACTTTGTCTATTTTTTCCCATATTTCTTTAGGTGCACTATAATGAATATTCAAGTTTATATCATGGTCCACACGCAACTTCTCCTCTCTAAAAATTAGATTTTCTCCTCGTTTCACCCTACAAACCAGCATGTGTTACATCGTTAACAAATTCATCACCAGGTTAACCATTATATCTTTTTCCTCTGGATTAGCCTCAGCAATCCTTACCCAACCGAAAGTATCATTTCAAGGTTATACATTTGGGGTTTCGTCTTTTCTTTTCCCGTTATAATCTCTAATTCTCAAATCAAATTTTACCAATCAGCACCACAATACCGGCTACCGCAAGTGCAATAATCAGATACAGGACTGTAGCTAATCCCCGCTTTACCAATACCGTCTTCCATGGCTTAATATAAGGAATACCTTCCATCCCCTCAATCACCCAGATTTTGCTATGACCTACCCACAGTCTGTCAAGCACAATACCATCAAACCAGTTCATAACCACAAGGAAAAGATATGCCTGAATATAGGCTGTTTTAAAATCTGTAACCTGATTCCAAACAGAAATAATTATAATTAAAACAGCAAAAATACCAATGCAGAATGGTATCATGAAGCAACGTGCCTTTTTCATTGTAGCTTCTTTATCCGCAAGCCCTCGTTTATAAGCTTCTTCCGTATATTCCTTTGGATAGAAATATAAACAATTAAGTCCATTGTTTCTTACCACACACTTTATCGGCAAAATAAACAAAATACAGTATAAAACAATTTGTAAGAATAATAGCATTTACCAGTTCCTCCTTATAGTATTTAAGCAATCCCCCCTCTATTAATTCATTTTCCCCTGTCATATATCAACACACTACCCAACTTGCACCCAAAAAGAGACTAAATAACATTACAAGGTTTCTGTATCCGGATATACCAGTCTGTCTGCTGATATGCAGTACAAAACCTCATCCAGATATTTCTTAGCCAGATATTTTGCCATCGGAAGATTCATGTCCAGATAATTTCCACAGTCTCTTGCGGCAGCTCCCGGCACTTCACCTTCATAATCAGCAATAAATTCATACATTCTTGTCAATAACGAAACAATATCCATGGATTCAAAATTCCCTGCCAACAACAGATAAAATCCGGTTCTGCATCCCATTGGTCCGAAATAAACAACCTTATCACCATACTCCTTATCATTTCTAAGGAAGGTTGCTCCCAGATGCTCAATCGTATGCACCTCTGCCGTATTCATTACAGGTTCATAGTTCGGGCGTGTCATACGAATATCAAAGGTTGTAACGGTCTCCGCTCCGATAAAATCCTTTCTGGACACATACACACCCGGTAATAGTTTCAAATGATCGATTGTAAAGCTTGCGATTTTTTTCATGATACATGCACCACCATTTCTTTTATTAATTTTACTGAATTTTCAATTGCCATTGCTTCAAATGCAGGATAATCCATGCTTGCACTGTCATCCGCTTTATCCGAAATTGCCCGGATAATCAGGAACGGAATCCCGTTCAGATATGCCGCCTGTGCGATTGCAGCTCCTTCCATTTCACAGCAGAACGCACCAAATTCATTTACAATCTTTGTCTTTCGCTCATGATTGGCAATAAATGCATCCCCGCTGGCAACTCTGCCATGGAAGATTCCAACCTGCGGAATGACTCTGTGGCAGCAGTCCTCCGCCAGTTTTGCCAATTCCTTATCTGCTTCAAACGAAAATACATCCATTCTCGGAATCTGTCCGAGCGGATAACCAAATGCCACCGCATCCATATCATGCTGAACCGCATCCGTTGATATAACAATATCACCTATGTTAATCTCTGCCCGCAATGAGCCTGCAATTCCTGTATTTATAATGCCGTCTACCCGGTAATCATCCACTAGAATCTGAGCACAAATTCCTGCATTTACTTTACCGATTCCGGAACGTACCACAACCACCTGCTTCCCTTCCATTACTCCTTGAACAAATTCCATATTTGCCTTTTTGTGAACCTGAACCTCTGTCATCTGCTCCTTTAGCTTCGCAACCTCTTCATCCATTGCTCCGATAATTCCCAGCATGTCTTATCCTCCTAGTAATTTTGAAGTCATTATACCCTTTTTCTGTCATTTTATCTACCCGGATTTCATTGCAAATTGTGCCGAATGTGATATACTGTATCAATAATCAAAAAAGGAGGTATACTAATTATGACTTACAAGACACAGGGAACCTGTTCTTCACAAATTACATTTGACATTATAGATAATAAGCTACATAACGTACACTTTACCGGTGGCTGCAACGGAAATACGCAGGGCGTTGCCGCTTTGGTTGAGGGTATGGATGTAAATGAAGTGATTCAACGCGTGGAAGGTATTCGGTGTGGGCTTCGTCCTACCTCCTGTCCGGACCAGTTGGCACAGGCACTAAAGGCTGCCTTACAGCAAGCATAAGAATTGGAGGAACCCATGAAACGAATTATTCTTACCGGTGGCGGTACTGCCGGGCATGTCACACCAAATATTGCCTTAATTCCCCGATTACGGGAAGAAGGATACGATATTCACTATATCGGTTCTTATAACGGAATTGAGAAAAAATTAATTGAAGATATGAAGATTCCTTATCATGGTATCTCATCTGGAAAATTAAGACGTTATTTTGATGTTAAAAACTTTTCAGACCCATTTCGTGTTATAAAGGGCTATGGAGAAGCTGCCCGCCTTATGAAAAGCTTAAAGCCGGATGTTGTCTTTAGTAAAGGCGGTTTTGTATCCGTTCCGGTTGTAATTGCCGCTAAGAACCATAAAATTCCTGCCATTATCCATGAGTCTGATATGACTCCCGGCTTAGCAAATAAGCTCTGTATTTCCAGTGCTACCAAAATCTGCTGTAATTTCCCGGAAGCAATGGAGCATTTACCAAAGGAAAAAGCTGTCTTGACCGGTACTCCGATTCGTCAGGAATTATTTCAGGGAAATCCTCTGGATGCACTTGTATTTACCAAATTAGAAGCAAACAGACCTACGATTTTAGTTGTCGGTGGCAGCACCGGAAGCGTAAAGGTAAATGAAGCTGTCCGAAGCTGCTTAAATGATTTATTAAAGACCTATCAGGTTATTCATTTATGCGGTAAGGGCAAAACAGATTCCGCTTTCGAGGGTCGTCCGGGCTATGTTCAATATGAATATATAAAGAAGGAATTAAGCTCTTTGCTTGCACTGGCAGATATTGTTATTTCAAGAGCGGGTGCAAATGCCATCTGCGAATTACAGGCATTAGCAAAACCGAATATCTTAATTCCGCTTGGCTCTAATGCCAGCCGCGGAGACCAGATTCTGAATGCAGAATCCTTTAAGAAGCAAGGCTTTAGTTATGTACTGCCGGAGGATGAATTAAACGAGCAATCTCTGCTGGCAGCCGTATCCGAGGTATACGAGCATCGGGCAGAATACAAACAGGCAATGGAAGCAAGCCAGATGTCCAATTCCATTGATATTATCATTAATTTAATTAATGATGCCTGCAAATAATTTCTAAACTCCCGATAAAGTTTTACTTTCTACTTTTTTTATTTTGTGGTCACAAAATGAACACACTTTTTCAGTATCTTAATACTTGTAAAGAGTTTTCATATATTTGAATCCTCTCTCCCCCCTCATTAAGACAGGTTCCGTTTTATGACGGAACCTGTTTTTTATGCTCAGCTTAATTCTCCATGCTTTTCGTAATGTGCAATCCGTTTAATCCGGTTTTCTTCATCCACAAATACTACCTGCGGCTTTGCCTGCTTTGCTTCCTCCGGTGTCATGTCTGCATATGCCATAATGATGATATGGTCGCCAACCTGCACCTGTCTGGCGGCAGCACCATTTAAGCAAATCATGCCGGAGCCTGCTTCACCCGCGATTACATATGTTTCAAACCGAGTTCCGCTCTCTACATCTGCAATCTGAACCTTCTCATATTCCAGAATGCCTGCTGCCTCCATCAAAGCAGAATCAATGGTGATGCTTCCTACATAATTCAAGGCTGCCTGTACGACTACCGCCCGATGTATTTTTGCTTTTAACATTGTGATTGTCATTGGTCTTATATCCTTTCGTAAATATGATTATCGATTAATCTTGTCTTTCCAATGTATACTGCAATTGCGTTTAACACCGGTCCTTCTATCTTCGTTACCGGCTCTAAGGTATTCCAATCAACCAGCTCTACATAATCAATTCTTGCCAGTGGCTCTGATTCAAGCTTTTCGGTAATTGCTTTCTTGATAACCTCGGCATTTCTCTCACCTGCTTCTATCAGCTTGCGTCCTTCTTCCAGACTCTTTGACAGAATCAGGGCTGCCTGCCGTTCTTCTGCACTTAAGTATGTGTTTCTGGAGCTTTTTGCAAGTCCGTCTGCTTCGCGGATAATCGGACAACCGACTACCTCCAGATTGAAGTTCAAATCATTTACCATGTGGCGAATTACCGCAAGTTGCTGGGCATCCTTCTGTCCGAAATATGCCTTGTCCGGCTGGACAATGTTAAATAATTTGCCGACCACCGTACATACTCCGCGGAAATGTATCGGACGGGTCTTTCCACACAAGCCCTTTGTCAATGTATTCATATCGATAAAGCTTGAGAAATCCGGTGCATACATATTCTCCGGCTCCGGATGGAAAATCAAAGCGGCTCCTGCTGCCTCACACAAAGCAGCATCCCGGTCTAAATCTCTCGGATAGCTGGCAAGGTCTTCGGTTGGTCCAAACTGCATCGGATTTACAAATACACTTACAACAACCTTATCATTTTCCTTAACCGCCCGGTCAATCAGACTCTTATGACCTTCATGCAAATATCCCATTGTCGGCACCAGACCAACTGTAAGCCCTGCTGCCCGCCATTCCTTTACTTGTGCTCTTACTTCTTCAACTGTCTGAACTATCTTCATGATTTTATCCTCTTTTCTTCTTGGTCATTGATTCTTGTTTTTACAAGTCCGTTCTATTTTCCGTACTGCATTTAATTAATACAGCTTCTCTATTACACTGTCATCGACATTGTATTCATTTTCTTTTGCAGGAAATGCTCCGGACTCTACTTCACTTATATATCCGCGAAAGGCTTCCTTCATTACCTCTCCTACATTTGCATACCGCTTTACGAACTTCGGCGTGAAATCCGAGAACATTCCCAGCATATCCTGATATACCAGAATCTGTCCGTCACAACCGTTTCCGGCACCGATTCCTATTGTCGGAATCTCCAATTGCTCTGAAATCATGGCTGCCAGCTTACTCGGTACTGCTTCTAAGGTAACGGCAAATGCTCCTGCCTCCTGTACTTTGTGTGCATCTGCTAAGAGCTTCTTTGCTGCTGCCTCCGTCTTGCCCTGTACCTTAAAGCCGCCAAATGCGTGTATGGATTGTGGGGTCAGACCGAGATGTGCCATAACCGGAATCCCTGCATTTACCATTGCCCGAATCTGCGGACATACCTCCTCACCACCTTCGAGCTTCACCGCTCCGGCATGACCTTCCTTCATTAACCGTCCTGCGTTTCGAAGTGCATCTTCTACAGACACCTGATAAGACATAAACGGCATATCTACTACCACCAAAGCATTTTTTGCCCCTCTGGCTACCGCAGCCCCATGATGAATCATATCCTCCATTGTAACTGCGATTGTGTCCTCATAGCCTAAAATGACATTTCCTAAGGAATCCCCTACCAGTATGCCATTGATTCCTGCTTCGTCTTCCAGCTTCGCAGTAGAGTAATCATATGCTGTCAGCATAGAAATCTTTCTGCCCTCCTGCTTCGCTTTTTGAAATGTTACAACTGTGTTTTTCATATTATCACCTATATTTCAAGTGAACGTTCTGTTACTCTAATTCCTTTCTTTTTACTAATATTTCAATTTTGTCCGATTATCGAAACCGCAGCTCCATACTGCTATAATCACGTTCCGGATGCTTTTCCTTTGCCATGATTACCAATTCGCTTCCTATGCTTTCATAAATATCCTTTGCTGTTCCGGTCAATGCTGCCAGATGCCTATCCACTGTTTCTACATCATTTCGCTCAATCGGTCCGGTCAAGGCTTCTCTGCAACCCTTCTCACAAGCATTCTGAACGTTATTCAAAATCAACGGTGTTAATGCCTGATAGGCTTCTTCTCTGGTGAAGCCGCAGTCCTCCATTGTCTGGATACCTGCATGAATGACGCCCAGCACATGATTGCTGACTAAGGATGCCGCACTATGATACAGTGCTTTTCGCTGTGGCTTAATTCTCGTCACATGATTTCCCATTTTTTGAAGCAATGCAGTCATATGCTCTACCGCATAATCGTCTCCTTCAATGGTAAAATAAGCCTCATTTAATTTTTGATAGGAAGTATTCTTATCGCTGAATGCGTATATTGGATGAATCGAACAAGGATGTGCCTTTTTCTTTTCAATCCCGGAAAATACATCGGATGATAATGAGCCACTAAAATGACAAATTATATAATCTTGAATGTCGTACTTTGCAATGCAATCCCATACTTCCCGAATCCTGTCATCGGGTGTAGCAATCCAAAGGGTATCGCTTGCCAATATAATATCTGTTAAATCTTCAAAGCATTCTGTGCGGGTAAGCTCTGCTGCCTCCATTGCACTCTGCTTTGTTTTGCTATAGTATCCTGATACCGAAATCCGGTGCTGTACCACATATTTTCCCATGGAACAGCCAACCTTTCCGGCACCGATGATTCCTATATCCATGCCACCACCTCTTCTCTTTCGTTGTCCGCTCCTGCCGTAAGGGCAGAACCGCAATGTTATTCGTCTGTGATGACACATTATCCCGATGTGATTTCTTTCGAATACCACTCAGCTAAAAAATATCACAGGAAGACCTTTGATGCAAGGTTTTTTTCATGGTATAATCAAAATATCATTGAACACACTATAATTCAAAGAAATGAGGTGTATTATGGAGCAACGACCAATTCATATTGTGGGACACCGAAATCCCGATACGGATTCTATCTGTTCTGCCATTGCTTACGCTTATTTAAAAAATACGGAACATCCCGGACGCTATATTGCAAATCGTGCGGGTAATCTTAACAGCGAAACCGAATTTGTCTTAAATTATTTTAATATTCCCCAGCCGGTTTATTTGGAAGATGTAAATGTCCAGATGCGTGATATTGATTTCCGGGAAACCACAGGTGTTTCTGACACTATCTCCATTAAGGCTGCATGGCAATTAATGCGGGAACAGGATGTTGTTACCCTCCCTATCATTCAGGGAGAAAATAAATTAGAGGGACTTATTACCATCAATGATATTGCCCGCTCTTATATGGAAGTATTTGACAACCACATCCTCGGACTTGCCCGCACCCCAATCAGTAATTTACTGGAGGTTTTACAGGGAACGCTTGTCTACGGAAATCCTCATGCAAGAATCGTAAACGGAAAGATTCTCATTGGTGCGGCTAATCTTGATATTATAGAAGCCTGCATTGAGGAGGATGATATTGTATTGGTTGCAGACCGTGAAGAAACACAGAAGGAGGCTATCGAGCATGGTGCTTCCTGCCTGATTATCTGCCTGAATGCCAAAATATCTCCGGATGTTATCAGCTTAGCAAAGGAGCATCAGTGTAATATTATCACTACCTACTTAGATACTTATTCCACCGCCCGTATGATTAACCAGTGTATTCCGATTAAATACTTTATGCGACATTCCAATCTGGTTACATTCCAATTAGACGATACCTTAGACAGCGTCAAGGATGTCATGTCAAAGCTTCGGCACCGCGATTTCCCGATTACCGATGATGTTGGCAATTATTACGGCATGGTATCCAGACGGAACCTGCTGGCTATGCGGCGGAAACAGGTAATTCTTGTAGACCATAACGAAAAATCACAGGCTGTGAACGGTATTGAGAATGCAGACATTCTGGAAATTATAGACCATCACCGCATCGGCTCGTTGGAAACGATTAACCCGGTATATTTCCGAAATCAACCGGTTGGCTGTACTGCAACTATTATTTATCAAATGTATATGGAGCAAGGCGTAACACCTCCTCGTGAGATTGCAGGCTTGTTATGCTCTGCCATTTTGTCGGATACCTTAATGTTCCGTTCTCCGACCTGCACGCCGATGGATGAATCTGCTGCCCGCCAGTTATCGCAGCTTGCAGAGATTGATATTGAATCCTATGCCATGGAAATGTTTGCTGCCGGAAGTGATTTGGTTGGAAAATCACCGGAAGAAATCTTTTATCAGGATTTTAAGACTTTTCATGTAGGAGACACCACCTTTGGTGTCGGACAGATTAGCTCCATGAATCAACAGGAACTGACAAAGCTTCAGGATGAAATTCATCAATATTTAAAGGATTCTTATACAAAGACTCATTGCGATATGATTTTCTTTGTTATGACAAATATTTTAGAAGAGTCCTCCACCATGCTTTTCTATGGTGAAGCTGCGGATGCCTTAATTCGGGAGGCTTTCCAGTTAGAACCGGAAGGCAATCGCTGTTATCTTCCGGGTGTAGTTTCCAGAAAGAAGCAGATTGTTCCGTTACTGGTCAGCACGCTTCAACAATGGGATAATTAGGCTTTCTTAAGCATTTAGAAAGTTTTCCTTAAGATACTAAACACAGTTTCATCACATTTCATCCCTATACTAATAATTGTTGAAAGTATTTTTCACACCTCCCCTCATAAAAACCCTCGTAACTTTGCCATTCGTCAACGAGGGTTTTTTAATGCTCTTTTTAGTTTTTTACATTAATTCTTTTAACTGTTCAAATAACTCCATATCGGACTGCGACACCTTGATATTCGTCTTCATATGTGTACCGTCCGGTTGCGTTACCTGTATTTCCAAAACACTGCCCTCCGAAATACCGGAGGTCTTTAATGCATTTAAGAACATCGGAAACTTCGGATGATTTTCTACAAAGCGTTCCCATAATCCCTTTATTTTAAATAATGCTGCTGGATTTTTCATATTACATTCTCCTTGTCTTCTGTTGCTTGCTATTGTTACAGATAGTATGTCCGTTTTTCTTATAAAATTCAAGACTTTTTAGAACATAAAATGGGGCAAATATTTATGATACGAAAAAATGCCCAGGTCTCATGACCTGAGCATTTTGTAGAGGAGTTTTTACTACTTTAGTTATATACATGCTTCTTAGACCTTGGCTGCATCTCTTCCTCTGAATGATTTGCAACACACATCTTCTGCTGTACTTTCTTTTTCTTCAATGGATGTTTTGGATTCTTATCTGACATAATTATTACTTCCCTTCTATATATGTGTTATCCATTTCCTGCAATTATTCAATTGCAATATAACTCTTCTGTTCTACTGCCGGCTTCTCTTCCTTCTTAGGAATACTCAACTGCAGGATACCATTTTCATACTTAGCCTTAATCTCATCCTGTGTAATATCCTCACCGATATAGAAGCTACGGCTCATACTGCCGGCATACCGTTCCTGACGGATATACTTACCGGTTTTCTTATCCTTTTCATCCTTATCCAGACCCTTTGCTGCAGAAATGGTTAAGTAACCATCCTTTAATTGTGCAGTAACCTCATCCTTCTTAAATCCAGGAAGGTCAATGTCAACCTCATAATGGTCTTCCAGTTCCTTAACATCTGTCTTCATCATGTTCTTTGCATGCTTGCCATAGAGTGGATTCTTTGTTGGGAAGAATTGCTTTTCAAATTCCTTGTCAAACGGAAAATCCATCCAGTCATCAAATAAGTTTTCTCCAAAAATACTAGGTAACATAAGTCATTACTCCTTTCAACCGTGAACCTGTCTGATTCACAAACCATATAACTTATTAGCACGATCAGAGAAATCTGAGGTGTTGAGTTTCAACTTTCACATTGGAATATGGGATGCTATCTTTCTTCTTTTCTTTATCCCTTTCCTTTGTTCTAGGTGTAATATAACACCTATTATTAGCAATGTCAATAGGTGAGTGCTAATTTTTTGTGAAAATTCTGTGAACGTTACCTCTAGCTATTTGCTCGTAATACTTCTTTATCATTTACCTCAATTATAAGTGGAATCTTTGACCTTAAGAAAAATCACCCTATTGCTCTAACAGCTTTATAATCAGCTCATAATTTTCCGGCTGATGCGGAAATGTACATTCCGTACATTCTTTTACCGGTTTTCCGTTTATCTCTGTATAACTGTAATTACCCGGACATGCTTCTTTGTGATACAAAGGACAATAGCAAAACAAACAATTAAGTTCTTTTATATTCTCATGACATGGGTAATATTTGCATGCCCGATTCTCAAAAAAACGATATGAATTTTCCATGTTCTCCCCCTCAATGATTCCTATTTTTCAGAATCTGCAGTCCCTTTATTTTTATCCATTTCTTCTTTCATGATTTCTTCTAACTCATTCATTTCCTCTAACAAATGAGCAAAGCGTTCCTTGCCAAACCTCGAAATAACCTGATTATAAAATTCCCTAAGTGTCTCCTGCTGGCGGATTGCCTGCTTGATTCCATTCTCTGTCACCTGAATGTATGTACCTTCCTCGCCCTTTCCATCATGTCTCCAATACACCAGACCCTTATCCTGAAGTGCCTGTACCAGACGAGATACCTTCGGCATCGGAAGCATCAGCTTCTCTGACATTTCCTTTAAATATATTTTCTTATTCTCCTCGGCACCTTCTGTATGACGAGACAAAATCCACATTGCTGCATAATCTAAGGTAGACATATTCTGAAACAGCTTGTGAACATCCACCCGATTCCACCGATATGTCTGAAATACAATCTCATTCGCCAATTGTGCTACATCATTTTCTACGATTTCTGTTTGATTCATATTCTAATCACCTCTCTTTTATGTTATATGTGATAAAAATAAAAATCAATCCTTACCTTTATTTTTTCATAGTTTATTAAGATTCCTCTTTACTTAGAACGTACGTTCTGTTAGTATAATGGTATCCAGACAACTGCTACCCGCATCTAATTAACTTGTGCCTAATTGACTTGCATCTGGCCCATTTATATCTTACTGCATTTGAAAGGACACGCTATGCCAACACCGGTTATTTATCACATTGATGTAAATAGTGCATTTCTATCCTGGGAGGCTGCCCATCGGCTTTCGCAGGATTCTTCTGCCACGGATATTCGGCTCATTCCTTCCGTAATCGGCGGTAGCGAGGAAAATCGTCACGGTATCGTTCTGGCAAAATCTCCTTCTGCAAAAGCCTTTCATATTCATACCGGAGAACCCCTTGTAAATGCACGCAGAAAATGTCCGGAGCTAATGGTAATACCTCCTAATTATGCTCTGTATGTCTCCAATTCCCATAAGTTCATAGAACTGTTACATGCCTATGCTCCGGTAGTGGAGCAATACAGCATTGATGAAGCATTTTGCGATATGACCGGAACCTCCCGCATTTATGGTTCTCCGGTTGAATTTGCTGAAAAATTAAAGAATATGATTGCTGAGGAGCTTGGCTTTACCGTTAATATCGGTGTTTCCTCTAATCGTCTGTTAGCAAAAATGGCTTCTGATTTTGAAAAACCGAACCGGGTGCATACCTTATTTCCGGAGGAAATTCCGGCTAAAATGTGGCCTTTACCCGTTGATGATTTATTCTTTGTCGGACGCTCAACCAGCAAACGGCTTCATACCATCGGGATTCATACCATTGGCGAACTGGCTGCCTGTGATGTAACGCTTTTACAGAATCATTTAAAAAAACAAGGTGAAATCATATGGAATTATGCAAATGGACGAGATGTGGAGCTTGTAAAAGACTATAAGCGGGCAAATAAAAGCTATGGTAATTCCATTACCATTTCCTATGATGTAACCGATGCCGAAACGGCTAAGATATTTCTGCTCTCGCTCTGTGAAACCATTGGTGCCAGAATCCGGATGGATGGGGCATTTATCAGTATGGTATCTGTATCCATTGTGGATTTTAATTTTCACCGCCAATCCCATCAGATGCAGCTTACCGGTGCAACCAACGTTACGGAGGTAATCTATACCTCCGCCTGTCAGCTCTTTGACCAGCTATGGAACCACGAACCCATACGCCAGATAGGTGTTTCAACCGGTCATATCACCGATTCTGACAACCGGCAATATGACCTGTTTGATACAGAAAAAAATGAAAAATTGTCTAAGCTTAATGCGGCGATTGACAGCATCCGAACCCGCTACGGAGAAGACTCCATTCAACGTGCCAGATTCCTGAATGCAGAGCAAGCCCACATGGCAGGCGGGCTTTCCAAGGAAAAACGTACCTTTTAGCGGATGCGTTATCAATACCTGTTATGCTATCTTCCAGCCCTCCGCTTTTTGACGGATTTCTATGAAATGCTTATACCGTCCTTCCTGCTGTATTAATTCCTGATGCGTACCCTGCTGTACAATTCTGCCGTCATCCACTACCAGAATCTGGTTTGCCTGCTCAATGGTTGCCAGTCGATGTGCGATTGTAATAATGGTTTTTCCTCTTGTCAGCTCTGAAATGGCACTCTGGATTAAATGTTCATTTTCCGGGTCAATGCTGGCGGTTGCCTCATCCAGAATAACAATCGGTGCATCCTTTAACATGGCTCTTGCTATGGAAATTCTCTGCTTTTCACCACCGGAAAGCGTACCTCCGCCTTCACCGATTACCGTATCATATCCGTTTGGCAATGCCATAATAAAATCATGACAGCGTGCCTTTTTTGCAACTGCAATCATTTCTTCCTCGGAAGCCTCCGGTTTACCGAAACAAATATTTGCCCGTATGGTATCATGGAATAAATATACATTCTGAAATACCATAGAAATATTTGATAGCAGGCTGTCACAGGTCAACTCCCGCACATCATGCCCGCCAATCCGGATACTTCCTGCATTTACATCATAGAATCTTGCTAACAGGCTGCAAATCGTTGTCTTACCCGAACCGGACGGACCCACAATCGCAGTCGAGGTCTGCTCCGGAATGTGAAAGCTTACATCCTTTAAAATCTGTCTGGTGTCATATCCGAAATCCACATTTTCAAATTCAATATTAAACTGCTGCAACTTAATATCCTTGCCTTCACTGTCAATATAATTCCGCTCCTTTAATGCATCTAATTGATTCATGGCATCATCTATTACACCAAGTACGTGAGCACTGTCACTGATTGGCTCCAGACTTGCAAAAATTCCAAAAGAGAAAAACACAAATATTAACATCATTGAGAAATCCATTTGTCCCGACAAGCCCGTAAAGCAGGCAGCCAGAGCCAGTCCTACAGAACCGCATTTTAATGCCAACAAATGAAGACAATTAGACGGTATATAACCCCATTCTATCTTTAAATGTATGTTACGGCTATCACCTACCGCTTTTGACAAGGATTCCATTGATGCTCCCGCCTGTCCAAATGATTTTACAACGGAAAGCCCTCTTGCATATTCCAAAATGGCACCTGTCATATCCCGGTTTGCCTGTGCTTCTACCGGAGCATTTTGTGTACTGTACTTAGATACCAGAAGCAAAAACAGGAAGGAAACGCCTGCTGCCCCTAATGCAATTAAGGAAGTCAACGGACTAAAACACAGCAAGCAGATAAAAATAACCAGAAAGTTCAAATATCCACCAACAAAATTATCAATCATCCGTATTCCCATATTTTCCATTGTACCTAATCCCGTTGTAATAGAGCTTAAAATATTTCCGGTACTCATTTGTTGAAAATATCCTAATGATACCCGCTTCAATGCATCACCGATAGCCAGACGGTCTCTGGCTATTAACTTATAGCTGATAGTTTCCTGACATCTTGCCCGCAGGTAGTCAAACAAAAACCGAAGTCCCACCAGCACCAGCAGTAAAACAAGGCTTTTCCAAATCCAGTTGGTATCAAAGGAGCCTCGCCCTCTTGCAGAATCAATTAACATTCCAACTGTATATGCCGCAACCATAACCGGCATTGCCGCAAACAAATGTGAAAAAAAGGAACATACAAATCCCAGATACAGCTTACCCTTGAACTCTCCACACCAGTCAATGATTCGTTTTATGGTCTTAAACATTGTCTTCACGCTCCTTTCCTGTCGCAGATACCGCCCATTCCTTTGCTCCTATGTGTGCCTCCCACATATCCTTATACAACGGACAGGTATTTAACAGAACCTCCTGTGTTCCCTGTGCCACAACTTCTCCCTGCTTCAGCACTACAATATTATCTGCCCGACGAATCGTAGATAATCGATGTGCAATTACCAATAATGTCTTTCCCTTCGTCAATGCCATGATACTCTGTTGAATCCGGTCTTCATTTTCAGGGTCTGTAAATGCAGTTGCCTCATCCAATATAACAATCGGTGCATTTTTTAATATCATACGTGCTATGGATATTCGTTGTTTTTCACCGCCGGAAAGCCGCTTTCCCGCTTCTCCCGCAGGGGTATCATAGCCCTGTGGCAGCTTGGTAATAAACTCCTCACATTGTGCCGCCCCCGCTGCCGCCTTTACCTCTTCATCGGTTGCCTTCGGATTTCCCAGCCGTATATTTTCCAGAATCGAACATCGGAACAAAAAATTGTCCTGTGCCACGAAGCTGACATTTTGCTCCAATTGTTCCAAGGTCATGTCCTTTATATTAACTCCGCCAATCGTAATCTCACCTTCTGTCACATCCCAGAACCGAACAATCAGCTTTGCCACAGTAGATTTTCCTCCGCCGGACGGTCCAACCAAGGCTGTAAAGCTATTTTCCGGCAGTACCAGATTGACACCATGAAGCACTTCCTTTTCCGCTTTTTCATCATATGCAAACCGCACATTCTTTAACTCAACTCTTGCATTTTCCACCGGATTCGTAACAGCCGGTTCGGACAATTCCTTCATATTTAAGAATGCCTGCAGCTCCTCCACCGTCATTTGCACCTGTTTTGTTTCATTTGCAAATACCTCTAATCTTGCAAGGGAACCAACCATGGAAATAGACAACATAACCGCAAGAGCTGCCTCCGGAGCCGTAATTGTACCCTTTGACGCAAGGGCAAGACTCACAGGCAATGTACCTATCAGCGTAGACGGAAATAATGCAAACGCCAGCTTCATCGTTACCCAAGTCGAGGATAACCATTTCAAAATAAAGGTTCTGTAATCCGTAATGGACTTTGCATATTTATCATAGGAAATACCGGTTCGCCCAAATGCCTTAATAACCTCAATTCCCTCTATGTACTCCACAATCATACTGTTCATATACGCATTCGCCTGATTGTAGGCATCATAATTTTTACCGCTTATTTTAAATGTGAATCCCATACAGACCATGGCAGCCGGAAATGTTACCATGGATGCCAACGCAATTCTCCAGTCAATTACCGCAAGTGCTGCAATACTGATAATCGGAAGAATGATATGTCCCGCTCCCTCCGGCACCATATGTGCCAGCGGCGGTTCAATATTTTCAATCTTATCAACCATAATGTTCTTAATTTCACCAATTGTATGTGACTGCGTTTCTCCAAGCGGTGCATGAAGAAATCTATCTGCCAGCCGCAGCCGCAGACCTTCCAGCACATAATATGCCATCTGGTGAGCCATCCCCGTAGAGAATGCAAAGCAGGCAATTTTTATAACATATGAAAGCAACGCAATCCCACACCACATTAAAATATCCTTTGATGTGACCGTTTCCGTTACAAATCCGCATATAATCCGATACATACAGAAAAACGGAACCAATCCCGCCGTAACACTGAATATCGATAATATTACCGAGCCTGTAAATTCCTTCTGGTGTCCCTGTGCATATCCTAAGAGTGCTGCCAGCCAATTTTGTTTTTTATCCTTCTTATTTTTACCCATGTCCATTTCCTTTCCTTATCAGCGAATGTCTCTGCGATATTCCAATGGTGACATTCCCATTACCTTACGAAATGCCATTGCAAATTTGCTGGCACTGTCATACCCAACCAGCCCCGCAATTTCCGCAACACTCCGGTTTTGGTTCTTTCGCAGAAGCTCTGCTGCCTGATTCATCCGGTATTCCGTCAGCCACGCACCGATGGTAACTCCATATATAGACTTAAAACATTTCTTCATTCCGGTCAGGGAAATTCCGAACTGCTCTGCCAATTCCTCTTGTGTATAATTTTCTCCCATATGTGCTGCAAGAAATGCCTGCATTGCCTTTACCTTTTCTACTTGCGTTTTATAATAATACGGCTGTTCCTCTTGCTCCTTGGGCAACTCTAATGCCTGTAAATACAAAAGAAGCTCCATAATTTTAACCTTACAATACGGAATGCGGATTTTCTCCGGCACCTGATAGAGTTCTCCGAACACGCGGTCTGTCTGCTCCATTTTCCGTATCAGTCTGGGGTAAATATCTGAACAATATTTTTTCTGCAATACCTCCAGACTGACAGGAAAATCCTTCATTTCTTCACCCAATGCCTTTTCTGCAATACCCATATCAAACACAACGGTTAAGCCATGAAAATGATTTGCGGGAAATACAAATTTTCCGGTATGCGATAATCTCCGGTCTAATTTCATATCACCCGCTTCCACATAGGCATATGCATCCTTTGCCGCTAAATACTCCATTCTTCCCTCGCGGCAATGGTCTACCGCAAATATATTTCTTTCCGGTATGTATTCCGATTCAAAATATGCCATGTGAAAATCATTAAAACTCAGCATTGCTCCGGGAAATACCTCATAACACGTCATGGTGCCTTCCCCTGTTTCGTTGCGGAACTGATATACACTACAGCCATCGCTTTGTGCTAACAACAACCCCTGCTGTCGTCCCTGCGAAACCATTTTCATCACCTGTCATCCTCCTGTATATTTTTACTTTTCCTTTTGTGTGTATTAATCAATTTTGTTTTTAATTAGCATTAACTAACCAAAATTAGAATATCATAATTCCTATGCTTTGTCTGTCCCATATCGTCATTTTTGTCCTTATTCGTTTTTTTGTTTTTTAGAAGTTATCCAACAATCACGATTATTCATTTACGCTTCCATATGTGCCTGCAGCTTAATGACTGCCCTTCCAAATACCCCTGCATAACCGTCCTGTTTTTCATCTGTCCGGTTATTATACTGCCAGTCAATCACCCCTTGATGCCGACTCACATCAATTACTATTTGTTTCATGTTTTTTCTCTTTTCACAGCTCTTGTTACACTATATTCACTCCTATCTGATATGGTGTAACGCAAAAAACGGCTGTAGAAGAATGCAATTCCTACATCCTTCTACAGCCGAACCATGATTCGCTGTTCTGATTATTTAAGAACTTAATTAATCCAACGTCCTGACGCATCAAAGCTGTAACGGACTCCCTGTATTCTCAAGGTTTCATTTTCAGCCATTGCTCCGGAATCCTTGAGATAATACCAGTAATATCCAATCTTCACCCAACCGGTCTGCATTGCTCCGGACTGGTTCATATAGTACCAGGTATTTCCAACTTTCGTCCAATACTGTGCCATTGTTCCGGATTCATTTAGGTAATACCATGTGCCTCTATCCAATACCCAGCCGGTCTGCATTGCTCCGGATTCATCCAGATAATACCAATCCCATCCATACCGTATCCAACCAATTTTCATAGCTCCGGTTTTCTCATCCATGTAGTACCAGGTGTTTCCAACCTTTGTCCAGTCGGTCTGCATAACTCCCATATCATCCAGATAATACCAGTTATGTCCCAAATATATCCATTGGCTGGTTAATGCATATCCATTTTCATCAAAATACATCCAACCTTTTTGTGTCTCCATCCAACGCCGGGTAACAACCCAACCTTTCCCATCGGAACACATATAATTCCCATCCACCTTACAAATTATAGCACGAAGAATTCTGCCGGTAGAATCCTCCACCAGATATTTTTCTTCAGGATAAATTGAGTCAGACATCAGAATATACGGATAATCCGTAATATCTCCTCCCCGCGTAACTGTCACCTTTCTATCTGCTTCATAATAGTAAAAGAAAAATGACTCATGCCATTCCCTATCATATTCTTCATCATATTCATCATCAATCTGCGTAATGTCGGCATTTTCTGTTGTATCTCCATAAGCAGTATCCATTGGTAAACCGGTTCCAAGCAACATCATGCAGGCTGCCATAATTGCTGCTCCTATTCTTACTTTTTTAATCGTCATAATAATCTCCCCTTTCTGCTATCTCCAATAGGTTCCGTATTTCCTTTCCCCAGCATACAGTGGACTAACACAGATTCCATCCTTTCTAGTTGCTGCGTGTACAATTGCCGTATGATGTTGCTCTCCTCTATAGGTAATCTTACCTATATAAAATGCCACATGCGATATTTCACCATCCTCTTTGTAAAATACCAAGTCTCCCGGCTGTAAATCTGCATATGTAGTTTTCTTAGATGCTCTGTATAAACATAATACTATATGTATTTATAATTTGCAATGTTTACCTTCCCTTCCTTTGTGCCAATTTCCCTCCATTTGATGCCAAAAACTATCCATTTGATGTCAAAACATTGTATCTCCTACAAACATCCCGTATAATAGCAAAGGTTTAAATATAGTAATAAAGAGGAGAAACATTATGGAAGAGCAAATGAAGGAACAAAATAACACAGAAATTCAAGAAAAAAAGCCAAAGAGGAAAAAAACAAAGGATGAAATTATTGAAATTATCGTAGCCATTTTCCTTGGTATTACCGCCCTTACATCTGCATGGGCATCATGGATTGGCTCTTTGCATGGCGGAAATCAGGCAACCAATTATACTACCAGCAACAATCTGGCAGCAGAAGGAAATTCCATGTTCAATGAGGCTTCCCAGAATCTGATGCAGGATATGATGCTGTGGAATGAAATTAGCAGCACTCGTATTGATTATAGCTTTGCAGAAGATAAAGGAGACCAGGATGCCATGGACAAGGCAGAGTGGAAGTTAGACCAATTAATCTCCGATAATTGTTCGGATGAGTTATACGATGCTATTTTATGGGCTGACGAACAGACGGACTATGCTTCCCCATTTGATAAGGAAGGATTTGTAGAAAGCTACTTTGAAGATGCCTATGCCCTGTTAGATGAATCTACAGAATTATTAGAGCAGGGTAAAGCCGATAATTCCAACGGAGATGCATACGGATTAGTTGCAGTTATTTACTCACTTGTACTGTTTATGTTAGGTATTGTAGGAATATTCAAGCAGATTCCAAATCGCATGATTATCATGATTGTAGCACTTGTTGCATTCTTAATCGCAACCATATATATGTTTACCATTCCATTACCAACCGGCTTCAACCTGTTAAGCTACTTTGGCGGAGGAATGTAAATAAAATCTAGTTTCTAGGTTTTATAATCTAAAAGAGCGAAACCCTTTGAAAACTCTAAGGATTCCGCTCTTTTCTTTACATCGGAATGACGTGATTCGAACACGCGACCTCTTCGTCCCGAACGAAGCGCTCTACCAAGCTGAGCCACATTCCGATAACAAAAGTTGCTGACCCATCAGCAACTTTTGTTATTATACCACAAGCATTTATAAAATGCACGTATTTTTTTATTCTTTTTCAGCTTCTTTTAAAATTTATTTCTTGATTCCGGTTCCGTCAGCCTTACAGGTTTTCCCCATTGCTCTCCATCACTGCTTTATACCAGTATGCAGAATCCTTTAAGATTCTTTCCTGTGTCTGATAATCTACATAAACCAAACCGAATCTCTTACTATAGCCCAGTGTCCACTCAAAGTTATCCATCACAGACCAGTGTATATATCCCTTCAAAGGAATACCCTCTTCTGCTGCCCGCTTATACTCTAACAGATACTGATGCGTATAATCAATACGATAGCTGTCGTGAACCTTTCCATCCAAATGAATCCAATCCATGCCTGCCATTCCATTTTCTGTAATCATAATCGGCAAACCATAACGTTCATATATGAACTTCGGCGACCAATATAACACCTCCGGTGATAGCGGCCATCCCATTGCGGTCACACCCCTGCCCTGCCACATATTTTCCGGATACACCTTCTCTGTATGTTCAGCCGCAGAATAATATACATTCATGCCGTAGAAATCCAATGGCTGGCTAATCAACTTCATTTCTTCTTCATTATAAACCGGCATATCATCCCCAAACATTTCATATGCCTCATCCGGATACTTTCCAAGTATTACAGGGTCACTCCACCATGTAAGACCAAAGGTAAATCCATGCTCTGTCATAGAAAAAGTCTTTTTCTTTGCTTCTTCTATAGCCTCCTTGGAGTTATCCTTCGGAATATACACAGGAGCAATCGGAGCAAATGAAATCTCTGGTGTTTTCTTTGCATGCTCGCGAATATATTTTACTGCTCTGCCATGAGCCAGCAAGGTATGATGTGTCATCTGAATCAAATCCCTGCGATTGGTTTTCAAAAATGGTGCATGCGTTCCAATTTCATATCCGCATCCGATAAAACACTGTGGTTCATTTATGGTAATCCAGTATTTTACGCGGTCTGACAAAGCATCCACTACAACCTTTGTATAGGCTTCAAACCAATCCGGAGATTCCGGATTCATCCAACCGCCCTTCTGATAAAGAGCATATGGATAATCCCAGTGAAATAAAGTTACCAACGGCTCTATTCCGTTTGCAATCAGCTCGTCTACCAAATCAGAATAGAACTGTAAGCCCTTTTCATTTACCGCTCCTACACCGTCAGGAATTATGCGTGTCCAGCTAATGGAGAATCGATAACATTTCAACCCCATTTCCTTCATCATTGCTACATCTTCCTTGAATCTATGGTAATGGTCGCAGGCAACATCACCATTTTCATCATACATAATTATATTCTGATTTCTTCCGCACACATCCCAGACGCTTAAACCTTTTCCGTCCTCCTGCCATGCACCTTCTACCTGATATGCGGCTGAGGCTGCTCCCCACATAAAATCTTTACAAAATCCCATAGCCATTCTCCTTTCTCAATTGACTTTTATAATAGCCCGGTTCGTTATTACCAAACCCGTACTTTGTAATTCTCACTTATTGCTTTTCCTTTATTTTTCTTGATTATAACAACTTCTAAATAAGAATCATAGGGGAGCTTATGACATATTAATAGGTCTATTTTGACATTTGAAGAAATTATATCGATTTTTTTAAAAGATTTTTATAAAACAAAAAACCCAAAACCTGCATAAATGCTAAGCCTTGAGCCTTTTAGTGCGCCTCCGGGGGCTCGAACCCCGCACACCCTGATTAAGAGTCAGGTGCTCTACCAAATGAGCTAGAAGCGCTTATTTAATTTATTTGCATCACTCACAACGCAAGAATGATTATAACCCAGTAATTTTCAAAAATCAAGCATTTTTTTCATTTTTTTGAGCTTTTTATTAAAATCAGACAACTCATGGTCTATTCTGCGTTTTTCTGATAATTCAAGACTTACAATACTCCCGCATCTGTTATGTAGTATTCCCACTTTTTAAGGAGTTATTCCCGATTCGCTACAAGTCTGCAAATTGGCTTTCCTTCCGCAACGAACTTTGTCTCGTATTCGGTCATAATATTTCCTTCCAGATACTCGCTATGATGCAAATCATATGTGCAGTTCACCAGCTTCCAACCGGCTTCCGGTATCTGCTCCACAGAAAAATCAAACAAATCCCGATTATCCGTCTTAAAGATAACAACACCTTCTGCGGCCAGAATATGATTGTACCTTGCCAAAAATTCCTTTGAGGTCAGTCTTCGTTTTGCATGTCTGTCCTTCGGCCAAGGGTCTGAAAAATTCAGATAGATTCTGGCTACTTCATTTGGTGCAAATACATCCGCAATATACTCCGCCTCCATTCGGATAAATAACAGATTCGGAAGCTGCTGCTCCTCCTGCTTTGCAATTGCCCGAATTAAAACGCTGGAATATTTCTCGATTCCGACATAATTAATATCCGGATTCTGTTGGGCAAGTGTTGTAATAAACTGACCCTTTCCCATTCCTATTTCTATATGAAGCGGATTATCATTTCCGAATATCTCTGCCCATTTTCCCTTCTGCTCTGTCTCATTTTTCACCACATACTCGCTGGCTCCGATTACATCTCTTGAACCCTTTACATTTCTTAATCGCATCTTACTTCCTCTTCCTACTATATAATTTTGTCACTTACAAATTTCCTTTTCCGATTTTCTCTCTATTCATACAATGAAAATTACTATGCCTATTATACTTGTCCCCTTAACCAGCGTCAACATTTGAATTGACTATTTCTACCAACTATACTAAAATGTTAATAAGTATGACTTTTTTATTTTGGAGGCAAGTTTTGAAACTTTTTTTTCATCGTACAGCTTGCATATTGGTAAGCTGTTTATTGACGATTTCTTATATAACGGCTACTCCATTGGGGCAAATGGATACCTATGCTACAACCGTTACAGATTATTCTGCACCTGCCCATTTTACCGCTGTACCAGCAACAGATGTAGCCGATACAGCTTCGGATTCTTCTGACAGTTCTTCGGAGGAAGCAGATTCTACAGAGACTCCTGCTGACATTACCGACCCGGAAGCACCTGAAATTGTTGCAAATGCAGCAATTGTCATGGATGCCAAAACCGGAGCAGTCCTATACGGCAAGAACATGAATCAGCGGTGCTATCCGGCAAGTATTACCAAGGTTATGACCTGTCTGGTTGCGTTTGAGCATGTCAACCTGACCGATACCATAACCTTTTCCGACAACGCCATCTGGAGCATTGAACGAGACAGCAATCACATTGCCTTAGACGTAGGAGAACAGATTACTGCGGAGCAATGCTTTTATGGAATTTTGCTGCAATCTGCAAATGAAGCTTCAAATGGTATGGCAGAGCATGTCGGCGGCTCCATTGAAGGCTTTGCGGATATGATGAATGATGAAGCAACTGCTTTAGGCTGTAAGGATACCCATTTTACAAATGCAAACGGTCTTCATGATGATAATCATTATACAACCCCTTATGATATGGCATTAATTACACAGGCGGCTATTCAGAATCCGTTGTTTCGGAAAATTGATGAAACTACTTATTATCAGATTCCGCCAACCAACATGAACCCAGATGCCAGAGATTTATGGCACCAGCTAAAAATGTTATATCCTACCAGCCCTTACTACTATGAATATATAGAAGGCGGAAAGACCGGATATACAGACCAGGCACGCAACACACTCGTAACGTATGCACAAAAAAACGGCATGGAGTTAATCTGCGTTATGATGGATTGTGAAGGTGCTGCCAATTGTTATAAAGATTCTGCTACCTTGTATGAATACTGCTTTAACCATTACACCTATGCATATCCGTTGCAGAATTTTAATCCGAATGTTACCAATCAGACCAACTATATTTTAAGCAATTTTTATCGTGGTCTGGACCATGATACATTGAATTTATCCGTCAACCGCGATTTGGCAGTATTAGTTCCGAAGGACCTTGAACCCTCTGCCATCACCACCCAGACTACTTACTATGATACCTTGGAAGGTAACGTGGTCGGTAAGGTAAGTGTCTTATATAACGGAGAAATTATCGGCGAATCGGATATTGAATATAAGGATATGATTGTAAATGGGGAGGTTCTTCGTTGGGGTATTACTCCGGAAGAACACAAACGTCGCACCAATACGACACTGATTATTGCTATTTCCAGTGTCAGTCTTGTTGTGGTTGCTCTGTTTGTGGTATCCCGCATCCGTAACCGGCGTTATCGTTACCTGAAACGCAGAAATAAATCCAGCAAACTGCATTTTTAATATGAGAGAACAACACTCACCTATAACAACATTTATCAGAAAGGAGTCTGCCCATGGAAGAACCACAATTTAACATTATAAGTGCATTACAAGCGGCTGCAGAAAATGAACCGATTCCTCCGTCAGAAGAACCTGTTTCTTCCGAACCGTCTCCTTCTCTTGATGATAATTTAAATACACTTCGCTCAACCAACTGGGACATTTTGAATTATTTTCGTTCTGCTTATATTTCGCAGTCCGAACAGATACAGGCATTAAAATCCGAGTTGTTTGAATTAGATGTAAAAATTGAGGAGCTTCAAAAGACCAGAGATTTATACTCCTTTCCTTCTGATAATCGGCAGAATATTTTTTCACCGATTTCACCCAATCCTTCCATGAAGGGAAAAGGACAGGTGATTCAGGCACAGCTGGATGAATTAAAGGAGGTACGCACCTCCCTGAACGCCCGTATTCAGAAATTAGATTCCGAATTATCAACCATTCGCCACCACATTGATGCTCTGGAAAATTCTAACCAATGTCTGGCATCTCTTTATCAGAATCTTCCGCAGCCGGCTCCGGAGGAAGAAACCTTAACACTGGAAGAAGCCGGTTCCTTGGAACAAAGCAGTGACGAATCCTTGCAGCACGCTCTCCAGATACTGATGCTGCATCAATATGACCAGTCGCAGATAGCAGAACAGCTCCGCGGCTCCATTCAGCAGAATCTGGAAACCAATCAAAATAAATTGGAAATCTTAAAGTGGCTGATACAATCCGACCCTAATCGTGCAAGACTTACCTTGCAGGAATTACAGGATACCAATCAACGCCTGTTATCCTCTGCCGAGTCTTTGATTCATGAATTGGACAAGGACTTAGAACACCAGAAGCCGATTTGGATGTCCATTGATGACTGCATTCAATCTTACCGTTCCCTTCATCCGGAATGCGTAATAGATGCCTCTGTTGATTGCACCGATTATGAAAATAATGTATTACCGATTATAACCATTATTTTTATCCGTCTTTTGCATGAAATTCTGGATAACGCTTTTTACTATTCAAATGCAAACAAAATAATGATAAAGATATACATTAATAACCGCATGATAGATACCTATATTAATGATAACGGTGCCGGTATACCATCCGACTATCTGACTGCCAGCCCATGGCACAGCGGTCTTCATCGTTTGCATGAAATCATACATCTGCTTGACGGAAAACTGCAAATAGACGGAGATATTATCAGCGGTACAAATATTCGCTTTTCATTTCCGATTTGTGCCAAGCTTCATTTCAGCACCGCACAAAAACCATAATCTGATACCCGGAAACAAATACAAATCATTTATTTATTTGATGATTAAGAAAGGATTTACAATACATGAAAGAGCAATTAGCAACTATTATTTCACAACACGTAGAAGGACTTACTCCGGATGATATTTTGTCATTATTAGAGACACCACCGAAACCGGAATTAGGAGATTATGCATTTCCTTGTTTTCGATTAGCAAAGACCATGCATAAAGCACCTAATCTTATTGCCGAGGATTTAAAGTCTGCCATTATGGGACATCTGGATTTTATTGAGGACATTCAGGTACAGGGAGCTTACTGTAACTTCTATATTAAGAAGGACGTATTTGTAACTGCTATGCTGACCGCAGCTTCCAAGGAGAACTTTGGCGGCTCAGACGTTGGTGCAGGAAAGAGTATTTGCATTGACTACTCTTCTCCGAATGTAGCCAAGAACTTTCACGTCGGTCACCTTCGTACCACCATTATTGGAAATTCTCTGGCTAAGATATACAGCAAATTAGGTTATACCGTTCACCGCATTAATCACCTCGGTGACTGGGGAACCCAATTCGGAAAACTGATAGTTGCTTACAAAAAATGGGGTTCCAAAGAAGCGGTTGAAGAAAAAGGCATTGCGGAATTAATGGAACTGTATGTAAAATTCCATGAGGAAGCTGCTACGGATGAAACCCTTATTGAACAGGCTCGTGCGTGGTTTGTAAAAATGGAACAAGGGGATGAAGAAGCTCTTTCTATCTGGCAATGGTTTAAGGATATTAGCTTGATTGAATATCATCGAATCTATGACCTCTTAGGCGTAGAGTTTGATTCCTATAACGGAGAGAGCTTTTATCGGGATAAGACACAGGCAGTTGTGAATCGACTGGAGCAGGCACATTTACTGAAGGAAAGTGACGGTGCTTATATCGTTGATTTATCCGAATATGATATGGCTCCTTGTATCATTAAGAAAGCTGACGGCGGTTCCATTTATGCTACGCGTGACCTTGCCGCTATCTTCTATCGGAAGGAGACTTATAATTTTGTAAAATGTCTCTATGTAACCGGTCAGGAGCAGAAGCTTCATTTTGCACAGGTATTCAAGGTAATTGAATTACTCGGAAATGATTGGGCTTCCGAGCAGTTAATTCACATTCCATACGGCTTAGTCAGTCTGGCGGGAGCAAAGCTCTCTACCAGAAGTGGAAATATCATTTATGCAGAAGACATTCTTTTGGAGGCTATTTCCAAAGTCAAGGAAGTAATTGCAGAAAAGAATCCAAATCTGGAAAACAAGGATGAGGTTGCAAAAATGGTAGGTGTCGGTGCCATTATCTTCAACGATTTATTTAACCAACGAATTAAGGATGTATCCTTCCAGTGGGATAAGATTCTGAACTTTGACGGTGAAACCGGTCCTTATGTGCAATACACCTATGCACGTTGCAGCAGTCTGTTGCGGGCAGTTCCAGATTTTGATGAAACTGCTTCCATAGATGCATCTATTCTTACCGATTTAGATTCGATGGAACTTTTGAAAGCCATCAATAAATTTCCAAAGGTGGTTGCGGATGCAGCAGAAAAATATGAGCCATTTATGATTTCACGGTTTGCTGTAGATGTTGCACAGGCATTTAATCGTTTTTACACGAATAACCGAATCAATGTACCGGAGAAAGTCGTTCGAAATGCAAGATTAAAGTTAGTTGCTGTTACCCGGACAACTCTTCGAGATGCACTGGCACTTTTGGGTATTAATTGTCCGGAGCAAATGTAAGAGAATGATATAAGTATAAATACTATAAGCAAAAGACGTAAGAACAAATCATAGAAAAAAGTTATAAGAAAAGAAGGGCTGTGAAAAAGTGATACTTCATTTTTCACAGTCCTTCTTTTCCTACTCTATACAAGTCCGAATTGCTTCCACTGTTTCAGCAATATAAGTCGCACCTGCCTGTTCCAATTCTTCCCTGTCCCCGTATCCAAACAGTACACCGATGGAATCCATTCCAACTTCCTTTGCCCCTAATATATCATGCTTACGGTCTCCTACCATAACCAGCTTTTTCTTATCCTCTGCTTCACAGTTCTGCATCGCATAACGAATCACATCTGCTTTTTTCACACGCGTCTTATTGTCCATCGTCGCACCGGCTATATAGGTAAAATAATCTGCCAAATGATAATGCTCCATGATAAGTCGGGCAAATGGTTCCGGTTTTGACGTTGCCACCAATAACGTGATTCCCTCTGCTTTTAATTCCTTTAACAGCTCCGGGATTCCTTCGTATACATAATTCTCATAGATTCCTGTCTTTTGATAATATTCCCGATAATACTCTACTGCCTGAACCGCCTGCTCCTCTGAAAATCCATAATAATCCTGAAAAGAATTTAAAAGCGGCGGACCTATGAACTTATATAATTCCGTTCTGTCCTTCACATCAATCCCATATTTTTTCAAAGCATATGCCACAGAATTTGTAATGCCTAAGCCCGGATTGGTAAGTGTACCATCCAAGTCAAATAAAACGGTTGTATATTTCATCGGCCTGCGTTCCTTTCTGTCATTTCTGTCATTTCTGTCGTTTCTATTTTTTGTTTCGATTCTATTATTTCACCGGTCCTGTCTCTGCCGCTTATGTCCTCTTATCAACTTTTTGCGTTGTTGTTCTCTTGCACAACTCTACATTTTGTCCATCCCAGGGTCTTCCGTCAATCGTCTGATGTACTCCTCCGGATTCTTTTTCAGTTCAACCATATCATAAAAGGTTTCCAATACTAAAGCATCCTTATCGCAGCCATCCGTATTTTTCCCTATGTCATGATAAAGATTATACCGGCTCATTTCCCAGACATAGATATCCGTCAGTCCATAGCCTTCACTCTTATAAGCATCCAACAGTGTATGCTTTTCCAGATAATATTGAAATTCCTTCATCAAGGCTTCATCCTGAAGAAGCCCCTGCCATAATTCATTGATATAGGCATCGTCTTTATCTGCATACGCAGCCAGCTCCTGTAGGCATTCATAGGTTTTCAACATACCTGTTCCGATAATAATTGTATTATTCATACCTATTCCTCCGTATGAATCTCCGGCAAATCCACAATCATCGGTTCATGATGAACTGCCGGCAAAAAGGTTTCCAAAACGTCCTTGGTTTTCATTTTCAAGCTGGATGTATTCACACATGGATGGCATCCCAAATATTCACTCTCAACCACCGATCTGTCTATTAACAGTTGCACATGGTTGTCTCTATCATTCATAAGCCCCATAATCGAAACCGCTCCCGGTTTTATATGTAAGTATTCCTCCATGTATTCCGGTTTGGCAAATGACAATCGTGCCGATTGAATTTGTGCAGACAAATCCTTTGTCTTAAACGGTTTATTTCCCGGCATCATCAACAAATAGAAATTTGTCTCCTGTCGGTTGCACAGAAACAGATTCTTACAAATGATAGTATCTAATATCTTATCAATCTCTTCGCACGCTTCCATTGTATTTGCTTCTTCGTGGTCTGTTCGTTGGTAATGAATCTGTAACCGGTCTAACAAATCATATACTGCTATTTCTCGTTCCTGTCTTCCTTCTGTACTTATTGGTCTTCCTTCTTCAAGTTCCATAGTTTTCCTCATCTTTCTATAAATAGCTAGTCATTTTATACGCTTTGTATTTCAGTACATTTCACACAATTTTCTTTTGTATATAACTTATTCCCTATGCGTACCGCTGTCAAGTAAAATAAATGAAATATCGGGTTACATGTTTCACGTGAAACATATTATGTTATAGATTGCGTACAGAATGTTTCACGTGAAACGTTTGGATATATTTTTTACAAGAAATGTTTCACGTGAAACATTTTTATGTGGAATGCTTTGCCTAATAATGTTATACTATCAAAGAGAGAAAAACTGATGACTAATTTACAATGAACTACGGAACGCAGGAGGCGTGGAATGGGAAGAATTATAGCAATTGCAAATCAAAAAGGTGGTGTAGGAAAGACTACTACTGCTATCAACCTTGCATCTTGCATTGCAGAAAAAGGGCTAAAGGTTCTGGCTGTGGACATGGATCCTCAAGGAAACATGACTACCGGTCTTGGTGTAGATAAGAACACTCTAAAATACACCATTTATGATGTGATGTGCAATGAATGTAATATTGGCGAATGTATGCTTATTAACGTAATTCCGGATTTGAATTTAATTCCGGCAAATCGTATGTTGGCAGGTGCTGAGGTTGAGTTTGTAGGTGTTCCTGATATGCAGTACATATTGAAACAGAATCTGGATAAGCTTCGTGACAAATTTGATTTTATTATTATTGATTGTCCCCCTGCCTTGGGATTGCTGACGGTTAATTCTATGACTGCTGCTGATACCGTATTGGTTCCTATTCAGTGTGAATTTTTTGCCTTAGATGGTTTATCCCAATTAATTTATACGATTGAGTTGATTCAGAATAAATTGAATAAGAATCTTACGATTGAAGGGGTTGTCTTTACTATGTATGATTCCAGAACGAATCTGTCACTGCAGGTGGTTGAAAATGTAAAAGACACTTTAAAGCAAAACATTTACAAAACCATTATTCCAAGAAATGTACGTTTAGCAGAAGCACCGAGCTACGGAATGCCGATTAATCTATATGACCCTCGCTCAGCAGGTGCAGAAAGCTACCGTCTACTGGCAGATGAAGTAATCACAAACATAGGAGGTTAATAGTATGGCACAAAAACGAGGACTGGGACGAGGTTTAGCCTCTCTCATACCAACCGAAGTAAGAGAAAACGATTCTAATTATAATACAGAAGCTACCAAATCAACCAAGAAAGCAACTTCAAAATCTTCAGAACAACCAATTAAGGAAGTGGTAAAAGAGGTTGTAAAAGAAGTTGAGAAAACATTAAAGATTACGGATTTAGAGCCAAATCCGAATCAGCCACGAAAATATTTTGAGGAAGACCCATTACAGGAATTAGCAGATTCCATTAAAGAATTTGGTGTCATTCAACCAATTGTAGTTACACCAAAGGGAAACTATTATGAGATTATTGCAGGAGAACGTCGGTGGCGGGCTGCCCGTCTGGCAGGCTTAAAAGAAGTTCCGGTTATTATTCGGGAATATACAGAACAGGAAATTGTAGAGATTTCTCTGATTGAAAACATTCAACGCGAGAACTTAAACCCGATTGAAGAAGCGATTGCTTACCAACGATTAATACAAGAATTTTCGCTCAAGCAGGATGAGGTTGCGGAACGGGTTTCCAAGAGCCGTACTGCTATTACCAATTCTATGCGGCTTCTTAAACTCTGCGAACAGGTTCAGCAGATGGTGGTGGAAGATAAATTAAGCAGCGGTCATGCTCGTGCATTATTAGCAATCGAAAACCCAGAGCTTCAATACGAAGCCGCCTGCAAGGTCTTTGATGAAAGTCTTAGTGTACGTCAGACAGAGGCACTTGTGAAGAAGCTTAACAGTCAGCCAAGGGAAAAGCGGGAGCTTCCGGAGTTAGAGCATAAATATCTTTATACAGATATGGAAGAACATTTGAAAGAGGTTCTTGGCAGCAAAGTCAGTATTAAAGCAAAGACCAATGAAAAAGGAAAAATAGAAATAGAGTATTATTCCAGCGAAGAATTAGAAGCCCTGATTGACAAACTAAATGAAATACAGAAATAGGGAGGCTTAATTTATGAGTTCAATATTTAATAATCTGGGAATTGATATTGGATATATAATCATTGCATTAATGGCACTTGTGATTGTATTACTGGTATTTGTAATTATTTTATTAGTAAAGGTAAAGCAAATGAATACCCGTTATCAAAAATTTATGAAGGGAAAAAACGGTGAAGAATTAGAGCAGGTCATTTATGAACGCTTTGGCGAGTTGGACATTATGCAGAAAATAGCAAGCCAACACGCAAATGAAATCAAGAATCTGAAACGTCAGTTTCGTTCTTCCTTCAGCAAATATGGTATGATAAAATATGATGCATTCAAGGAAATGGGCGGCACATTGAGTTTTGCCTTGGCATTATTAACCGAACGGAACAACGGTTTTATCATTAATTGTATGCATAGTCGCGAAGGCTGTTATACTTATATTAAAGAAATCATTAACGGAGAATCCTATATTGCACTCTCGGAAGAAGAAAAGGAATCTCTGCAAAGTGCCATCAATATGAAGAATCCGTTAGAATAGTCCATACATTCAGAAGGGAGACTGCCAATGCATCACTATTTAAGAGCAATTGGTTTTAGTAAAATACGAAATCTAAGACAATTAAATGAACTTTTGGATGATACGATTGCACATCCTTCCAACCGCTCCATTACCACCATTGGTACAGATACTTCTATGGTTCAGACCTCAAAAGAAATTGGTGATACCTATGGCATTAGTATGATTGGCGAATATGATGATAATAACCATCTGATTATTGAGCATTACTTTCCGTATGTAATCGGAACTACAACCAAATGGGAAGACAGTATCCTCGTAGAACCACACACCGATAAAGAAGCATATGCAGGTGTAAGTGAGAATACCAATATCGGGATTCCTCTCATTTTCTACTTATTAAACATTGCCGATTATGTGCGTAACAAATGGTCAAATGAATACAACCGACCTTTTAACCAGGTAACCTACAGCGGATTATCGACAGAAGGCAGAATCCTTCTGGGAATTGATAAAGACGAAGCCCAGCTCCGTCTGGAGGAAAAGGGACAAAAGAATCGGAATCGTTTAATCGCAGCTGCACGCGAGGGTGATGTGGAAGCCATTGAAAATCTAACCTTAGAGGATATTGACCTATACTCTTCTATTTCCAAGCGTGCCAAAAGTGAGGATCTCTATTCTATCGTAGATTCCTGCTTCATTCCTTATGGAGTAAATAGTGAACAATATTCGATTGTCGGAACGATTCATGATTTCCACCTTAAGGTGAATCCCAAAACACAGGAAACCATGTACCTGCTCCTTGTTGATGTGAATGACATTGCAATAGATGTTATGATTAACACACAGGACTTATTAGGAGAACCTGCCATTGGTCGCCGCTTCAAGGGGAATGTCTGGGTGCAGGGATATATTTATTTATAATCCCTTGACGATTGGTTATTTATATCCTAAAATAATAAAGGTGCGTTTTTACAACACACCTCTTACGTTTGTTTCCGTAGCTCAGCAGGATAGAGCGACCGCCTCCTAAGAATGTGCTATAACACTTTCTTTTGGATAAAAAGTGAATAGTCAACTGTTCGTTTTTATATAAAACTTCATAAATGTCTCAGTAGCTCAGCTGGATAGAGCACCGCCCTCCTAAGGCGGGTTTGTCGGGGGTTCGAATCCCTTCTGGGACGCCAGAAAGCAACGCCGAGAGCCTATTTACAAGGTTTCTCGGCTTTTTTATATTCAATTCGTCAAGATATTTATGTGGGTTTATGACTGTAATTCGGTCAGATAACACTCGCCTTCAAGGTGCAATGTCAGCCAAGAAATATTAGCAGAAAAATGGCTCTCTAGCTAATGAAAATGGGCGATTTGCTAATTTGAGATTAGCAAGCTCAAAAATCCTGCTAATTTGAAAGGCGAGTGTTATAAAGTTTCCTAACATAAAACGAACTCTAAACCATCCGCTTTTGGGGTAAGTGTTACATACATTTCGTATATTTCACAAAAGTTAAAAGATAGTCTACAATTCAATCATAAGGAGGTGTCCCTGCATGTTTGGAATAGAAAAGAAATACCATATCTATATTAACGATGAAGAATATGATTGTATTGTTCATTGTCTGATTGATTTGAAGAACAATTTGTTAATGCAAGGACGATATACAGATGCCGTTGATGATGTTCTTATAAAAGTTCTCAATGCTAAGAAAAAGAAAATAAAGGTAGTTTTTCAGTAATAATAAACAATGCCCCTCTGTGTTCAGATTTGCACAGAGGGGCTGCTTTGATTTTATTCAATTCGACAAACTGATATTTGACGCTCTATTAATGCTATTAAACCCAATCAATAGCATTCTTTACAAGTTTGACAAATGGTTCACAGGTCAGATTTTGGGTAGTGTGTGCAGGAACGATACAGCAGACTTTTCCCTTGCCATAGGTGTGAATCCATACAGCAGGCTGAACGCCGTTCTTTGAAACGGTTTCTGCAAGAATCGTTGTATCAGCATTCGGAATCATTTTCATTACATAATGTTCGTCAAAATCAGGGAATGTGAATTTGCCAATGCCTTCAACAATCGGATGTTCTGCTATCGGTTTTACAGTAAGCGGACATTGTTCGGGATGAGTGATAAAGTTACTTCTTACAACATTTGTGAGGATTGCGTGATTTTCTGTGTAATCAGTAAGTGATGCGTGAAGCATAATCGTTCCCATACCATTCTGAACATCATTCAGAAATTTCTCAGTCCATTTTTCATCACACCAGATTGGAGTAGGAATCTGATCATTTTCAATAGGATCTTTGAAAGACAAAAACAAATCAAACTGCCCGTTGAAATAATCATTTGGGTTCTTTGTGAATGTTACTTCATAATCTGCGTTAAACAGATAGTCCATCATAGGCTTGATGGAATCATCGTGATGCCAGTAATCGTGTACCAAAACAAATACTTTTTTACTCATAAGTTATACGTCCTTTCATCACCATTTTATGGCTACGTTTTTGTGAATTCTCGTTTTTTAGATGTGCGTTAAATTCTAATTGATTTAACTCAAACTCATTTTCATTATAATCTTTCGGATGTGTTGATTCAATGAAAATATGGAAAATAATAATCCGGTTGCCTATTGGTATTCCGATGACAGTCAGTACACCTCTTCTATGAACAAAATTACACAGTTTGAAACCGGTAAAAGCTATATGTATTCCCTTCGTCTGAAAGCAAAGGATGGATATGCATTTGCAGATAACTGACCGGTAACGATAAATGGCACAACCGTAAATGCTGTCAACGTAACAAAAACGATAGACGGATTATTTATTACGGCAGTAAAAACCATCACACCGAATAACACTGAAATCAAACTTGTTGAAATTAACAATGCCACCGTTAACTTCAATGCCGGAGACACCCCTGTCTTTACCGGCAAGGTGCCGGAAGGTGCCAACTACTCCTACCAGTGTGAGTGGTGGGAAATCGATGGCAGCAAGACCGGTGTTATTTCCGAGTGCTGTGCCGAGTGCCGTACCAAAGCACATTCCCAGACACATCCACTCCATTCCGTAGTTATTATCCTCCTTGTCCCCTTCTTTTTCTTTACAGCACTTCTGACAAAAAAGATTATCAGTAATAATCCCATTGCCACCCATGGCAATGCATCACGCAGAAATTCATATACATTATCCATTATGTAAACCTCCTATATTATCCTCTTTCTGTATCTCTCTTGCAGGCTTCTATTTTGAACCTTTGTTATAACACAGTCTCAACTGTCTTTGGCATTGTATTTATAAAAAAGTTATGTTAAAATTAATTGTTGTATAGGAGTTTTATAAAAGAGAAAAACAGTATCGAGGGGAATGCATGATGAAACAAAAAATAAAAACAAACTTATTGATTAGTTCCGTTGCCATGATGGCAGCACTGGTTACCATGATTTACCTGATAGCAACTATGCCGGAACGTCTGGAGCTGATTGTTGCCTTTGGTTTAATTGTTGTAACGGATACCTACTTCTTAGTGGATAGTATTATCCGAAAAGTAGATGAGATTACCAGTCAGTCTATGGACAAGCAAAACGAACTGACAAAGGTTGAAAAGGGACTTTATTCGGTTGCAAAGCGGGAGGAGCTTTCCATGAATCAAAAAATGGAAGAGCTTGTTGCTGCGGTTCAGGCATTGCAGGCAGATAATATTCGCCTGAACAATGAATTGATTGAACAACAAAAGCTTTGCACCAAGCTTATTATGAAAAAGAATCAGGAGAACATGGTACGTGTGGTAAACAGTAATGACAGAATTACCAAGCAGGTTGTTCAATTATCCGGAGATAGCAAGCTTGCTATTTCCGAAGCAAATGAATCATTACATAATATCCATCAGTCACTGGAGGGTGAAATCAGCAGTTCAAAGGTTACTCGTATGCCTTCTTAGTATCTGACCGTACTAGAACAAAAGACTTATGAATTATATTATTTTTGATTTGGAATGGAACCAGTGTCCAAAAGGACCTGACTATGAGAATCCACGTATTCCGTTTGAAATCATTGAAATCGGAGCTGTCAAGCTAAACGATTCCTTTGAAATCATCGATGAATTTAGTCAGATTGTAAAACCGCGAGTGTATAAATATCTTCATAAACACATTCAACAGATGTTAAACTATGATGGTGCTTATCTGCGAGCCAACGGAAAACCATTTGAAATGGTCTGTAAGGATTTTATGAAATGGTGTGGCTCGGATTATATGTTTGGCACATGGGGAAACGGTGATTTAGTTCAACTTCAGAAAAATATGGATTACTATTACATGAATCAGTTTTCAGAACCGTTTAAGTATTACAATGTGCAATCCATATTTGCCGAAGCCTATGAGGACTTAGGTACCTGCCGATTGGAAAAGGCAGTTACTGCTATGCAGTTACCGATAGAGGAAGCCTTTCATACTGCAATCAGTGATGCCCGCTATACTGCTTATATTTTCCAACGCTTATCTAAGAAGCATTTAAATGACCAGTATTCTTATGACTACTATCACGAGCCTAAGGATAAAGCAAGCGAGATTCATGCGTTTCATCGAGACTATGCCGAGCATATAACCAGAGGTTTTGAACAAAGAACCGACATTATGGCAGATAAAGATATTACAACTCTTCGATGCTATAAATGCAAACGAAAACTATCCAAAAAAATCAAATGGTTTTCCTATAATTCGTCTACCTTTGTCTGTGTTGGCAGATGCTGGTATCATGGCTACCAAAAGGGCTTAATTAAAATTAAAACCTCAAACAACGGCAAGATATTTGCCATAAAGAGAATTATACCAATTACAAAATCCGATGTTGAAGATCTTCGTAACCGTCAGATTGAACTACGGGAAAAGCGAAGGGAGAAAAGAAAAAACCACTAAAACATAATAGTGGTTTTTTCTTTATCGTTCTTTATATATTCTTCTTTATTTCCTATCCCTTTTATTCTATCGGTGTTTTGGATGCGGTTCCTGCTTTTCTCGGAAATTTCTTTGGCGTTGTTCCGGTCTTACGAATCATCACAAATTGCCGTTCAATCGTTGTTCCCGGTATCTGCACCGTTTCAACCTGCTCCAAGGTTCCGCCAAGTACCTGCACCGCCTTCTTCGCCTGTTTTAATTCTTCTTCAATCTGCGTAGACTTATAAGAAATAAAATATCCGCCCTGCTTTACAAACGGAATACAGTACTCACTCAGGGTTGACAGATTTGCAACTGCTCTGGATACGCATATATCATACTGCTGCCGATGTGCTGCATCCTGTGCCAAATCCTCTGCTCTGGAATGTACTGCCTGAATCCCGGTCAGCCCTAACTCCTCAATTACTTCATCCAGAAATTTTACCCGCTTATTCAAGGAATCCAATAATGTAATCTCAAGCTCCGGATATACAATCTTCAATGGGATTCCCGGAAATCCGGCTCCTGTTCCCACATCTATGACCCGTTTTTTTCCGGAAAGCTCCTTCACACTGCCTAATAAGATGCTATCTATAAAATGCTTATCTACTACTTCCTCATATTCTGTAATAGCAGTCAGATTCATGACCTTATTCTTCTCGATTAATCGTTCATAATAGCACTGAAATTGTTCTAATTGCTTCTCCGATAATCTGATACCAAGCTGCTCTGCTTTGCTTTGCAATCGTTCCATGTATAACTCCTTCCCTGCTATCACTTACCGAGGTAAATAAGCAGTACCGATATATCCGCCGGTGACACTCCGGAAATTCTGGATGCCTGTCCTACCGATTCCGGACGAACTGCCTTTAGCTTCTGTCTGGCTTCTTTTCTTAGGTTCTTCACATCATCATAATCTATATCTGTCGGAATCTGCCTTTTTTCCAGCTTCTTAAAATGCTCTACCTGCTGCATCTGACGCTTTATATATCCTTCATATTTCAGATTAATATTAATCTGCTCTATTACATCCTTTGGTAACGGACTCCGCTCTGTATCAATCGGTGCTATTTTCTCATAATCCAATTCCGGTCTGCGAATCAGCTCTGCCAGACTTGCCGCCGTCTTTAGGGATGTACTGTTCACTGACTCCAGAAAATCCTGAATCTTCTTATTTGCTCCTACGATAGTTGACTCCAATCTTGCTGTCTCCTGCTCAATAGCCGTCCGCTTCGCACAGAATTTCCGATACCGCTCCTCATCTATCAGCCCTATTTCATATCCTATATCCGTCAATCTCAAATCCGCATTATCCTGCCGAAGCAGTAACCGATACTCTGCTCGAGAGGTCATCATCCGATACGGCTCTGCGGTTTCCTTTGTCACCAAGTCATCAATCAATACTCCGATATATGCCTGTGAACGGTCCAGTACTACCGGTTCCCGATTCTGAAGCTTTCTTGCCGCATTCACACCTGCCATGAAGCCCTGTGCGGCAGCTTCTTCATATCCGGAGCTTCCGTTAAACTGACCGCCTGCAAATAAGCCTTCATAATCCTTAAATTCTAAGCTAGGTCTTAACTGCGTAGCATCAATACAGTCATATTCAATCGCATATGCATTTCTTACTATCTTTGCATTTTCTAAGCCCGGCACACTCCGGTACATAGCATACTGAACATCTTCCGGAAGAGAGCTGGACATTCCGCCGATATACATTTCATTTGTATACTCACCCTCCGGCTCAATAAATACCTGATGCTTATTCTTCTCCGGGAACTTCATTACCTTATCTTCAATGGAAGGACAATATCTCGGTCCGGTTCCTTCAATTGCTCCCGAAAACAAAGGAGAACGACTGATGTTTTGGCGGATAATATCATGTGTCATTTCATTGGTATATGTCAACCAGCAGGAAATCTGTTCCCGCTTAATATCTTCCTCCGTATTTGTAAAGGAAAACGGGACGATATGCTCATCTCCCTTTTGCTCTGCCATTTTTGTGAAGTCAATGCTCCGTTTATCAATTCTTGCCGGTGTTCCTGTCTTGAACCGACGAACCTTGATTCCCAATTGAATCAAAGACTCTGTCAGATAGTTTGCTGCCTGCAATCCGTTTGGCCCGGTTGGATAACTGACATCTCCGTATATGCATCTTGCCTTCAGATATACACCTGTGCATAAAATAACTGCCTTTGCATGATAGATTCCACCGGAAAATGTCTTAACACCTGTGATTCTATGTCCGTCTGCAAGAATCTCCGCTACCTCTGCCTGTCTTAAGGTTAAATGCTCTGTCTGCTGCAAGGTCATCCGCATGGCTCTTGAATATTCTGCTTTATCAGCCTGTGCCCGGAGGGAATGAACGGCAGGACCCTTTGATTCATTTAACATCTTAGACTGGATATAGGTCTTATCAATGTTCTTACCCATTTCACCGCCCAAGGCATCAATTTCCCGAACCAGATGTCCCTTGGAGCTTCCCCCTACATTAGGGTTACATGGCATCATGGCAACACTGTCCATGCTTACTGTAAATATTATTGTTTCCAGCCCCATACGAGCGGCTGCCAATGCAGCTTCACAGCCTGCGTGTCCTGCACCTACTACTACTACATCATAGTATTCTTCCACCTGTGACATTCTATCGTTCATCCTTCCTATTTTCCCATACAGAATTTATTAAATATTTCATTTGCAAGGTCATCACCTATGGATTCTCCCAGTATATAACCTAACTGTTCATATGCTGCCATTAAATCAATGGTCCAGAAATCCTCCGGCATACCTTGATGCATACTTTCGATTACCTGCTTCAGACTTTTCTCGGTCTCCATTAATGCCTGCTTATGACGCAGATTCGTAATATAGACCTCATCATTCATGGACAGCTTACCATGGAAAAACATATTCTTCAAGCACTCATATAAATCCGTTAAGCCCTCTCCCGTCTTTGCGGATATTTCCACAACCGGTGTTGATATTTTTTGAGTTATCAACGATTTATCCACAATCTGATTGCCGTCAATCTTATTCAGAATCGTTATTACCTTCTGTCCTTCCAACAGCTCTATAATTGCATCATCATCCGCATCCAGCGGACAGGTTCCGTCTACAATATACAATACTAAGTCTGCATCCTCTATACTCTTTTTGGCTTTCTCCACACCAATCTTTTCCACAATATCCACTGTATCATGAATGCCCGCAGTATCCACAATGCGTAACGGAATTCCCTGAATCACAGCATCCTCCTCCAGCGTATCTCTTGTTGTTCCTGCAACCTCCGTAACGATTGCCCGCTCCTCTCCGAGCAACTTATTTAATAAAGACGATTTTCCGGCATTCGGCTTTCCGAGAATCACAGTTCGGATTCCTTCTTTTATCATTTTACCTTCTTCAGCCGTCTTCCATAAATGATTTACTTCCTGAATTGTCCTGCTGATTTCTTCCTCCAGTTTTTCACCGAATCCGTCCAAACTGTAATTTTCCGGGTCATCCAATGCGGATTCAATATAAGCTATATGATTCAGAATCATAGCCCGAAGCTCTTTTATTTTACAGGACAGACTTCCCTTTAATTGTGAAATAGAAGAACGTGCCGCCAATTCATTTTTTGCATGAATCATATCCATAACGGATTCCGCCTGCGTAATATCGATTCTTCCGCCTAAGAAAGCACGTTTTGTAAATTCCCCCGGTTCTGCGGGTCTGGCACCGTTTCTGATTATCAGGTCCAATATCTTCTTTAACATCACAGTTCCGCCATGACACTGAACCTCAACCACATCCTCTGTTGTATATGAATTAGGAGCCAGCATCACCAGACAAATTGCTTCATCCAACACAACATCACCATCACAGATAGTTCCATATAACGCCGAATAACCGGAAAGCTGTCTGAGTGTTTTACCCTTTGCTCCGGCACGAAATATACGGTCTGCAATTTCAATTGCTTCACTTCCGCTGATGCGGATAATTCCAATACCTGCATTGGTCATCCCGGTTGCGATTGCTGCAATTGTGTCCTTTTGATACATAGCTCTGTCCTCCAAAAAGAAAAGGGCAAATCAAAATAAGCGGTTTCCTTATTTTGCATTCGCCCTTCTGATTATTTATTATGCCTGCTTTGAACGATTATAATAGATAACTACCCGACGGAATGGCTCTTCTCCTTCACTTCTGGTACTTACATACTTATCATTCTGAAGAGTAGAATGAATAATTCTTCTCTCGTATGGATTCATTGGCTCCAATACTACGGATTTCTTCGTTCTCTTAACCTTATAAGCAATATTTCTTGCAAGATTTTCCAAGGTATCCTTTCTTCTTGCACGATAATTTTCCGTATCAACCTTTACACGGATAAATTCTTCACTGTGCTTATTTACAACAGACTGAACAATCTTCTGTAATGCGTCTAAGGTCTGTCCGCGTTTTCCGATTAAGACACCCATTTCAGGGCCGGTCAGATTAATGTCCATAGTCTTATCTTCATCGTTATATTCAATATCTACGACAGTCTCTACACCCATTAACTTGAAAAGCTGCTCTAAAAATTCCTGAATAATATCTTCAAAGGAATCCTTTTTCTTTGCACGTATGATTGCCGGCTTTGTATTAATGAATCCGAGAATACCTGTACTTCCTTTATCAATTACTTCATATATTAATTCATCACTGGTAATACCAAATTGAATGGTAGCTTCTGTGATAGCATCATCTACTGTTTTTCCTTTAAACTCGATAAATTCCATATCTTATTCCTCCTTACTCTTCTGATTATTATACTGCTGCATAATATTCGCTTTTGAAGCAATGCTTCCTTTCCTGTAAGTTGCAGTTTCATTTGAAGCTGAAGAACTGTTGTAATTTTTCAGGCTTGCACTTGCCATACCGTTTGAAGAATTATTTGAAGTGTCTGAATTACCGGCAGCCTCCATCATACGCTCCATGAAGGACTTCCGATTCTTCTTCTTTTTCTTCTTAGCCTTTTCCATCTGCTTCTCCAGAATCTTATCTGTATCTGCAATTTTATCATAATACAAATTAACACCTAACTGAATGATAAAACTGATTAATGCACTAATTGACCAGTACAGACCAATACCTGCCGGCAATGTAATACAGAAGAATAATGACATAATCGGCATTGTATAGGTCATAGATTTCATCATAGCTGCTGACTGAGCCGCTGTCTGGTCTCCGCCTGCCATTTCCGGCTGAGGAGTCTGCATTGTCTTTGTACTCAGAAATTGGAATAAAGCAGCTGAAATCGGAATAATTAATGCCCAACTGATTTTCCAGCCCGGAGCTTCAGATATATTAATTCCCAATACAAACTGATTCAAATCCGTAATCTGCGGAACATAGGTGCTAATAGCCTGAACCAATCCGTCATTTCCGGTAAAGAGCTGTTGAAAACTTTCCCATTGTGTTGCACTAAACTGCGATATAATATCTATAATATTATTATCCGTAACACTTCCTGCGTCCAGCTTGCTTAATGTCTTAATTGCTTTAGCAGCCGTTGATATTTTATTTTCGTCAACAAATGTACTTAATGTAGATGAATAATCTGTTACCTTCATAATTTCCTGTGCAATTGGTTCGTATAATGCCTTAATTTCCGGTACATATGCCGGTATATTATAGATAACACGATACAATGCATAAATAATAGGAAGCTGAATAAAGGTAATCAGACATCCGTTGGTCATACTCGTTCCATATCTTCTATATACTTCCTGAGTTTCCTGCTGCATTTTCAGCATGGAATCCTGATCGTTCTTATTCTTATACTTTTTCTGAACCTTTTGTAATTCCGGTTGAATCAACTGATTAATCTTAGAACCTCTCTGCTGTCTTAAATTAAAAGGTAATAATATCAGCTTTACAACCAGGGTGAAAATAATAATACAAAGTGCCAGATTATTAATTCCTACCGAAGATAAACCTACATAAATAAAATTCAGAATTTTTCCTAACAGCCAACAAAAGGGTCCTAAAATACCTCCCTGTGCAGTTAAAAAAATCATAATAACCTCCTTATGATGTGAACCTTGTTCACATTGTTCTCTTATGGAACCGGATCGTATCCACCCCTGGAGAATGGGTTACACCGAAGAATCCGCCAGATTGCCAATAGGATGCCTTTTCCTACGCCATATTTTTGAATTGCTTCTATTGCATACTGCGAACAAGTCGGATAAAATTTGCAAGTTCCATGACCCTTTAACGGGGACAAAAAAATCTGATAAAACCGAATCAACTTCAAACATATTTTTTTCATATCATCATCTTCTTTTCTTTACATCTAAAACATTCTACTACTCTATTCCCGGAATCCATGATGGAGTTTTATCAAATGAAGAAACGCTCCTTCTATTTCATGATAATTACGGCCTTTTGCCTGAACTCTGGCAACTACCACTATATCATATCCTATTTTCAATTCCTCTCGATGCAAACGATAACTTTCTCTGATTAAGCGTATAATCCGGTGTCTTACAACGCTGTTTCCTACTTTTTTGCTAACAGAGATTCCAAGTCGATTTTCGTTATCATGATTCTCCAGAACGTACATCACCAAATACTTATTGGCAAACGATTTGCCGCACCGATATACGTTTCCAAATTCTCTGCTTTTTTTCAAAGAATTATAATGCTTCATGTTTTACTTTTCCTTCATAATATCTGCTATAACAAATTAATCTCACAGTGAAAACTGTGAGATTATGCTATGCCTGCTGATGTTACGGACTATGCTGATAAACGTTTTCTACCCTTTGCTCTTCTGGCAGATAATACCTTTCTGCCGTTAGCTGTACTCATTCTCTTTCTGAATCCATGTACTCTGGCATGTGATTTCTTCTTTGGCTGAAATGTCATTTTCATCTTCATACACCTCCTTCAAATATTTAGCTAAATCTATATTTAACTATTTTGTTTTCTATATGGCTTCTTTGAAAAAACACCTAGTTTATTATATGGAAAACCCCAGCAACAGTCAAGCATAATTTAAATATGTAAGCAAAAAAAATTGATTTTTTCGTAAATTTTATTTTTTGCTTAACATAATGTTATCAACAATTTGTGTATAACTTGTGGAAAACTATTGATTTTATTGTGGACTTTTTTCCGTTATTTTCTATTTTTTTAGGTAAATCAATTATTTTCGTTGTGAATTACATAATTTTACATTTCTAACCACCGCACATTATGGAAACCAAATTTATTCCCCTTTTTCTTGCGAAAAAGATTAATTTGTTATATATTATATATGGGTCTTTTTGTGCCATTTTACTTTATATAATATTTGGAAAGGTAATTTTCTTTTATGAATGAATTAAAAGAGAAAATTGAAGAAAACTGGGAGAAAATTCTGTATTCCATTCAATTAGAACACGGTGTAGCTCCCATTACAATTAATACATGGATTCGTCCTCTTAAAATCTATGATGTCAAAGACCATGTTATCTACTTATTGGCAGATGATACTCTTGGTTCAAGGGGAATTGAATTTTTAAAAACCAAGATGTATGACATGTTCATTAAGGCTTCCATTCAGATTGTATTAAATGAAGATTATGACATCCGCCTCATTTCTTCTCCGGATGAAATAGAGCAGATGGCTCCTTCTTCCAAATCAAATGATAATTATATGGAATATAATATGGAAGCAAGTAATTTGAATCCAAGATATACCTTTGATACCTTTGTCGTTGGTGATAATAACCGGCATGCTCATGCAGCCTGTGTAGCGGTAGCAGAAGCTCCTGCCCAAGCATTTAATCCTTTATTCTTATACGGAGGCGTGGGACTCGGTAAGACTCACCTGATGCATTCGGTCGGTCACTATGTCCTTCAGCATAATAAAAATGCAAAGGTCTTATATGTTACCAGTGAAACATTTACGAATGAATTAATTGAAGCCTTGAAGAAGAATAAAACAGAAGAATTTCGTAATAAGTATCGTAACATCGATTTACTTTTATTGGATGATATACAGTTTATAATAGGAAAGGAATCCACACAGCAGGAATTTTTCCATACCTTTAATGTCCTGCATGAAGCAGGTAAACAGATTGTCATATCTTCCGATAAAGCACCAAAGGAAATTGAAAATCTTGAGGACCGGATCAAATCCCGTCTGGAATGGGGTCTGCCTGTTGATATTCAATCTCCGGATTATGAAACAAGAATGGCAATTCTTCGCAAGCGTGCAGAACAAGACCATATTGATATTCCGGATGATGTTATTCAATATATTGCAACTCATATCGTTTCAAATATCCGGGAATTAGAGGGTGCATTAAATAAGATTAATGTATTTTCCAAGCTGGATAAGCAGCCTATTACAGTATCCTTTGCAGAGGAAACCTTAAAGGATTTAATTTCCAAAAATACCAATCGTGAAATAACACCTGCATTGATTACAGAAGTGGTAAGTGAGCATCTTGGTATATCTAAGGAAGATATTTTATCCTCCCGCAGAAGTGCAGATATTGCACAGGCAAGACAAATTGCCATGTATATGTGCCGTACCATGACAGAGAAATCCTTGGAATCCATCGGTGAATATTTCGGTGGCAAGGACCATTCCACTGTTATGCATGCCATTGATAAAATCAAAGATAAAATGCAGACGGATGATAGTCTGGTTTCTACGATTGAAACCATTAAGAAGAAAATTATACCTTCTTAATAAGTTGTTAGCTTCCTGTTTACAAGCTGTGTATAACTTTTAGAAAGAAGAAATCTTAAAATAGTTACCTACCTGATGTTCTATTTTGAATGTTCATAACTAACTGTTTTTCAACTACCTTTTCTTTCGTTATGAACACACTTTTCAGGTTTCTTCATCCTTACTATTACTTGGTTGAGAATACTTATTCACATATTCACAACCCCTAATACGGATACGACTAAATTAAATTTAAATATTTATAATATATTTTTATCCCGCCGGGGAGAAAGGAGTTTTTCACATTATGAAAATCACATGTTCAAAATCAGATTTACTTTCTTCTGTCAGTATTGCAATGAAAGCAGTCTCCAATAAGACAACCCTTCCGATTCTGGAATGTATCTTAATAGAATCAGATGAACAGATTAAATTAACTGCTACCGATATGGAATTGGGAATTGAGACATATGTAAACGGTACTATTTTAGAAGCCGGTAAGATAGCCATTGATGCAAAATTATTTTCTGAAATTATTCGTAAATTACCGGACAGTGAAATTGTAATTGAAACAGATTCTAATTATCAGGCTGTTATTAAATGTGAAAAAGCAAAATTCACCATTTCCGGTAAATCCGGAGATGATTTTTCTTTACTTCCGGAGGTAGAACGGTCGAAGGGAATTTGTCTGTCACAATTTACCGTAAAGGAAGTCATCCGACAGACTATTTTTTCTACCGTAGAAAATGAAAGCACAAAGCTTATGAGCGGAGAATTATTCGAGATAGAAGGAAATAATCTGAAAGTTGTTTCTCTGGACGGACACCGTATTTCTATCCGGAATGTTGCATTAAAAGAAAATCATGAGCTTATTAAAGTCGTTGTTCCGGGAAAGACCTTAAATGATGTAAGTAAAATATTGGATGGCGGTCTGGATGATTATGTGGATATTTATTTTACGGATAAGCATATATTATTTGAGTTTGGTGAGACAAAGGTAGTTTCCCGCTTGTTAGAGGGTGAATATTATAAGATTAACCAGATGCTTACAAATGATTATGAAACAAAGATAACCATTAATAAAAAAGAATTTATGGATTGTATTGATCGGGCAACTTTGTTGATAAAGGAATCCGATAAAAAACCAATTATTTTGAATATCGGAAATGAAAACATACACTTAAAGATTGATTCTTCCATCGGTTCTATGAATGAAGAAATGGATATTCAAAAAGAAGGCAAGGATTTGATGATAGGATTTAATCCAAAATTATTATTGGATGCATTACGGGTTATTGATGAAGAAGAAGTCAGTGTATACTTCATTAACCAAAAAGCACCTTGCTACTTGAAGGATGAAAATGAAACTTATCGATATGTCATTCTTCCGGTTAATATCAGCAATGCAGGTGTATAAGGAGATCATATGGAAGTTGTAAAATTAAGAGACGAATTTATTAAATTGGGACAGGCGTTAAAGGCAGCAGGTCTTGTAGATTCCGGTGTTATGGCAAAGGATGTTATTCAAAACGGTGAAGTACAGGTAAACGGAGAGGTTGATACCAGAAGAGGCCGTAAATTATATGACGGTGATGAGGTCTTGTATCAGAACCAGACCATCCGGATAGAGAAATAATAGGAATAACAATATGTATATCCACTCTTTGGAATTAAAAAATTATAGGAATTATGAAGATTTAAGTATAGACTTTGATTCAGGAACTACGATTCTTTACGGGGATAACGCACAGGGAAAAACAAACATATTAGAAGCTGTATATATATCCGCCACAACAAAGTCCCACAGAGGAAGCAAGGATAGAGAAATTATAAGATTTCATCAGGAAGAAGCTCATATCAGAACTCAGGTCATGAAATCAGAAGTCCTGCATCGGATAGATATGCATTTAAGGAAAAATAAGACCAAGGGAATTGCAATAGACGGAGTTCCGATAAAAAGAAGCGGAGAATTATTTGGAGTTGCAAATGTTATTTTCTTTTCCCCGGAGGATTTGAGTATTATAAAAAACGGACCCTCCGAAAGAAGAAGATTTTTAGATTTAGAGCTTTGCCAGTTAGATAAATTATATTTGTATCATTATACGAATTATAATAAGGTTTTGAATCAGAGAAATAATTTATTAAAGCAGATTTCCTTTAAGCCCCAGCTTGCAGATACCATTGATATATGGAATGAGCAATTAGTAAAATACGGAGTGGAGCTGATAAAAGCCAGAAGGAATTTTATTAATCAGTTAAACGATATATTAAAAGAAATCCATGCCAGACTGACAGGAAACAAGGAACAGCTTTGTATTCAATACGAATGCAATGTAACCGAGGAGAATTTTGCAGAGCTGTTACAACAAAGGCAGGAGCAGGATTTTAAGTATCAGTCTACGCAATACGGACCACATCGGGATGATATGGGATTTTATATAGACGATATAGAGGTTCGTAAATATGGTTCGCAAGGACAGCAGCGAACCGCAGCACTTTCATTGAAGCTGGCAGAAATCGAAATTGTAAAACAGCGAATTAAGGATACCCCAATTTTACTGTTAGATGATGTTATGTCGGAATTGGATGAAAACAGAAGAGATTACTTATTACACTCTATTAATAATATCCAGACAATCATAACCTGTACCGGATATGATGATTTTATTAAAGAGAGAATGAACATAAATAAGGTTTACAAAGTAATAGAAGGACATGTTTATTAGGAGGAGTAAAGATGGCAAACGAATATGGAGCCGAACAGATTCAGATATTGGAGGGATTGGAAGCAGTCCGAAAAAGACCGGGTATGTATATCGGAAGTACATCTGAGAGAGGTCTGCACCATCTGGTATATGAGATAGTGGATAATGCAGTGGATGAAGCCCTTGCAGGATATTGCTCTGTAATAGATGTAAGCATTAACGAGGATAATTCCATAACAGTTGTAGATAACGGAAGAGGTATCCCGGTTGATATTCAGGAAAAGGCAGGTATTCCTGCGGTAGAGGTTGTCTTTACGATTCTACATGCCGGCGGTAAGTTTGGCGGTGGAGGATACAAGGTATCCGGTGGTCTTCATGGTGTAGGTGCTTCTGTTGTAAATGCCTTATCCGAATGGTTAGAGGTAGAGGTAAGCAGAAACGGCAAGGTATACAGACAGCGTTATGAACGCGGTAAGGTTATGTATAAATTAAAAGAAGTAGGTACATCTACGCACACCGGAACAAAGGTTACATTTAAGCCGGATTCTGAAATATTTGATACAACCGTTTATAATTTTGATACCTTAAAGGTTCGTCTTCGGGAAACTGCATTTTTGACAAAGGCATTGAAGATTAACTTAAACGATAAGAGAGAAAATCCGGTAAAGGAGCGTACCTTCCACTATGAGGGTGGTATTAAAGAATTTGTAGAATATATTAACCGCCATAAGGACCCGTTATATAACAAGGTTATTTATTGTGAAGGAGAAAAAGACGGTATTCTGGTAGAGGTTGCTCTCCAGCATAATGATTCCTACAATGAATCCACATACAGCTTTGTAAATAACATTAATACGCCGGAGGGCGGTATGCACTTAACAGGCTTCCGGAGTGCCATTACGAAGGTATTTAATGATTATGCGAGAACAAATAAGTTGTTAAAGGAAAAAGAAGATAATCTTTCCGGTGATGATTTGCGGGAAGGCTTAACTGCTATTATCAGTATTAAAATCGAAGACCCGCAGTTTGAAGGACAGACGAAGCAGAAGCTTGGTAACTCCGAGGCAAGAAGTGCGGTTGAAAGCATTGTAACAGAGCAGTTGACGTATTTCTTAGAACAGAATCCGTCAATTGCCAAGATTATTATTAACAAAGCCGCTCTTGCACAAAGAGCCAGAATAGCAGCCAGAAAGGCAAGGGATGTTGCACGTAAGAGTAATCTGGCAGATAATATGTCATTACCGGGAAAGCTGGCAGATTGTTCAGACCCGAACCCGGCAAATTGCGAGATCTACATCGTAGAGGGTGATTCCGCAGGCGGCTCCGCTAAGACCGCCAGAAATCGTGCGACACAGGCAATTCTTCCGCTACGCGGTAAGATATTGAATGTCGAAAAAGCAAGAATTGATAAGATATTGGTAAATGAAGAAATTAAAGCTATGATTACTGCATTTGGAACCGGTATTCATGATAATTTCGACATCGCCAAATTAAGATACGGAAAAATAATAATCATGACCGATGCCGACGTAGACGGAGCTCATATTGCGACCTTGCTGTTGACCTTCTTCTACCGCTTTATGCCGGAGTTGATTCGTCAGGGACATGTATATCTGGCACAGCCACCGCTCTTTAAGTTAGAGAAGAACCGGAAGGTATGGTATGCATACAGTGATGAAGAATTAGATTCTATCTTAAAAGAAGTCGGAAGAGATACGAATAATAAGATTCAGCGTTACAAGGGACTTGGAGAAATGGACCCGGAACAGCTATGGGAAACAACCATGGACCCGGAGCAAAGAATCTTGCTTCGTGTTTCCATTGATGAAGAAAATGAATCAGAGGTGGATTTGACGTTTAATACCCTGATGGGTGATAAGGTAGAACCACGTCGGGAATTTATTGAGGCAAATGCAAAATTTGTTAAGAATCTGGATATTTAGGGAATGGAGGATATAACATGGATGATAGTACAATCTTTGATAAGGTACATGATATAGATTTGCAAAAAACCATGGAGCGTAATTATATTGATTATGCCATGAGTGTTATTGCTGCCAGAGCCTTACCGGATGTAAGAGACGGATTAAAGCCGGTACAGAGAAGAATTTTGTATTCAATGATTGAATTGAATAATGGCCCGGATAAGCCACATCGTAAATGTGCCCGTATTGTCGGTGATACCATGGGTAAATACCATCCGCATGGTGACAGCTCCATTTATGAAGCATTGGTAAAACTGGCACAGGAATGGAATACCCGTTATATGCTGGTAGACGGTCATGGAAATTTCGGTTCTGTCGATGGCGACGGAGCTGCTGCTATGCGTTACACAGAAGCAAGACTTTCTAAGATTTCTATGGAAATGTTAGCAGACATTAATAAAGATACCGTTGATTTTATACCGAACTTTGACGAGACAGAAAAAGAACCAACCGTATTACCAAGCCGTTTTCCGAATCTGTTGGTAAACGGAACTTCCGGTATCGCAGTTGGTATGGCTACCAATATTCCGCCGCATAATTTAAGAGAAGTAATTAATGCCGTTGTTAAAATTATAGATAACCGGGTACAGGAAGACCGGGAAACCGATATAGAAGAAATTCTTCAGATTATCAAAGGACCTGACTTTCCGACCGGTGCTCAGATATTAGGAACAACGGAAATTGACAATGCTTATCGAACCGGACGTGGAAAGGTAAAGGTACGTGCAATCTCCAATATTGAGCCAATGCCAAACGGAAAGCAGAGAATTGTAATCACAGAGCTACCGTATATGGTGAATAAAGCACGTCTGATTCAGAAAATAGCAGAGCTGGTAAAGGATAAGAAGATTGAAGGTATTACCGCATTGCGGGATGAATCCTCCAGAGAAGGTATGCGGATAGTAATTGAGCTTCGGAAGGATGCCAATGCAAATATCATACTAAAGAAGTTATATAAGCATACTCAGCTGCAGGATACATTTGGTGTTATTATGCTGGCATTGGTAAATAATGAGCCAAAAATACTGAATATATTGGAAATGCTGACATACTACCTGAAGCATCAGGAGGATGTTGTTACCAGACGAACCAAGTATGAATTAAACAAAGCAGAAGAGCGGGCTCATATCTTAGAGGGCTTGTTAATTGCGTTGGATAATATTGAACGGGTTATCCAGATTATCCGCGGTTCCAAAAATGTAGCCGAAGCAAAAGAAAAATTAATGCAGGAATTTGGCTTATCCGATGCACAGTCGCAGGCAATCGTAGATATGCGTCTGCGTGCATTGACCGGTTTGGAACGTGATAAGATAGAAAATGAATATCGGGAATTAATTGAGCGGATTGCAGAATTAAAGGCAATTTTAGCAGACGAAAAGAAGTTGTTAGGAGTTATCAAGGAAGAAATTCTTATCATTTCTACAAAGTACGGGGATGACAGAAGAACCGCTATCGGCCCGGATGAGGATGATATTACGGATGAAGAGCTGATTAAGCGGGAAAATACCGTAATAGCTATGACAAAATTAGGTTATATCAAGCGGATGACGGTTGATAATTTCCGGTCACAGAATCGGGGCGGTAAGGGCATCAAGGGAATGCAGACCATTGAGGATGATTTCATTGAAGAATTAATCATGACAACGACCCACCATTTCATTATGTTCTTCACAAATATGGGACGTGTTTACCGGTTAAAGGCATATGAGATTCCTGAATCAGGAAGAACCGCCAGAGGAACCGCAATTGTTAATCTGTTACAGATGCTTCCGGAGGAGAAAATTACAGCCGTAATTCCGATTCGTGAATTTAAGCCTGGAAGGTATCTGTTAATGGCAACCAAGAAGGGTATGATTAAGAAAACTCCGATTACCGATTACCAGAATATCCGTAAGAACGGTCTGGCTGCTATTACATTGCGGGATGAGGATGAATTAATCGAAGTAAAATCAACCAATAACAAGAAGGAAATCATACTTGTTTCAAAGCAGGGTATGTGTATCCGGTTCTTAGAAACCGATGTAAGAAGCACAGGAAGAACTTCTATCGGTGTGAAGGGTATGAACTTAAATTCAGGTGACGAGGTTATCGGAATGCAGTTAGATACACAGGGAGAAGACCTTTTAATCGTATCCGAAAACGGTATGGGTAAGAGAACCTCCATGGATGAATTTACACCACAAAACCGGGGCGGTAAGGGTGTCAAGTGTTACAAGATTAATGAAAAGACCGGAAATGTAGTAGGTGTTAAGGCAGTAAATGAAGATAACGAAATTATGCTTATCTCAACAGAAGGAATTGTAATCCGGCTGCATTGTAAAGATATTTCTCAGTTAAGTCGTGTAACCTCCGGCGTGAAGCTTATTAACATGGATACAGAAAATAATATACGCGTTGCCAGTGTTGCAAAGGTTCGTGACAGTGACCCGGAAGAGGATTTGAAGAAGCTGGAGACACAACTGGAGGAAGAACAGGAAACAGGACCGATAGAAGATGTAGACACAGCAGAAGATACAAATGATACAGAACCAGAGGCATAAAAAGACGAGATAAAATAATTCAGGAGCCGGCAAATGTTTTATGATTTGCCGGCTTCGACTATTTTAGGGAAGAATTGCTATAATTTTTACTGTTTATTAGTTAAAGTATAGAAAAAAACAACTAATTATTGGTAATAAAGTAAATTGTGCATAAAAAAAAGAAATGCTATACTAAAAAAGGATATGTCTGATAAAAAATGCACAATAAAGGGGGATGGAACATGGATATTAAAGAATTGCTGGACTTATCACATACAGCAAATGCAGTCAGCGGAATTATTTTATATGTAGCGGCAGGTATTGGTGCGTTGTTCCTGATACTGTTTATTGTGTGGCTATTATTTAAGCTTTCCAATTATATAAGAAGAAAAAAAGGACATATGGCAAAGGACGAGCCATCGGATGAAGAACAATTATTTGGAGACTAACTCAAAGGAGTCATAAACAATTATGAGAGAAATATCGACAGAAGAAATTATACAGAATATAAAAGAGATGTGTATAGAAGCAAATCTGAAGCTGTCTCCGGATATAGTAGCAAAGATTCATCAGGCAGAACAGGAAGAAGACAGTCCGCTTGGCAAACAGATAATCGGACAGCTTAAGACAAATATGGAGATTGCAAAGGAAGATAAGATTCCGATTTGTCAGGATACAGGAATGGCAATCGTATTCGTGAAGCTGGGACAGGATGTACATATAACAGGAATGGATTTGTCAGAGGCAATCCATGAAGGAGTCCGTCAGGGATATATAGAAGGTTATTTAAGAAAATCAGTGGTAAAAGACCCGTTGATTCGGGAAAATACAAAGGATAATACACCCGCAATTATTCATTATGAAATAGTGCCGGGAGAAAATCTTGAATTGCTGGTAGCACCAAAGGGCTTCGGCAGTGAGAATATGAGCCGGATATTTATGCTAAAGCCGGCAGACGGTATCGAAGGAGTAAAGGCTTCTGTCATACAGGCTGTAAACGATGCAGGACCAAATGCCTGTCCTCCTATGGTGATTGGTGTCGGACTGGGAGGAGACTTTGAAAAGTCGGCAATTCTGGCAAAAAAAGCACTTACCCGCAACACAGAGGAAGCATCCCCATTACCGCATATTCAAAAATTAGAGAAAGAACTGTTAGAGGAAATTAATCGGTTGGGAATCGGACCGGGCGGTCTGGGTGGAAAAACAACAGCATTAGCCGTTAATATAGAAACATATCCGACTCATATAGCAGGAATGCCGTTGGCAGTTAATATCTGTTGTCATGTGAATCGACATGTAAAAAGGATATTATAGGAGATAGAAATGGAAAAACATATCGAGACACCAATTACAGAAGAAATTGCAAAAACCTTGCAGGCAGGAGACTATATATATATAACCGGAACCATTTATACTGCCAGAGATGCGGCACATAAGAGAATGTATGAAGCCTTACTGGAAGGAAAGAAGCTGCCGTTTGATTTGGATGACACAATAATATACTATCTAGGACCGACACCCGCCAGAGAGGGGCAGGTTATCGGTTCGGCAGGACCGACAACAAGCTCCAGAATGGATAAATACGCACCGCTGTTAATGGAGAATGGATTAAGAGGCATGATAGGAAAAGGTAAGCGTTCTCCGAAAGTATTGGAAGCCATGCAGACCCATGGCTGTGTATACTTTGCGGCAGTCGGCGGAGCAGGAGCTCTCTTGTCAAAATGCATTAAAGAAGCAGAGGTTATTGCATACGAGGACTTGGGAACAGAAGCAATTCGCAAGTTGAGGGTGGAAGAACTACCGGTTATTGTCGTGGCAGATGCAGCAGGCAATAATTTATATGAAACAGCCGTACAGGAATATCGTATGGCACATGGATTAAAGTAAGTAATGGATTTAATGGATTCAGCAATGGATTCAGAAAGGGGAAAAAACCAGATGAATACAGATAATAAAGAAATGAATAGCTTCTATCAGGCAATGTGTAAAAGCATAGACGGCTATGTATTCATATGTGAACAATCAACGGCTGAATCAGGATATAAGGTTACCTTATCAGAGGAGTTTATTCAGGAATTTCAGCTTCCGGAGGGATACGAAACCCAATATTTTGAGATATGGTCAAATAAAATTCATGAAGAGGATAAAGAAAAATACCACAGCAATCTTCAGGCATTAGTTGAAAACAGGACCAAAATGCTGTGTATGCAGTACCGTGTGTTAAATCGTAATCAGAAATGGACCTGGATAGAAAGTCGTGCCTATTTAAGCGGCGAAGAAAATGCACCAAAGCTGTTAGCAGGTGTTATCCGCGATATGGGTAGACAAAATCAATTAGACCATACAACCGGAATCATGAATAAGTATGCGTTCCGGGAGCATGCAAAGCAGACGATGCAGGAACAGATTCCGTTTGGCGTATTATTACTGAACATTGATGATTTTCATCATATTAATGAATTATATGATCAGACCTTCGGAGATAATGTATTAAGAACGATAGGAATGTATATCCAGAGCCGAATCGAAGGAAATGCGACAGTCTATCGTCTGGATGGTGACGAGTTTGCAATATTAATTACAAATCCGAAGGGAGAAGAAGCAGAGGAACTTTATCAAAGAATCGCACATCATTACGCAAGTCAGAAGGAGTTGCAGGGAAAACGGTATTATTGTACCTTTTCCGGCACGTATTATAAATATAGTGATGATAAGAGCTATGATGATTTTATAAAATCCCTGAAGGTAGGAATGACAGTTGTTAAGCGGCAGGGAAAAAAACATCTGGTACGGTTCAGACCGGAATTTCTTCAATATAAAGAGCGGGAATTAGAGCTGATAGAGCTTCTAAGAAATTCAATCGAACAGGATTTTGAAGGCTTTGAGCTAAATTTCCAGCCACAGGTATATGCAGATACCAAGGTATTAAAGGGAGCAGAGGCGTTGCTGCGTTGGAAATGCGAGAAGTACGGCAGAGTATCACCGGTGGAATTTGTTCCTTTGTTAGAGAAAACCGATATGATACAGACAGTCGGAAAATGGGTATTCCGTCAGGCAGTGGAAATGTGCCGTCGTTGGGTATGCATTTATCCGCAATTCAGTATGAGTATCAATGTATCGTATTTACAATTATTTGATCCGAAATTCGTAGACTTTATGAAGAACTGTGTAGAGGAAGCAGGAATCAGTTACCAGAATATAATTGTAGAGATTACGGAAAGCAAATTTATATCGGATAAAGAATTATTGAAGCGGGTATTTGATTCGGTTCGGGCACTCGGTATGAAAATTGCGATGGACGATTTTGGTACAGGCTATTCTTCCTTGGGCTTGCTGAAGGAAGCACCTGCTGATATTGTTAAGATAGACAAAATCTTTGTAAGAAACATCAAGGAAAACAGCTTTGACTCTTCCTTCATCCGGGTCGTTGTGGAATTATGTCACAAGGTTGGAATCAAGGTTTGTCTGGAGGGTGTTGAAGAAGACGAAGAAATGAATGTTGTATCGGAAATGGACTTAGACTTCATTCAGGGTTATTTATACGGAAGACCGGAGGAGGCAGAGAGGTTCTATCAAATGTACTTAAGCAAGGAACAGGCATAAGTGCAATGGTAAATACCGATAGTTTTGAATACTATAGTGATTTGGAGGAACTGGGTCGTTGTGGGGTAGCTTGTGCAAATAAAGCCAAGCGGATGGCATACAGAAAAATATCCGAATCAAATTCCGGATGGGTATTTATATAATCGATGTCATTTAATTGCCTATCAACTAACAGGCAAAAATACAAATGAGAAAAATTTAATTACCGGAACCAGAAGCTTCGGCAGACGTATATGTCTGGATACCAACAAACGGTGGAACGAAATATCATAGCAACTCAAATTATAGTAATATGAAAAATCCGGAACAGGTAACATTAGACAATGCTATAAGAAGCGGATTCACAGCTTGTAAAAAGTGCTACTAGATAAAGAAAAAACCAGTTGACAAACAACAATGGATTTGATATTCTATACAAGTGTCACAAGTGAATATCGTTAATGTAATTCAGATATGGAGAAATACTCAAGAGGCTGAAGAGGCGCCCCTGCTAAGGGTGTAGGTCGGGCAACCGGCGCGAGGGTTCAAATCCCTCTTTCTCCGTTTTATTTTTCGCTTTTTTTACTAAACAATGAAAAAAATGAAAAATAATGCAAGAAATGTGTTGACATAGTAATGCGAATGTGATATTATATTATCGTTGTCGCGTTAGAGACAACAACACACAGAACCATGATAATTGAACAATAAGACAAC